>OBXQ01000043.1_pt1 | contig 111693 bp, 111 predicted proteins | sample 1476641 | NCBI WGS metagenome assembly OBXQ01 (sample SAMEA2580174, study PRJEB22360) | human gut metagenome | biome: human gut; feature: human-associated habitat; material: faeces | place: Denmark | collected 2008/2010
TTTCTTCCACCAGGGCGCGGGGGGAAGCGGGCCCCGCTGCTGCTGCCCGCCGGACAGCTCCCGGTAGCAGTGCTTTCTTAAGGGGGTGATCCCCAGCTTCTCCATGTTTTTCTCCGCCAGCTCCTTCTCCGCCCTGGAGTAAAAGGGCAGGCGTCCCGTACGGCTTAGGGCTCCGCTTAAAACCACCTCCCGCACCGTAGCGGGAAAATCCTTTTGAGCCGCGGTCTGCTGGGGCAGATAACCGATGCCGGTCCGGCGCAGCTCCTCCGCCACCGTCAGGCGGCCGGCGGTGGGCTTTAACAGGCCCAGCAGGCCCTTCATCAGGGTGCTCTTGCCGGAACCATTTTCCCCGACAATGCACAGGTAGTCTCCCGCGTCCACTTCCATGTTCACGTCCACCACCGCGTCCTGGTTGTCATATCCGAAATCCACGTGTTCACATTTAATCAATGGCGTCATTCTATTACCTCGTTATCCATTCTGCCTTAACCGCTGTGCCGTAGGGCCCTCAAATCCGGCTCAGTCAAGCCCCGCCCGCAGCGCCTCCACGTTCCGCTTCATCAGCTGCAGGTAGGTGATGCCCTGGTCGAACTCCCTCCTGGTCACGTTGTGGCAGGAATGAAGGAGCATCGGTTTGGCTCCCGTCTCCTCCCCGATCACCCTGGCGGTGCTGTGGCTGGACAGTTCCAGGTAGTAAACCACCGGAATCTGTTCCGCGTTGATCTTGTCGATCAGGTAGGCGATGGTTCTGGCGCTGGGCTCCGTGTCGCTGCTGCACCCGGAAAAGGCCGCCCGGTAGGACAGGCCGTACTCGTCGGCAAAATAGCGGAAGGGGAACTTGTCCGCCACGATAATCATGCGGCGTTTTCCCTGGGCGACCACCTGCCGGAATTCCCCATCCAGCTCCTCAAGCTCCCCGAGATACGCCCGGGTGTTCTCATTGAACCGCCCGGCCTCCCCCGGAAGGGCCTCGTCCAGCGTCTGGTTGATGATCTTCACAATGGCCATGGCGTTCACCGGCGACGTCCAGATGTGTTCGTCGTACTCGATCTCCACTCCGTGGCCGTCGTCGTCCTCATCCGCATGTTCGTGGTCCGAATGCCCGTGCTCTGCATCCTCCATGCCCTCCACATGCTCCTCCTCCACCGCGTCCACGTAGTCCATCATGGTGACGATCTTCATGTGGGATTTGTCGATGGAATCCAGAACCTGGCTGAGCCAGTGCTCCATCTCTCCGCCGTTGCAGATCAGCACGTCGGCCTCCTGGATGGTGATCATGTCCGCCGGGGTGGGCTCAAAGGAATGGCTGTCCATCCCAGCCGGAACCACCAGGGCCAGGTTCACCCGGTCCCCCGCCACCTGGCGCACAAAGTCATAATAAGGAAACAGCGTGGTAACGACCTTCAGCCGCCCGTCCTCCGTCGTCTCCGGCCTCCGGGCGCAGCCGGCCGTCACCGCCGCCGCCAGGAAAAGCAGAGCCAGAAGCCCTGCCGTCCGTTTAATCCAATTACGCAATCCCGTTCACGTCCTTTACAATCTGTATCACCTGGGAGGGATGATCCACGATATAGGCCGGATGAAACGCCTCCAGCTCTTCCCGCCCGCGAAAGCCCCAGGTGACGCCCACCGTGTCCGCTCCCGCGGCCAGGCCGGTCTCCATATCCGTGTTGGTGTCCCCCAGATACAGGCACTCCTTCACGTCCGCACCCAACTCCCGGGCGATCATCCACACGCCGTCCGGTGCGGGCTTGCGGCGGATTCCCTCGCTCTCACGCTCCCCGTTTACAATGTCAAAATAGTCGCTGCCGAACACGCCTTCCACATTTTCCAAGGTCCGCTCGTGTGGTTTGTTGGAGAGCACCGCGGCCTTGATCCCGTTGGCTTTCAAAAAATCCAGCAGCTCTGAAATCCCTTGGTAGGGTTCCACCCGGTACATGCACACATCCTTGAAAAATTCCGAGTAGCGGACCAGTGACTCCTGGTAATTCTCCAGCTTTTCGTCACCGCAGGCGGTCAGAGCCCGCTCCATCAGCTTCCGGTACCCGTCGCCCACAAAGCGCTTGGCCTCCTCCACTGTGATTTCCCGGAGTCCGAACGACGCCAGGGTGAGGTTTACGGATTTACGGATGGCGTGGATCGAATTGACCAGCGTGCCGTCCAGGTCGAATATACAGCATTTATACATAGCATTGGCATTCCTTTCCATATTTATACCATTTCAGACGGCGATTGCCGGACCGCAGACTCTGGTTTTGCCTGTGCGGGCGGGCATATCGCCGCTAAATGTTCTTATTCATATTTTGTCGTCAACCATGGGTTGACGATAAGGGATACGTTTCCTTATTATACTTTGTCGTTAACCGCAGGTTGACGATAAGGGATACGTTTCCTTATTATACTTTGTCGTCAACCGCAGGTTGGCGATGAGGGATACGTTTCCTTATTATACTTTGTCGTCAACCGCAGGTTGGCGATAAGGGATACGTTTCCTTATTATAGCATAGATTACTAGTTTTGTAACCTCTTTATCATTTCTTTATCATTCTTTCCCATACCGGTCTCTGAATTGACACCTTACCCCGGGCCGTGTTATACTTTTCCCAGACCAAACGACAACCAACCCCGCAGCCTGCTGCGGGGTCTGTACCTTAAAGCACGGCGGGCTATGGCCTGCCACTTTGGGGAGAATAAAGGGGGAATCATAGATGAGCGATTATATTATTACCTGCTGTTCCACTGCGGACATGCCGGAATCCTTTTTTACTGAAAAAAATATCCCGTACGCCTGCTTCCACTTCACCATGGACGGGTGCGAATACGCCGACGATCTGGGCAAATCCATCACCAACGAGGAATTTTACCAGCGCGTCAAAAACGGCGCTATGCCTGTGACCTCACAGGTAAACGCCGGACAATACGAAACTATGTTTGAGCCGTTCCTAAAAGACGGCAAGGATATCATTCACATTACGCTGTCCTCGGGCATCTCCGGGACCATCAATTCCGCGCAGATTGCAAGGGACGAGATGGCGGAGCGCTATCCGGACCGCCGGATCACGGTGGTGGACTCCCTGTCCGCCTCCTCGGGTTACGGCCTGCTGGTGGATACCGCCTGGGAGAAAATGCAGGCCGGCTGCGGCTACGACGAGCTCTGCGCCTGGCTCCTTGCGTACCATTCCAACCTGCATCACTGGTTTTTCACCTCGGATCTCTCCCACTTAAAGCGCGGAGGCCGCATTTCCGCTTCCGCGGCGTTCTTCGGCGGGATGTTGAACATCTGCCCTTTGATGGAGGTCAACCGAGAGGGTAAGCTGATCCCCCGTGAGAAAATCCGTGGCAAAAAGAAGGTGATCCGGGAGATCGTGGAGCGGATGAAGCAGCACGCCCTGGACGGAACGGATTACAGCGGGAAATGCTTCATTTCCCAGTCCGCCTGCATGGAGGACGCCAGAGAGGTGGCCGATCTGGTGGAGCAGACCTTCCCCAAGCTGGACGGCCCCGTGATGATCAACGATATCGGCACGGTCATCGGCTCCCACACCGGGCCGGGCACCGTGGCCCTGTTCTACTGGGGCGATCCCAGAGCAGTGTAGGGCCCGGTCACGCGGCAGCTGCCTCCCGCCGCGACATGGCGTACAGCGCCGCGAATCCGGCGGCCGCGGTGAGCGCGCTGAACACCAGCGCCCCGCCCGCGGGAATCCCGGGGAACAGCTCAGGCAGGGAGCCGAACATAAAGCCCAGGATGATCAGGTAGGTGGGTTGGGGATGGCGCTCCATCAGGCGCTCCAGCACCTTGGTTGTGAGGAAAATACCGCCCACCACGCCGATCCCCAGCGGAATCAGGGGCAGGATATTGAGATTCCCAATATTTTCCATAATTCCCTCATATATCCCCAGCATATAGAGCATCTGGGACACGCTGATTCCCGGCAGCACCAGCCCCACCGCGATGATCACGCCGCCCAGAAGCTGGAGCAGCATCCCGAGAAGCCCCGCCCCCTCCTGGGGACCGAACAGTCCTTGGGGCAGAAGGGCCAGCAGCGCCACCAGGGCGATTCCGACTGCCGGGTAGATAAATGCCTTCGCATCCAGGCGCTTCACCCCGGCCTCCCGGTAGATCATGGGCACGCCTCCCGCTACGGCTCCCAAGAAGAAAAAGCGCACCGGGATGTCCGCAGGGCCGGTTAAAAGGGTATTAATCAACCGGGCGAACAGGATCATGCCCAGCCCGGCCCCTCCCACAAAGAGCGCCAAGAACGTCACGCTCTCCTTCGGGTGTTTAAAAAATGAGCTGACCGAGGTGATCAGCCGGTCGTATATTCCCATAATCATGGCCATGGACCCGCCGCTGACGCCGGGCACCGTCATGGTGCCCCCGATCCACATGCCTTTTAAGATTGTAGTGATTCCTTCACGGTTCATCGTATTCTCCTTTTCCCACACACTGTCTCTTCAATTATATTCCCGGACTCAGGCCGTCTATGCAGCCCATTGTAACTTGTGGGGCGGAAAAAGTCGAATTAAAATTCCGCAAAGAAAATAGAAACGACGTCTATATGTTACGCGAGATAGCGCTCCACGGCCTTCTCGTCCAATACCAGCCCGTGCCCGGCTCCCTCTGGCGCCCGCACGATGCCATTTTTAGCGGTCACGGGATTTTCAATCACCTTCTGGATCAGGAACAGAGCGGAATTCTGGTCCATATACTCCAGCTCCCGGATCTGCGGGATGGACAACGCCAACTGCACGGACAGGTCGTGACACCAGTGGGGTGCCAGCCTCAGCCCATGATAAGCCGCAATGCCCGCGTACTGCATAAAGCCTGTGATTCCGCCCACATAGGCCACATCGGGCTGCAGGATTCTGGCCGCCTTGCTGTTAATGATGTCCCGGAACTGGGCCATGGTATAGTGGCTTTCCCCCAGGGCCACCGGCATGGACACGTTGGCCGCCACATAGGCGCAACCCGGTATATCGTCCAGGGCCACCGGCTCCTCCAGGAACCCGATGTCGTACTGTTCGAATTTCTTTGCCATGGGAATGATCACATCCGCCTCGTAGGCGCAGAACGCGTCCACCATCAGCCGCCGGTACGGGCCGATGAGCTTGCGGCAGAATGCGATCCGCTCCAGGTCCTGGTTCACGGCGGCCCCGCCGATTTTGATTTTAAAGGAAGAAAATCCCCGGTCCAGCCCCTTACCGATATCCTGTTCCAGATAGTCCAGCATGTCGGAGGTTTTAGTAGAATCCACCGGGTAATGTCCGCCGCTGTAATACACCGGAATCTCCTCCCGGTAGCAGCCCATCAGGCGGTAGAGCGGCAGGCCGCAGCTCTTACCCACAATGTCCCACAGCGCGATATCAATGGCGGAGAGCGCCCGCATGGAGATTCCGCCCCTGTCCCAGCGCACCGCCTGAGTGCGCATCATCTTCTCATACAGCCGTCTGGTGTCTATCTCCTCCCCCACCAGAATTTCCGCCAGCTCGTCCACCACGGCTTTTGTGTGGTGCATCCCGAAGGAAAAGCTCCAGCCCGTGATGTCCTCGTCCGTGGTAACGGTCACGATGGTATATTTGCAGTGTGTGAATTTAAACGCCGGATTGTGGATCGGACGGTTTAGGGGAATGCTGATATTTCTGGCCTCTATGGATTTAATTTTCATGGCTGACCTCCTCGTTTTTTCAGGATTGTTTCAATGGCAAAGACCGCCGCTGCCGCTCCCAGGCCCACAAGATCGCTTATGGTGCCCCCGTCCAGCAGCAGAAAGGACGACAGGATCAGCACGGCACGGCTGGCCTTTCTGGGGTACGGAACCCCGTTCACCGCCATGGTAAGAACAGTGATCGCGATGGTGGACGTGACTGCGGTCTGCAGGATCGTGGCCGGGCTTCCGGTCATCAGGATGGATGGATTGAGCACAAACAGCACCGGCAGCAGGAATCCTGCAAGGCCCAGCTTCACCGCCAGCCAGCCCGTTTTGTTGGTGTCGCAGCCCGCGATGCCTGCGGCCGCGTAGGCCGCCAGCGCCACCGGCGGCGTAATGGCTGAAATACAGCCGAAATAAAATACGTAAAACTGCGCGCTGAGCTGGGAAACGCCGAAGGACACCAGGGCTGGCGCGGTCAGGGCCGCAAGGATCACGTAAACGCCCACGCTGGGAAGCCCCATGCCCAGGATGATTCCGGAGACGGCCACCAGAAACATCAGAATGTACAGATTTTCTCCGGAGAGCATGATCATCAGGGAGGACAGCTTCAGCCCCAGCCCGGTGAGCGACAACATGGAGATCACCACGCCTGCGATGGCGCAGGCGAGGGCCACGCTGATCATATTTTTGGCCGCGTCCAGAAAAATTCCGATTGCAGCCCTTGGCGTCACCCGGTTTTCCCTGCTGAACCAGCTGGCCACCAGGCTCAGGCCGCAGCAGTACAGCGCCGCCTTGTTGGTGGACAGCCTGAGCACCACCAGCATATACACCAGCACACCGATGGGCAGGATCAGAAACCAGCTTTTCTTAAGCGTCGCTTTGAAATCCGGCAGTTGGCTGGCCGGAAGCCCCTTCATTCCTCCCTTGACCGCTACCAGATGGATGGAGATGAGCACCATAAAATAATAAAGGAACGCGGGCAGAATAGCGGCCCGCACAATGGTCATATAGGGAACCCCCATACTCTGAGCCATGATGAACGCGGCTGCTCCCATGATGGGCGGCATGATTTGTCCGCCTGTGGACGCCACCGCCTCCACCGCCCCCGCGTATTCCGGTTCATACCCCACTTTCTTCATGAGAGGGATGGTGAACGTGCCCGTGGAGACCACGTTGGCGATGGGCGAGCCGCTGATGCTGCCGAACAGTGCGCTGCTCACCACAGCCACCTTGGCCGGACCGCCCCGGATCGTACCGAAAGCAGCAAAAGCCAGGTCGATAAATGCCTGACCCGCTCCCGTGTATTGAAGCACAGACCCGAAAATAACGAACATCGCCACCGTTCCGGCGGATACGCCCAAGGGGGTGCCCATGATGCCGTCCTCTCCTAAAATAAGGGAGGAAGAAATCCTGGCGATGCTGTAGGTTCTGTGCCCTAACGCGCCGGGAATCCGGTCCCCGAACAGACCGTAGGCCAGGGCGGTGATGGCGATCAGCGGCATCACCCATCCCAGAGTTCGCTGGGTGATGAAGAACAGCGCAGCCGTCAGGATCAAGCCTGCCAGAATAATCTCCTTGTTGGGCGCGCCCTGGAAAAACACAAGCTGTTTGTCCATGATGAAAATATAGGTGGCCGCATAGATGACGCCACCGAAAAACAGAGCGTTCACCGCCACGTCAATCGGATGAATCCGCTCTCCCTTTTCCAGCTTCTTCACAAAATACACCAGCACCGCCAACAACAGAATCAGCCCGATGTGAACCACCTTCTGCCGCATGATGGACAGCGTGCCCCGGTACACAGCGTACAGGTGGAACAGGCAGAGCACGGCCGAAAGTACGGTGATGAGATAATTGAGATACTTTTTCATATCCGGTTTTTCAGTTTTCATGTGGAAACACCTCTTTCCCCGTGGATTGCAGCGGCCGTAAACTGGCCGCCGCAACGGTCGATTCCGGGATTCCCGCGAAAATGCGCGGGGCCGGAGTCAATCAAAACGCTTACTGGATCAAACCAGCCTCCCGGTAATATTTCTCCGCTCCGGGATGGATAGGCAGGGGATAGCTGTCGATGGACTCCTTCTGCGTCTCGAGGCAATAATCCGCCGCGGGCGCGTAGATAGCCTCCGCCGCCTCCGTGTTCTCCATAATGGCCTTGGTCAGCTGGTAGATGGCGTCCTCGTCCACCTGGTCGTTGGTGAACATCAGAACCCGCAGTCCCACCGTGGGTGTATCCTCTTTGATGGTAGAATAGGCGCCTGCCTTGATCACAGTGGGGACATAGGACTGTGGATGCTTGGTGGTCACATTGCTGATCTCCTGCTCCGTCAGACTGATGAACACCACATCCGGGTGAGCCGCAGTCAGACTGGAATAGGCGGAGGATGGGATAGCGTTTGTGGCACAGATCGCGTCGATATCGCCGTTGATCAGGGCCTCGGCGGCCTGGTCGTGGCTCATCCACTCGCCGGTATAGTCCTCATTGACCACAAAGCCAGTGGCGGCCTCGATGATCTCCGGCATAATGTAGGGCGCTCCGGTTGGTCCCACGCTCACTTTTCTGCCCTTGATATCCTCCAGGGTTTTGATCGGGGAATCCTCCAGCGTCATTACATGGAAATAGTTCATGTTGCCGGACATGACCGCCCGCAGATTCGTGGCCGCCTTGCCCTCAAACTCTCTCTTTCCCTCGTAAGCGCTCAGGGCGTCGCCGGGGTTGGCGAAGCTCACATCCGCCTCATAGGAGGAGAGAAGAGCCAGGTTTTCATTGGTCCCTGCGGAAGCCTCCACGTTGATGGTCATATTTGGATTCACCGACGGGATCAGCTGGGAGTAAGCGGCTGCCAGCATGTAGAACACGCCGCCGTTGGTTCCGCTGGCCATGGTCAGGGAATGTCTCTGCCCCTCCGGGGCCGCAGCCGCTTCGGATTCCGCACCTGGAGCAGCCTCCTTCTCAGTTTCCGACGGGGCCTGGGTCTGGGCCTCTTTGGTGGTTTCCGGGGCGGCGGTGCCTGCGCCGGACGAACAGGCGGCGGTAAACGCGGTGCACACCGCCAGAGCCATAGCCGTCAACATCCTTCTGTTTTTTCTAAACATAATCCTTTCTCCTTCCTTTGCGTGATTACACGCATTTGGCGCTTAATATGCGGTTAATATTGTCCTTCTTTATGTTTCCGTCCGCAATCTCCTGCCTGCGGACCTCCTCGTAATCCGTCTTTTTCTTCGCACCTGCAGCCACGTCGGACACGTCCTCTCTGGGGATCACCACCACGCCGCTTGCGTCGGCGGCAATGAAATCACCGGGTCGAACCACCACACCTCCGCAGCAGACCGGAACATTAATCTCCCCCGGTCCTTCCTTGTCTCCGGCGCAGCTGACAGACCCGCGGGCATATACCGGAAGTCCCACTTCGATTACTTCCTCGCAGTCCCGGATCACGCCGTCGATCACGATTCCACCCGCATTCTGCTTTTTCAGTGCCGAGGCCATCAGCTCCCCCAAAAGAGCGTAGCTGGTGCAGCCCTGGGTATCGCAGACCACGATATAGCCATCCTTTACAAGCTCCGTCGCCTTATGCAACATTAAATTATCCCCCGGTCTCAGTTTGACGGTGAGGGCCGGCCCCAGCATTTTAGCGCCCGGAACCATTGGGCGGATGCCCATATCCATACAGTAGAAACCTTTCATCCCATCCGCCAGATTGGCGGTGGAGAATCCTTCCAACCCCTTTGTCAACTCCCGCCACGGCTGATCGAACTCATAACTGGACTTGACCCGGCAGCCGATTCTTCCCATTATCGTATCATTCATCTTCATTTCCTCTGTGATCTGATTGACAGTTGCATACGCCCTTACGCCAGGCCGGACGCCACCTGGGGAAATACCCGGGCGAAGCTCTCCGCGTACTGGCAGTCCTTCCTTCCGGAAAGACGTCTGGCGTGGTTCCCCCGCATGAAGGCGCGCTGCTTGTAGTATTCGATCAGGTGCCCCTGCGCCTTGAAACACTCCATGGCCTCCACCTTCTGCGGGTAGCTCTCTGTGATATCCACAAATATCCCAGGCACATAACCGCTGAGTTCGGTCTGGTGGGGTTCAAAGCCGTAAAGCTGCATCTGACTGGTGGCTTTGAGGCCCGGCGTGACCACCCCGGCGGAGTTGGACTCCACACTGCACTGGAACACAAACTCGTGGACCGCGTTGTGGTCCGGGTTCAGGACATCCCGCCGGTCATGGGTGATAATGGCTGTAGGCCGTATTTCACGAATCCTTCTGACCATGTCCTCCTCCTGCTTTTCTGAAAACCGCAGCGGATAATCCTCCATATCCCAGAATTCAATGTCCCGAACCCCCAGAATCCCGGCGGCCTTCCTGGTTTCCGCCGTGCGGATCTCCTTCACATGCTCCGCGGTCTGATCCGGGGTCTTCCAGAGATCGTTGGATTCTCCCCGGACCCCCACGCTCAGCACCACCAGGTGCACCTTGGCCCCGTTTTTCACATATTTCGCGATTGTGCCACCCGCCCGCCACACATAATCGGCGGCGTGGGCGCTCACAACCAGGAGCCGTTCATCCTGCATCATACACATTCCTCCCCTTTCATTTATGAAATAAGATTTTTTGGATTCGTTACAAACATTTTTCGGATATCGGCCTCGCTGACTTCGGCCTCCAGAAGCGTTTGAGCGAACTGCTCCATACCCTCATCCGGATAGACATTGGCCCTCTGCCCCAAATCCGTGGAGCAGATCACCCGGTCCGCCCCCACGGCCCGAATCTGTTCCAGCGTCACGCTGAAATCCACTTTTCCCGTGCCGTAGGTGGTGAAGCAGTGCTCCATGTACGCGCCCATAGCTGTCAGCTCCAGCTGTTGTTCAATACCATAGAAGGTGCTTGGGAAATCCACATGGGTGACGACCATCTTCTTCACTCCCCGCTCCTTTCCTGCGGAAATGAGGGCAAAAGTCTCTTCATGTGAAATGTGGCCGGTGGCCAACACCATATCCCATTTTGCGATAATATCCAGTATGTCCCAGATCTCGTTCTTCAGCTTTCCGTCCTCACGCAGCAAGGCGATGGTGGGACAGGAAATATTTTCCTCACGCATCTGGATGATGATGTTGGCCCAAAACGGCAGCTTAACCGCTTTGTCCGGATTCTCCGGAAACACATGCTGCTGCTCGTACTGGGAATCGCAGGTGGGAAACCACACGATTTTCGCACCGGCCCGGCCCGCCAGCTCCACGGCCGCGGGATTGAGGCCGCCGACGGAAGAATTCAGCGTGACCGCGCCCACCGCGTGAATCTGCGGATACACCTTATTCACCAGCTCGGCACGCTCCGCTGTGCAGAAATAATGGGACTTGATGGCAAATCCCGCCATCCCCGCCTTCAGAAAGCGCTGTGCCAGCTCCAGATCGTCGGCCTTGCGCGGCAATACGTCGGGGGCGGAGTGGATATGCAGGTCATAGGCCCCTTGAATCAGACTGCTCATATAATACCTCCAATAAAATTTGAAAAATGAGAAAAAAATTATTGACTTTTACTATATTTTTATTCTATCATTGATTTATAATAAGTCAAATGCATAAAACAAATAAAAATAATAACATAATGTTATGATCGGAGAAATTATCATGAATCCAAGCGGTATGCAAATCAGCAACAAGAATATGGAGTATGTGGCCGCGGTGGCTCAGTACGACAGCATCACTGCCGCCGCCGAATCCCTTTACATCTCCCAGCCGGCCCTCAGCCGTTTTATCAGCAATCTGGAAAAGCGCATCGGCGTCACGCTGTTCCAGCGCGTGGGTAACCGTTTTCTTCTGACCTACGAGGGCGAACGCTTTCTGTACCACGCGAAGCGGATCATGGAGATCGAGCAGGAACTGCAAAACGAGCTCAGCGATATCAACAAACAAAAGCAGGGAAGGCTCAGGCTCGCCCTGCCGGTGCTGCGAAGCCCCAACATTCTGCCCCGGATCCTCCCCCCCTTTTCCCGGCAATACCCGAATGTGGACATTATCATCACGGAGCTGCACTCGGGATTTCTGGAAAATATGCTGCTGGACGGCGACGTGGACTTCGCCATTTTAAACGACATCCCAAAAGATCCCAGAATCGTGGCCGAGCACATCCGGGACGATGAGGTGATGCTGATCGTCTCCCCCTCCCACCCGCTGGCCGGCGCCGGTGTGGACCGGCCCGGTTCCAGGCACAAGCAGATCGACCTAAGCCTTTTCAAGGATGAGAATTTCATCATGCAGCCCAACGACCAGCGCACCCGCAGGGCCGCGGACCGGATCATGAAGGACGCGGGGATCACACCCCGGGTGCTGTGCACCACCAGAAGCATCGAGGCGTCCGTGCGCATGGTGCTCCAGGACATGGGCGTGTGCTTTGCGGCGGAAACCCATATTAAATATATGATGCTTCCCTTCAAACCCATCTGCTTTTCCCTTGGCAATCCCGCGGCCATCCTGCAGCTCTCACTCTGCTATCTGCGCGGCAATTACCAGCCCCAGTATTTCAGCGATTTTATTGAGACTGTGAAAAAAAGGATGTAGGCTCTGCAGGCGTAAAAAGGGGCCCCCAAAGTCCGCCGCCGGCCTCTGGGGCCCCCTCTCATAAAAGGAGTATTGAAAATGTCGAATCAGTCTGTCATTTAGCGATCAATGCCGCTGTAATTCCGGCTGCCGCAGCCGGTGCGGGAACCCTGGAGACCGCAGCTGTTGCCTTGGCCCGCACAGTTGTTGCCGCCGTTAAAGCAGCTCCCGTCCAGTCCGGCGCCGCAGCTTCCGGTGGGGCAGTTGCTGTCAAGTCCGTCGCAGATCCCGCCGGGGCAGGAAACGCCCATCTGCTGGAGCAGAGCGTCCAGGCTTGCGCCCCCATTCTGCATCTGTATGTAAGGCTGTGCGCTGCCGGGATTGTTCATGACCTGGCTGTACTGGTTCATGTTCGCCTGGTTTACCGGGCAGCCGGAGCCAACCATAGCTGCCAGCGCCATTGCGGGAATCGTTACTGTCATAGTTTGTCCTCACTTTCCGTCGTTGAAATTGTTACAAAATTATTTCTTTTTTGTTACAAATCTATATTAACACATTTTTCCTCATCTGTGCGCGGTAATTTCTGGATGATTCTCCAGAATATTCCATCTACCCCATCCGTCAAGAAAGTGTAAATTTTTCCATCTCGTGGTTATATTTTCTCTCCTTCACGCATATTCTAATTAACATGTGTAATTTTGCGCGGAATAACTTGTGAGAAAAGGAAATACAAATGTTAGACAATGTTAAAAAAAGCGTATTCTGGTCCAACTGCCCGAGCCGGAATTCCACGCCTCAGACGGAACGGCAGCTTACCGACAGAATCCGCCTGAGCAATCTGCGGCAGATTTTGAATTTTTCCATTATGATGATTCTCGTGCAGGCTGTCAATGTCAGCATTTTCTGCATGATCCACGCCCGGACAAGACAGTTCGAGCTCTATATGGCGGTGATCGCGCTGTTTGTATTTATCATGGCCGGAAATATTTTTTTGACCGAGTACCTGTTCCGCGCATTGGCAAACGGCGCCGGTACCACCCGGCTGAAATACCATACCTACGCCTTCACCGCCGTGATGGCGCTTTTCTGCCTCTCCATGACGTTCCTGAACCTGCGGGAGCGCATCACCATGGAGAATTATCTGCTGTTCATGCTCTACATCGCCGCGTGCCCGCTGCTTACCCTGCGGGAATTGGTCACCACGATCTCTCTCACCGCCTCGGTGGCCTTCTGCCTGTTCAGCCTTCGGCAGGCTCCGCCCATGATCTATTCCCACATGGCCCTGTTCTGCTGCGCGGCTGTCTTTCTCTCCCGCAGCCGTTACCACAGCATAACCGGGAGCCTTCGGGAGCTGTACCAGGCCAACGAGACCAATCTAAGCCTCATGAACCAGGCCCACCACGACTCCCTGACCCGCCTGTTAAACCGCTGCGGTTTTGCCCAGAAACTGGAAGAGCTTCTCCCAATCACCATCCGCATGGAAATCCCCATCGCCGTGATCATGGTGGATATCGACTATTTCAAACGCTTTAACGACGCCAACGGCCACTGCGAGGGGGATCTGTGCCTTCAGCAGATCGCTTCCGCCCTGGCCGGCGGCATCCACCGCAGTTCCGATCTGATCTGCCGGTACGGCGGGGAAGAATTCCAGATTCTTCTCTACGGCATCGACCACGCCAACGCGGTCAGGGCGGCCGAACGGCTGCGCAGGCTGGTGGAAAGCCTCGAAATCCCCGCTCCCGACCACAGAGTGTCTCCCCATATGACCATCAGCCTGGGGCTGGCCTCGGGCGTACTGAGACATGAACGGGATTACGACGCCCTGGTCCGGCTGTCGGACCAACAGCTGTACCGTTCCAAGGAAACCGGAAAAAATAAGGTGAGCGCCTGCCGCCTGTACGGCTCCTCGTCCGGAGAATGCCCGTTCGGGACGGATTTTCAGGACTTCCCCGTAACCGCGGCGGAGCGTGGGACAAACATCTCCTCCGCGGGCTCCAACTCCGGCATCCGGTCCGTTGTCGCCTCCTTACCGGCCCATTTTCCTCCGGCATAAGGGGCGGGAGGCTGTTCCCACATCGTCGTCGCAATGGAAGCCGGATTAAGGGAATGATTTTGACGGATCCATGTTCCGCCAAACGGAATATTGTGCTTTATGGTCTATCAGACAGGAGGCAGCCGTGATAGAAGTAAGGCGCTGTGAGAATATGTCCCACAGCGCCTTATTTCTATGAAAAATTAAATTGAATCCGTCCCTGTAACGCCCTGGCTCACGTCCCCGCGAAAACTTCCTCCGCGTAGTTCACCGAGGCCATTGCGTCCCGGCAGTAAGCGTCCGCTCCGATGGTCCTGGCGTATTCGGGCGTCAGCACGGCTCCGCCCACCATCACCAGGGTGCCCGGCAGCTGCTCCCGCAGCAGACGGATGGTCTCCTCCATGCTGGGAACCGTGGTGGTCATCAGAGCGCTGAGGCCCACCAGGCGGACCTTCCGCTCCATTGCGGTTTGCACGATGGTCTTTGGCGGAACGTCCCGGCCCAGGTCGATCACCTCGTAGCTGTAGTTTTCCAGCAGCACCTTGACGATGTTCTTGCCGATGTCGTGGATGTCGCCCTTCACCGTAGCCAGGATAATCGTTCCCTTCTTCTCCTGCACCTGACCGGAACTGGCCATCCGGTCCTTGATCACTTCAAAAGCCGCTTTTGCAGCCTCGGCGCTCATGAGCAGCTGAGGCAGGAAAATGGTTCCGGCCTCAAAGCCCTTTCCCACCCGGTCCAGGGCCGGGATCATCTCGGTGTTGATCACATCCAGAGGCTCCCGGGTTTCAAGAAGCTCTCCCACCGCCCGGTGGGCCTCCTCCCTCAGGCCGCGCTCGATGGCGGCGGACAGGCGTGAGGCGATTTCGAAAGCGGCTGCGGATTCGGGGCCTGCGCCGGCAGCTCCGGCGCTTCCCGCACCTGGATTCCGGGGCAGGGTTTTCCCCAGGCTTCCCGCCTGACCCCCATAGATACGGATATATTCCCCGCACTGGGGATCCATATCCATCAGCGCGTTAAAGCTGTAGTAGGCCCGCATCATGGCCTCGGAATTGGGGTTCACGATAGCCGCGCTCAGGCCGCACTCCATAGCCATAGTGAAGAACGAGGCGTTGATGATCTCACGCTGGGGCAGGCCGAAGGAAATATTGGACACGCCCAGCACCGACTTACAGCCCAGTTCGTCCCGAATGCGGCGCAGGGTCTCCAGAGTGGTCAGCGCGCCTTTGCTGTCGGAGCTGACCGTCATGCACAGTCCGTCAAAGATCAGATCCTCGGTGCCGATGCCATAGCGGGCGGCCTCCCGGATGATCTTTTTCGCCACCTGGATACGGCCCTCGGCCGTTTCCGGTATCCCGGACTCGTCCAGGCACAGCGCTACCACTGCGCCGCCGTATCGGGCCACCAGCGGGAAGATTTCATCCATCACCTCGGCCTTGCCGTTGACGGAATTGATCAGCGCCTTGCCGTTGTAGACCCGAAGGGCCCGCTCCATGGCCCGGGGATTGGAGGTGTCGATCTGTAAGGGCAGGTCGATAATGGCCTGCAGCTCCTTCACCACTTCCTCCATCACGGAGGGCTCGTCGATCTCCGGCAGTCCCACATTCACGTCCAGCACCTGGGCCCCGTTGTCCTGCTGGGTCACGCCCTCTTTCAGAATATACTCCAGATTGTGATCCCGCAGAGCCTGTTTAAACTTGGATTTGCCGGTCGGATTGATCCGTTCGCCGATGATTACGGTCTTTCCCTCGATGCACACCGCCTGGGAATAAGAGGAAATCACCGTGCGCTTCCTGGCCTGCGGCAAGACCAGAGGCACGTCCTTGCAGCGGCCCACGGTCTTCTGAATGTGCTCCGGCGTAGTGCCGCAGCAGCCCCCCAGGAAGCAGGCGCCCATGCGGGCGATCTCCTCCATCACCTGGGCAAACCGGTCCCCGTCGATGTCGTAGAGCGTCACCCCGTTCTCGCTGCGGGGAAGGCCCGCGTTGGGATTGACGATCACGGGCAGGGAGGAGACCTTCAGAAGCTCTTCTACGATCCCCTTCATCTGCACCGGCCCCAGACCGCAGTTGATCCCAAGGGCGTCCACCCTCAGCCCTTCCAGCAGCGCCACTGTGGACTCCACGTTTCCGCCGGTCAAAAGCTTGCCCTTTCCGTCGAAAACGACGGTAGCGAACACCGGTAACCCCTCTCCCGCCTCCTTGGCGGCCAGCACCGCGGCCTTCAGCTCATAGCTGTCGCTCATGGTCTCAATGAGCACCAGATCCGCGCCTTCCCTGCGCCCTATCCTCACCACTTCCTTATAAAGCTCCACCGCGGCCTCGAAATCCAGGTCGCCCAGTGGCTTTAGAAGCTTGCCCGTTGGCCCAAGGTCCAGGGCGATATAGCCGTGACCGGCCTCCGCCACCGCCCGGCGGGCGTTTTTCATAGCCGCGGTGACGATCTCGTCCACGCTGTAGGAATCGGCCGGGCGGTCTGCGGCGGGGAGACCCGCCTCCGGCCCCTGCGCGCCGGACGCATTTTCCCGCCCCTTAAATTTCAGCCCGTTGGCTCCGAACGTATTGGTCTTGATGATGTCCGCGCCCGCTTCCAGGTAATCCCGGTGGAGCTTTACGCAAACCTCCGGGCGTGTGATGCTCCACACCTCCGGCAATTCCCCCGCTTTCAGCCCCTGGGCCTGTAACAGGCTTCCCGTGCCGCCGTCGAAAAACAGGCGGCGCTGTCTCATTTCCCTTAACAAATCCATGTATCCGTCCTCTTTAACTGTTGCGAATGTCGTCGGCCAGGGCTTTCACGTCCTCCGGCCGGGTGGCCCAGCTGGTGCAGAAGCGCACGGCGCTGTGGCTCTCGTCCACGCGGCACTGGTATGCGAAGGCATATTTGTCCTTCCAGCTCTCCAGCACGGCGTCCGGGATCACCGGGAATATCTGGTTGGTGTTGTTGGGCACCAGGAAGGGATATCCCCGGTCCTCACAGGCTTTGCGGATCTCGTCCGCCAGCCGGTCGGCCCTGCGGCCCGTTTCAATGTAAAATCCGTCGCGCAGAAGCTCGGAGAACTGGATTCCCAGCAGACGCCCCTTGGCCACCAGACCGCCTTCCTGGCGCATAATATAGCGGAAATCCTTTTTCAGCGCGTCGTTTAAGATCACCACGGCCTCGCCGAACAGCGCGCCCACCTTGGTGCCTCCGATATAAAATACGTCGCAGTTGGCCGCCAGAACCTCAAAGTCCACGTCCATTCCCTCAGCCCCCAGGGCGTAGGCCAGACGCGCGCCGTCCACGTAGAGATAGAGCCCGCACTCCTTGCAGACCCGGTACATTTCCTCCAGCTCCGCTTTGGAATAGGTGGTGCCCAGCTCCGTGGACTGGGAAATGTACACCAGGCCGGGCTGCACGATCTGATCGTAGCTCTCGTCGTTTATGTGGTCCACATAGGCCTGTTTCACCTGCTGGGCTGTGATCTTTCCGTCGGGCGCGGACAGTCCCAGCACCTTGTGGCCCGTGGCTTCCACAGCCCCCGCCTCGTGGACCGCAATGTGTCCGGCCTCGGAGCAGAGCACACCCTGGTGGGGACGCAGCGCGGCCGCGATCACCGTTAAGTTGGCCTGAGTTCCCCCGGTCAGGAAATGCACCGCCGCCTCGGGCGCTTTGCACAGATCGCGGATCATCTGAGCCGCCTCGGCGCAAAAGTGATCGTTCCCGTACCCGGGCGTCTGCTCCATGTTTGTCTCCACCAGCTTGTCCAAAATGCGCTGGTGCGCGCCCTCGCAGTAATCACAGTTAAAACGTATCATTTTTCTCTTCCTCCTTATATTGTGACACAGCCTATGAGGTTGTGCTCCATTCTCGATTGACGAACGGCAAAAATGCAGGTCCGGACCCGTCCGGATATGCGCGCGCTACCTCCGGTAGGCACAGTCCGTCTTGCCGCAGGCCTCGCAGCCCCTGACGTCGCAGCGATGCGGCTTTTTACTGATCCCCATGACCGCGGTCACGGACTTGGACGGCATCATGAGCAGGCTGTCCGTCAGCTTGATGCCGATGCGCTTGCCAGCCTCCAGCGTGCCCAAAAGGGCCGGCTGGCATTCCAGCGGAAAATCCCCGTAGCCGGGGCTGAACCGCGGCCGCAGATACTCTCCCCGGGCCTCGTACTCTTCCTTCAGCGCGGAACACACCTGATCGCAGTATTCCTCGATCATGGCCGCGGCGGCGGCCTGCATGACCACCGCCCGGCTCATTTCCAGGCGGCTGTACTTGTGGATCAGGTGATCCGCCCCCGTACCCAGGGTGGCTGCAAATACGATCATTTTGTGGCAGTCCGCCAGATTACGGGACAGATTTTCACTGCGGACGCGAAAGCAGCCGCCGTCAATCCAGCCCTCCCCCGAAAGAGACAGCGGAAATACGGCCGTCAGATGGCGCGGCTCGCAGACCTGGCCCAGCTGGGCCAGACAGTCCTCCACCAGCGCAAGCACCGCTTCGCTTTGCTCTCCCTTGCAGCCCATATACCGGAGGACCTCCCCCCGGTTCACCTCGCTCTGGTCCATAGGCAACCTCCATTTCCCTCACAATCAGAAGCACGCCGTCACAGAATCTCCGACAGGTTCTCCCGGATTCTGGCCGCCACGTCGGGCTTGTTCATGGAATAAACGTGGATTCCGTTCACTCCGTTGGCGATCAGGTCGATGATCTGGTCCGTGGCGTAGGCGATGCCCGCCTGCTTCATGGCCGCCGGGTTGTCCCCGAACCGGTCCACAATGGCCTTGAACCGGGCGGGCAGATAGGTGCCGGACATGCCGGTGATGCGGCTGATCTGTTTGGCGTTGGTCACCGGCATAATTCCGGCGATCACGGGCACCGTGATGCCCTTCTCCCGGATCCGGTACAGATAGCTGTATAAAATACTGTTGTCAAAGAACATCTGCGTGGTGACGAAATCGCACCCCGCCTCCACCTTTTCCTTCAGATAATCCATATCCACCGACTTGTTGGCCGACTCCACATGGCCCTCCGGATAACAGGCCGCGCCGATGCAGAAATCGCCGCTCTCCTTGATCTCCCGGATCAGCTGGGAGGCGTACCGGTATTCCCGGGGTGTTTCCCCGTCCGCGGGGAGATCTCCCCGCAGCGCCAGCACATTCTCGATTCCCCTGGACTTGAGTTCGTCCAATACCTGGTGCACCTTCTCCCGGGTGGAGGACACGCAGGTGAGATGGGCCAGCGGCGTGACGCCGTACCCCTTGATGGTGTCGGCGATATCCACCGTATAACGGCTGGTTCCGCCTCCGGCCCCGTATGTAACGCTCATAAACGCGGGTTTCAGCTTTGCAATCTCACAGGCTGCGCGCTCCACCGGCTCGTAGGCGTCCACCGTCTTGGGCGGAAACACCTCGAAGGAAAGGGTGGGCTTTCCCGCCGCCAATATATCTCTTATTTTCACGTTATTTTCCTCGCTTCCTTTGATTCAAACGGCCGCTTTCCCCCTTCACCGTGAGAAAAACCGCCGACAGTTCCAATTATAAGGACTGGGACGGGATATGTCAACGGAATAAACGCGGACCGAAAAATCCCCGGCAGTGGCGGATACCAGTCCTCTGGGACCCTCCGCCAATCGCCGGGGATTCTTGTTTCTTCATAATTTAAACTGCAAGCTTTTTGCTCCTGCCGACCTTCTCCAGAAACCGCCCCACACTCAACTTATGAAAGGGCGACTTCGTGTTCTCATAGTCCTGTTCCAGTTCTTTAAGACCGCCCCGTTTCCCGTTTAGAACATCCAGGCAAATCTGCTGGTAGGCGATGATGCGGCGGGCCTTTTCCCGGAATTTCTCCTTGCAGTGCCTGGAACGGATCACCTGCTTTAATTCCTCCAGGGCCGCGGCCGCGCCGGCCCGGTCCCCCTTTTGCAGGCAGGCGGTGCCCAGGTTGGAGGCCACAAGGCCCCTCAGCGCAGCCGCCTGCTCCGGCACCTGCTGACGCTTTAACAGGGCGATGGCGGCGTCCGGTTCCCCTTTCGCCAGATAGCCGTTGGCCACATGGACGGCGTGGGTCACCCGGTCCGCGGTCCCCGCCTTCCGGTCCAAAAGCGGCAGGGCCTGGGCCAGAAACGCCTCGGGGTCCAGCTTTTCGTAGAGCAGCAGCAGAATCTCCTGATACCTGCGCACCGCGATAATTTTCGCAATATACAAACACACGTTGACCGCCAGCGCAGCGGCCACCAGCGCCAGCACGGCTTTTGTGCCCCCATCTCCCGGGTAGAACACCCAGGCGGCGGCAGCGCCCGCAAATGCGCCCACCGCGCTTCCCCACACCGCCGTCATTCTGCTGGCCCTAAAAAAACGGATCATCCCAAACCTCCTGTTTCAGAACTGCCTTTGCCCGGCGTTTCGGCCGGGCAGGTTTTATCATACATTTGCAGAGAAAATGTACTTGGTTTCTAATGTCTTGTCATCAGCCCACCAGACCGATCATGGTCAGACCAGCCAGGCAGATAAAGGCTACGATGCCGCCCAGCGCGTTGGTGGTGGTGAAGAATTTCAGTCCCTGTTTGGTGTCAAAGCCGTAAAGGGAGGTAAAGATCCAGAATCCGCTGTTGTTTACGTGCCAGCCAACCATGGAACCTGCGCCGATAGCCAGAGTGGCCACAACCGGGCTCATGCCCAGAACCGGAACCAGCTCCACCATCAGAGCCGCCGCCGTCATGGATGCGGTGGTCATGGAACCGCAGACCGTCATCAGAATGGCAGCCAGCAGGAAGGGAATCAGCAGGCTGGGGAAATTCGTTCTGGCAATGGCATTTCCGATCACGCTGATGGCCTCGTTCTCACGGAGAATTCCGCCCATCGCGCCGCCCATTGCGGTGATCAGCAAAGCGCTGATGGCGATTTTCAGGGCGCGACCGCACCAGTTGCCGAACACGATCTCGGTCCAGGAGCTCTTCTCAGACAGTTCCTGAGTGCCGGTGGCCTCGTTGGCCTTCTTCACCACCTTGTCCTTGCGGCCAAATACCATCAGGCCCAGGGCCACGATGCCGCAGAACAGAGCCAGAACCGTGTCGCCGAAGGTGTTGAAGAACACATACGCGCCGGAGCCTTCCTCCACCATCAGTTTGCCGATGGAGCCAACCGCGATCATCACGGCCGGAAGCAGCAGCGGGACGAAGGACATGCCCGCGCCGGGTGCATTTTCCTCGGCGATCAGAAGCTTTTCAACGGAAGCGCCGTCGTCCACCGCCTCAATTCCCTCGGTATAATCCGCCAGCGGCTCGATGAACTCGCCCTTGGCGTAGATGGGAGCCAGCGCAAAGTAGCAGACCGCGAAGGATACCACGCTGCACACCAGTCCCCACATGATCACGGTGCCGATGTCGGCCTGCAACAGCACGGCCACGGCCAGCACGCCGGGTGTGGGCGGAACCAGTCCGTGAGTCAGGGTCAGGCCCAGATTTACAAAGGGAGCGACCTGGGACATGCTCATATTTTTGCGCTTTGCCAGAATCGCGGAGATCGGGGCGTTCAAAATGATAGCGATATCGCCGAACACCGGAATACTCATGATAAAGCCGGTCAGCGCGGGAGCCAGCTCCAGGCGTTTGCCCTTAAACAGACGGATAAAGAAGTTGACGATGCTGGTGGCAGCGCCCGTATCCGAGATACCCGAGGCGATCACCGCGCCGAAAATGATCATGACGCCGATGCTGCCCAACGTGGAGCCGAAATAGTTCTTGATGGAATTAAATGTGTCGACTAACGGTTTGCCGGATACCAGACCGATAAATACGGCGGTGATAAACAGCGTCATAACCGGGTGCATTTTGAATTTCAAGGTCAGCACGGTCAGAATCACGATGGCCGCGACCAGCATGATGATAAATGATGTAGGTGACATACCTTACCCTCCTAAGCTTTTTCATTGGATTTTCGTCCGCCCCGGCCCCTCTGCCGGGCGGCAGCGGACAGATTCTTTATGTATTAAATACAGCCGTTTTGCACCAGAGCCTCTCTGGTCGTCCGGTAAGCCGTATTTATTACCCATGCGGGGGCCTTCTCCCAGTAGTCCGGGTTGAAGGTTTCAATGGATACCATTCCGTCGTAGCCGGCTTCCCGGAGATTTTCCAGGAAATTGCCGATGTCCACCACGCCTGCGTCCGGGAAGCAGCGCTTGTCCTGCCCCATCTCCCCGTCCGGAACGTCCTTACCGCTCATCATATGAACTGCGAAAATCTTTTCCGGCTGTACGGTGCGGATGGCGGAAAAATCGTTGGTGCGGTTATTCAGGTAAATATTGTAGGAATCGAACACGAAACCCACGTTGTCCCGGTCAACTGCCCGCACGATGGCGTCGGCCTCCTCCACGGTCCGCACGCTGCTGCGCTCGAATCCCACCAGCTCGAAGCAGAGGTTCACGTCGTATGGACGCGCCATCTCCCCCAGCTTTTTCAGGATGCGCACGCAGTTCTCAAATGTCTCCTCCCGGGCGCCCACAAAGGGGCCGCCATTGGGATCGCGCTGCAGGGGCGGGACGATGATGAAATAGTGGCTGCCGATGGCCTTGCACACGTCAAGTCCCGTCTGAAATTCCGCCAGCAGCGCGTCCCGCCGCCCCGGGTCGTCATGATCCCCGAAAAGCTCCGGGTAGAGGTAGAGCGCGTTCATGGCGTGGGGTTTTAAGCGGCTGGCGCGGAAAAATGCCGCCAGCTCCTCCACGGTGTGCTCCTTCAGGTAATCGCCCAGCATGTCCAGGCGGATCTCGATATAGTCAAATCCTGCCTTTTCGCAGAGCTCCAGATCCAGCGCCAGGCTGGAACAGCCTTTTGCCGTGGCTTCATTGTAGGAAATCTTCACAGGATACCTCCTTTTTGTCCGCCTTCTATTTGATAGGGAATTTGATCACGCTGTTGGTCTCGGTGGCCCGGTAAATGCCGGTGAAAATCTCCACGGTCTTGCGGCCCTCCCTGGCGTCCACCAGCGGCTTTTCCCCCTTCTGGACCGCGTCCACAAAGTCCTTTATCTGCTCTCTGTGGTAGTAATACATGGAATCCACGCTGTTAAAGAAATCCGTGTCCTCCCGCTTCCAGGTCTCCAGCATGTTCTCCTCCCCGGCCACGGTCCAGAGATCGTTGTAGGGCGCTTCAGTGATGCTGGACATTCCGGCCACGAACATGGCCCCGCCGTCGGTCTGCACGCCCACACCGGCTCCATTTTCTCCGAAAATATGTACCTTGCCAAACAGCGCCGGATTCTGGCTGTTGGACACCACGATGTTGCCCACGCCGCCGTTTTTGAACTTGATCACAGCCACCGCCGTGTCCTCCACCTCAATGTAGGGGTGGTTCAGGTTTTTCCACACGCCGTAGATCTCGTCCACCTCGCCCATGTACCACTGGAGCAGGTCGATCTGGTGGGGCGCCTGATTGACCATGACGCCGCCGCCCTCACCCTTCCAGCTCCCTCTCCAGGGATCGCTGTCGTAGTAATTCTTGTCGCGCCAGCCCAGCATGGTAACCATGCCCAGTACCGGACGGCCGATTTTGCCGTCCTCAATGGCCTGGTGGATGCGCATACAGGGGCGGTAAAAACGCCTCTGCACCATGGTTCCGATGGTCACATGGTTCCGGTCCCCGGCCTCGATGATCCGGTCGCAGTCCTCCAGGCTGGAAGCCAGGGGCTTCTCGATGAGCACGTTGCAGCCGCAATCCGCGGCAATCACTGCGGGATTGGCGTGGAGGGGATGAGGGGTGCAGATGCTGACCACGTCCAGACCGCACTCCCGGATCATGGCCTCGATGTCGTCGTAGGCCTTCACCCCATAGCGGTCCGCAAAGGCCCGGGCCCGCTCGATATTATTGTCGCATACTGCCGTAAATTCACTGTTTTCAAGCGCCTCGAAGGCTTTGGCGTGGAAATCCCCCACTTTACCGCAGCCGATAATTCCTGTTTTTAACTTCTCCATCGGTATTGTTCTCCTTGTGTGTGATATTGTGGCAATGAGTCGCGTTCCATCGGCCTGCCCCTGCCGTGTTTTATTTCATGTATCCGCCCTTCATCGGTCCCACCGCGTGTTCCGAGTAGATCTTCAGCACCCCGGACTGATACCGGGCGGGTTTGGGCTGCCACGTCTTCCGGCGCTGCTCCAAAACCTCCAGAATCTCCTCCTCGGATTTGGCCTCGCCCTTAATGCCTGCGATGCGCAGCACCCGTCTGGGAATGTCGATCTCGATGAGGTCCCCTTCCTCCACCAGGGCGATGGGGCCGCCCTCCGCCGCCTCCGGGCTCACATGGCCGATGGCCGGGCCTTTGGAAGCGCCGGAGAACCGGCCGTCCGTGATCAGGGCGATGCTCTTTCCCAGCTCCTCATCGGAGGCGATGGCTTCCGTAGTGTAGAACATCTCCGGCATACCGCTGCCCTTGGGGCCCTCGTAGCGGATGAACACCGCGTCCCCCGGCCTGATGGCGCGGCTGAGCACCGCCGCGATGGCGTCCTCCTCACAGTCAAAAGGCCGGGCGTTCAGCATAGCCACGTGCATCTCCTTCGGAACCGCGGAGTGTTTCACCACGGCCCCCTCCGGCGCCAGGTTGCCCTTCAGAATCGCAATGGTTCCCTTGTCGCCGATGGGCTTGTCGTAAGGGTAAATAATCTGTTCCTTTTTGAGTCCCGTTGGTTCCAGAAGCCGGGCACAGTTCTCGTAGAAGCCGTTTTTCTTCAGCTCCTCCAGGTTTTCGCCCAGGGTCTTTCCGGTGACGGTCATCACGTCCAGGTGCAGGCTGTGTCGGATCTCTTCCATCACCGCCGGAACGCCGCCCGCGTAGTAGAAATAGGCCGCCGGCCACTCCCCGGCCGGACGCACGTTGAGCAGGTAGTGGGCGCTCTTGTGGATGCGCTCAAAGGTGTCCGCGTCGATGGTGATCCCGAACTCATGGGCGATGGCAGGCAGGTGGAGCAGGGCGTTGGTGGAGCCGGAAATGGCCGCGTGGACCATAATGGCGTTCTCAAAGCTCTTTAGCGTCACCATATCCCGGGGCTTCAAATCCATTTCCGCCAGCTTCATGGCCTGCAGGCCCGCGTCGTAGGCCGCCCTCTTTAAGTCCGCGCAGGTGGCCGGCATCACGCTGGTGCCGGGCAGCATGAGGCCCAGGGCCTCTGCCATGACCTGCATGGTGCAGGCTGTGCCCATAAAGCTGCAGGCTCCGCAGCTGGGACATGCATGGTGCTTGTAAAATAAGAACTGCTCCCCAGTGATCTCGCCCCGCTGGCACATGGCGCTGTACTTACCGATCTCCTCCAGCGTCAGCATATCCGGCCCGGCCTCCATCACGCCGCCCGTCACCATAATGGAAGGGATGTTGCAGCGGCCGATCCCCATGAGGAGCCCCGGCATGCCCTTGTCGCAGCTGGCGATAAACACACCGCCGTCAAAGGGAGTGGCATTCTCGTGAATCTCCACCATGTTGGCGATCATGTCCCGGCTGGCCAGGGAATAGTTGATGCCGTCGTGGCCCTGGGCCTGGCCGTCGCAGATATCCGTGGTGTAATAGCGGGCCGCCTTGCCCCCGGCGTCGTGGACGCCCTTTGCGGCCTGTTCCACAAATTCCATCAGGTGGGCGCTTCCGGGATGGCTGTCCCCCATGGTGCTCTCAATCATAATCTTAGGCTTGTCCAGGTCCGACCGCTTCCAGCCCATGCCCAGCCGGAGCGGATCCATCTCCGGGGCCAGCTTTCTCACTTCTTCGCTTCTATACATGTGCGCAGCTCCTTTGTTTTACTTTATATCATATGTCTGACGTCTTATGTATGGTATGATAACAATACTTTCACAAAAAGTCAACTGGATTTTGGGACTTTTTGTGATTTTTGCATCGAAAAAGCAGCAAGCGGTCTTTCTCTTGCTGCTTTTTAACGGATTCCTCTCTATTTTCACTTTATGTTTCGTTCGTTCCCCCCCGGCAATGGGTTCGGATTCACTCATAATTTTCTTGCACTCTCAGCTTTCGACATAATATCTCCTCCTTTTACCCATTATAATCTGTAAACAAAGTCTAATTTTTTCTCCATGCCTGTTCTCCTACTGCTTAATCCCCGACACCGCAATACTCTGCACAATATACTTCTGTAAAAACAGGAACATAATGGTCAGCGGTATGGCGCTGAGTACCGCTACCGCCATCCTGGGCCCGTAGTAAATCGCATTCTCCTGGGCATTGAACAGAGCCACCCCCACGGAGATCACCTGCTTGGAGGAAGATCGGATGACCACAAGGGGCCACAGATAGGCGTTCCAGTTGGCGATAACCTGTAAAATGGACAGGGTGGCCATCACCGGCTTGGACAGCGGCAGGATGATGTGAAAGAAGATCTTCCACTCCCCCGCCCCGTCCAGGTAAGCCGACTCCCTGAGGGAGTCCGGCAGGGCGGCGATATTCTGCCTGGCGAAGAAAATGCCGTACACGTATGCGAAATTTCCCAGAATCAACGGCGCGTAGGTATCGATCATCCCCCAGTTCTTGTACTGAATGTAGAGTGGGATCATTCTGGACTCAAAGGGGATCATCATCACTGCCAGCATGAAATAGAACCAGAACTTCTTTAACGCGAATCTCCCCTTGGCGAAAGCGTAGCCGCAGCAGAGGGCAAAAAACACGGAGATGGCCGTGTTGACCAGGGTCAGGAACACGGTGTTCCGGTAGTAGCGGGCCAGATTGATCAGCTTTCCCGCCGCCTGGTAGTTGAACAGCGTGGCGTCCCTGGGAATCAGGGAAAACTCCGGCACCGACGTGGTGGCCGCCCGGTCAAAGGACAGGGTGACGGCCCAGAACACCGGCGTCAGGATGAACAGCAGCAGCGCAAACAGCCCCGCCACCAGGAGCATTTTTCGAATTTTCCGTCTCCTCATCAGTCCTCCTCCTTAAACATGCCGGACATTCTCACGTTGAACAGCGTAAATACAAAGACAATGCCGAACAGAATCATGGCGCCCGCCGACGAGAGTCCGTACTGGGGTACCTCAAAGCTGTACTGGTAAATGTACAAAAGCAGCGTTTGCAGGGAGCCCCCCGGCGCGCCGGAGGAGCTGTTGCCGCCGATGATGAACAGGTCCGTAAACCGGGACAGACCGGAAATCATACCTGTCACAAACAGGAAGGCAAAGCACTGCTTCATGTGGGGAATGGTGATGTAAAGCCACTGCTTGAACCCGTTTGCCCCGTCCACCGCGGCCGCCTCGTAAATCTCAGTCTGGATGGACTGCATGCTGGCCAGGTTGATCAGCATGGAATAGCCCATGTTCATCCACAACCACAGCAGGGTGGCCCCCAACTTGGCGTAGCGGGAATCCGAAAGCCATCCGATGCTGACCTGGCTGCCGGTAACAGCCGATAAAAACCGGTTGAACAGCCCGTCGTTTCCCTTCAGGATAATCTGGAAAACCAGGATCACGCTGACCCCCGTGATAATATTGGGCAGATAGAACCCCACCCGGAAGAAGCCCTGAAGCCGGCCTCTTCCCAGGCTGTTGATCAGCGTTGCCAGGATAAAACCCAGAGGGATGGTGAGCAGGCCCAGCGCGGTCAGGACCACCGTGTTCCCGAATGCTTTCAGGAAACTGCTGCTTCCCAAAAGCATCTTGTAGTTGTTAAGGCCCACATACCGCTCCCCATAACCCAGAAACGACACGTCGTACATGCTGTATCGGATGGTTGATATCATCGGCACATAGACGAGGATTACCAGGGTAACCAGCGACAGGATGATAAAGGAATACCACTCCAGCTGTTTTTTTATTTTATGTTTTTTCATCGCAACGCCTCCTGTTTCCTCTCAATGCATCTTATTTCTTGGATTGCAGATACTCGTCAATGTTTTTCTGGATATAGGGTCCGGCCTCTTCCGCCTTCATGTTGCCCATCAGGATCTCGCCGATGGCATTCCCCGTATCCGCCGTCACGGAACCAAAACTCACGTTGTTGAAATAGTCGTTTGTGGAATTGCTGAAGCCCACCGGGCTCTTCTCCAGGGCAGTCACCATGGGAGCGCTGAACTTCTCACCCATCTGGTTCTTGACCCGGTCCATGCCCTCGCGGTTGTTGGGCAGCTGCATGCAGCCGGTCACCCAGTCCGTCACCACCTCGTCGGTGACCATGAACTTTAAGAACTCCCAGGCCCACTCTTTGTTTTTGCTGGTGTTGCAGATGGACATGTTGTGGTCGCCCATGAACAGGGACGGGCTTCCCTTTAAATCGCCCTCCTCGATGACCGGCATGGTCATCAGCACGAACCGGTCCTCGCCGCCGCAGGCTTTGATCTCATTGTAACGGTTGAAGGGGTCCTGCTCCCACTGGATGGCGAACTGGTTTTCCGCGGAAATGGTCTTACTCACGTTAATTCCCTCCCGCACGTCCGGGCTTAAGCACTCGGCGATGTCCGCGATGGTCTGAAACACCCTGGTGGTCTTTTCTCCGGTCAGGTCTGCACTGCACTCCTGAAGGGTTTTTCCGTAGAAGAACGCTTTTGCGTCGTAAGCGGAGGCGATCATCTGATAGTTGAAATAACGGTTGCCCACGCTGTCCGTCTGGGTCATGCGGATGCCCCAGGTCTGTTCCCCGGTCACAGGGTCGGTGCCCGTCATCTTTTTCCCAAGCTCCACAAGGTCCGCCCAGGTCCAGGACGCGTCCGGAAGCTCCAGACCGTAGTGGTCAAATATCTGCTTGTCCAGAATACACATCATGGGGTTCATGGCATAGGACATACCGGTGCTGGTCATCACGCTCATGTCCCCGGTCGCGTCGGTGCGGCGCTGCGCCACCGTGTAAATCTGCTCCAGCAGCTCCGGTTCCTTCTCCAGGTACGGATCCAGCGGCTCGTCTAAGTCCGCCAGGCTGGCCCCATGCATGATAATGTCCACGTCCCCACTGAGTACCGCGGTCTGGATAGCCGCCTGCCAGTTGTCCCAGGGCTGGGCCTCGATCACCAGCTTCACGTTGGGGTGGAGTTCATTCCAGCGGTCCACAATCACCTGATACCCGGGCATCTCCAGCCCGCTGATCAGATCGATGGAGCCGTTCTCGCCCACAGTAGATAAAAGTCCCGGTCCGAACAGGTGGAGCGTCACTTCCTCCTCCGCCGTAGCCTGACTGCCGCTCTCCCCCTGGGCGGTTCCAGCCGGAGCCTGGGTTTGTGAATCCGCCCCGCTCCCGGAGCCGGAACCGCACCCGGCCAGCATTCCAGACGCAATTACGCCCGCCATCAGCAACGATACCATTTTCCTGCATTTCATTCCGTAATCCTCCCTAAATTTCGATTGTAAATTCTCTTGACCCGTATTTGCTCAGATGAAGTTCTCTGCGGACCGTTTCCCCATTTAACTCCACTTCCACGTCGTATGTTCCAAAAAATCCCTCAAACACATGAGCTTCCGGCATGGAATCGATCTGCTCCTCCGTGTGCCACTCCTCGTGGATCAGGCGTTTCAGCACGTGGTACACGGGCTTGGGCGTCATGTCGTGGTTTAACAGGCCGCCCGCGTAGTAATTCTCCCCTTCGAAGCTTCCGAAGGGGGCGTAGGCCGCTGTGCCGTCCACCAGGTTCCACCAAACGATCCCCTCCATCTGCTCGTGGCTGAACCAGATGCGGTAGAGCATCTCCGTAATCCTGGCCTGAAGCTCCATATTCTCCTGCGTGCCCCCATAGGCAGGCACCGTCACCTCGGAAACGTGCAGCGGAAGGCCGAAGGAACCGTACATATCCATACAGTTGAACAGGCATTCCGGGTTGTAGAACTGTCCCGCACGCTTTTCTAATTCCTCCGGCGTATAGAACATGTGATACTGCATGCCGATGGCATCCACCGGTATTCCCTTCAGCAGCAAATTTTCGATCTGCATGTGGTAAGCGCTCAGCTCGCCCAGCTCGTCATCCCAGGCGATCTCGGTCACGTCGTTGATGAACAGACGGTTATTGGTAAAGTATTTGGCCGCCTTCTTAAAAATAGAGCCGGGATAATCTCTGGGAAGCCGGGTGTCCCGCATGTAGTTGCAGGGCCGGGTCAGGGATTCGTTGACGCAGTCCCAATCCCGGATCCGATCCCCGTACTCGGAGGAGAGCTCCCGCAGGCGGCGGTCCAGCCGGTAGAAGGACTCATCCCGGTCCGCAGGCAGCCAGTCGGGCAGAAACTTGTGCCAGAACAGCGGATGGCCCTTGACGTCGATACCGTTCTCCCCGCAGTAGCCCAGGATCTTTTCAGGGGCGGGACGGCGGTAGACATCCGGCGGGTTTTCCCCCATCCGGGGCGCTCCGTCCGTAAGTTCAAAGTCCGCCCAATAAAACGGGGCGATCCCGTAATTGAACAACTCCTTAAATTCCTTCCGGTAGGCCTGGTTACGGGCCTCGTCCGGGAACTGGTCCAGCATGAACAGGTTGCAGCCAAACTTAAAGTCGTGGGATTTCTGATCCACTCTGACCTTCACCCCCGTAACCGGCCTGCCCTCCTTGTCCGTGATATGAAGCTTTGCAAAGGCTTTCCGGTTTCTCCTGGTATCAAGGGCCACACGGGCCTCCATCTGCGCCTTCTGCTCCTCGAAATATTTCAAATATGTATGCGACACAATACGTTCTCCTTTCCCTCTCCGGCTTGTTTTCCATATGTCAAGATTATCATTTTGTCATTGTCATATCATCAAATATAGTACGATTTGAACAAAATATATTTTTCTTGTGCGTTGTTTTTGGGCATGATATAATAATACTACATTTTTTTGCAAAGGAGCGCCTCATATGACCGTTGACAGCCAAGTTATCCTATCCGCAACCCAGAGCATTCCCCTGCTCCATTTTTACCACTCGGTCCTGCCTCCCTTAAAGAGAGCCTACTCGGAGCACAAGCACACTGCTTTTGAAATATCTTGCATCCTGTCCGGTTCCGGCCTGTACAAGACCCAGAACGCCCTGTACCATTTCCACGCAGGCGATATTTTTTTATACAGCACCAATGAGATCCATTATATCATCGAGATTTTCGACAACTGCGACATCCTGAACCTCCATTTTGAACCGCGTTTTATCTGGTCCCCGGGCAACGATCTGTTCGATTCCAAGTATCTGAATATTTTCTTTAACCACGGCGACTCCTTTGAGAATTGTCTGGAACAGGACGAGGACACTGCCAGGATCCGGCAGCTGCTTCTGGAAATCGAAAAAGAATTCAACGAAAAGCTCCCCGATTACGAGCTGATGGTCAAGGTAAAGGTTCTGACCATCCTGGTTACCCTGGGACGCAATTTTAATTTTTCCATCCCCCAGAAGGCGCTTTCCCAGTCCCGGTCACAGCACCTGCTCCAGCTGGACAAGGCCCTGGCCTACATCGACGACAACATTTCCTCGGACATCGATTTAAACACCATCGCCAAAACCGCCCACATGAGCCGCTCTTACTTTTCCACCATCTTCAAAGAAATGAACGGTCTTACCCCCTGGGAATACATCATCAACAAGCGGGTGGAGCTGGCGGCCCACTACCTGACCAGCACGGATTTCTCCATCCTGGATATCGCCTGCAAATGCGGGTTTAACAACACCGCCAACTTCAACCACGCGTTTAAAAAGGTGACGCGCAAGTCGCCTTCGGACTTTCGAAAAAGCGGAGGGAACTGATGGGCTGGCGGCCGGGACGGCTTTAAATTGGGAAGCCGCGGCGGCCCGGCCTGCCGTGACAGCCCGGTTCTACAGGCTCATGCCTCCGTCCACAAAAATGCTTTGCCCGGTAATGTACCGGCCCTCCTCGGAGCACAGCAGCTTCACGATGCCTGCCAAATCCTGCTTGTCGCCGTAATAGCCCAGGGGGATACCAGCGGTCATCTTCTTGCTGTAGTCCGGGTCGCTCAATGCCTCCTTGTTGCGGTCCGTGTAGATCACGCCGGGGGCCACGTTGTTTACCGTGATCCCGTCTGTTGCCAGCTGCAGGGCCAGGGATTTGGCCATCATGGTTTGGGCCGCCTTGGTGGAGGAGTACACCAGCATCTGCGGATGGGGCTTCTCCTCCTGCACGCTGCCGATGGTGATGATCCGGCCCCATCCCTTTTCCTGCATGGCAGGCGCCATTTTCTGGATCAGGACCAGGGATGAGAGGAAATTGCAGTTCACCTGGGTGTAAAACTCCTCCCTGGTGATCTCCTGCCAGGGCCTGCGAAACTGCATGGACGCGTTTAACACCAGGATATCCACATCTCCTGTCTGTGTATACAGGCATTTTGCCCCCTCCGGGTCCGACAGATCGGCCTGGACCACGCGGCAGCTGCCTCCCTGTTCCCGGATTCCCGCCGCCACCTCCTCGGCCTTATCGCTTCGTCCCGCGTAGTGGACGATCACCTCCGCGCCCTCCTTTGCAAGCGCCGTAGCGATGGCGCTTCCGATTCCTCTGCTGGACCCTGTCACCAGCGCTTTCTTTCCCTTCAGACTCATGTCCGTTACCTCCTGTCCAGTAATTCTTCTATGGTATACTCTCTGTTATACTCCATCTCAAAGCTGTTTTCCACCCTGGAAGTGAATTTGCGCGGATCCTCTGTGTTGCTGGCAAACATCCCGTAGTGGGCGGGAACGGCCACACTGCCCTCCATGAAACCGGCCAGCTTCACAGCCTCATCCACGTTCATATTTCCCAGCTTTCCGTTGATGCACAGGAACACCAAGTCCGGCCTGCGCTGCGCGATCTGTTCCAACTTTGGATCGTAGAGGGTATCCCCGGAGAACCACATCCGCTTCCCCTCATAGGTCACGAACACCCCAACGGCGGGCACCGAGTGGAGGGCGAATACCGCCTCCAGCGTAAATTTTCCCGCCGTCACTGCGGTTCCCTGGTCAAACGCCGCCATCTGCACGGCCCCCAGCTCCCGAAGATGATCCAGACAGTCCGAAGGCGCATAAAACATCCGCTCCTCCGGCCTCATGGCCGCCACCGTGTCCGGGTCCAGATGATCCGCGTGGTCATGGGTACAGATCACCACGTCCGCCTTCAGCTCCCAAGGAAGCACCGGAATCTCCGGCACCCTGGGCCTGCCCGCGATCCGGTTCACGCTATCCGAAAGGTACGGGTCGATGGCCACCGCCGTCTCCTCATCCCACAATAAATATCCGCTCTGCCCCAGCCATTTGATCTTCATCCTTCTCCTCCCCTTCTTTTACAGCGCTGTCTGCGTGTCCGACGGATCCCCGTAGCGGGCCGCCTCGTATTCTTTGGACCAATCCAGCCCGCGGTACTCCTCGCCCCTGGGGTCTGTGCGGATAAATTCCGTCAGCATGTCAAGCATTTCCAGAGTCCAGGTATTTTTGTCCACCTGAGCCGTGGTGAAAATGTTGGCGGAGAGCATCTCAAACCCGAAAATATCCTTCACGTGGGTCTTGGCCGCCCCGTCCACCACCTCAGCCACCAGATGGCTGGGGATGAACAGCACGCCGCCGCCCGCGCCAAATACCACGTCGCCTGGCAGGCACACCGCGTTGCCGATGCGGCAGGGCGTGTTGAAGCCGGTCATCACAAAATCACGGATCGGCGTGGGGTCGATTCCCCGGTAATAAACCTGGACCCCCTCCACTTCCTTCATCTGCTCCACGTCCCGGATTCCGCCCCAGATCACGCCGCCACCGGTTTTGGTCCGGGCCGCGATGGCCGTGGTCAGATTTCCGCCAAGGAAGGTACCCTTGTAGATCTTGTCATACATATCGGCCACCACCACGTCCCGCTCCTGCAGACTGTCGATCACCCACTGGTTATAATTGCCCTTCCGGCCCTCGCTCTTGCCCACCTCGAACATGGTCTCGTGCAGGTCCGGCCTGGTAGGCATATAGGTGGCCGTCACGGCCCGCCCTACCAGCTTGCGCCCATCGTCGTGCAGCACCCGCAGCCGCCCCTCAAATTGATTCTCGTAACCCAGCACGAAAATGGGCTTCCAGACCTCCTCCAGGGTCATCTGGTACAGGGCGTCCAAATAGCGGTCCTCCACATGAGGCCGCCCATCTTCCAGCCGTTCTCCCTTCCACTGGGGCGTCAGCTCGATAATTTCTTCTCTGGAATTAAAATGCATAGTCTCCTCCCTAACTCCACAATCTGTCGTTGGAAAACTCCGTGTTCCACTGGTCCGTGCTCTCCCACAGGCCGGGTATGTTCGGATTGATGTGTGCTCGTACCACTTCCTCGTTGATGTCCTCAAACCCGAGTCCCGGACCATCCGGCACCTGGATAAATCCATTCCGGATCAAAGGCTTTGGCAGCCCTGTCACCATATCCTGCCACCAGGGCACATCCACGGAGTGGTATTCCATAGCCAGCACGTGGTTCATGGCCGCAGCCGCGTGCACCGCAGCCATACAGGCCACCGGGCTCTCTGCCATATGGATGGCCACCGCCACGCCGTGCTCGTCCGCGAAGTCCGCAATCTTCTTAAGCTCCAATGCGCCGCCGCAGGTCAGGATATCAGGATGGATCACGGAAACGCCTCCGGCCAGGATCAGCTTCTGGAAATCCTCCTTCAGATAAATGTCCTCCCCGGTGCACACCGGAACCGTGGTGGCATTGCGCATCCTGACGTACTGGTCCGTGTACATCCAGGGCACCATGTCCTCCATCCAGGCGATATTGTAGCGCTCCATCCTCCTGGCAAAGCGGATACAGTCCTCCACGCAGACGTGGCCAAAGTGGTCAATGGCCAGCGGAACCTCGTAGCCGATCACCTCCCGCACTTCTTTTACATAATTTTCCAGATAATCCAGCCCCTTCTCCGTCAGATGAATCCCGGTAAAGGGATGGGCTGTGTTGACAATGGCATAGCTCTTCTGGTGCTTTACCATGTCCGCGGTCACCGAACCGCCCTGGACGTTGAGCACCTGGGGGGCATATTTCTTCATATCATCGATGAACCCCAAAGGTGCGTTGATGGTTCCCGGTTCGTCCATCAAAAGGCCGATGCCCAGGTCCATTTTGAGAAACGTAAATCCCATATCCATGCGTTTTTTCAGCGCACGTCCCATATCCCTTCCGGTGTGTCTGCCGTCCACATCCGTGTCGCAGTACACCCGCACCTCATCCCGGAATTTACCGCCCAAAAGCTGGTAGAGGGGAACCCCGTAAGCTTTTCCGGCCAGATCCCACAGGGCGATCTCCACGCCGGAAACGCCGCCGCCCTGCCTGGAATGCCACCCGAACTGTTTAATCTTGCGGAATATTTTGTCCACGTTGCAGGGATTTTCGCCTAATATCCGGCTTTTGAGCATCTGGGCGTAGAGCTTGCTGGAGGCGTCCCGGACCTCCCCGTATCCGGTCAGGCCCTGGTTTGTCATGATCTTGATCAGCGTGCATCGCTTGGGCGCTCCGTCGATGTCCACAAACCGCATGTCCGTAATTCTCAGCCCCGACGGGCTGGAATTCGTATTTACAGGCTTCATACTTTACTCCTTTTTGTTTGATAGGATAATCACAGCTATGATTTCTACTGCCATTATAGAAAAAACAGACAGGCGGCTTCAACAGATATGTTTCGGGGTTTGCAAAATATTGTCTCATAACCCTGCTGTTTTTCGATTTCCCTCCGCCTTGCAATTTCCCCGCCCGAATGGTAAACTATTTCCAAAAGCCGCACCACATAACATATTTCAACCGCTTGATTTCGGCGGTATTGGAGGTACCTTATGGAAATTGTCAACGCACGCCCTGAACATTTCCCACAAATCTATTCCCTGATCTGCGAGCTGGAGGAAGCGTCCCTGGACCGGTCAAAGCTTGAAGCGGTCTATCTGCGGAATCTGGCGGATCCCGGAATCCATTATCTGATCGCCCTGGAAAACGGCGAGGCCGCGGGCTTTGCCAGCGTGCACGTCCAGTATCTGCTGCATCATGGCGGAAAAATCGCGGAATTGCAGGAGATCGTGGTGGCGAGAGAACGACGGGGACAGGGCCTCGGCGGCCGGCTCTTCTCGGAAGCCGAAAAAACCGCAGTAGCGGCGGGATGTTTACAGTTGGAGGTATGCTGCAACCGGAAACGGACGGACAGCCACCGGTTTTATGAGCGGCAGGGGATGGCGGCCAGCCATTTTAAATTCACGGAGGTGTTGGGTGGGCAGGAACAGACGTGAGGTTTGCGAAAATGCCCAATCATCGGGCGGATGATAGTTTGTGCAAAAATGCCTTTGAAAATTTTTTTCAAAAATGATATGCTGATCGATGTAAATTAAATAAAGGCAATCAACGACACATGTAGCGCACGGCGCATAAATCTGATCACGGTACAGATGCATGTGTTGTTTTTTTGTTGTGATTTTTTAACAGCGCATGGGTTCTGCATGTGCTGTTTTTGCCTGTAAACCGGAGGTATGTTATGCAAGAAAGCAACTATTTGGGAACTGAAAAAGTGGGATCGCTGTTAAGGAAATTTGCGGTTCCATGCATATTTTCTTTGATCATTTCCTGTCTCTACAACATCGTCGACCAAATTTTTGTCGGAAACGGGATCGGGTATCTGGGTAATGCCGCGACAGGCGTCATTTTCCCAATCACAGTCGTCGGCTGGGGACTGTCCCTGTTCTTTGGCGACGGAGCCGCCGCCGTGCTCAGCGTCTCACTGGGCCGGAAGGAAACCCAGAAAATTCACAAGAGCGTAGGAAACAGTATTCTGTGCTCCTTTTTGGCCGGGCTTGTCATCACTGTGGCCGGATACCTTGGGGGCGATCACCTGCTGCGCTTGATCGGGGCAACCGACGCGAACCTCACGTTGGCGCGGGATTACGGCTTCATTATCTACGCTATGATCCCCTTTGCCCTCGTACAGAACACGCTGGCCTCAATCATCCGTGCGGACGGCAGTCCCCGCTATGCGATGGGAGCCATGCTGGCCGGAGCCGCCATCAATATCATCGGCGACCCGCTGGCAATTTTTGTTCTCGATCTGGGGATTAAGGGCGCCGCCTGGGCGACCATACTCGGACAGTTTGTCAGCTTTTTAATCTGCGCTGCCTACTTAGCAAAGAGCAAGACCTTTCGCCTGTCTCTGGACAGCTTCCACCTGGATTTCATTGAGTTAAAGCACGTGATGGCGCTGGGAACTTCCAGCTTATTGACACAGTGGTCCATCGTTGTGATCACCGTGATCAACAACATCCTGCTGGTGCGTTATGGCTCTGTCTCGGTTTTTGGCCCGGATATTCCGCTGGCCGCCTTTGTGGTTATCATGAAGCTGTTCCAAATCGTGCTGAATATCGGAATCGGAATCGCCGCGGGCGCGCAGCCAATCGTCGGTTACAACTATGGGGCGGGTCAGTATGACCGTGTACGGGAACTGCTGAAACTGATGTTAAAATGGACGGCGATTATCTGCCTGATCTGTACAGTGCTGTTCGAGGCCGTCCCGCAGATCTTTATCCGTTTATTCGGTTCGGACGGCGAACTTTATACACAGTTCGCCACCCAATGCCTGCGGATTTATCTCTCATTGATTCTGTTCACCTGCGTGCAAAAGGTGTGCGCGATCTTTTTACAGTCCATCGGCCACGCCAGGGCCGCAGTGCCGCTCTCCGTTTTGCGCGACGCGCTTCTGATCGTGTTCTCCCTGATTCTGCCGCTTAGACTGGGCGTGACCGGAATCTTTTGGGCCGCTCCCGCCGCCGATACAATCGCGGTCCTTGTCACATTCTTTTTTATGGTCCGCCTTTGGAGCGAACTGTCCCAACGCCCTGCGGAGGAGACGGGGATGGCCGTCCTCCAGCCGTCCCGGACCGGTATTATTTTGACCATCTCCCGCGAACACGGCTCGGCCGGAAAACAAATCGGGCAGCTTGTTGCGGAAAAAATGGGGATTCCGTGCTATTACAAGGAGATGATCGCCCTGGCTGCAAAGGAAAGCGGTCTGTCAAAGGAATTCATTTCCAGCCTGAATACCAATGAAAACATGGCCATGCGGGAATTATACCTGAGCACGGAGGCAGTCCAACAGGCAGTCACCGCCCAGGACAAGGCGATCAAGCGCATCGCGAACACGGGCTCCTGCGTCATCGTCGGCCGGGCGGCTGATTATGTGCTGCGCGGCTATGAAAATGTGGTCCGTGTCTTTATCTACGCTCCAGCCGGTTATCGTGTTCAAAATGTGATGAAAATGTACGGGGACACCCAGGAACAAGGCAAAAAAAGCATCGCCCGTTCCGACGCGGCCCGCGCTGCATACTACAAAAGCATCTCCGGCCGCGAATGGGGCGATCCCCATGGGTACGAATTATGCGTAGACAGCTCCATCGGAGCGGAGGCCGCGGCAAGCTTGATTTGTGAATATATGCGGCATAGGGGGTAGAGTAACCACAGCCGTTTTCATTCCGTAAACACGTTAAGAGGACGCCGTCACCCGGCGTCCCCTATCATCCAAATCCTATTTTGCGGTTATTCCCTCACCAAATACGCCATACTCGCGTTCTCATCCGGATAAATAATAAATCCATTCACATCCGCCCCGCTTCCATAGGTCTGCTGCTCATAATACAGCGGCGCGCCGCAGGCGTCGTTTTTCAATTCCTCCTGAATCTGATACATCACCTTGGAGCGCTCCTCGGCGTCCAGGATGGTGCTCTGCTCGGTCAGCAGCTGATCCACGGCAGCATTGCTGAACCGGGAGTAGTTCTGGGGGCCTTCGGTGCCGAAGTTCATAAACAGGTTGAATTCCGGGTCGCCGGTGGGGCAGCCCATGCCCAGAAGGAAGAACTGGTGCTGGCCGGAAGTGGCCTGCTCGCTGTAAGCGCCCCAGTCCAGAACATTGATCTCCGCCGTGATGCCCACTTCCATCAGCATGGCCTGGATCACCTCCGCCACCTGACGGTCCATGGCGTAACGGCCTTCCGGCGTGCTCAGCGTCAGGGTAAAGCCGTCGGCATATCCCGCCTCGGCTAACAGCGCTTTGGCCTTCTCCTGGTCGAACTCATAGCAGCCCAGCCCCTTGGCCGAGTTGTCGATCACATTGGATACCATAAAGGAATCCGGGTAGGAGGCCACGTCCCGCATCACGTTCTTGATGATGGATTCCCGGTCGATGGCATAGTTCACGGCCTGGCGCACCCGCACGTCGTCCAGGGGCTTTACCGTGCTGTTCATACCCAGGAAAATGGTCCGGTAGCCGGTCTCCACCAGCACCTTCACGTTGGGATCGCTCTGAAGTTCCTCGATCTGCACCGGCGGAATGCCCGCCACCAGATCGGCGTCGCCGGTCTTTAACATCATCACCCGGGAGGCGTCCTCGGGCACGATGCGGAAGGTGATGGAATCCACCGTGGCCTTCTCCCCCCAGTAATCGTCAAAACGGGTCATCACCAGGCTGCTGCCGTAATCCCAGGAATCCAGCTTTAAGGGGCCGGTGCCTACTGGGTGCTGGCCGAATTCCTTGCCCTGACTCTCAGCCGACTTGGGGCTTAACATGCCCGTGGTGTAGCTGCTGATCTGAGCCAGGAACACGCTGCTGGGCTCGGACAGGGTGAAAGCCACCGTGTATTCGTCCACCACGTCCACGCTCTTCACCATATCCACCACCGAAGCCTTGGGTGCCGCGGTTTCGGGATTTTTCAGCCGCTCGATATTGTACTTCACCGCCTCCGCGTTGAAGGTTTCCCCGTCGTGGAATTTAACGCCTTGGCGCAGCTTGAAGGTCCAGACCGTGCCGTCATCCGAGGTGGTCCAGCTCTCCGCCAGCCTGGGCTTGATGGAGGAATCCGTGTCGCGGTAAACCAGCGTCTCGTAAATCTGGTACGCGGCTCTGGCCGTGGCGTTGTCGTTGATCAGATGGGGATCCAGCGTGGTCGGCTCCGTGCCGCAGCAGTAGACAAAATCCTTACTTTTCGCAGCTTCCCCGCCTCCCGCCGCCTCAGTGGCGGCCGGGCTGTTCTGTCCCCCCTGGCTCTCCGCCGTAGCCGCGCTCTTTCCTCCGCCGCAGCCCGCCAGCGCCAGCATTGTCAGTGTCAGTAAAACTGCGCATCCCCTGGTCAAATTTCTTTTTTTCATCTTTCCCCTCGTATGACGTATTGTCGCCAATACCCATACCTCTCCTTTCTTTAGAGTGTTATATCCCTTACACACCCGCTACCCCACAAAATGGCAGGCAGCCTGGTGGTCTGTTCCCACATTCTTTAACTCCGGCGTCTCCTGGTGGCAGATTTCCTTGGCCATCCAGCACCGGTTGGCGAACCGGCAGCCGGGCCGCGGATTCACCGGGCTGGGCACGTCCCCCTTAAGCAGAATCTGTTCCCTTCGGTTGTAATTGTACTTGGCGATGGGAACCGCCGACAGCAGCGCCCTGGTGTAGGGGTGGACCGGATTGGCGAACAACTCCCTGGACCGGCAGATTTCCACGATCTTCCCCAGGTACATCACGATGATGCGGTTGCTGATGTGGCGCACCACGCTGAGGTCGTGGGAAATGAACAGGTAGGTCAGTCCCATATTTTCCTGCATCTCCTGGAGCAGGTTGAGAATCTGCGCCTGGATCGACACGTCCAGGGAGGACACCGGCTCGTCGCAGACAATGAACTCGGGATTCATGGTCAGGGCCCGGATAATCCCTACCCGCTGCCGCCTGCCCCCGTCCAGCTCGTGGGGGTAGGCGTTGTAGAGCTTCCGGCTCACGCCGCCCTTGCTCATCAGGTCCAGCACCTTGGCGTTTAGTTCCTTCTTTCCCGCCAGCCGGTTGATGATTAGCGGCTCGGAAATGATCTGTCCGATGGTCTTGCGCGGGTCCAGGCAGGAGTACGGGTCCTGGAAAATGATCTGGATCTGCCTGCGCAGGGACCGCAGCCTGGCCGGGGAGCAAGCGAGAATGTTCTCCCCCTTGTAATGGACCTCCCCCGAGGTGTGTGGAATCAGACGCAGAACCGTGCGCCCGATGGTGGATTTCCCGCAGCCGCTCTCCCCCACCAGCCCCAGCGTTTCCCCCTTGTTGATGTGGAAGCTGACGTCGTCCACCGCGTGGAGGGTGCCGCCGGAGACCGGATAATACTTACAGAGATTTTTTACGTCCAGAAGAATCTCACTCATCTTTGCCGCCTCCTTGATATTTGTGGCATTTCACCATGTGCTCGCGGTCCACCCGGATTTCTTCCGGCTCCTTCACCCGGCAGATGTCCATGGCCTCGCCGCAGCGCTTACAGAACTTGCAGCCCGGGGGCAGGTTCATGGGATCGGGCATGGCGCCCGGAATGATCTGCAGGCGTTTGGACTCCACGGACTCGATGTCCGGCAGGCAGCCGAACAGCCCTCTGGTGTAGGGGTGCAGGGGATTGGTGAAAATGGACTTGATGTCCCCCTTCTCAATCACGCTGCCCGCGTAGGCCACCACCACGTAGTCCGCGATCTCCGCCACCACGCCCAGGGCGTGGGTGATAAAAATGATGGAGGTGTCGTACTGATCCTTCAGTCCCTTCATCAGATTCAGAATCTGTGCCTGGATGGTCACGTCCAGGGCCGTGGTGGGCTCGTCGGCGATCAGCAGGCTGGGATTGCAGGCCAGCCCCATGGCGATGCACACCCGCTGCCGCATACCCCCGCTGAACTCGTGGGGATAGTTGGCCGTCCGCTCCCTTGGGATTCCCACCACCTCCAGCATGTCCCCGGCCCGCTTTTCCGCCTCCGCCTTGTTCACGTTCTGGTGCTGCATGATCACGTTGGCGATCTGCCGTCCCACTGTGTAGACCGGATTCAGCGAAGTCATGGGGTTTTGGAAAATCATGGAGATTTTATCTCCCCGGTATTTCCGAAGCTTTGCCTCTCCGGCCTTCAGCAGGTCCTCGCCGTCAAAGAGGATTTCCCCCTCTGTGATCACGCCGGGAGGCGACTGCACCAGGCCCATCACGCTCAGCGCGGTGGTCGTCTTGCCGGCTCCCGTCTCGCCCACCAGGCCCACGGTCTTTCCCCGGGGGACGTCAAAGCTCATGCCGTTGATGGCCTTCACCACACCGTCGAAGGTGCAAAACTCCACGCTGAGATTTTTGATCTCTAATATATTTTCACTCATAAACACTCCCCTTTCGCCGCCGCCCTCCGGCGCGGTGTATGTTCCGGCGCTGCTGCGCTAACACAGATATTCATAGAAAATATTGGCCATGTACTTGATGCCGGTCAGGTACTGTTCGATGCTAATGTTTTCATTGGGCGCGTGGGTATTGGCGGTGGCGAAGGGCGCTCCCAGACCGATGACGAAGATATCCCCGCCGATGTAGCGCGGGAACAGCCCGAAGGGAGCGGTGCCGTCCAGATAAGGCCAGACCACCGGGTCCCGGCCGTACACCTCCTTCGCCAGCCGTCCGGCCAGCTGCACCAGTTCGTCGTTTGGCGGAACCTTGTAGGGCGGAATGCTGGACACCGCCGTCACCTCAAAGGGTCCGTAGGGGGAAGCTTTCACAAACGCTTCCAGCCGTTTCGCGGCCTCCTCCGCCGTCATGTCCTTAATCAGACGCAGATCCAGCCGCACCCATGCGTCGCAGGGCACGATGGTCTTTCCCCGCTCCCCGGTCCATCCGCTTTTGATCCCGGAAATGTTGCAGGTGGGACGGTACAGCAGCTCCTTCACCAGCTCCTCCCCGTCCTTGTCCCCGCACGCCAGCCGGTCCACGGCGTACTCCGCCTTGTAATCCCCCAGATCCATGGGAATGGTGCCAATCAGCGCCAACTCCTCCTCCGTCGGAGGCTGCACCGCGTCCAGATAGCCGGGTATGGTGATGTGATGATTTTCGTCCATCATAGAATTTAACAGCCGTAGCAGATCCCAGGCCGCGTTGGGGATCAGCGGGGCCTGGCCGGAGTGCACGTCCCGCTTGGCCCGTCGGCAGGAGATTTCCGCCCGCACCATACCCTTACAGCCGAGATACATCTGAGGCCGCCCCGACTCGTGCACGCCCCGGTCGCAGGCCACCGCCCCGTCGGCGTGCAGCTCGTCCGCAAAACGGCTGAGATAACGCTCCAGATTGGGGCTTCCGATCTCCTCCTCGCCCTCCACAAACAGCTTGATTCCCGGCGGAACCTCCCCCAAAAGCTCCTTCAAAACCTCCAGCGCCTTCATGTTGGCGTAGAGATTGCCCTTGTCGTCCGTGGCGCCCCGGGCGTACACATACCCGTCCCGGATTTCCGCCCCAAAGGGATCGGACGCCCACTGGTCCAGAGGATCGGGGTCCTGCACGTCATAGTGGTTGTAGACGAACAGCTCCTTCTTCTCCCCCTTTTTAGGACTTCTGGCAAATACCGCCGGGAAAGCCCCCTCCACTTGTAAAAGCTCCGTTTTAAGCCCAAGACCCTCCAACTCTTCCCGGAGCATGTCCACACACTCCTCCATACCCTGGTTCACGGTGGAAATACTGGGCTGGCGCAGAAAGCGCTGCAGCTCCTCCACCAGACGCCCGGCGTTGGCGTCCACATAAGCCGATATCTGTTCCCTGATTGCCGTCATAATCTCCTCCCTCTTTCGATATCAATCCTTCATCTTGGGATCCAAAACGTCCCGCAGGCCGTCGCCCAGAAGGTTTAAGCCCAGCACCAGAAACAGGATGGCCAGGCCGGTGTACGTGGTCACGTGGGGGGCTACCAGCAGGTACTGGCGGCCGCTGGAGAGCATGGCGCCCCATTCCGGCGTGGGCGGCTGGGCCCCGATCCCCAGAAAGCCCATGCCCGAGGTGGTGATAATGGCCGTGCCGAAGCTCAACGTTCCCATGACGATCATGGGCGAGACGATATTGATGAGGATATGGGAAAATACGATGCGGATATCCCCGGAGCCCATGGCTCTGGCCGCTTCGATAAACTCGCTGTTTCTGAGGGCCAGGGTCTCCCCCCGCGCCATCCGGGCGAAATTGGGCACCGTGTAAATGCCCACGGACAAAATGGCGTTGTCCAGATTGGGGCCCAGCACGCTGACGAACACGATGGACAGCAGGATACCCGGAAATGCCAGCAGCACGTCCATGGCGCGCATGATGAGAAGATCCACCTTCCCGCCGAAATATCCGGCGAAAATCCCCAGGGGAATCCCGATCACAAAGGCCACGCCCACCGCGTAAAAGCCCACCTTCATGGAAATCCGCGCCCCGTAGATAATCCGGCTCAAAATATCCCGGCCCATCTCGTCGGTTCCCAGCAGGTGTTTGGGTCCGGGCGTCTGCAGCATGTTGGCCAGATCCTGCTTTACCGGATCATAGGGGGCCAGCAGCGGCGCGAAGATCGCAACGATAATATAGATCAGTACGATCACCAGCCCCAGCACCGCCACCTTGCGCTTGCAGAAGCTGTACCACATGCGGCGGAGCTGATTGCCCACCACCACTTCATTATCTTCATCCTGCAACTGCATGCAGGCCATGTTCTGATTCTCTGCGCTCATAATCTCTCTCCCTCCCTATACATATTTGATCCGAGGGTTAATCAGCACGTACAGCACGTCCACAAACAGGTTCACCGCCACAAAGGACACCGCGATCACCAGAATAGTCGTCTGTACCACCGGGAAATCCCTGGCCTTGATGGCCGTGATCACCAGCTCGCCAAGCCCCGGCCAGCCGTACACCTTCTCCGTGATCACCGAACCGCCAAGCAATGTGCCGAACTGGATGCCCGCAACCGTGACAATGGAGTTCATGGCGTTTTTCAGCGCATGGCTGAAAATGATCTTCCGGCTGTTGAAGCCCTGGGCCTTGGCCGTCAGGATGTAGTCCTGGCTCATGACCTCCAACATGCTGGACCGGGTCATGCGGGCGATGGTGGCAAGGCTTCTGGCCGACAGCGTCAGGGACGGCAGAATCATACCCACAAAGCTGACCTCGGCTGTAATGGGAAGCCATTTCAGGATGACGCAGAAGATCAGCATCAGCATAAGCCCCAGGTAAAAGGGTGGAATGGACAGTCCCACCAGCGCCAGCACCATACTGACGCTGTCAAAAATCGAGTTCCGTTTGGTGGCGGAAATGAGCCCGATCCCGATGCCAAACACGATGGAGATCACAATGGCCGCCACCGCCAGCAGCATGGTGTTGGGAAAACGGATGGCGATCTCCTGGGCCACCGGACGCCCGGTGCGAAAGGAGGTGCCGAAATCACCCCGGAGGGCTTTGCTTATGTAGCGGAAATACTGCTCGTACAGCGGCCTGTCAAAGCCGTAGGCCACCCGGATCTTCTCCACATCCTGCTCCGTGGCCGTGTCCCCGGCCATGATCCGCGCCGGGTCCCCGGGCATCACATGCACCATCAGAAACACCAGAATCGAGACGACAATCAAAACCGGAATCAGTGTGCACAATCGTTTTAGTATAAATTTTCTCATAAAACCATCCTTTCCCCTTTTTGACGGCGCGGCGGCGTATGCGAGTCCCGGTAGGCCAGGCGGGCCGCCGTTTATAAACCTAAATAAAGCAATTTCAGTGCCAAAAATTCCGCGCCGTCCCCCGCGGCGCGGAAAATTCTTTTATTTGCTGGTATTTTTTTATATCTGATAAATTAATGACAAACTTTCTGCGGGATTTTTCTCATTCCGGACCCTGCTTGCCTCTTTTTTGTTGCAAATGGGCAACAGTTTCTGCATCATTTTCTGCAACACTCCCCTGCACAGCCTCAAATTCCGTATTTCTGCCGCTTCCGCCAAAGGGTGGACCGGTCCATTCCCAGCAGCTTTGCCGTCCGGCTCTGGTTGCCCTGGCACTGCTTCAGACCCCAGAGAATCAGCTCCCGCTCGCTGACGCCGGAGGGCTGCTCCTTCTTATATTCACGCTCCCAGGTTCCGGCGCTCAGCCCGCCGTCTCCCTCCGCTGGCAGCTCCTCGTCCTCCACGTCCCGGGGATAGAGAATCTGTTCCATGTCCGCCGCGGAGATCCTTCCGCCCCGGCAGAGGACCATGATGCGCTCCGTCACGTTTTCCAGCTCCCGGATATTTCCCCGGAAGGGATAGCTGCGAAACATCGCAAGTGCCTCCGGCTCCATGGCGGGCGCGCCCATCCGGTCCGCCCCGTAGGAATCAAGCAGCCGCCCGAACAGCAGCCAGGCGTCCTGGCCCCGCTTGCGCAGCGGGGGGATCAGCAGCCGCAGTACGTCCAGCCGGTACATCAAATCCCTCCTAAAATCCCCCCGGCCCGTCAGCCGCGTCAGGTTCTTGTTGGTGGCCGAGATAATCCGCACGTTGACCGAGATTACCTTATCGTCCCCGATGCGCCGCACCTCCCGCTCCTGGAGGGCGCGCAACAGCTTGGTCTGGATGGCCAGGGAGATTTCCCCAATCTCGTCCAGGAATAGGGTTCCGCCGTGAGCCTGCTCGAACAGACCCATTTTCCCGCCCTTGGCCGTCCCCGTGAACGCCCCCTCCACGTAGCCGAACAGCTCGCTCTCCAGCAGATTCTCAGGCAGGGCCGCGCAGTTGATGGCCACAAAGGGACCGTTCTTGCGCTGGCTGGCGTTGTGGATGCTCTGAGCGAACAGCTCCTTGCCGGTGCCCGTCTCCCCGAGAATCATCACATTGGCCTCCGAGGCCGCGTACCGGCGGGCCTGGGCGATGGTCTCCTCCATCACCGCGCTCTCATGGATAATGTCGTCGAAGGTATATCTGGCTCTCAGACCTTTCTCCCCCATTTTCCGGCGGATCTTGCCCTCCATCTCCTGTATCTTCGTGATATCGGACACGTTGACCACCACGCCCGCCACCTTCCGCCCTACCACCACCGGGGTAAATTCCGCGGAAACCGTGATCCGGGTCTGGGGAAACGTATAAATTTTCCCGCTGACCTCCCGCCCGGTGGCCACCGCCTCCCGAAACGGCTCCGCAAAAAACGGAATCACCTCCTCCAGCTTCCGGTGCATCAGGCTGTTATTTCCCTCCATTTCCCGGATCACCCGGTTGCGCACCTGGATGATTCCCCGGCTGTCCACATAGAGAATCCCCTCTTTGGAGGCGTAGATGATGGTTTTGTAGGTCTGGGACACCACCTGCTCCTTGCGGATCTGCTCCACGATCCGAACCGCCTCGCCCAGGGCCTGACGGATCGTGTCCTCGCCGGTGCGGATCACCACCGAGGGCATCCCCTCCTGTTTTGCGTACAGGTTCACGGAATAGCCGCCGATCGCCGCGTCGCAGCCCTCCTCCCTGGCCCGGCGGATCACTTGGACCAGCTCCTCCGGGCGGGTGGTCCTATAGGCCCTGGCCTGACAGCCGAAATGGCCGCACACCGCTTCCACCTCGTAGAGCGGCCCGTCCGGGCTGATCACCGCAATCTTTCCCGGATTGGCCAATTCCTTGCACTCCATAATAGCCCGGACAATGTCGTAGCCGGAAATTTCCAGGCCGATCACCGGCACCTGATCCGCAAGCTGGCGGATCTTCTGAGCCGAATACCCCCTTGCGATCACCGCGTCATAGGCGCTCACGTCCATTTTCTCCGGCATCTCCTCCACCGTCAGAACCCGGATATCCACCGCGATCCGGCTGCGCTCCGGGTAGTTGCGGACCACAAACTCCGCCTTCTCCTTCAGCTCCGGGTACGGCACCACAAACAGCAGCCGCGTCTTCGCCGGCCTGCCCCCCTCCTGTTTCATACGGACACCTCCTGATATGTTGGTAAAATGTTGCAGATGTGTTGCATTATGGAAATCATACAACGGCAGCGCTCATTGCGTCAATGACCATATTTCCCCATATTTTTCACTTTTATATTTTAAAAAATCCCCCTCCCCGGTCTGACGTCCCCGGGCGGTTCCGCCACGCGGCGGCCAGGCCCCCAGCGCATTTCCGCTATGCGGCTGCCGCCGGCCGGTGATTCGTGGCCTCCCCGCAGAGGAGACGGAGACAACCGGTCGAAGGCGTCAAACCATACCATGGTTCCGTAATTAAAATTTGGCACCAAACTTGCTTTAAAAAGAAGCAGCATCAAACATATCGATTGAGGAGGATCGCAATGATTTACAGTCATCTGTTTCAACCGTTTTTAGAGAAGGGCAGGGAGGTCCAGGCCGCGGTGATCGGCGCGGGGCATTTCGGCACCGCCGTTGTGACCCAGCAGAACCAGACGCCCATGCTGCGGGTCAGCGTGGTGGCGGACAAGGACCCCGAGCGGGCGAAAAGCGCGTTTGTAAAGGCGGATATCCCGGAGGAGCATATCGTCTATTCCGCCGACGCGGCGGAGGCGGCGGCCCTGATCCGGGACGGCCGGTACATTTATACCGACGATCCCATGATAATCATGGATATTCCGGGCATCGAGGTGGTCTGCGAGGGCACCGGCGTCCCGGAGGCAGGAGCCGGATTCTGTCTGACCGCCCTGGAAAAAGGCAAGCACGTGGCCGCCATCAGCAAGGAAATGGACAGCGTGGTGGGTCCCATTTTGAAAAAAATGGCCCGGGAAAAGGGGCTGGTTTACTCCCCGGTGGACGGCGACCAGCCCGCGCTTTTGATGGCCATGGTAGAGTGGGCCAGATCGGTGGGCCTCACCGTAATCTCCGCGGGCAAGGCCAGGGACGGGGAATTTGTGCTGGACGAGGAACTGGGCACCGTGTCCATTTCCGCCGACGGCATCACCGTGCACGAGGACTACGTGGCGCATGTATCCCCTGAGGATATGAAGTATTTCCATAAAATTCCATCAGGGAAAGCCGGGGAATACCTGGAAGGCCGGGCAAAAGCCCTTGCCGGGCTTCCGGGAGCCGGGGCCTTCGATCTGTGCGAGCTGACCATGATCGCCAACGCCACCGGGCTGAAACCGGCCCGTCCTGAGCTCACCGACGGAATTTTGCGCATCACGGAGCTGCCGGTAGCCTACTGTACCCGGCGTGACGGAGGCATTTACCAGGATGAGGGGATCATCGACGTGCACACCAACCTGCGGCGCAGGGACGAGTCCGGCATGGGCGGCGGCGTTTACATGGTGGTGCGCTGCGACAACGCGTACTCCAATTACATTTTGACCACCAAGGGGCAGATTCCCAATGACGATTGCTCTGCGGCCGTCATCTACCGCCCCTATCACCTGTGCGGTCTGGAGGTCTCCATCACCATCCTCTGCGCCGCTCTTCTCGGGACAGACACCGGCACGCTGGAATATATTCCCCGGTTCGATCTGGTCAAAAAGGCGCTCTGCGACATCCCCGCCGGGGAGGTCCTGGGAAATGACCACGATCTGCGCCTGAAAGCCATGATAAGGCCCGCAAGCCCCAAAGCGCCGGACAATCCCATCCCTGCCCACATGATCACCGGTAACCGGGCGGCCCGGGATATCAAGGCCGGGGAGCTGATCACTTACGGCATGGTCGAGGACCGGTCCGATACCGTCCTGTGGCGGCTGAGAGCGCGCCAGGACCGGGAATTCGGGCTATAGGGGAAGGGGGACGCTTATGGCAGTCTTGGGATGCATCGCCGACGATTTTACCGGCGCCAGCGACGCGGCCTCCTTTCTGGCCGCGGGCGGGATGGCGGTCCGGCTCTTTAGCGGGATACCGGAGGGGGAGGCGGAGAAAGGCAGGATCAAAGAATGGCTGTACGGCGGGACGCCTGCCGGCGGCGATACCGGGGCGGCTCTGGTGGTAGCCCTGAAAACGCGGACTCAGCCGGCCGGGCAGGCGGTCCGGGACTCTCTCGCGGGCCGCAGATGGCTGCGGAACCAGGGCGCCGGTCAGTTTTATGTCAAATACTGCTCCACCTTCGACTCCACCCCCGCGGGCAATATCGGCCCCATCGCGGACGCCGCGATGGAATTCACCGGAAGCCCTTATACGCTCCTCTGCCCCTCTCTCCCGGTCAACGGGAGAACCGTGGCGGCGGGGCATCTCTATGTGAACGGCGGCCCGCTGGACCAAAGTCCCATGAAGGACCATCCGTTAACCCCCATGTGGGATTCCTTCCTCCCCGCCCTGATGGAACCCCAGAGCCGCTGGGAATGCCTGCTGCTCGAAAGGGCCTGCCTGTCCTACTCCCGGGAAACCGTGGAAGCGGGGCTGATAAAAAAGGCCCGGAATCTGGGCCTGGACCGCTTTTACGTGGTGCCTGACTACGGAAATACACAGGATGGAGAGCGGATCGCGGCGCTCTTCGGACACCTGCCTCTTTTGACGGGAGGAAGCGGATTGCTGGAACCGCTGGCACGGAGTTTGACAGGGGGAGGTAAGGCGCAGGAAACGCGAGAGGGAGAATATGAGACGGGGGGAGGTGGAGGGTGCGACCGGCAGACCGGTGTTTTCACCTCCTCCCCCGCCCTGCTGCTGGCGGGGAGCTGCTCGCCGGCCACCCTGGCTCAGATCGCCTATTTTGAGAGCCGGGGCGGCATCGCAAAAAAACTGGAGCCCGCTCTGGTACTGGACCGCTCCCCTGAGGAGGCGGCTCAATCGCTCTGGCGCTTTCTGGAAAATCACCGCAGCCAGCCGGTCCTGATCTACAGCTCTGAGACCGCGCAGCAGCTCCAGGCGACCAGAAAGCTGGCGGGAGGCAGGCCCCTCTCCCCACTTTTGGAGGAGACCGTGGCCCTTCTGGCCAGCCGGGCTGTGGAGCGGGGCTGGCGGCGGCTCATCGTAGCCGGCGGCGAAACCTCCGGGGCTGTCACCCGTAAGCTGGGCCTGAATTCCTACGATATCGGAGCCAGCGTGGCGCCGGGCGTTCCTGTGCTGATCCCACCGCAGTTCCCGGAACTGCGAATCGTGCTCAAATCCGGGAATTTTGGCCAGAAAGACTTCTTCTTCCGCGCGCTGGATATCACCGGGACACCGGAATCTTCGAACCGCAGAGAGGAGATGTGACATGAAAGACATGAATCAGAAGCAATACTTGCCGGAGATTCCGGCGGATAACGATCTTGAAACAATACTCTCGGATGCCGTCTGGGCCGCCCACAGCCTGTTCCGGCGTGGCAAGACCTCCGGCTCCTCCGCCAATTTAAGCGTAATCCACAACGGCGTAATCTACATTTCCGCCAGCGGAACCTGCTTCGGAACCCTGACCACAAGCGATTTCGCCGCCGTTGCGCCCGACGGAACCGTTCTGCCCGGAAAAAAGCCCAGCAAGGAGCTGCCTCTGCACCGGATGCTCTACCAATCGGATGCCGCCGTCCGGGCGGTCATCCACACCCACAGCACTTACAGCGTGCTCTGGAGCTGCACGAATTATGCCACGGCCCACCCATTTAACTGTATCCCGCCCATCACGCCCTACCTGGGCATGAAGCTGGGGCCTGTGGGCCTTGTGCCCTATGAAAAGCCCGGCTCCGAGGAACTTTTCGCCGCCTTCGGCAACGCTTTGGGCAAAAGCAGCGGCTTTTTGCTGAACCGCCACGGACCGGTGGTGCCGGGGCGGGATGTGATGGATGCGTTCTTCCGGCTGGAAGAGCTGGAGGAGAGCGCCAGGATCGCCTGGGAATTGAGAAACGAAACGGATTTTCCAATCGCCTGATCCATTCGGATCAAAGCAATCACAGCAAATGCCGATGAAATTGGGGGAATCATACAGCAATCGCCCGCAGGCAACGCCGGCGCCCCATTGCGTTCAAGTCAAAAAGGGGCTCGAAACCGTCGAGCCCCATACAAAATTCTTCTATTCCCCATCAATCCGGTCAATTTTAAAAATTACCGTCGCTCCCTCACCCCAACGCCGCCTCCAACGCCCTCAAATCCTCCTCCGTGGTAGACCAGCTGGTCGCAAACCGCACAACCGTATGCTTCTCATCCAGATTTTCCCAAAAGCTGAACGCCACATCCCGCTTGAGCCGCTCCATCTGTTCATTTTCCAGAACAACAAATTGCTGATTCGTCGGCGATTCAATATGGAACGCGTACCCTTTTCCGGCGAAAATCTCTTTCATCCGCTCCGCCATCTCAATGGCGTGGCCGCTGATTTTAAAATACAGATCATCCGTAAACAGCGCGTCAAACTGAATCCCCAGCAGCCGCCCCTTAGCCAGCAGCGCTCCCCGCTTTTTAACCGACGTCATAAAATGCTTCGGCTTATTGTTTTTCGTAAACACCACGGCCTCCCCGCACAGCGCGCCCACCTTGGTGCCGCCGATGTAAAACACATCGCAGATCCGCGCAATATCGCAGAGCGTCATATCGGATTCCCGGCTCGTCAGCCCGTATCCCAGGCGCGCGCCGTCCAGAAATAGCGTCATACCGTACCGATGGCAATTGTCCGCGATCGCTTCCAGTTCCTGTTTCGTGTAAAGCGTGCCGTACTCCGTGGGATGGGACAAATAGACCATTCCCGGAAATACCATATGCTCGTGGTTGCCGTCGGCATAGAAATCCGCCACATACCCGGCCAGCACATCCGGCACAATCTTACCGTTCCGCTCCGGCAATTCCAAAACTTTATTCCCGGTGTACTCGATGGCTCCGGCCTCATGGACGCTCACATGCCCCGTTTTAGCGGCAATAACACCCTCGCAATCCCTCAGCATCGTCGCGATAATCACCGCGTTCGCCTGGGTCCCGCCCACCAGAAATTCCACGTCGGCATTCTCGCACCGGCACGCGGCCCTGATCTTTTCCCGGGCGCTCCCGCAGTATTTGTCCGTCCCGTAGCCGGACAGGCATTCAAGGTTTGTCTCCGCCAGACATTTCATGATCTGCGGATGCGCTCCCGCTATGTAGTCACTTTCAAAAGAAACCATATCTGAACTCCTTTATCTCTGAAACAGGCCCGCTGCCGCGATATTTACCGCCTGCGCAACCGGACTTGTCCGGCCTATTCCCCACTCCGTTCCCGCTCCATATCAATTGCATTTTCAATATTCCGCCGGTTGTACTCCAAATGGCGGCGCATGGCCTCTGCGGCGGTATGGCCGTCCCGGGCGCGGACCGCATCCAACACCTGCTGATGGGTCTCGATGGTCTGCTCCACCAGCTCCCGCCTGGTAATGTCAATGAAATACGGAATCGCCTGGTTGATAATGGGGATCAACGTGTAAATCACGCTGTTCCTGGTACACCGCGCCAGCATGGTGTGAAACTCCACGTCGCATTTCATGTGGTTTTCTCCCCGGCGGATCATCGATCTCACCTGATCGCAGGCCTCCTGCATCTGGTCCATCTCCTGCTCCGTAGCCTTCTGCGCGGCAATGGCCGCAATGTCCGGCTCGATCATCAGCCGGATCTCGCACAGATCCAGACCCAGCTTCAGCTTGTCCGGCGCGAACCGGAATCCCAGCGGGTCGTCCGCCACCCCGGTATGTTCCTTCACAAAGGTGCCGTTTCCCCGGCGCACCTCCAATATGTTCTGGCTGACCAGAGACTTGATGGCTTCCCGGACCGTGCTTCTCCCCACATTCAGCCGCTGCGCCAGATCGTACTCTCCCGGCAGCTTATCCCCGGGCTTAAAGGTTCCATCCACAATCATGGAAATCACCTGGTCCGCAGCCCGCTCCGGAAGGGTCTTATCCTCTGCATTTAACGCTGTAAACATATCTGACGTCTTCCCTTCTTGAAAATTGTAACAGTTAAGACATCCTGTATGTTCCCGATGTCCAAACTGTTACGAAAAATTGCATAATACACACATTTTAGCACAACATAAACGGTTGGGCAAATGGTTTTAAGCCCTTGTCGCTCTCGTCGCCTTCGTCATCAGGCCGCCCCCGGCCTTCTTCCCGCCGCGCGCGTGAACCGGTCCGTCCTCTTTTTTTTCCGCACCAACCCGCGCGTCTCCTTCCGCCTCCGCATCAGCCCACAACCGTTGAAAGAATCCCCGCAGGCCCGACCGCGGCTTCACCTTCCGCACCACCACCCCGTCCGGCTTCACCCGGATATGGTAAATGATCTGCAAAAACCGGCCCGCCTCCGCCCATGCCTCCCGGCTCTCCGGGAACAGGTCCATGCTCATCTGGAACACATGGAACATCCCCTCATAGACGGAAATCCGCCTGCGAACCCCGGCCTTTCCGGCTTTCTCCGCCGCTGTCAGGGAGTCGCTCAGCAGCATTTCCAGGCTTCCCACCTGGAACAGCATAGGCGGCAGCCCTCTGAAATTTCCAAAAACAGGGGACAAATAGGGATTCTTCGGGTCCTCCTCCCCGATATAGGCGGAGTCGTAGAGCATGCTCTCCCGTGTATTTCCGAACAGCGGGTCCAGCTCGTAGTTGCTGTCATAGCTCTCCCCGCTGCAGGTAAGGTCCGCCCAGGGGGACATAAGAATCATCCCGCCCGGAAGCGGCAGCCGGTGATCCCTCAGGTACATGACAAGCGCCAGCGCCAGCCCGCCCCCGGCGGAATCCCCGGCAAATACCACCATATCCGGCCGGTATTTCTTCTCACGCACCAGCCAAAGGTACGCGGCCAGGGCATCCTCCAGAGCCGCGGGGTAGGGATTCTCCGGGGCCACCCGGTAGTCCACCGTCAACACGTCCCCGCCGTAGCTCAGCTTGGAATAGCGCACCGCGAATTTCCGGTAAATGTTCTTCATAGGCCCGATATAGCCGCCCCCGTGGAGCTGCAAAATCACCCGGCCCGTCACCACGCCCTCGGGCCTCAGATACTCCATGAGAAAATCATCTTTCTCGATAATCTCATACTGGTATCCCGCCGGGCACACCCAGGCCGGCTCCACGGGGTTTTTGCGGAACTCCCCGGTCTTGATGGGCCGCCCGAAGGTGGTTCCCGTCACATCCTGAATCATATCGCGGATCAGTGCTCCCCGCACGCTAACGCTCTTGTCTCGCATCGTACCTCCATCTTGTTGATGTTGAAATTGTCTGTCTCACCTCACAGGTGAAATCTCCTGATCAGCTCATTTTTCACACGCCGGTCCCCCAAAAGCACCGTCATGGTCAGGATCAGTACGGAGAGAATCACCGTGATAATCGCCATCACCGGCTGGGTGATAAATCCCGCGGCCCACAGGGCGATGGGAATAAATGAAAACAGCGTGATCGCAATCTGATACATAAAATAGCTCTGCCAGTTCATCCGGTTCACCAGGATCAAAAACACGATGGCGATATCCGCGAACAGGATAATGCTTGGAATCCCATAATTCACCGACCACCCCTGATACCCCAGCACGTGGTCCGTCACCAGCAGCAGCACCGCCATCCCCAGCGTCTCGATCATCAGGGATTTCCCCAGGTTGGCGTGCCGCAAAATGGAATAGCGCATGGTCAGACCCGCGTAGGCTATGCCGAAAATGGCGATCACGGACCACCAAAGTCCGGAGTAGGTGGCCAGATTGACCACACCCACGATCACAGCCGCCGCGGCCAGCACCGCGTAGAATATCCAAACCAGTTTTTTCCATTTACTGATATCATATCCGATTTCGGGGTAATTCTTCTGATCCGCCTCCGGCATGGCGATCCCGTTGCTCTCGAACTGCGCCTTCACGCCGTCCCCCTCCAGCTTTCCGAAAAACCGTCTCTGAAGCCGGGCGTCCGCGAACACGGTGGTGAAGGAGATCACCATGTCCTCGCCGTAGGAACAGATCCCGCACTTCACCGGCTGCTGCCTGGACACGCCGATGATCAGGTGGAAGCCCTCCACCTCGTCCCGATATTCCTCGTCCACGGATATGGGCCCGATATTGGATAAGGTAATGGTGTGCGCCCGGTCGTTCCGCCGGAAAATAAATCCCAGCGCCGCCCATTTTACACACAGCGGGATAATCCGCACATACCATTTTTTCTCGTTGGAAACGTTGTAGGAGATGGTCTCCTCCAGCTTCTCCTTCACAATCTTCTCGTCCATCTGCCCGCTCACCAGCTCTAATATCCGCTCAAAAGCCATGTGGGCCTCGTCGGGCTTAAAATCGATGGCCGTCACCGCGAAGAAATTGGACATGGTCCGGGAGCCGAAGAAGGCCCGCAGATTGATGGGCAGATTCACCCCGATATGCCGGTCGCAGGGCTGGCCCTCCAGGTATTCCTCATAAATGGACCAGATCAGGCAGGCGGCCAGGTATTTGGTGATGCTGACGCCGTACCGTTTGCAGACCGCTTTCAGCTCCGGCACCTTTACCTTGCCGTGAATTACATTTTCCGCGCCCAGCTCCAGCTCCTCCCCGCCAAGCTGCACCGCCCGCTCGGAACTGTAGCGCTTCTTGGGAAGCTTGCGGTAATTCTTCAGATAGCTGTCCTCCGGCTCGACGGCATTTTCCTCCGGCATCGGCTTCAGTTCCTGCACGTCTCCCCGTTTTAATTGCAGATACCGGGTGACCAGCGCCCGGATGAAGAGCACCGCCCCCATGCCGTCGGTGACCGCGTGGAACACCTCAAAATGAATCCGATGCTTGTAGTAGGACACCCGGAACAGAAACAGCTGGTTGCTCTTGGGATCGATATAGCGGCAGGGATAACCGCTCTCCTGCTCGATGAGCGGCGTGCGCTTATTTGACTCGAAATAATACCAGAAAAAGCCCCGCTTAAGCTTGACCTGAAAGCCCTCAAAATGAGGCAGCACGTCCTCTAAGGCCCGCTGCAGCAGCTCCGGCCGCACGTCCTCCTTCAGAGTCGCGGTGATGCGGAACACATTGCTCAGGTTTTCATTTGCAATCAACGGGAAGATTTTACCGGTGTTGTCCAGCCTGCGCCACCACTTCCCCTGTGGATTTTTCTTCATGCTTTCACTTCTCCCAGCTTGTTCTATGTTATATCATCCTGCGATGTGGCTTTGGGTATGCGTTGTGATCGGTAGGTAATTTTTCCATGGACGCGCGGTCCTGGGTATGAAAAAGTAACTGTTCACATTATATATGAAACAAAGGACGTTTACAAGAAGGTTCCTCTCGAACATATTTTATGAACCCCCTAGCATAATCCTTAAAAATGGAAATACAATTAAGCAAGAAAATAAGAAATGAAAGGATTAATCTCTCATAAGGAAAATTATCCCCTCCTCACCAGCACCCCCTTCATAAACTCCGTTCCATTATGCGCCTCGCAGACAATCTCCTCTTCCTCCTCCGTACACCCAATCAGAATCTTAATCTCCGAATCCCGTTTCAGCAAATCCACAATACACATCACCCCGCCGACCCGTTTTCCCTCATCCGTCCCCACCCAGACGTCGATCCCGCCGCCGTCCATGGACGAGGTGTTTTTCAGATAACCGTAATCCACTTTATAAATGAAATCGGGGAATTTGGGGTGGGCCGTTCCCTTCGGCCGGTCAATCACGATCTCCGATTCTCCCACAAGCCGGTCTAGGGCCGCCCAGAATTCTTCATTTCTATCCATATCCATTTCGTGCCTCCATCGCATTTTCTTATCCAAAAAACGGCGGCCCCTCCAGGCGCCGCCGCAAAATCCCTTAATTCCCAGCTATAGTTTCGAATACCCATAACTATTCACCAGCGCATCCAGCTTAATCCCCTTCTGACAGAATGGACAGTCGCGGTAGTCGTGCGCCTGGTAGTCCGGCAGATCGCGCATGCCGAAAATGCTGTTGATGTGAATTCCGTCCGTCTCCTCAATCGCAGAGAAAATGGTGGAAATACCGGCCAGAATCCCGCCGTAATAGCGGATGCACTCGATGCCCTTGGCGATGGTCTTGCCCGTTGTGATGGAGGCCATCAGAAGGATCACATTCTTGCCGGTGACCATGGGCTGGGTGTTCTCCCGGAACACCATCTGGCTGTTGCTGTTGTACTCAGGCGCAATCACATAGATGGTCTGGTGGGCATTCCTTGACATCACGCCCGCGTTGGTCAGCGCCTCGGCCAGATACGCGCCGATAATCTGGGTGCCGTCCAGGCAGACGATGGTGTCCACCACCGTGTCGTACATGTACATGCCGGCCAAAGCCTCCGCCGCCTGACGGGCCTCGCTCATCCTGGCCTTCAGGGTGGTCACGTCAAGATAATAGTTGATGTGGGAGTGGTTGGTGGCAAAATGTCCCGGCGTAATCTTCAGTGGCACGTGGTTGTTCGTGGATGTGATCTTAAATGTCCGGTTATCCATAAAATACCCCCTGTCCGCAGCCGTTTTCCCTCGAGAAACGTGCCGCTTTTCTTTTATTATACTACGGAACAGGGTCCCTGCACAAGAAATTTCATTGCGGAGCAATCAATTTTGTACGGCAATTTTAGCGGCCTCGGAATATCCCCCTCACCCAATTTCCTTGCTTTTTCTCGTCGCCTTCGGCAGATTCCAGCAATACCGCGTGGCCAGCAGCCGGATCACCACCACCAGGCAGGCGCTGACCACCACCGCGAAGTCGCCCCCGGCAAACTCCAGCAGGTAAGTGTACACAATGGCCCCGATAATCGAAGCGCAGGCATAAAAATGCTTCCGCAGAATATAAGGCGTCTCCCCCGCCATTATATCCCGCAATACTCCCCCTCCCACGCCGGTGAGCACGCCCAGAAACACCGCCAGAAACCGGTAATCCCCGTATCCCGCCATCACCGCCGTGTTGATCCCCGTCACCGTGAACGCGCCCAGGCCCACGGCGTCGAAAATGTTCATGACCCGCTCGTACATCTCGATGGACCGGCTCTCCAGAATCTTCTGGTTCAGCCGCACCACCGTGAACAGGACGAGCACGGTCAGAAAGCCCGCGATCACATAGACCGGATTCATAAACAGCGCCGGGGGTACATTTCCCAGGATAATGTCCCGCAGCATACCGCCGCCCACCGCCGTGGTCACGCCCAGCACCACCACGCCCAGCAAATCCAGCTCCTTCTTGATCGCCACCATGGCCCCCGAGGAGGCGAACGCCACCGTCCCGATCATTTCTATGATAAAAAATATGGATATATTCTGCATTTCGACTCATTTCCCCTTATTTCATTTTTGACCCAAAGAGGATACTAGCTGAAAAACGGAGGCCTGTCAAGCCTCCGTTCGCAAAAATGTGACGTTAACAGTTCAGACGGCGGGAAAATTGGCGCGGAAAGCCGCGTCAAGCTCGCTTGTAAGCGGATTTTTGTGTCAATTTTCACATCGGATGGACATCCGATGCTTCTTGACTGATCTTTTTCAGTCAAGAAGATGAGCCGTATGAACTGTTAACAGTTTTATACCATCTCATACCGCTTGATCAACCCTTGCAGCCGTCCCACCTGCTCCTCGATCTCCTCCATCGCCCGCTCATTACACACCCCGGGCTTCATCAGCGGAATCCCCGCTCCCAGCCGGTCGTCCCCCCGGCCGTACTCCAGAGTCACAATCCGCGGCTTGGTCCGGGAGAGTACCTCCTCCAGCAGCTCGTATCCCTCCTCGTGAATCCTGGTGTGGGCCATCATCCCCCGCTCCGTATGCATCCAACCGTTGATATGAATCTCATACAGCCGGTTTAGCGGCAGGCGGCCGATGTATTCCCGCACGTCCATCCCCCGGGCCAGGGCCGCCCCGTAAGCGTGGCTGATATCCAGCAGATACTCCGTATCCGCCTCCTCCACCACCTCCCGTATAAAATCCGGGTCCACGCAGCAATCGCTGTAGGTCATATCCGAATACGGGTTACCGTCCACATTTTCCAGGGACAAAAACTCAAGCGCCCCCAGTGCCTCCCGCAGATACCGGATATGATCCACTATGATGCGCTTCCGCTCCCCAACCGGCAGCTCTGTGTCCCCGCCGCACAGGTGCAGGGACACCCCGCGGATGCCCGAAATCTCCAGAATCCGCCCCGTAAACTCCGGGTCAAACCGTTCCTTAAAATCGGCCCGGCCGATGTCGTTATCCCGCTGTCCCAGCCCGTGGAGCAGCAAAGGCCCGTACTCCCGCACCCGGGCGGCCATCGCCCCGTATTCCGCAAGCCCAGGGTCGTCAAACGCCTTCATCTGAAAGCCCAAAGACGGGTATTTGAAACAGTCCACCGCAATCCTGCCCTCTCTGGCAAGCCACTCCGTCTCCTCATAGTAATTGCACGCCAACCGCATTTATCTGCAACCTCCCACACGCTTGCAGGCCCCGGCGATCCGCCGTTCAAACCACTCCCTGGGCTCTTCCTCCGCCCGGTGTGCCTGATCCAGCAGCCGGTAGACCTGGTCATATTCCACCCCCGCCTTAAGCAGATCCGCGATCTGCTCCGTGTAGAGCGGAAGAATTTTCAGTCCCTTTACCTTATGACTCCCATCCGGACTGTAGTACACCATATCCCGGCGCAGCCGGAAATCGGAGATCACGTTGTAGTTCACATTGGTGGAGGTGAACACGCAGTAGGCCTCCTCGTCCCCGTGGGCCAGCCGGTAATCCCCAAGGTGGCGGGAAACCGGCTCCATCTCCATTCGCCTCTGTCCGCTGCCGTCGGACAGCGTGGCCTCGATCAGCAGGGTGTGGGCCGGATAATGGTCCGTGGCCCCGTATTTCCACACGATATCCGCCTCACCGCCGCCCGCGTGGGTCCTGGGCAGCAGGTCCGCCTCCAGGGACAGGTTCATATATTCCAGCACGTCCCCCTTACAGCCGCTGATCCGGTACCAGGCGATGGCCGTAATATACTCGTAGATGGTGGGGATATCCGCGTTGTCCGTGACCAGCCGGTGGATTTCGCCGTCCTGGCGCAGCCGGAACATCTCAAACAGCCGGGAAAGCACCTCTTTCGTGAACCTCGCCTCCACCATGCGGTCGAACCGCGCATAGCGCCTGGCCTTAAGGACCTGCTTGGCCGCGGCGCTGTCCGTCACCGCCACGCCCACTTCCCGGCTCAGGCGGGCGTAAAGGCGGGCAGGCTCCACCGCCAGGCAGGGAGCGATCGCCTCCAGGGGCACGTCCTCCTCCAGCTGCGCGCACCGCCGGAAGGCCAGGTCCGTCAACTCCTCACCCGCCTCGGCGAAAAAGCATTTGGGCAGCACGTCCAGGCACACCTTGCCGTCCTCGAAAATCACCACGTCCGTGACCTTAAAATACCTCCGGTTCAGGTCAAAATAGTCCGACAGCGTGGCCTTCGCCTTGATCAGATGCATGGCCCGGAAAAATTCCCGCTTAAACTCTGCCTCGTCCGCCGCCCGCAGAAGGGGAATGTCGTTCATCACGTCCAGCCGCTTATTCTTTGCCGAAGCCTCGGTGCTGACCTTGAACAGCAGCTTGCGCCATGCCCCGCCCACCTTGGAATTGGTCAATTTTGAGGTGGCGGCCAGAAGGCGCAGAGGCGCACTTCCGTCCCGCTCAAACACGATCCGCTCCAGCTCCCGGTAAATGGCGTAGTAGGGCTTGTCGTAGACCTTGCTCTTGCGGTTGATCCCCACCGTGCAGATCAGATCCTCGGTCACCGGCTCCGCCAGCAGCAGCTCCAGGGCCGCCTGGTAATTCTCTTTTTTCATCAGCACGGACAGGATAATGTCGTCCACGCCCTGATTCCCCTCCCGGCAGCGCCGGATCTCCGCAGCCACCCGCTCCGTGGTCTCCCGGTCCACGCACAGGGGCAGCAGGTAGGTGAACTCCTCGTAGGTCAGGTAGGACAGGCGGGACGCCAGGGAGAGGAACACCACAAATGGGCGGACGATGCTCCCGTCCACATCGTTTGCGGTCTTTAACAGCTGTTTCAGGAAAATGTAACTGTCTTTTGGAATCTCCAGCAGGTTGTCCGGCGTGAAATCCCCCTTTTTGGATATGGCCAGCAGCGCCCTTCCGGCCGCCGTCACGTTGCGCTCCTCGTCCATCAGGCCGATGTCCTTGAGGCCGGAGGTCTTCTGCCTGGCGTCCTTGTCCGGCCTGGGCGCGTCGCCCTTCACAAAGCCGTCCGCCTTCAGATAATTGTAGTAGGCGGCCTGGAAGGCGCTGTTGCTGGTCCAGGAAATCCCCCGGTTCTCCGGCAGTTCCCGAAACCGGCTCATCATCTCCAGCTGCCGCTCAATATTCAGGTTGAACTTGTCCGTCCGGTAGCTTGTGGTGCCAACGGCGAAGCAGTATCCTTTAAAGGGTATTTTTGCCATATCAGCCTCCGTAAGCGGCTAAGGCCCATTTGCGGCCATTAACCGTAATTGCATTAACTGTAATTGACCACCAAAACCTCCCGGGTGGCGCTTCCCTTGTCCTTGATGTGGTAATTGGAGTTGGAATAGCTGAAATCCAGCGGAATCATCCGGTAATGCCCCGGGTGGCGCTCCACCCAGTCCGCCAGAATATCGTTCCTGCGCCCCCTGCTCTCCACCACGTTGGACAGAGCGAACCGCATGCCGCAGCCGTCCACCCGGTCCAGATAGGCCAGCAGATCCCGCTCGTCCTGCTCCGTCCAGCCGTTCTGCTCATTGTAGGTGGCGCAGGTAATCAGGTAGGGGGGGTCCACATAGAAAAATGTATCCGCCGGGAATTCCTCCGGCCTTATCTCCCGGAAATCCCGGCTGGTAAACCGGTAGTCCCCGCTTTTCAGCCGGTCCATAAACGCGGACAGCTTCTTCTGCATCCGCGGGTTAAAGTCCCGCTTGCCCACCGGCAGGTTGAACTCGCCCTTACGGTTGAACCGGATCTGGTTGTTGAAGGAATACACGATCAGCACGTAGAGCATGAGATAATACAGATCGTCCCGCTCCTTCCGCTCATTAAACGCCCTGCGCAGCTCTAAAAAGGGCTGCCGGTTGTAATCCCCCAGCCCGTCCGAGGAGCTGCCGCAGCGGTAGTGGGCGTAGCCCTTCTCCCAGGACCGGGACAGGCCGAAACGGTCGATGATCCGGCTGATTTCCCCGAACGCCGCCTCCTTGTCCATCCGCCCAAAGACCTCGAACAGGCGGATCAGGTGCCCGTTGGTGTCGTTAAACAGCACCCGGCTGGCCCCCACGTTTAAGCCCACGTTGCAGCCGCCGCAGAACAAGTCCACCACCTGCCCCGCATCCCTTGGAAACAACGGCAGAATCTGGGGCAGCAGCTTAAACTTTCCTCCCGTGTAGTTGAGGGGCGACGGAATCACCTCCCGCTCCTCCTCGCACACGCACAGAAACAGCCGCTCCTCGTTCTCCTTGATATCCGACTTGCCCGTGGTAAAGGCCTTGTAGCTCTCCGAGTAAACGCTGACCCGCCCCTTCTGCCCCAGAATCCGCATAATGTCCTCGTCGCTCATCTTGGCGTTGGACCGCTCGTCCCCCTTCTCCGCCATGTTGTTGTAGGACAGCAAAATGAACCTGGCCTTCGTATTGCGGATCAGGTCCTCAAACGCATCCGCCGCCCTGGTGGTGCAGTAGTCGCTCTTAAGCGCGCTGCGGTCCATCTTCCGGGCCACACCGTGGACCTGGGGCTTCTCCCAACGGGCGACATTTTCCAGTAAATGGTAAGCGTCGCAGTATTGGCGGGAGTTGTAGGGGGGGTCGATGTAGACCAGGTCCGCCTCGATCTTCTTCATCAGCTCGTTGGTGTCCTCGTTGTAACAGACGTTGTTGGCGTTTAACGTCCCCTCTGGCACGGGCAGCGCCAGTTCCAGGTGGCGGTCAAACACCGCCCCCTTGCGGTAGGCGTCATAGTGGCCGCAGGTCTTGGCGATCTTGTCCATGGCATAGAGAAGGGAGGTAATGAGCAGCGCCCGCTCCCGCTCATTGATCTCCCCTTTTTTGTACAGGTTCTCGATATTTTCCCGTATGTAGCCGATCCTGGCGCAGTCTTCCCTGGAAAAATAGGTGTCCGCGAAGTTCTCCGTCATGTAGTTCTCCTCGTCCACCCGGAGACTGTTGTAGTCCAGAATCAGATCCACCAGCTTCTCCTCCGAATAGGGCTGGCTGTCGAACCAGGCCTTGTGACAGATATAGTTGCTGTACATGATATCGTTGGTGATCAGCTTCTTGTCGGTGAAGGCGGAGGCCACGGCCCCGGTGCCCGCGAAAATGTCGGCCACCGTGCTGATCCCGGGACAGTGCTCCTGTACCACCCGGCGGATGAAATCTAAGAGCTTGTACTTGTTCCCCAGATAGCGCCGGTTGTTGATGCGGATGGTCCGGTAGGACTCCTCCTTCTTCTCTTTGGCCGGTACCTTGCGCTCCGCAAGCACCCGCCGGATCGCCTCCAAAACCTCCCGGTTCCACACCGGCCGGCCGTTCTCATCCACCTCCACGGTGAAGGCGTGATTGTTCTTCAGATAATACAGATAGGATCTGGAAATGTCCAATTCCCTGGCGATCTGAGTTGCCGTCATCTCCATCTTTTTCATTCTCCTCATGCAACTAAATTTCCGTCCATATTGGACATTATACCTTAGAAGAGGCGGTAAAACAAGGAGATTTTTCAGGTTTTCCCAAACATTTGTTCTAAAAAACGGATGCTTTTGGCGGTGATGTGGGCATCGCCTGAGCATCCGAAAAATTTTACATTTACAGGAACCTTCTTCTCTCAAAAACTTCTCCCATATAGTTCTCAACCAATGGGATCACTTGTTCCAAACTTGCGAATCCATCAAATTCAACTCCCCGGCGGCCAAAATAACCTCTGAGCGTGCTCACCAGCTTCCCATTTCTGTACGACAGTAATAACGTGTGATCAACGGTGGCCGTTCCATCCAGTTCCAACGCAAATTCACATATTTTTTGAGAACAAAATTGGGCATCGGCAACAAGCTGCGCTTTGGGTTTTGGATTTTTCCTGATTTGAGATGTAAGCGAATGCGCCGTGATTCTTTCAACAGGATCCTCCGGCAACGGCAGGAAGGGGTGCCCTTCCATAAGTTTTTTGCCAAACAGGGAGGATTCTGATTTTTCAAACCAAAATCCACGGGCGATTACTTCTATAAACTGATCATGGAATGAAAACAGATAATGCTTAAAATCGGTCAGCATTTCATTTACATCTCCGCCGAATTCATAGGATTTCCCATAGTAGCGATTCTCATAATCAAAACGTTCCTGCTGCCATTTCGAATTCTCCACCTGATAAATCCAGGTTCCTCTGTCCCCCAAAGAATAGTCAACTTTATAGGGCATTACCTCTCCACGGCATATCTTAACGGAATCCAAATTTTCAAACGTAATCCGCCCATATTGATCATCGCCGGTCACAAAATAGATTCCCGTACCATCACCGTAAAAAAATTCAGGGCTTAGAACGGAATCGGCAATTACCGGAATACGGATCTGCTTTACTGTCTCCATAATTGTTGCACTCCCCCTGCGAATTCGGGTTCCGTTATCGTCTAACGCGAACCTAACCTTTTTTTACCTTCTTATGCACATTGCGGATGGTCTTTTTGCCCTTTCCGGTCCGGCTGTGGCTGTCTTTCGCGCCGGAGGCTCCATAGCGTCCGGGTCCGCCGGAGGCTCCGCCCGCCCCCTGCTCCTTCTTCGGATAATATCCCCGTCCGCCCTCTCCGCTTCTGGGCCTTATCAGACATTTCTTGTCATAGCCGATCAAATCCGTGCGGCCGGCCTTTTTCAACGCCTCCACCACCAAATCGTAATTGTTGGGGTTCCGGTACTGGATCAGGGCGCGCTGCATGGCCTTCTCGTGGGGATTGACCGGCACGTAGACCGGCTCCATGGTCCTGGGGTCGTATCCGGTATAGTACATACAGGTGGATATGGTGGAGGGCGTGGGGTAGAAATCCTGCACCTGTTCCGGCATATACCCCAGGTCCCGCAGATACTCCGCCAGCTCCACCGCCTCGGTCAGCGTGGATCCCGGGTGGGAACTCATCAGATAGGGCACCAGGTACTGCTTTAAGCCCAGCCGCCCGTTCATTTCCTTATACTCCTTCACAAACTGCCGGTACACGCTGTTGGCGGGCTTGCCCATGCGGGTAAGCACCGCGTCCGCCACATGCTCGGGCGCCACCTTCAGCTGGCCGCTGACATGATGCTCGCAGAGCTCCCGCAGGAATTTGCGGTTCTTATCCGCCAAAAGATAGTCGAAACGGATGCCGGAGCGGATAAACACCTTCTTCACCTTGGGCAGGGAACGCAGCTTACGCAGCAGCTCGATGTAATCCGTGTGGTCCGCGTTCAGATTGGCGCAGGGCTTGGGGAACAGGCACTGGCGGTTGGGACAGGCGCCCTTGGTCATCTGCTTCTCACAGGCCGGGAACCGGAAATTGGCCGTCGGGCCGCCTACGTCGTGGATATATCCCTTGAAATCCGGCTCCTCGATGAGAAGCTTCGCCTCCTCCACCAGGGACTCGTGGCTCCTGGCCTGGATAATGCGGCCCTGGTGGAAGGTCAGGGCGCAGAAGCTGCAAGCCCCGAAACAGCCCCGGTTGCTGATCAGGCTGAATTTCACCTCCCGGATAGCCGGGATTCCGCCCAACTCCTCGTAGCTGGGATGGTAATTGCGCATGTAGGGAAGGCTGTAGACCTCGTCCATTTCCATCTGGCTCAAAGGCTTGGCAGGCGGGTTCTGCACCACACAGACGCCGTTGTCGTAAGGCTCCACCAGGCGTTTTCCCGTGAACGGGTCGGTGTTGCAGTGCTGCACGTAAAAGCTTTTGGCGTACTCCTTCTTGTCCTCCGTCAGCCGGGCGTAGGACGGCAGCAATTTATAGTCGTAAACACTGTCCAGATCCTTCATCTTGTAAACCGTTCCCTCGATAAACGTGATATCCTTCACGTCCAGGCCGCTTTCCAGGGCCTCCGCGATCTCCACAATGGACCGCTCGCCCATGCCGTAGGAGATTAAATCCGCCTGGGAGTCCAGAAGAATGGACCGCTTCAGCTTGTTGGACCAGTAATCGTAGTGGGCCAGACGGCGCAGGCTGGCCTCGATGCCGCCGATGATGATGGGCGACTTCTTATACACGGAACGGATCAGGTTGCAGTACACCACCGTGGCGTAGTCCGGGCGTTTCCCCATCTCTCCCCCCGGCGTATAGGCGTCCTGGGAGCGGCGTTTCTTGGACACGGAATAATGATTCACCATGGAATCCATATTACCGGCCGACACCAGAAAGCCGAGCCGCGGCTCCCCCAGCAGCGTGATGCTCTCCTTGTCCCGCCAGTCCGGCTGGGCGATGATTCCCACCTTGTAACCGTGGGCTTCCAGAATCCGGCTGATAATGGCGTGGCCGAAGGAAGGGTGATCCACATAGGCGTCGCCCGTCACATAGACAAAATCGCATTGTTTCCAGCCCCGGATATTCATATCCGCCCGGCTGATGGGTAAGTAATCGTGTATCATGCAGTTCTCCATTCTATTTGTTCAAAATCCGCCGGCTCTCTTAATCCGTCTCCTCATCTGCGCCGGTCTCCTCTTTGACCGTTTCTTTCTCCGCCGGCACCACGGTATCCAGCCAGAATACATCCGGTTTCGCGATCAGCCTGGCGTTATTGTAGGCCATGCTCAGCGTCAGAATTGTCTCGCCGCGATAATACTTCACACGGCCCGTATCGTCGTAAGAGAGCGCCAAGGCGCAGTGGGGCTGGTCGGCCTCCTCCAGTTCTCCCAAATAGATGGGCAGCAAAAACTGGATCGTCCCGGCCTCGCGCCAAAATTGCGGAATCGCCAGCCGGTAGTTCCTCTCAGCCAGCAATTTTGCCCGCTCCAGGGCGCTGTCAAAATCACGGGAAATTCTGGCTAACAGAGCGTTCCGCTCGCTCTCATTATCCCTGCACGCTTTAAACTCCTCGGCATACTTGGGAAGCCGCTTCCGCTCAACCCCGTCCAGAAAAATGTGCCGGTCGTTCAGCCGGATTGGCAGCCGCGCGTCGAAGATAATCGCTCTGTAATCGTCAAAAAACTTCGCAATCCCCGGAAGTTTATAGGTATCGCCGTCATAGACCTGCGCGATCTCCTGATCACTCTCCGAATACGGATATGGATTCTTCATCAGCACGAACTTGTGCGTTCCGAAACACGGGATCTCCTTCTCCATCTCATACTTGGTTCCTACAATGATGATCTGCCGGAACAGATGGTTCAGCAGGCCTGAATTAAAATAAATCTTCCCGTCCACCTCGTCGATCTTGCGCGGCGCGCCCGGATCGGCCTGAGCGTCCTCGTCCTGAAGGCGGTAAATTGTGTGGCAGATATAGGAGCGCAGAATATCGCAGGGCTGCTCTGAATTAGCCGAAGTCCAGTTCTCCGTCATCGCAGTCTCGGCCAGCTGCTGTAAAAACGCGTTGGCCTCATTGGAATTGGAAAAATACATAATTCCCAGATTGTAACAGATCATGCTCAGAATCCGCTGCAGCAGTTCGCTTCTTGTGACGGTGTGCAGCTTGACCCATTTTTGCTTAGCGACCTTGTCGTTTGCATCCATCAAAGCCCACAGCTCATCGCCGCCCGCGGATTGCAGTCCCAGTGGGAAATACGAGATCCTTTTAAACGACGTCTCGTAGACGCCCACCATATCCATTTTCCTGCACTCAAAAAAGCGCTTCTGGAGATACGCCTCCCACTCGGTCTTGGAGTCGCTTTTATGGCAGTAAATATTCAGCGTTCTGGCGATGGCCTGGTAATCCCTGATATAGGTATAGTTGTTCAAATCACCTGTGTCCAGCTCCCACTGCTTTAAAATCATCTCCCTGGTGCCGATCCATATTCCGCTCCAGTCATAGCTGTTATCCAAATCTCCGCTGTCCTTGTTCGAGGAAAATCCGCCATAAATCGGCTCCCCTCCGTCCCTGCACTGATAGCCGGTATCGATCATAATATAATGGATTCCCTCATCCGTTTCCGTCAGCTGATTGAAATCCATATCCCAAAACAGAACATCTTTTTTGTCCTGCCACTGCGCATCCACATAACTGGATAATCGCGTGTAATCAATATACGTTCCACACAGATTTCTGATTTCCGCCGCATAGTTTTTCCTTGCGTCCGTTATATAACCGATGTTGTAAAATCCGCTCTTTGCCATAATTTCATACCCTCCCGCTAAATTCAATTTTCAAATGCTACACACGCCCGTAAGTCACCGGTCCCCATGGGGAATCTCCACCTTTTCCACAGAGAATCCTCCGTTTTCCTCCACGCGCACCACCGCCATTGTAATGGGCTGGTTAAAGCGCCTCGGACCGCAGCTCCCCGGATTCAGCCAGGTTCTCCCCTCCACCTGTCTCTCCTCATACTTGTGAGAATGGCCGTAGATCACAAGCTCCCTGTCACCCAGGTTCCCCGGCAGATATTTCTTATTGTGAACCATGAAAATCCGCAGGCCAAACAACTCTAAGCTCAATGTTTCCGGCAGCTGCTCCGCCCACTCCTTGTCATTGTTGCCTCGCACCGCATAGACCGGGGCAATCTCTGCCAGCTCGTCCAGAATCGCCTGACGGTTGATATCCCCGCCGTGCAGGATCGCCTCGCAGCCCGACAGCCTCTCCCGCACCTGATCCCGGATCAGACCGTGGGTATCGGAAATGACGGCGATTTTGTGCATATTGTGTCGATTGATCTCCAAATTCTTCCCCCTTTTCGCCGGACAAAGCGGCCCGTCTCAAAAGTCAACGCATAACAACGCTCCTATTGTATCATATAAACAGCGGCGAATCAATTTGCCAGCGCGCTATACTTTATTTTCTTCCGAGGCCGTGTCACGGTTAACGGATCGAAGCCCGCGGGGCGTTTTATGCAGGGGCAGCAAGGCAAACGCCACAGAAAGTCCAGGGACCGCGGCATGAAACAGGGCGGCCCCTGCGCGCATCCGCGCGCCTTAGGTCCGCCCCGTTTCCTCAAATCACAGCTATATTCCTTCAATCCTCCCAAACGCCCTGAGAAACCGCATCTTCTCAATGGCCTTGGACGCCATCCACCAGTTCTCGCTGACGGCAAATTCCTTTGGGTAAACCTCACTCAAGTCAAACCAGGTCCAGGTGATATTCCATACGCCGCCGGGATTCCTGGTGTCGATCAGGTAGTCCAGCTCCGCCTCCACGACCTCCTCATTTCCCGGGTAATAACCGCTTTCAGGCGATTCGATAAATTCCGACGGCCTGGGCGTGTATTCCGCCCATTTCTCCACGTTCCGCTCGATGGTCCGGTTGATTAGCCCAGGCAGCAGCTCCTTCACCCTTCCGCATTCAAAACGCCCGGTCAGTCCGGCCGCCTCGATATCCTGAACCAGGATTCCCAGCGCGCCCGCCCCCATTTCCCCGAAGTTTTCCCGTGAAGCAACCTGCTCCAGAATCCGGTCCACATAGCCGCAGGCCCGCTCATATAAAGCCGTATGGCCGCTTCCGTACCGCAGAATCAGAGCGCAGAGCGCTGCCGTGATTCCCATATCCTGAACCGCGTTGAGCTCCTCGCTGTAGCACCACCAGGGCGCCCTGGGATACCGGTCGTTGGATGGGATGCCGAAATGCCATCCCCGCTCCGAGGTATGGACGCCGCTTTCCAGAAAACGGAAAATATCCTCCAGCATCGGCTGTCCCTGCTTGGCCAGCCCAATTCCCCGAAGCATACCGGCCACGATCATAGTGGCGTAAGGGCTGGACTCAGGATTCCAGCTGTCCGGCTCCACCCCGTTGCCGAAGCCCCCGTCCTCATTCTGATAAAACCTCAGCATGTCCGCCACCCGCTCCGGACTTCCGTTCTCAAAGTCAAACTGCCACAGCGCCAGCTCCAGCGGCCTGGCATTGCGGTAGATCCATGTTCTCACTTCACTGTACGCAGTCTCGCTCAATTTCTTCATTCTGCACCTCCAAGTGTATTTGAAGGTATAATAGCACAGGGCAGGGGATTCCGTATTGAAAAAAAGCGACATCGTGCCGGTCCCTGGCTGCTGCCGGCGGCGCGCCGGGCACCGGCCGTTTGTCGGATTCCAGCCGCCGGCCCGGCGCATTTCCCCGTCCGCCTGCCAGCTTGCGCGCACTACCTCCAGGCCAACGCCGCCCTCCTCGCCTGCTCCGGCCAGATTCCATGAAACCGCTTGAAGTCGTTGAGCAGATGGGCCTGGTCCGCGTATCCGTACCGATGCACCGCGTCCATTATCTCAAACCGTTCCCGCCGCACCACCTCTCCCCACACGTTCTGATAGCGCACCAGGCTGGCGATCCGCTTGATGGGCAGGCCGATGTTCTGCTTGAAAAGCCGTTCCATCTGGCGCTGGCTCACGCAGCTATTTGCGCAGATATCCTTCACCACGGCATTTCCCCCGGCCCGCAGCAGATAGTCGATGGAGTTGTACAGATTGGGATTGTACCGGTTTGTCTCCAGCCGTTCCAGCAGATACCCTTCCAGCCAGGAAATACTCTCGCCCATGGACCGATGATAAAACAGCGGCTCAAACTCCCGGTTGCAGCCCGGCTGCACCAATTCCAGATCCAGCACCCGGTTCGCCGTCTCCCCCAGCTCCAGATCCAGAAACAGCCTTGCCGACCAGAAATAAAACCGGGCGGCGATCTTGGTCACCCGGTCCCCTCCCCGGCCCTGCTCCACCATAAATGTGCAGTCCTGAAGCCCGCACAGCCGGCTGCTGATGCTCTGCCTGGTGTGATTGATCTCGATAATGATATCCATGCATGTGTCCGGGATGACCCGCACCGTCCCCGCCAAAAGGGCCGTTTCCCGCCCTGCTGCTTCCGGGACGGCGGCTTTCGGGACGGCGGCTTTCGGGGCGGCCACTTCCCCGCCGCTGATCCCGGAGGCCCAAAAACAGCTCACGTAAGGGCGCAGCGCCTCCCCGGGGAGGTACTCCGCGTATGTGCTGTCACTGAGAAAGGGCCGGGACGTCAACGGCCGGTAGGGCGTGTCAAATGCGAGTATCATTCTGATTCTTTCCTCTTCCTGTCAAACCAATCGCCCGCAGGCTACGCCGGCGGCCCATTGCATTCAATAAAACCTGGACTTCAGTATAAATCATGTCTGTTTAAAATACAACCTGCATCGCTCCTCGGCGGGGCTGTTTCCTGGAATTACCATATCGCCGGATGGTTCCGATTCACATACCGCCTGGGACTGATAACAAAAAATCTGTCCGTCCCGCACTCTGTCCTTTGCTTGCACATTCCCCTCCTGTCCCCGGATCAATCCCATCTCGCAGAGCCGCCTCGCCTTCACCCGGGAAATCTCCATCTGCCCTGCGAACAGAGCATCCACTCGCAGCTTCAGGCAATCCGGCAGCCGGATCTGTACCTCGCTCCATCCCGCCTCCCCGCAGGGAACCAGCGTATCAATCACCTGTACCCGGTAATCCCCCGAAACCGCAGACATTTCCACCCGGTTTGCTGCAAACCGCGCGGGGTCGCTGCCGTACTGGGCGGCCAACCGGATATCATTATCCAAAAATCGCTTATATTCTTCCCGGTCAAGGGACGCCGCGTCCACCCGCTGGTAGATCGCCATATTCCAGGTGGCCTCGCAGGTTTTACACCGGTAAATCAGCCATACGTCCAGGGAGCGCCCATTTGCGTTCACCCGAAACCGGCCGCTGTTCTCAAAACCGGATTTTCCACCGCACCGCGGACATTTCCGCAGCGCCATCGGCAGCCGGTCCGGCGTAACGATCCATTTTTTTCTGTATTCTGTACTCATGTTCACATACCTCCGAACCTACCCTAACACCCGGGCGCCCGGAGATAAACCTCAAACTCAGGCCAGAAATGAGGAAAAGGCGGTATGAAAAAAGGCGGCAAACCCGCTCATTCGGATTTGCCGCCCATATTTTCGCCCCGCCTCATTTTCTTTTCCTGGAGCACAATTCTCTGAATACTTTTCTCAGACAGGAAATACTGTTCTGCCAACTCCCGCGTACTCATTCCCCGACTATACCTTACAAATATTTCCATATTTCTCAACCGGAGCTCTTCCCTGGTCCTGGAAGCCTCGCCCCAGTTCTTCTTATTTTCCTGCTTTCTGGGAATATACACATACTCCCCATCGATGTAATCCTGGATCAATTTCACCAGCTCCACCGGCAAAATCTCACTCGCCTTCTGATAGCGCATCGCTGCCTCCCAAACGTATATTCTGTCCGGATCAGCAAAGGCTATACAATTACTCACATTTCACTGCATCAGCCTTTGCTATGCAGCCTGAATATATTTCATCATAAAACGCAGCCCTCCCTGGGTTTTCATTTTACCGGAAATTCTCCGTTAGGGGAATACCAGTTTTATCACGATACATTGCCGGCAGCCAAAGGCTGCGATCAGAGAATCCGTCTCCTATTATATCACATCTGTCCGCGCAGGAAACCTCACAAATCATTCAGAAGCGTATTTGATCCCAAGCTGTTTCCTTCCGGCCTATCCACCGGCTTTTACCCGACATTCTTTGGCCCTAAAAAACGGCCTTGTATCTTCCGTCCAATATTCCGGGTTGCTGTCATCGGGAATCAAGCCAGACAAAATCTGCTCATAGTGCTGCACTTTTTCGTCCATATAGGCCGCCGTTGCGTTTGCTTCTTCTATGCGCTTATACGCCTGTTCCCGTTGCCGGAGAATGATTTGATACCTTGCGTAAAGTGTTTCTCTCGATTCCGGCAGACGGCACAAATCGCAGTATTCTTTAATATCCTCAATCGATGCGCCGCAGCCTTTCAGACAGGCAATCCCCTGCATCCAGTTTACGGATTCCTCGTTAAAAATGCGGCGGTTGCCCTTATCTCGCTGGCAGGGCAAAAGATTGATGTCGGTATAATAGCGGATCGTATGTTCTGTCGTATTGAACATTTCGGCAAATTGTTTCAATGTGTAAATCATGGTACATCACTCCCGAATAAAAGTTTTGTCGGTTTCCTGATTAGAAACATTATCCGATAAATAACGTTCTACTTTCATGTGTAGGTCATATTTTTCACGCAGTTGCGTTATTCTTTTCATCATGGAAGAAGCATGGTGTAAATCAAGTGCCTGTTGGTTTGTCCAACTATCAATCAAAAGCACTGTCTCCTTATCTTCCATAGGAAAAAAGTATTCATAACGGAGATTACCCGCTTCTGAACGAATATCATGGACAATACCACTTTGAACCATTTCCTCAGCAAATCTCCTTGCGTTCCCATTCGTGCCTGTGTAATAGAGGTTGATTGTAATTGCCATTCTGATTTCCTTTCTAAGTTTCATAAAAATTTCAAAAAAGACTTGACTTCGAGTTACCCGAACTTGCTATGCTTAGCTTAACACAAATGGTAATCCCACTCAAGTGCTTAAATATGAATCAATGGAGGAATGATGATGAATACGATGCCTTTGAACAACGACATTCAAATGCCCATGCTCGGCTTCGGCACATTTCTGATGGGCGGCGCAGAATGTGAGGAAAGCGTTTTGACCGCGCTCCGCAGCGGCTACCGCATGATTGACACGGCAGAGGCCTATGGGAACGAGGAAGCGGTTGGAAACACCACCCAGAAAAGCGGTATTCCCCGCGGGGAATTGTTTCTCGTCACAAAAGTAAACTTTCGCTCCTATGAGAACACCCGCGCAACCGTGGAAGCGTCACTGGAAAAACTGAAAACCAGCTATCTCGATTTGGTGTTGCTCCACTGGCCTTTCGGAAACTACTATGCCGCGTGGAGGGAATTGGAAAAGCTGCATCAAGAGGGAAAAATCCGGGCGATCGGTGTATCTAACTTCGACCCGGATCGCCTGATTGATTTGATTGAATTTAATCAGGTTGCGCCTGCCGTCAACCAGATTGAAACCCACTTGCTCTGCCAGCGTCGCACAGAACATGAATGGATGGAAAAATATCATGTCCGGCACATGGCGTATGCCCCGCTGGGACAGGGCAGGAAGAATGAAATGTTTGAAAATCCTGCTCTGGTCGAAATTGCACGGGCGCATGGAAAAACATCCGCCCAAGTTGCGTTGCGGTTCCTTATGCAGAGCGGCGTGGTTGTTATCCCGAAGTCCGTCCATAAGGGACACATCAAAGAAAACTTTGATATATTCGATTTTGAACTTACAGCAGACGAAATGGCTCAACTTGTGAAAATGGACACAGCGGTTCCTATGATTGGAAATCCTGAAAATCCCGCTGTGGTTGAAGTTGCCATGAAATGGTAAAAGGAGAAAATGCACGATGAAACATGTTTTATTGCTGGGGGCTACCGGCACCGCCGGAAGTGCCATTACAAAAAAGTTGTTGTCCGATACAGAGTGTCATGTTACCCTGTTTGCCCGTCATGCGGAGGATATGTTCTCTGATAGTCCCCGCACAACTGTTGTGAACGGCGACGCGGAACAGATCGAGAATTTGAAAGAGGCCATGCAGGGGCAGGAGGTTGTATATTGCGCCATATCGGGAGAAGCCTTACCTCAAATTGCAGAAAACATTGTTGCCGCTATGGGTGAGTGCGGCGTTAAGCGTCTGATTTTTATGGGTGCGGTTGGTATCTACAATGAAATCCCGGATGATATGGACGGCGAGGACAATCTGGACAACGAACCGGCACAGTTGCCGAACCGGCAGGCGGTTGACATTGTAGAAGCAAGCGACCTGAACTATACGGTTCTTCGCCCCGGTTATCTGAAAGAGGGCGGGGAAAACGATTTTGTCCTGTCCGTAAAAGGAGAACCGGCGAAAGGATATATTACAACTATTCCGTCCCTTGTGAAGCTGGCAATACAGCTTATTTCGGACGAAACCCTATACGCGAGGGAAAGCGTCAGTATCACGAGGGACACGGCACTGGAGAATGAAGAAGAATGAAAACAAGGAGATTACGAAACATCGAGGTGTCAGAAATCGGCTACAGCTGTATGGGCTTTTCTCATGGCTATGGAGCATTACCGCCAAAAGCGGACGCGATCCTGCTCATTCGCATGGCCTATGAATTGGGCTGCAATCCATGACAACTGCGGAAGAAATCCGACAGGCTAATGCGGTGCCCCCCCCCCCCGCAAATATCCCTTGCGTGGATGTTTTATAAGTATAGCTTCGTCGTCCCGATCCCCGGTATGAGAAAAGAAGAAGAATTGAAAAAGCACTTTCAAATATCACCATTCACGGGAACCGTACAGATGAAGAGATTACAAAGTTGCGAGAATAAAGCAAAGCCAGCCGAACCAGTCAACGGTCAAAATGAACATTTGTGTCTTTGCATACACTCCTGTGCTTGTTGATCTATATCGACAAGGTAAGTGTTCCATCTGCCGGTTGCAAGTAGCATTGTGTATGCATTTCTGCGGTATTCTTTCAGATACCGCACGTGCCGCTGTCCCCACAAACCAATAGGCTGTTCTTTTTCGGCCTGCGCCTGATTCGCCAAAGCTTCCCCAAATGAATAAGCTGGAATAAAATCGGTCCGAAAAGCGGAAAGTTCCCTTACAAGCAAAACATTGACAGAATCAGCTGGGTTGCACTTTTTGTCTTAATAATCTTACTTAAAGCATTCTCTATACTGCTTTTCGTATATCCGCTTTCTGCCGCGTTTGCAATATAATCCGCCTCAATCAGAATTTGATAATCTATTCCATCAATATTTGAAAAGGTGTGATGATGGCCGACCAGATATGACACCCGGTCGATTTCTTCCTTGCTCATACCAGAATCTTTCAAGAAGGCCCTGACCATCGACTCACCTTCTTTTTCCTGAAGCTTGCCGTTGGTATTTCCATACATTTCACGACACATAGGACAGGCGATATCATGGGTAATTGCGGCCACCTCAAGGACATATTGTGTCTCCGCTTCCAGTTCTTCCAAACTGCTAATCGTTTTTGCATATGTCCATACCCGTATAAGATGGTCAATATCATGAATATTTCCCTCAGAAAAGGAAATCATCTTTGCCATTATTTCTGCCACTGTCATTCGTTTTCCCCCATAAATTTCAGATTTCGTAAGGCTGCGCCTAAGGCGTACTACACATAACTGCTATTTGCAATCTTGCGTTTGATGCTCACCGTCGCCAGGTGGAGATCAGGCTGTTTTGCGCTTTCAAGGGGCAAGCTAATCACCGGATAACCGGTCATTCCGCTTCAATCCCCGCAGCAATTCCTCATAAAATTTAAACACATACTGCCCCGGAGACAATCCCGATACCTGGCCGTCTCCGGTCTCCACCACAATCCAGCTACCATCCGCCAACTCCGCAAAGTCCACGGTGTAAAAATTACTGTTCAGCCGCGGCAGCTGCCCCGCAAATGCCTCCGGCACCGGCACGTCCCGCTTCTGATTGGAATTCTTAGACAAGGTAATCCGCTTACCGTACAGATAAAACGCCCGGTACTCATTGGTCGCGTTATCTATTTTCTTTAAGTCCACAAACTCTTTCAGCACAATTCCCTTCACGAACAGCCGGTCCCGCAGGCGGATGAACTCAGCCGCATAGCGGTCCAGCTCCTCATCCGTGTAGGTCCGGTCAAAATACACGGGAAAATCGCTGCCCTTGACCGATTTCACGTAGTCCTTCATCATAAAACGGCCAAACCGCTTTTTAACCGCCCGCCAGTCCACGGCCTCTCCCATCGGGTACGCCATCATGCCGGGCGTAAACGTTTGTAGCAGATCATAAGAATTGGGAAATTCATGGCAATTCCCGTACTCGTCCGGCGTATTGATCAGCCTCAGCCCCCGGTTCGCCAATGTCCGGTACAATTCCTCATATGCGGACGGCTGCAGCATCCACCCCCGGTAAACGCACAGGCCGCCCTCAAAATCGCCGGGATAAAACTTCAGCTTTCCCCCTGCGGCAAACTCATCGTAATTGTAAAACAGAATCTGAAACTCCGGAAATTGAACCGCCTCCCGGTATTCATATTCGTAATCCCCGTCCACCTTTTTCAGATCGAAGAAATCGGCCGGGTACAGAATGGTGCATCGATCGCTCATATCGGAATTTCCCCCTTGTTTCAATTAACCGTATCCTGCATATAGTATATTGTGAATCCGCCGGAAACACAACCCCCATCAATCCCGGACGCCCGCAAACCTCCTTACGCGCCCGGCCGTTCTTGATAATATCCATTTTCGGATATGTTTTTCCATTCCCCTTTTCCACGTTTCCCCCGCCCCAGGTCCATCCGCCGGCAATTTTCTCCCCTTCCGGCCATGCTCATAAAAATGGCATAAAATTGTAAGAAAACTTTATTTGACTGGAAGCGGCATTTATATTAGATTGGGAGCATATGGAATAGGAACCGGACAAAACGACGACAAAAACAGAAGGGTAGTGTTAGTGATTATGAAACGAATGGTTTGTGCAATACTCAGCGGAATCCTGGCTGTGGGCGGCCTGGGAGGCGGAGCCGCGGTCAGCTACGGAGCGGAGCCGTCCTATATGGAGGCAAAGGAGGCCAATGCCGTTGGACCCGGGATCAAGGCCTCGGTGGGGTTTAACGATTTTTTGGACCTGGAGGTGGCGAATCCCATTATCACGCCGGTGGAGAAATACTCCTACGAGCAGATGGAGACGGATATTAAAGCGCTCCAGGCTGCATACGGGGATAAGATTACCGTCAATGTCATCGGCACTTCCCTGGACGGAAGAAACATTTATGACATTATTCTGGGCAATCCCGAGGCCGAGGCGCAGATTCTGATGCAGGGAGCGATCCATGCAAGGGAATATATGACTCCTCTCATCATGATGAAGGAGCTGGAATACGCGCTGGCCTTTTATGATACCGGACATTACAACTATAAGCCGGTTTCAGATATGCTCCAAAAAGTGGCCATTCATTTTGTCCCCATGACCAATCCCGACGGAGTGACCCTTAGCCAGTTCGGCCTCGACGCCATCCGCTCCGAAACGCTCAAGAAAGGGATTGAGGAATGCTATGCCAGGGACACCAGCCTTGGAAAAACTTCCGATTCCTTTGAGGTGTATCTGACAAAATGGAAGGCAAACGCCGGGGGCGTGGATTTAAACTATAATTTCCCCTACGGCTGGGAGGAGCTATCCCCGGACCGGACGGCCCCATCCTACGCCAATTACAAAGGCCCCACCCCATTTTCAGAGCCTGAGAGCAAGGCCCTCTCCCAGCTGGCGGACCAGTACCCCTTTGCCATCACGGTCAGCTATCACTCCCAGGGCGAGGTGATCTACTGGACCACCAGCAGCAACGGAGCCGAGATGGCCTCCAACACGCTGGCCGAGGCCGTATCGGTCATGACCGGCTACCGCATGGATTCCAGCGACGGCAAAGGCGGCTTCAAGGACTGGATGCAGTCCAGAAGCAACGCGGTTCCGGGCGTTACCCTGGAAGTCGGGAGAACCCCGTGCCCCGTGCCATTCTCAGAGTACCCTGCCGTGTGGAAACAAAACAAGGGCGTCTGGGTACAGGTGCTCGACTATGTCGTGCGGCGCATCTAGGAACCGGCCCAGGCAGCCGCGGCGGCTCCGTATTTACCAAAAAGTCCCAGGCGGACAGCAGTTCCTGCCTGGGACTTTTTTCGCATTTTCTCCCGCTTATCCAAAAATACCGGCGGCCGCAGCCATATTGCCGATAATGGGAACACCGAAGGGACAGCGCTTCTCACAGTTTCCGCAGCCAATACAATCCGTTCCGCTGCGTTCAAGCCCCGCATAATGAGAGCGGATGGAGGGCGGGACATTTTGCTCGTCAAGGCGGGCGATGTCCAGGTATTTATTGACCGCCGCGATATCGATCCCCATGGGGCAGGGCTGGCAATGGCTGCAATAAACGCAGTTTCCCTTAAAATCATTGCGCAGCGTATTCATCACGGCCGTGTAATCCTTTTCCTCATCGCTCAGCTCCAAGTACCGCACCGCGTCCAACACCTCGCCGCGTTTCTGACAGCCCAGCATCACGCTGGCCACCGCAGGGCGCGTCAGCGCGTAATGCACGCACTGGCCCACGGTCAGCGGCCGGTCAAAGGGCGTGTGCTCCGCGGAAATCAGCTTGCCCGCTCCCAGAGTTTTCATGACCGTAATCCCGATATTCTTCTGCTCGCACAAAGTATACAAAGCGGCACGGGTGGGATCAAATCCGCAAAAAGCCGCCTTGTCCAGCTCCTGGTTCAGTTCATTCAGCGCGTTGGTCTCCGCGGGATAGAGGTCAAAGGCCAGGTTGATGCTGAACATCATCATTTCCGGCAGGCCCGTACCCACCACCCGGGTGGCCATAACGGGGTTGTGGGAACTGAAGCCGATGTGGCGGATATCCCCCTGGCGTTTCAGCTTCTGCACATAATCGGCGAACCCCGTCTCAAAAACGCCTTTATAGTCCTCCTCCGAGTCGATAAAAAACATCATTCCAAAATCTATGTAGCCGAAAATGCGCAGCAGATTCTCAAAATACTTCTTTACCACCGGCAGATCACGGCTGATGTCGTACTGCTGCCGGATATCAGTGGAGCCGATATGCCCCTGTATCATCACCTGATCCCGGCGGCTTCCCAACGCCCGGGCGATATTTTCCCGTATCTCGTTTCCGGGCATAAACACGTCGAACAGGTTGATGCCGCATTCCAAAGCGGCGTTGACCGTGTCCTGCACCTGCTCAAAGGGCTTTCCGTCCAGATTTTCGCAGCCCAGACCGATGATACTGCTGCGTTTCCCCGTTTTTCCAATTTCCCTGTACTCCATACTCTTCCTCGCTTTCCTGCGGACCTGACGTTTTCTTTCTTTGTATCATGAATCCTCAACCGGTTACTCTCATCCGCGGATGCATATTATTTTTAGTCTCCGCTTTTCATTCTCCTGCCGTCTCTCCATGACCTGATTATTTCGCCGCCCTTCGATATCGCCAGCTGCTTTCATTAAGGCAAAAAGCACTCCCAATACCCGATGATCACTCCAAAAGAATCGGTCTCAAACGATTCCCCAAAGTGATAATCTTCCATACTGCTCCCCCGCTTCCTCACCGCTCTTAGTAAAAAATCATCGATGATAACTTGATGGCTTCTATACTCATTTTGGGGATCGTTTATTTCAACTATACAGTCTTTTTATGGGGCTCCGGCTCGCTTTCTAAAAATTCAATTTTCCGGAATACAGTTTCAGACTCGTCTTTAGAGCAGGCATTCAGGCACAAACATACATTAAAGAGAATCAGACATAGCATTAATACAGGGTTACCTTGCTTAATTTTACACATGCCCCTACTCTTTCATAATATGATATTTTTACTTATTTTTACTCCTCTTCTTTAAATAATTGCACACAACAAAAAATAATATTGGAGCTGCAATCCACACAATAGGAGTCGCTGTACAAACTATATTCCTAATCATAAAATCAAATTCTGTATATCCCATTTCCAGAAGATCCTCCTTAGTTTTAGGAAATCCCTTAAAAATTGCGTCTATCCAATAATTAAAACAAACAGCGCTCCATACAATTATACCTCCCAAATACTTAAAAAATTTTCGCAAAATTTTACTTCTCCCCGTCACTTATGATACGGCTCCCCCGCCGCAATCCGAAATCCCCTGTAAATTTGTTCCAGCAAAATGACCCGCATCAGCTGATGCGGGAACGTCATGCGGGAAAAGCTCAGGGCGTAGTCGGCCCGGGCCATGACCGCCGGGGACAAACCTAAAGAGCCGCCGATCACAAACGCCACCTGGCTTTTGCCCTCCACGCCAAGGCGGGCGATCGTTTCGGACAGCTCCACGGAATCCAGCATCTTCCCCTCGATGGCCAGGGCGATCACATAGGCGCCGTCCTTTACCTGAGCCAGGATGCGCTGCCCCTCCTTCTCCCGGATCTGGGCTTCCAGCGCTTCCCCGGCTCCGTCCGGCGTCTTTTCATCCGCAACCTGAATGATTTCCAGCTTGCAGTAACGGCTAAGGCGCTTGGAATACTCCTTTATGGCATCCTCAAAATAACGCTCCTTGATCTTTCCCACAGTTATTAATGTAATCTTCATCCGCTAAAACTCCAAAATCATGTCGTACCAGACAGCGCCGCCGTGGACGGACTGGGAAAGACCCAGCTTCACATAGCCAAACTTCTCGTAATAGTGGATCAACCGGTCCTTGCAGGTCAAAATCAGACCCTTTTTTCCGCGCTCCCGCGCCGTCTCAATCATCCGGTTCATCAGCGCGGCCGCCACCCCGCGGCGGCGGAACTCTTCCGCCACATCCAGGCCGAAAATGCTCTGATAGGCCCCGTTTGCGTTATGTAATCCCGCGTTCTCAAACATATCGTCGGAAATGGTTCTGGCGTCCGTCACCGCCCCGTTGATAAAGCCGATGATCCGGCCCCCGTCTGCCAGCTCCGCCACCAGGAAGCTGTCCGGAAAGACCTCAAGGCGCGCCCGGAAGCTCTCCCTTCCGGCCGCCTCGGCCGCCGGAAAGCACTCCGCTTCCACCTGAGCCAGCGCCTCCAGGTCTTCCGGGCGCGCGAAGCGGATTGTATAGTCATCGTGATTGTGTTCCATCCTTGTCAAACCTCTCTCATCCTTTTACGTGAAAATAATAGCCAACGCCCCATTTGGTGTGCACGAACTTGGGATCGCTGGGGCTTGGTTCGATCTTCTCCCGCAGCCTGCGGACGTGAACGTCCACGGTGCGGACGTCGCCGCTGTCCATGGCCCGGTTGCCCCACACGTAGGTCAACAGCGCCTCGCGGCTGTACACCTTGTTGGGATTGCGCACCAGCAGCTCCAGAAGGTCGAATTCTTTGGCGGTGAGGTTGATCTCCCGCCCGGAAATGTACACGCGGCGGCTCTCCGTGTCCATCTTCAAATCTCCCGCCCCGATCACATGGCTGTTCTGCTCCTCCTTGCGGTTTTTCCGGTTCTTTCCGCTGCGACGCATGATCGCCTTGATCCTGGCCTTTACCTCTAGAATGTTAAAGGGCTTGCTGATGTAGTCGTCCGCACCGTACTCCAGACCCAGAATTTTGTCCATATCCCCGCCCTTGGCCGTCAGCATAATGATGGGCATGTCGGAAAATTCCCGGATCGCCTGACACACCTCATAACCGTCGTGCTTGGGCAGCATCACATCCAACAGCACCATATCGTACTCCGTCTTTCGGGCCAGCTCAATGGCCTCCTCGCCGTCGTAAGCGCAATCCACTTCCATTCCCTCCTGCTCCAGGCTGAAACGGATTCCTTTTACAATTAATTTTTCATCGTCTACCACTAAGATTTTTGCCATTCCAATTCCCCTTACTCTATCCGCAATCCGCTGCAGGCTCTGCCCGCAAGCGACTGCGCTCAATCAAGCTTTTCCCTGCGGAAAAGCGCCATCTGCCATCTCATCAAACCGGTCAGGCTTAAAACAGCGAGACTCCGGGCGCGGACTTTGATCGTCCCGCGTCCGGAGCACACGCCCGGCGGATTCTGTCACACCGTAATTGAATCTTTTATCTTCTGAAATGCCGCATCCTTAATCCCGGAAATATTCATGATATCCTCGATCCGCTCGAAGGGGCCGTAGGTCTCGCGGTAACGGATAATGTCCTCGGCTTTGGATTCGCCGATGCCCTTTAACGTCATCAGTTCTTCCTTGCCCGCAGTATTAATATTGACCTTTGCGCTTCCGGCGGAACCAGACTCCCGCCCTCCTGCGCCGCCCTGAGAAACCGGCCCGGCCGTCACTCCGGCACGGCCCTCCTTCTCCCATTCCTCCGCCTGGCGCTCTGTGGGCACCTCGATCTTCATACCGTCGGCGATCTCCTGCGCCAGGTTTAAATACGACCAGGCCGCTTCCGGCCCGAAGCCTCCCGCCAGGTCCACCGCCTCGTAGATCCGGCTGCCCGGCTCCATCTCGTAGACCCCGGGATTCACAACCGCTCCACAGACATGCACAAAATATATGGGATGGGGCGCTTCCCCGTCTTCCGGTACCGCGCGATATTCCGCTTCCACTCGTTCGCTCCCGCTTTTCGCTTCCCGTTCTCCCCGGGAGGCGTTCAAATCCGCAGGCGCTGTACTCCCATCCTCCAAACCGGCCGCTTGCGCTTCGCCGGATTCCGCTTCCAGAACCAGTTCCATACGGTCCGCTTCCCGGCCGGAATTACAGCCGTAGCAGACCCCCGCGGCCGCCATTCCAAGGACAACCGCCAGCATTTTCATACGTTTCAGTGACTTCAGATTCAATTTCAATGGTCTCCCTCCTTACCGGCGGGAAGCCATCTCAGCCTGATATTATTATTCTAACGAAATCCAGGGGTAAAAACAAGCCCTATTTCCGGAAAAGGGAAAACTAATTTTTCGCCGTGTTCCACAATATTTTAGGCAATTTTTTTCTCAGACGCGCCCGGGGGCCGGAATCGCCCCGGCGGCCCTCTCATTCCGGTTCCCGGCGTCCGGCGCAACGCTAAAACCCCCGCACACTCGCGCAGGGGTCCATCCGTTGTTTTTCTATTTTCGAAAAATAATAATTCCCGCCACGGCCACCGCCGCGCCGATCAGCTTGCGCCACTCAAAGTCCGCCTTGTCCACGCCGAAGAGGCCGAACAGCTCGATACAGTAGGCCACCACGATCTGCGACACCACGATCAGGATGGAAGCCTGAGCCGGTCCCAGTCCGCTCATGCTGCGGACCACGGTGTAGGTGATCAGGGCGCCCAGAATTCCGCCCAGCATCACGTAGCGGGGCGTCACCGCCATCAGGCCGCCTATGGGCTGCCGCCCCGTAAAGAGCCAGATCGCCACACAGGTGATAAACGCGGTGAGCTGCACCCAGCCCGCTGCCACCCAGATGCTGGTCTGATCCGTCACCTCCGTGTTAAATACGCCCTGTATACTCATCAGGGCGCCTGAAATCAACGCAATGATTAATCCCATCGTCCGTATTTCCTGCCTTTCCCAAAAGATTCAACACGGTTAGGATATCCGGCCGCACCGGATTCTATTCAAGCCGCCCTTTACAGCGATTCTGTTCTGATGTATAATGTCGTAAAGCATCAATGGGCGGAATTTCACCGCTGCGGACCGCGTACCGTTCTTTGAGGGAACCGCATGAAACGGATGCGCACACCGGCCCGTCGGGAGGCAGGAATATCATGCAGGAATTGCTCGAACGTTTTTTCCAGGCGTCTGCGTGGACTATGCAGACGCCTGTTCCATACTCGCCCTTCCACTTATCGCTCACAGCCCTGGGCGTCTGCGCCGCCGCATGGATGGCCCGGCGTCTGGCAGCCGGCCCCAGAAAACACGTTCTGTTCGTCTGCGGATTGGTTTTAGCGGCAAGCGAGCTCTACAAACAGGGCTTTCTCTACTATATTGTAAACGGCCGCAGCTACGATTGGTGGTATTTCCCATTTCAGCTCTGCAGCGTCCCCATGTACTTATGTCTGGCTGTCCCGCTTCTGTCCAGGCCGGAATATGCGCGGGCAAGGCGGACCGCCTGCACCTTTATCCAGGACTACGGCCTGTTGGGCGGCTTCATGGCCCTTGCCGAGCCATCGGGCCTCCTGCACTCCTACTGGACGCTGACGCTCCACGGCCTGTGCTGGCATTTTATGCTGATCTTTCTGGGACTGTACTGCGCTCAAAGCGGCGAGTCTGACCGGGAACCGGCGGCATTTTTGCGCACGCTGCCCCTCTTTGCGGCCTGTTGCGCCGCAGCCGCGCTCATCAACATCGCCGCTCACCCTTACGGGAACGCGGATATGTTTTACATCAGCCCTTATTATCCCAATGAGCAGATCGTCTTTCACCGGATCGCCCTTGAGATCGGCATCACCGCCGGAAACCTGATCTACCTGACCGGAGTGGCCCTCGGCGGCTTTATCTGCCACCTGGGCTGCCGTTACTGCCTGCATTCCGCCAAAACGCTGCCGGACAGCCGCCGGTAACCGGCCCCTGCCAGTTCCGGCGTCCAACATAAATTTTTACCTTGAAGGGAGAATTACCACAATGTCAGAAGATAAGAAAAAAGACCGTTACCAGATCGCTACCGACTACCACAACCGCGGCTACAACTGCTGCCAGTCCGTCTGCTTCGCATTTCTGGACCAGGTGGACCTGGATGAGAAAACTCTGTTCCGCGTGACCGAGGGACTGGGCCTTGGGATGGGCGGCATGGAAGGAACCTGCGGCGCCATCTCCGCCGCCACCGTGCTGGCGGGCCTAAAATGCAGCACCGCCGATCTGGAACACCCCAATTCCAAGGCGGTTACCTACAAGGACGCCAAAGCCTGCGTGAGGGCGTTCAAGGACCGCAACGGCACCGTAATCTGCCGGGAGTTAAAAGGCCTGGACTCTCCGGATAAAAAGGTGGTCCGCACCTGCCCGGACTGCATAAAGGACGCCGTGGAGATCATCGAAACCACGCTGTATGGGGAATAGGGCGCAACGATCAAAAGACTGCCTGTCAACGAGCTGCGAAATCAATTTCATCGTAGCCCGCTGGCAGACAGTCTTTTTGATCGTTCAACAGAAACCGGCACAAACCGGGGAATGCAAACCGCGCCTCTTCTGCAACGCGCGCTCAATAATCCCCCCGTCTCAGCAGCTTTCTCAGATAGACAAACGCCGCCTCCTCGCCCCGCTCCTTTAACAGCACCAGAATCTTCTCCAGCAGCGCCCTTGTCTCCGGGTGGATGGTGATGTACTTTTTCGTGTATTCATAGTATTCCAGCGGCGCGGCGCTGGTATAGTGCTTCCCCTTGTACACCTGGCAGGCGGCAATGCGGTCGCAGACCATCTCGGCCACGTATTTAAGGGGCATTTTATTGCCCACCAGGCCTTCCTCCTTGTTCGCCGACACGTCGATCCAATACTCGTAGTGGTGTTTGTTCCGTCCCTTGTGGTGCAGCCAGGCCTTGGAGAATCCCACGATCTCCCGCTCCGCCGCGTTGGGGCTGCGGGTTCCCTGGTAATACCGGACGCCGGTCCAGAACTCCTCCGGGCTGTATTTGGACAGATCGTGCAGCAGGCCCTGGCGGTACAGCCCCAGCTTGAAACAGTGGCGGCACACCAGATGGCGATGCCGTGTGATGGTCTGAAAATGCCTCCAAATATTCACTAACTTAATCATTCCGTTCCGCTCCGCTCCTGTTCCCTTCTTTTTCCGTTCCCTAAAGTATATCACAATCTTAGTTTTTTTGCTCCGTTTTCCGCTTTTTTTAACCTTTGAACAATGGAAATAAAAGTTTGTCCATACGGTTTATACTTTATCAACAAAAACGTTTGACACTTCCAATGTTTTGTGATATCCTTATGGCAGTTGCGAAATAAGTCGCAATAGAACATTTATTTTTTTTATTTTTCTGGAGGTATCATAATGAAAGGTACAGTAAAGTGGTTCAACAATCAGAAGGGTTACGGATTCATCTCCGACGAGCAGGGTAACGATGTATTCGTACACTACTCCGGCCTGAACATGGATGGCTTCAAGTCTCTGGACGAAGGCGCCGCCGTAGAGTTCGACGTAGTAAACGGAGCCAAGGGCCCGCAGGCTACCAACGTAACCAAATTATAATCATCGAACAACAGTGTACCTTTTTCAAACATATATCGTTAGATAGAGTTGAAGTAAGTTATACGTGATTCAAGTGATTACAAACAAGAGCCGTCCATCTGGACCGGCTCTTTTTGCTGTCTTTGGATTCAGTTTTTCAGCGCACGGCCTTCTCCAGCATTTTCCCCAGCTCATCCACTGTAAACTGGTAGTTTTTGTTGCAGAAATGGCAGTTCACCTCGATGGGCTTCCCGTCGTCGATCATCTCCTGAATATCCTTCCTTCCCACGCTGATCAGGGCCTTCTCCACCCGCGCTTTGGTGCAGTTGCAGTGAAACTGTACCGGCACCCGGTCGTTGAGCTCCAGGCCGAACTCACCCAGCACGTGCTCCAGGATCATTTCCGGCGTATTGCCCTCGTCCAGCAGAGTGGTGACAGAAGCGATCTCCTTCAGACGGGCCTCCAGGCGGTCGATCATGTCCTCCGGCGCGCCCGGCATCAGCTGGATGATAAAGCCGCCGGACTGGCTCACCGTGTTGTCCCGGTTCATCAGCACGCCCAGGGCCACCGATGAGGGAATCTGCTCGGAGGTGGCAAAATAATAGGTCAAATCCTCCGCGATCTCCCCTGTGACCAGGATCGTCTGTCCCACATAGGGCTCCTTCAGCCCGATGTCCTTGATCACGCTGAGCACGCCCAGCCCCAGGGCTCCGCCCACGTCCAGCTTGCCCTTGCTGTTGGGAGGCAGCATCACCTGGGGATTGTAGGCGTAGCCCTTTACATTCCCGTGGGAATCCGCGGTCACCAGCAGTCCCTCGATGGGTCCGTCTCCCTGAATTTTCAGGGTCAGAACATCGTCCTCCCCCTTCATGTCCACGCCCATCATAACCCCGGCCGTCAGCAGCCGTCCCAGGGCCGCTGAAGCCACCGGGCTGGTATTGTGGGCCTTTCTGGCCTGCTCCACCAGATCCCTGGTGGTGGCGGCAAACGCCCGGATCTGACCGTCCGCCGCCGTCGCTCTGATTACATAATCCGCCATATTCATTCTCTCCTGTCTCAGTTCGTTTCTGTATTTGTCTGCGCTTCCTGTATTGTTTTCCCGCGCTCCCGGGCTACCACGTAAATCCGCTCGCTGTCCGCCCGCACCGGCTCCCTGGTACCCGCATCGTAGGCCGCCACATACTCCAGACCAGCCTCCGCCAGGGCACGGCAGACCGTGTCCAGGCCGTAGGAGCGCTGGTAATGGGTCTCCTGGAATTTCTGGTAGAGCGGTTCGCTAAAGCCGGGTACATTCCGCCGGATGAACAGGGTCAGATCATATTCGTTGATCTCCTCGTCCTCGTCGTAAAAATTCTCCCAGATAAAGCTGCTCTCCTCCCGATCCTCGGCAAAGGTGTGATCCGCCAGCAGCTCCCGATACTTGTAGGGTGTGTTTAAGTCGAAGATAAACACACCGCCCGGGTCCAGATAATTGTTAACCAGCTTAAATACCTGCACCAAATCCCCGTACTCCAGAATATAGTTCATGGAATCGCAGATGCTGACCACAGCCGCCACCGTGCCGTAAAGCTCAAACTCCCGCATGTCCTGGAGCAGGTAGAGAATGTTCCGGCCGGAGCGCACCCGCTTCTCCATGGCGATCTCCAGCATCTCCCCGGAGTTGTCCACTCCGATCATATCGTACCCGCGCCCGGCCAAACGCTCGGTCAGGCTGCCGGTGCCGCAGCCCAGATCCAGTACCAGGCCAGCCGTTACTCCGTATTCTTCCAAAAGCCCGGCCAGATATTCACACCACTCTTCATAAGGAACATTGTCCTGAAACAGGTCGTATACTTCCGCAAAGCCCGTGTATGCTTCCATTCCAATTCCTTCCAATTCTTAGTCTGACCGGCAAGGCGCTCCGGCTGTGAATTCCGGACAGACACGAAAACGCCTGCCACAGTCCGGGCAGGCGAAATTGACAGTTCCAATCCTTATGCGTTCTTACCGCAGCACTTCTTGTACTTCTTGCCGCTTCCGCAGGGGCAGGGATCGTTGGGGAAGATCTTTTTGCCTTTGCGGATCGTGCCGGAAGCCTTCTGCTGCTTGTACAGCTCCTTGCGGCGCTCCTCGGTGAGGATCTTGTCCCACTGAGGCAGCTCGAACAGCCAGTTGGCCTTAGCTTCCACCATGTTGTAGTACAGCTTCTCCGGGTCGATCTCGATCTTGACCTCGGTGTCCTCCTCCATGGTCTCGATGGGGTTCTCGTAGCCCTTTAAGCTCTCGTTGATGCCGTCCAGGAATCCGGTCATGATGAGAATCTCGGTATTGTACTTCTCAGCCAGGCCCTTCACGGTGCCAGTGATCACTTCCTCCGGGTGCTCCAGGAGCTGCTCGTAGATGCCCTTCTCAATCGCAAAATATCCGGACCAAAGTTCCTCTCTCTTTTTATCATCCAGGCCATCGCCATAGGCCAGATTCCGCCATGTCTCTAACAGTGCCATAAACTTCAACCATCCTTTTTGTATTGAATTTGGCGGCCCGGTTCTCTTCCTCTGCCGCTCATAGCTCATAGTATATAACAAAACCGTAAATATTTCAAATATTTATTGAAAATGTTTTGTCCGGATGTATATTGGGCCAAAATGCGGGTATGATAGAAGTATCACGAAAGAGAAAGTAATTAATACTTATCCTCCCCTTTTTGATCGGCTCCGGCGCAAGTGACGCACCGGGGCCGGTTTTTTATTGTAAATACAAGGGTTCTCAGACTTTTCCAGTGCAAAAAGTGTTGGAAATAATTGTAAAGTATCCAGAAGAATTTGGGACGGTTAGTCACGCGTTAGTCACAAATAAGAGGGCCCACGGTATAGCTGGAAGTCCGCTATTATTATGCTTAAATCTGGTCGGCCAGGTCCACCTCCCAAATTTCCTGGGCCCCGTTGTCTCGGGTGTGCCAGCAGGCTCCCTCCAGGGGACCGTTCAGCGTATTGTCCAGGAAATACCAGTCGCCGGTACCGTCTGCGGAGTCAACCATCTTACCGTTCCATCGGTGCCAGCCGGTTACCATCCAGCCGCCGCCATCGAACAGATACCAGTGGTGGTTAATCAGCTGCCAGCAGTTTGCAGGCCATGTGCCGTCTACACGCTGCCACCAGTAACGTCCATCAGCGGACCGCTGCCATCCCTCGGTGTATGTAGTGGTGGTCTCGGCGCTGGCCCCATCATCCAGGTTGATGGCGGTGTGGTGCCCCTCATACAGCAAGACGTCCCCAGCCCGCAGGTAGTTGTCGCTGGCCAGGTACTTGCTGGCTGTCAGCACCTCAAAGCCTGCCGCCTTCAGGGCTGCCCGCAGATTGCCGGTGTAGCAGTAGATGCTTACGCTCTGCAGCTTAGTATTACCCATCAGGTACCCGACCGCCTTAACAATGGCTGCCACGCCTGCGCTGCAGTCCGATTCGCAAGGTACTGTAATCTTCGACGGGTCATAGCCCACCGCCTTTAGCTGTGTCCAAAAGCTGTACCGGTCGCCCTGGTCGTAGCCGATCATATCGTTATTGGCTGCCTTGCGCGCCAGTTCCACGATCTTTTTACGCACCGCAGCGTCCGGATGTCTCAGTACATAATTCCACGGGCGGTTATACCACGGGATCACTGCCCACTCATCGCCGTTCTGGTCTCCGGCCTGGCCGCCGGAATACTTGCCACGCTCGTCGTGGCCGCAATTACTTATCATAAGTTACCTCCAATCAAAATAAGGCCCCGGGATCCCCCAGGGCCAAAAAGTTGTGACGTTACAACTGCACGGACTTCGTGCGCTGTGCCGCATAACCCTGCGGCCGGGAGATGTCCGGATCACCTCCTTCAGGCTGTCTTGTCTCCCGGATCATAATCGCTATCGATCTTGTCCTTCAGCACCGCAATGTACCCGCGCAGCCATTCCGGCACCGGGCCGCCCATCCGGCCAGCGTTTTCGATGATTGACAATAACTCGTTGAGTAAGTACCACACGGCCACCAGTAGGCCGAAAAAGGCCGTCACTGGCATTACGATGTCCAAATACCCGGCAGCCACGGCGATCACATAATCCACCATCATGGCCACGGCAATCACGCACAAATAACTGACCTTCTTGATGATCCCCTTGGCCCCGCGGGCGCTGCTCCACCCGTAAGCTGGATCCCCGGGATGATCCAGGGACTCCCGCTTGCTGGCCAACATCCCCGTAATATAATCTACCACCATGGCGATCATCAGCAGACACAGCACCGGGAACAGGACCCCGAGGTGGTCCGAAAGAAAAGCACCGGCCGCGGCCAGTGCTCCTTGAATTGCAATCACATATTCTTTTTTCATCGTCTTATACTCCCTTCGTGTACGTTTCTCTGGTAATCTCTTTATAATCCGCTTCTGTCAGCTTGCCCGCGGCCACCAGGGCCTTCAGGCGGTCGATATCCCACAGTCTTGGATAATACTTCTGTGCCAATGCCTTTGCGTTCATAGTCTCAATACCTCCTTATAAGTCTGTTCCGGTCATGATGGCCAGGAAATCAATATCAGCCCGATTCTGGTCCACCTTGGCGTCTACACCCGGCTGTGAGAGCGTCAGGAGCGCCACATGGCCATATACAGCCTCTACGGTGACAGCGCCATCCGCGTCGTACTGTTCCGGCGTAATCAGGTAGTGGTCGTCAATCGCCTTGGGGTTTTCCAGCACCGTGTATCCGTCATATACGGCCAGCGTGCTGCCGTCCTCGTTGATGGTCTTGATCTGCCCCGTGGCCTCCTGGTCCTCAAACACGGCCACGATGTCCTCCAGCGGCTCGCTTGCCTGGAAGATCAGCCGCAGGGTGCTGGGTGTGGAGGATGTCCCGCCGATGACCAGCGGGTACTCCTTGTTGTTTTTCAATACAATTTTTTCATTCATATTTTTCCTTTCTCCGGCCTCGCCGGGCAACAAAATAGGACCCTATGCAGGTCCTGGTGAACGAGTTTCTTTCTTGGCCAAATAGTGATTTAGGAAAAATTCACCCTGCTCCAGCAGGAAAAAAGATTGAATTAACTGTTTCACAGAATGGACAAGCTTTTATTGCTCCAGCAGATGGATTTTACAATGTGCTTTATTACAAAGGTTTTTGTTCTTTGGTTGGGAAATTGACTTCTGCTGGTAATAATCCCTCCACATTTCCAGAAAATCCTCTTGCCTTGTTTCTGCCAGTAAATAAAGGAGATAGTATAAATATTTGGTACAGCGCAATCATCATAGACCTATTTTTTATCCCTATAATGTGATCATCTTGTCGGCTATCCTATGGTAGTCCAAACACTCCAACCACCTTCATTTCTATGTCTCGTAAACAGGTGCGAATCCCCTACGGCCATCGCCACCTGGCAGAAATAAGGAGCGCCAGAATCATAAGTAATACAAAATCCATTGCCACGGATGGTATTGCCCGTTTTAAATGGTGTGCTTTCGGTATTACTGTCCCACAGCACGATATTGACCTTGTTGACTATGTTGTTGTTCATGTTATTAACGTAATATGATTTAAGTGGATTAAGGTCCGTATTGGTATTAGATAGATCGGTTTGAATATCCCCTAAATCACTAGTTAGCTTATCAGTGACTTTTTTAAAATACGGGCTTGACGGCACTGTGGTGGGGTCTGTGCTCTCAGTCTGCACAATGGATGATCTCTCCACTAATTTGGTCATTACCTTGTCCGCAATCGCGTCCATCAGTGCCTGGCCGCCCACACTTGCCCCCGCCTGGCCCAGCACTCCGCTGGTGTCCAGGGCCGTGATGGCTGACAGTAACTGCTGCTCGAATCCCTTAGCCAGATACTGCCAGTTGGCGCCATCCGCGGCCGGTGGACCTGTGGGGTTGTCCCGTAACGCCACGTAGGTGGACCCCTTATAATAGACCCCGTTCATCGTCTTGTAGGCTGTGCCAGGGTTGTACTCGTCTTTCCAGGCGATCCCAATCACAGCCAGTCTCTCATATCCTGTTGGTATTGACATAATCTCACTCCTCTCTTACGCGATCTTCCAGCAGAGTTCTGCATCATCGGTGACGATAAAATCCACGCCGACTCCTGCCTTCATGTATAACTCCATAGATCCCGGATCCACCAGGAATCCCGGTGCCACGATACTGGCATACTGCGCAGCCCGATCCGCTTCTCTGGAAGCCTGTCCCGCGCTTTCCTGGGACTTCTCGGCCCAGAATTGGCTGTTGCTACCATCCTCTCCTGGTCGGCTGCCGGTGCCGCCCACCGCCCAACTCTCCGCCAAGGTGGCCGCGGCCTCCGATCCGGTCCGGGCCGTCTGCGCTGCCTGCCGCTCCTGCTCCGTCGCTGCCAGCTTGTCATCAGCGTACTGCTTGTACTCCGCTGTGATGTCATTGGCGTGATCTACGGCGCCCTGGGCCTCCTGGCGGACCGTTTGAACGTCCTTGGCGGCCTGATCAATGGCCTCGCCCTTCTCCACCACGTAGTCCACTGCCGTGTTGGTCTGGTCCTGCAGCTTGGCTAGAGCCGACACATTGTATTTGCGTACATCTCGTCCAATTTGCGCATTTGCCCATCCGTTTATTTCCTGACTGATATCAATATGTACTGGTTGAGCTGCCATTCTATCACCATCCTTTATTCTAAGGCCGAAATTCTCCTATCTAAAATTTGAATGTTTCTATCATTCAAATTATGCATATTATATAGATCAAAAATTATATATGGAAGGTTTCTGGCTTCAAACTTGCTTGGATTTAATTCGCCGTACATAGGGCCTCCAGATTTATACTTTTCGTATTCTTCAGCCCATGAATGTAGCCATAGAGTTTTAGAGTGCACCTCTTTCAAATTATTCACCGCAAAAGCATAGTCATCATTTCCGAACCAGCCTGCCCAGAGGTACCACTGGCCTTCTTCATCCGGCTCACCACTCATTCCTGTACACTCATCCTTGGACTGAAAAATCTGTCGGCCATACTTATCCGCGATCTCAAAGTCTCCAATCTCAACGATATTACCGTCCGCCTTAAATCCCACTTTTCCACGCCGCAGGACTTCCAAACCATTTATGTCAATTCTGCATATCTCCACGCCAGTGGCCGATAAAACTCGAATAACTCCATTTTTTCCAAGTCCGGTTCCACCCATTTCAAGTATCCCGCCGCGAATCCTGTCCGCCAACATTGTCCCTACAGTTATATAGTCTGCCAAGAGGTTTCCATCAATCGTCCAGGCATTCCCATATGGTCCATTAATACCTGTTTGACTAAATCCAATCCCATTCTTATTGATCTGGATCACACTTTTCGCCGTCTCCTTATCCGGCGTGTCCATAATCAGGATTCTCCACGGCTGCGTCTTTTTCCCTGTTTCTGGATCCACAACATCCAACACAACATAACCGCCCTTTCCTCCTGTGATCAACTGCGTTGCGTTCTCCACCTTCTTGTTGATCTCCCTGACAGTGCTGTCCGCCACACGGTTAATCCGGTCTGTTATGGTTGCCTGGTCCTTATTGGCACTGGCTGTGAATGTCGGAAGCGTCTGCCCCAGAATCACCTCGTCCTTTCCAGGGTTATCCAGATGGATGGTCTTTTTTGACAGCATGAACCGCTTGCTGATTCCGTGTGGGACACTCTCCACCTGCGTCCAATACCCTACCCGCAACCGTTGAATATCCACATCGATCAGACTCATGTCCACAGCTTTCAGGTCTAGCGTCACCGGCAGCGCAATGGCCTCTTGAAGGTATGCCTTCCCCTTTACCAGCAATGCTTCGGGATCCGTCACGTCATCAAAAGTCTGCACGCCCCAGATCCACCCATACGTGTCCACAGCTGCCTGATCATAGATATAATCCTTTCCACCATTCACGCTGGTGATATCCAGTGGCTTATCCTCTACATCTGGGTCTTCGCTCTCAACGGTAGCACCATAGGGGATCAGCGCTGTAATAATGCTTGTTGGTTTCACATGTTTTGACAGATCCAAAAGATTTTCCCCGAATCGGATCGGCTGGTCATTGATCCCGCCATAGTCATTCACATAATCCAGATACTTCTTCCCGCCGTCCCGCCTAATCCGCAGGTAGCCGCCGTTCCGATTCACCAACTGAGACTTCAAAGTTTTTAGGGTGTTCTCGCAATCGGTGTTACTTCGGTTGATCTCTGCGGCTGAATCAGGCACCGTCACATTGCCGATCAGAAACTGCTTACGCTCCTCCACCTGGCTGTTATGCACGTCCAGACACTTTCCCAGAAACTCCGCGCCACTTCCCGAAAAGTTATAGGGACGCTGAATGCTGTCGATCAAATATGCCAGTTCACCCTCACAGGTCACTTTACCTCGATTATAGAAATCATCCTCATCACCGATTGACCGGCCGGCAAAAATCACTTCGTTGTCCTGGTACACAATGATCTCGCTTTTAAGTGGCTGGATCTTATCCTTGTGTGGGTGGCCTGGTGCAACCCTGAAAGTCAGCTGCCCGTTCTTTCCCATCTCCAAGGTCACTACCGGATCGATCAGCTGCAGCTCTCCTTCATTGTCCCGCGGCTCGTGTAGCGGGTACTCAATTCCATCTGTTATCACCATGACTCTATACATTATAGGATCCCTCCTCTATAATCTATGCTTACTGTGCCGTTTCCGTAGAAGATCAGGATATTCTCGCCTTCCACCAACGATATGGCGTACAGCTTACTTTCGCCTGCCGGCACATCATACCTTGTCCCTTTCCACTCCACCTGCATAGCTGCACTGGCAATGATGGTAGGGATGATCTCCTTGCGCGTCCCTGGTATCGTGACTGTCCGGCTCCCATTCACTTCCAACTCCTTATACTCTCGTATAATGCCGGTTTCAAAGTCTAACGTATCCCATAACCAATCGTCCAAACTGGAAAGCAGCTCATACTTGTATGGGTCCATATCGCCCAATATCGTGATCTGGTTTGTTAGATAATCACTCTTCTCAGATTCAAGCGCCAGACGGCCTATGTAATAGTACCCCGGATCACTGTCCAGAATCACCTTCAGGCGCTGCCCGTGCAGATAGTTGGCAATCTGACTGGTCAGGCTATGCCACCGTTCCGGCTCCCCCATCACATCAAAGATCATTTCCAGCTCACGGTTCCCATATCTGACAGCCCCCAGTGCTTCGGACAGGTCCAACAGGCCGTCGGCTCCTGGCACATCCACAGTATTGGTTTTTGCTTCTGGGAATCCAATGACCAAGGACCGTAATTTCAGCCTCCAGTCATCGAATGTTTTCTTTTCGCCGATTGTCACATTCACCCTTCGTTCCTCCCTCCGACTTCTTTCACGTCTCCCAACTCCGTATCCATATACGGTGCCAGCGTGCGGGCCGCTTCCTTGCCTTCAATGTTGGTCTGTACGATAATGCAGCCTTTTCCCAGGACAATCTTCTGACCGGCGTCATATCCGCCCTGACTCAATGCCGTTTCCATTCCGGCCAGGCCACCCAGCGCATTGAACCGCAGGTTCTCCTGCTGTGTCAGGACCCGCTCTCCATAATCCAAGTAGGCGGGAAAATAATCCCCAGGAACAAAATCGATACCGGTTTTCAGGCGGGGAATCGTCGGGATGTTAAAGCCTTTTCCTCCTACCCCCGGGACCCAATCCGGAATCTTTATCTTGTTCAATCCTTTCAGGAATCCATTAATTAAGTCAATGATTGCATTTATAGGTGCTTTCCATATGCTCCCAAGAGAATCTGCAATAGTCTTAAATATGTTTTTGACATTTTCCCATGCGCCCTTCCAATTTCCCGTAAACACATTCTTGATGAAATCAATGACATTTTTAAGAATATCGGTTATGCGTTGAATCTGGTTTCCCACAAGTTCTACCAAGCCAGAGAACACTTCACTAGCTGCTGATAATAGCACCTCCAATACAGGCACCAAAAGCTCCGATATAGTGGTTATGATCGGCGTCAACGCCTCCACCAAAGGCACCAATGCACTGCTGATCAGCTGCACAATCGGATTGAGCAGTTGCACAAAGCAGTTAATCACTGGCATTAGAACAGACAACAGGGACTGAAATACAGACATTAGAGCGCTGACCAACTGCATGAGCGGCGGCAGCAGCGCACTGATAATCTGCGCCAACGGCGGCAGTAGCTGTGCAAGGAGCAGGGCCAACGGTGGAAGCACCGCATTGACAATCTCCATTAAAGGCGGAATGAGCTGTGAAAATGTATCCAATAGCAAGGGTAACAGTTCCTCGATCACCGGCGTGATCTGCTCAATCAACTGCCCGGCAATCTCCAGGATTGGCGGCAGGGCCTCTTGGAGCATTGGAAGTACCGCCTCAATCAATTCCGTCAGAATAGGGATCAGCTGTTCCCCCAGGGGCACCAGGAGCATTTCAGCACTGCGCTTTAAGCCCTCCAGCATAGAGCCAAGGTCGTCGTATTTCACTTCCTTGATGGAGTCCATGGCATTCGCCGTATCATAGGCACCCTCTTCTATCTCAGCCAGGGCCGCCACGGCCTCCGGTCCCAAGTCCTCCCACATAGTCCCGAACAGATCCGTTCCAGCTATATTCTGCTCCAGCGGGTCCTCCATCGCAGCCAACGCCCGGACGGTATCCTGAAACGCTGTTTTAGCGGTATCTCCACCGGCAGCAAACTTAGCAGCCATTTCATCCGCATTCAAACCAATCTTTTCAAAACCTTCAGCGGTGGAATCAGATCCGTCAATCGCCCGGATGGAAAACTCTTTTACCGCATCGCCGATCTTGTCCAGGTTCCAAGCTCCGGAGGCTGCACCCTGCTGGAAGATCTTGAACATATCGTCGGCGTCAAGACCTACCTTTGCGAATTGCACCGAATATTCATTGATGGAATCCAGCAGTTCACCGGAAAAATCCAGACCATTCTGGGCGCCGGCTGCGATCAGGCTCATTGCCTCCTCGCCCGATATCCCGAACTGAGTCATCATGGTAGACGCCGCCCGCGCTGATTCAGGCACTTCATAACCAAACGTATCGCGCAGGGCATAAGCACTTTCAACCAGTCCCTGAAGTTCATCATCTTCGATATAGCCCATCTGCTGTTGCATAACAGCCATGGAATCGGCTATGTCTTCAAATGAGTCTCCATAATTGTTGGTATAGATATTTTCCAGGACCTTCTGGTACTTCTCTGTTTCCTCGACACTTTTCCCGGTGCTGGAGATAAACTGATTCATGGCCTGATCCATGTCAGTAGCGCTCTTAACCGCCATGGTCCCGATGGATACAGCAGCCGCGCCGGCGGCAATCATTCCGGCGCCAATCGCCTTCGCAGTTCCTCCGGCAATGCTTTTTATCTTTTCGCCTGTAGACCGTTCTGCTTCCTCACGCTGCTTCCCGGTTTCTTGGTCGTCCTTCACGCGCTGATCGTTTTGCTGCTCGTGATACTCAGTAACGTCAGCTTTTGACTCCTTCACTGATTCCGCTGTTTTTTGTTCAATCTGTTCCGTTTTCTCAGCACCTTTTTGAGTAGACTTCTCTACCTTCTGCTGAGCCGCAGACAGATCCCGATTCAGGTTACTGTCATCACCTCTTATCTCAAATACAACTTCGCCGTCTCTGCCAGCCATTTATACCACCTGCCTTGTCCAATTCAATCGACATCGGCACAGTGGCACTACTTGTCCTGGTTTATTTTCACCTCAAAGTCCTTCCTGCATTGGCGCCCTTTGCAGCGTACAAACACGCCCCGGCATGAGGCATGTTCAGAATCGTACATAATATTTTGTTCATGCCCACAATACGGGCAGCACACTTTCTTCATTTTCATTGAGCCATACCCTCCAATGTCGAAAACAGCCGGTCAAGCCCCTCCTTCCCATTGTCCTCCCGATATCCAAGCGCATAATAAGCTTTTAATTCAGCCAGGTTCTGAATTTCTTTTTGGTTGTGCTTATTTGGCGCCGGCAGTTCCATGCCGCGGATCCGCATAACCTCTTTGATTTTCGTCTTATCGGATAATCCCTGGAATAGAGCAATAAATCGCTGCCACGGGAGTTTCCCCTGCTGATCAATCAGGTCTATCCCATAATCCTGGAGGAACGAGGCATAGATGTATTCCCCATCATCTTCAAAATCAAAAAGTCTCTGTTGCTTTCCCACTCTGGGCCGCGGGCGGGTGGCAATCTTCTCAGTACAGATCTGCTCCAGCAGCTCAGAGCGCTCCGGCCAACTGAGTTTTCGGATATCATGTTCCGCAATGCCAAGAATTTTCAGGGATTCTACCAGCATGTCGGGTTCGTCAAGCAGCTTTTCACGAAACATGCGCTGCACATTCAGGACAGAATCATACACCAGATCCAGCCTGTACTCACGACCTTGAAATAGGATTATATTGTCCTCGTAATCTGTCAGGAATCCCATAGACTCACTTCTTTCCAAACAACCGACGCTGTTTCCGACTGTATCCTGCTGCGATAACCTTCTTATTCTCCTGGGCCATCCGCCGAACCGCCGGGATCACCGTGATTGTCACAAATGGCATTACCTCTGTGCACATCTCCATATAACGACCATCGTAGAAATTCACAATTACCTTGGCAGAGTCCGCTCCAAACACGGCTTCCAAGATGTCGGTGACAGCGTTTCCCACTGTCTCCAGCGCTGCTCCAGGATCCTTTTGGGCATTGATCCCCTGCACCTCTTGGAGCGCTTTGACAAGGGCTGTGTGCTTCTCAGACAACTTCTTTGCCATGTTGTCCGGATCCAGAGCTACATGCAGGGTATGCACAACAGTTCCATCTTCTTCTGTAAGCTCAAAATCTTCTGTATACAGTTTCTTTCGTTTTGCCTGGTATGCCATAGTTTCCTCCTGTTAAAAAGAGGGGTACCTAACCCCTCTTACGCTGTAGCAGTATCGCCAATCACCGGCCGGCCGTTTCCATGGATTGTAATGGTCAGAGCATTCGGCTGGTTGCTGTCACCGTATGCTGGCGTGACATTCGCCAGTGTCACCGGCCAGATCACAATTTTCGTCCCCCTAACCAGCTTCAAATGCGTTTTGCGCGCGTCTCCCAATCCGTACAGCACATCATCGGACAGCAGGTAATCCGCCGCCGCGTCTCCTTTTTTGCAATCTCCGGTAACGGTAAGCGTCATCTGCGCCCCAGTGACCTCGGTGCTGCCCCATCCCTTGTCCGCGTAGTAGCTGGCCTGATATAACACTTCATTCAGAGACTGGGACATATTTTTCATAATAGAGGCCATGCTGGCCCACGTTGGCTGTTCCGTCTCAGGCGTTGTATTGATATACGCTTCTGTCTCATAGTTAATCTCCGGCGTGATTGTGTTCTTCGGTAATGCCGGTTCTGCCATATCATTCACCTTTCCCTTTCTTAAAAATAAATCTTCATGTTTATGACAGCGGAATAAATCCACTGCCCATCCTCCTGGCGGCCCACCAAGTTCGGCTCTGTGGCGGTAGTAGAATCCAACCAGGAAAATCCTTCCGCCTGCGGGTATTGTTTCAGGCCCTGGAGGTCATTACAGATCCTGCACAGCAGGTTCAGACACGCCGCCTGATCCTTTCCCTTGCTGAGAAACAACACTGGAATAATCCGAATAGACTTCTTGCTGTAATATAAGCTGTCTGCATATCCAGCCCCCAGTTCTGCACTTACTCCGCCTCGCTTCGGTGTGCCGTCCAGGCATACCTCAATACCGCAATTGTTCTTGATGGTCTTTCGGATCAACTCCATCAATTCAACCTGTGGTTCCACACTACTACCTCCTCATGAGGCGACTAAATTCCGCCTGATAGACCTTCTTCCATTCGTTCCCGTGCTTCGCCCTAGCATAATGCGCCCACATCTTCTGCGCTCCGGCCTTGGTGTATTTTAGGGGACGATCTGTCACCACCTTCGGGGGCCGTCCTTCCATGGCAACACCGTAATACTGCATTCTGGCGTACACAGTGGCCCACCTCAGGATACCTTTTTCCGGTTCACTGTTCGTCAGACTGCTGTTCACCAGATCATGCTGATCTTCCGGGCAATACTGGTTTGCGTCCTTCAGAGCCTGCATGGATACCGCCGGCAGGGCCCCGACATTGGCTGCCTTGATCCTGGCCCTGACCGATGCTTGGTTGAAGGTTATTCTGGTATTAATTTTAGGCATTCCGGATCAGCCCCAATTCATAGTGATGGAGGCGTCGGCCATCATACAGAGGCTCCACCAACTGAACCCGGTACCGTTCTCCATTAAAAGCCAGCACCTGCCCGTCGCTGAAAGTCTGGCCGCGGGGCCTGCTGTTATGGAAATCGTAAAACAACGTGGCCGCCAGCTGGATCTCTTTATGGTCCTTATCCCTCACAAACTTGGTGGACGGCTCCAAGCGGACATATTGCAATTCAACCGGATCCGCGAGTGTCTCATTTCCCCAGGCGTCTTTTTCGCTGACTTCCTGTAGTTGGACAGTGTGGATCAGCAACTTCTTCGGGATCGGCTTCATCAGCAGCCACCTCCCCGATACAGCAGTCCCGTCGGAAATAGGATCCGCTGGGCCCGCGGGGCATACACGGACTGGCCGGTGCTGCCGTTTGTACCGGCTGCCCGAGTGTAATTGAATTTACCCAGGCCAGCACTTTGCAGATCGGATCCATTGTCCAGATCAGCACCTCCATTCGCGTCAAGATATTCGATCTGTGCACATACCGCCTTCTTCACGCGCTCCTGCATATCCCCCGGCATGGTAAGATATGATGTGGGTGTCAGGCGGTATCTTGTCATCTCTTCCACGATTTCTTCCGCCCGCAGGCATAAAGAAGGGAAGTCGGTGGTATTCACCGGCTCCCCATGGAACGTGTCGTTATAATATGCCTCGTCTACATACGGCATTGAGCCGCCTCCTCCCTTATGCCGTCGGTGCAGCTGGCGCCACCTGGATACCATGCAGCACTGCCGCGGATCTGGTCGCCTTGACGGCTATTGCAGCCACCATCTCCACCTCACCGGTCTTGACGGCTCCCGGCCGGGTCATATCCGGCAGATAGATCTTCGGCTCCTTTGTGCCCTCCGGCGTTACACCGTGGACAGCATCCAGACCGATCCTGAACAGATACATGTCTGTAGTTCCTGTAGTAGCGTCTGTCGGGATAATCGAGGTTGATGTTCCCGGCTTATCGCCCATCTTCATGATCGTCGCATTGCCATACTTCACAATCTGCGTTCCCACTTCATTCTTTGTCTGCTGGAACTGAGTGGACAGGTCTGCCACCGACTGGAAAACCGCGAACAGGTCATTGTTTACCAGGATCACACCAGGCTCACCGTCAAGCAGCTTCTCAACCTGCCTCAATTCGTAAAGGAAGGACTGCCAGTTTTCTTTTACCTTTACCGCACTGGACAGATCCAGGAGTGCCGCGCTTTCAAGGGTAACTTCCGTGCTGGTTCCTTTCAGGATCTTCGCCAGTCCATCAAACGCTACCGCACTAACTGCGGAATCACCATTGATCATCCAGTCCTGGAACAGCGATCTCACCGCTGTGGTCTTCTGCTGCAGCTGGAACTGTACCAGGTCCAGCACCTGCTTCTCGTAATTGGCAATTACCCGATCGATCTGGAAGGAACCACCGAACACCTTTAAGTCAACCTTTACCTGTTCGGTATCGGCCTGCTGGGGCGTATACTCCGCATTGAGTGCTCTGCCGGCTGCTGTTGCCAATGTCTTTACCCGGCTATACACGTAAGTCATTGTGTTCCCGCCCTGAGGCTTCACAGTGTCGTCAAACACCATCGCGTCCAGCAGGGGGGACTTTCTAAATTCATCAATCACATAGCTGGTCAGCTTATCCTGACTTAAATTCTTTGCCTGAGCTAAAGTAAACATAGCCATAATTCACATCATCCTTTCTTATTTTCCAAACATCTGTTTCCTGATCTCATCTTCCACGGTCGTTGCTTTTTTCTGGGGCTTCCCATGGCGCTGCCCCCATCCCTTCTTTTCCTGCCCATCTTCGTCATCGACTTCCTCATATCCATCCTTAAACTGCGGGTATTTCTTCAGCACTTTGTCAATCGCGTCCTCAATGTCCAGATCTTCATCCTTCGCCATGTGCACTTTGGCAAGGGCCAAGACATCATCCACGCAATCCTTCTTGACGTCATGTTCCAGGCAGGTCCATTTCATTTCCAAGGCTGCCGCCTTTTCTTCAGCCGCTCTGGCTTTTTTATCAGCTTCGGAGTCCCCGGCATCGTCCTGAGGCTTATCCTCTTTATCGAATCCACCAGCAGATCCGCCCTTCTGCTGTTCACGCTGCCATTTCCGTTTTTCGCGCGCAAGCCGCTTTTTAACTGCTTCATCGATGTCCTTCTGAGAATACTTCTTTTCATCCTGCTCGCCTCCGCCTTCGTCCGATTCGTCATCGTCCTGGTCGTCACCACCAGCGTCATCTGCGCCGTCATCTGCACCGGAGCCGCCGGCTCCTCCGCCTTTGTCAGCCTCCATATAGGGGCCATGCATATAAGGGTTGTTCATGAATTTATACATTGTATACTCCTTTCACCGTTTAACGCCCGTCGGCAATTTCCAGCATCAAAAAAAGACGCCCTTGCGCCCTGCTGCCGCTGTCACAGCAAAAAGCCACCGGCCATATGGTCAGTGGTCCCTCACAATTCTTTTATGCTTTCAATTTCACTCCGGAACAGCACGTAATCCGCGTCCCCTGTGTACACTGAGATATAGTCCTCTTCCACGCCATAATCTTCTTTCCCCTGGACAGCCCCGCCAAAGCTCATTACGCTGCCTTGGAATACCTTGCCATCTTTGCAAGTCACTTTGATATCTTTGTAGAGATATTCCCCAAACTGTTTCATTTCTTTGCTTTGGCTCCTTTCTTACTGGGATAGTCCGGTACAACGTGGGTTCCATTCTTCCCATATTTGATCTTAAATATCTGAGTGTCTGCCTCCTGTCCGGTAAAGTTATTAACCGCAACGCCGATCTTTTTTGAATGTGTCGTAATAACCTCTTCATTCAGCCAGGAACCGTCTGCACGTCTGGTAAGTATGCCCGTTCCTGCATATTGATTTACCAGCTCTTGTGTCGTGGCCTCATCAATGGTAAGATAACTGGGACCATACTGGCCTTTCCTCCGGTACTTATCCTGATACTGCTTATATTCATGTGATCCAGGTACATGTTTGCGATACTGCCCGGGCTCCAATTCCTTTTTCACTGCGGCCGATTGGATCTTGTCTCTCAGCGGCTTGTCCCGATAGTATGCCTTGATGTTCCCATCCTCGTTACCTGTATCATACATCATGCTGGCCTCTTTTGCAACGCGCTTTCGCTCGGCAACGGCATTTGCGCTGATCCGCTTGTCGAACCCTACCACCTGTTCCCGATCACGGCGACGGTGGAGCTGATCATTTCCAGCAACATACTGTTTTAGCTGTGCCTCCTTCCCCTTTAGTTTCACGGCGGCCTGTTCAAATGCCTCCTTGTCTCCCAGCTCATCATATAGCATACACTCCCTTTTCTGTTTTCTCACGGCCCGCTCCAGACCACGCTGAACTTGTACCTGCTGATACAGCTTGTCGTTTTCCTCCAGGTCCTCCGTGGGAAAATACCGCCGGATCGACACACCTTCGATATATGGGTAGATGTGGTGTCCACAATTAATTCCCAGGAGGCCGTCCGGTTCCCCATAGCTGGATGTATTCCAGTGCGGATATTTGCTGGACTTGTTGGCCCTGTCAAATATCTTCCCCTGGTCCCTGGCGCACTTTGGCCGGGCGCCGGAATGGCTGTCAACCTCCACCAGGTCGATACCGTAATCCTCGCAGCGGGCCATCTGGACCTGGCTTGCTACGCTGCCTGAGGTTGTCCGCATTGCCATGTTGACATAAGCTTCCGGTGTCCATTCCCGGCCGCGGCGATCCACAAAAGCAGGAATCCCCTTTGCGTTAAATTCCCGAATACACTGGCGGATCACCTGAGCCCTGGACTGGCCGCCAATGACAGCAGCTGAAACGTTCTGATTAAGCGTATCAAAGAATCCCTGGCGATTTACAGCTTTACCGGCCAGGTCCGCCGTACGCTGCACCAACGTCTTATATGCCTCCCGCGCCTTATACAACATCGTGGTGTTGCACAGATTCAATGTATCCTTGGCCTGTTTGCGCAGATTCTTCATCACCTGCTTGACGTTTCTGCTTTTAGCAGCCGTCACGGCCTCACCAACAATTCCCTGTCTGGAAAGATACTGGAATCCAGGCTCCAATTCTGCCGTGACCTTCTCGGCCATCTCCTCAAGCATTTGTTGTGCTGCGGTATTACTGATTCCAGCCATCTCACTGATAATCCGAAGATTTTCGCGGTCAAGGCGGCCAATCTCAGCCAGCTTCTGCAACAACCATTCATCCGTTGGGATCGGCTGGTCATAATTCTGGATGTGCCGGACAATGTTTTGCATAAGCCGCGCTTCCAGATCCATATACAGGTCGTCTATGCCTTCAGCAGCTCTCTGATTGTCCAACAAGCTCATTAGGCCTCAGCCTCCTCATCTTCTTCATCTGGCTCCAGATTGTCCTCATGATCCTCTTTTTCTTCGTCACCTTGGGTCCAGTCTATATCCTGGCCAGTGATCTGGCCATCCTCCGCAATCCGCTCCAACTCTTTTTTAGCCTCGGCCTCGCTGCACTTATTAATCTCCATGATCGCTGTTAGTTTTGACCGCAGGCCGCCCTGAACGAGCTTGATGTTCCGATCCACGGTGGTATTCGTATCCTCGATGATGGAATCATCAAAATCCACGTTGACTTCCAGCTGGTCGGCTCCCGTTTCCAGGAAGGCCAGCGCCTTGACCATTGCAACCAGCGCGGCCTTCACCGGCGTTTTGTTTTTCTGGAGGTTCTGGTACAGGTCGGACTTATCGCTGATCACCTCTGTAGCTGTCTTGACCCCGCCGCTCTCAAACTTATACCGGCCGGTTCCCATGCCACATTTCAGGGACATCAGATCCAGCGCCTTATTGAGCCCCTGTTCGTGATCTGCCGCCCGGATGGACATGTCAACCTCCGTCAGTTTCATGTCATCCTGGCGGTCACCTGGCAACGCGAAATATACGGAATCGTTCGGGTCGAATACTGGCTGCCGGGTTCCATCCTGCTCTGCCAGAATCTTCGCCTGTGAATACGGCACCAGGATTCGCTTGCGGCCCAGAACGTACTCGTTCATGTAGCTGTCGTACACAAGGTCACAGCCCTTGACTTGGTCGATAGCGTTCGCGAACACCGATATCCCCATTGGGCTGTCCAGATCCACGTTGTTGCAAATGTTCGGCGTGATGATCTGGAACAGCGGCCGGTCATACCCTGTTGCCACAATCCCTTCGATATCCTCCGGGAGCGCCACCTCGTCACCCGTTTCGGAATCCAGGTACTTATTTTCGATGTAGTACAGATTCGGGTTCTCACCATCACCCGGAATCCCTTTTCGGTGGATCTGAAGGTATATCCGTTCTTTCTCATCCACAGCCCTAACGGAGCCGAAAGCACACTCGGTAATATCGCCATTATCCCAAGACAATGGATAAATCATGTTGGCGCGTATGTAATCAATGATCGGCTGATCAGCAGCGTCCCGGTATTCTACCAAGGCACCGGTCCCTAATGCATAGGCAATCTCAATCAGCTGATTGGCTCGCACATGGAAATTGTTGATCTCCAAAATCTCCTTCAGCCGCTTGTCGAATGTCCCGGCCTTGATCGCCACCTTCTCATTCAGCAACAGGTTAGCCCAGTCCTCGCACACCTTCTTGGCCATTCCAAGCTTGTACCGTTCGCACTTTTTGCTCTGGATTCCGTCATAGATCCAGTAGATATGGAACTTGCGAACACTGTTCTGGTACCACGCCAACCACTCATCGATGTGGTTGTAGGTGGCGTCTGACACGCCGCCGAACTTCCGCTTTTTCTGTAAATACGTCTGTATGGCTCCCATGCCATCACCTCCTATGCCGCGATATACAGGATATCCTCCTGTACGCTCTCTGTGCTGTATTCCGTGCTGTCCAGGCTGTCTACGTTCATCAGGCCGTCATCCAGGCGGATGTCCTGATGTGGCCTCTTATCATCATACACCGCCTGCTCAAACGCCTCGATAATATGACTACAATGCCTCATGACCTTCCAACGGCCTTGTGCAATCAAGCTGTTATAAAAGGCGATCCGGTCATTGATTGGCCCTTTGATCGCGTTCTTAATGTCGATTGCCACATGGGCCTGAATACAGGCCATTTCCAATCCGCTGATCAGCGTCTGTTCTGCGCTGTCACAGTATGCCTCATAGACCTTGAAGCGACTCTGTGCACGCCTTACAAAGTCCACAAAGTCATCCTGTAGCTGCTTTGGGTTGATCCGCTTCTTGCGATAATACTCGTCCAGGACAACCACCTGTTTAAAGCCCTTCGTAAACCCCGTCAGGGTAAAAGAATGCGCTGACTTCGTACCACCAAAGTCAACGCCGATTACTGCATACATGATTTGGTTATCATCCAGCCATTCCGAGCTGACAAGGTAATCTCTCACGTTGTCAGCAAACTGCTGATAAATCAGGCCGTCAGCCGACACCCAGAGGCCCAGTACAAAACGCTTATAAAACACGCTCCCTGCTGGCCACGCCCGCTTATACCCAGCTTTGATGTCCGGGTGCAAAGACAAGTTATCGTCCATCGTGAAATGCAGATGGTAAACGCCCTTTTCCTTTGCTGCCTCCGGTACGATGTAACACTCATAGATGTAGTGGTGCGGCCCCTGCGGGTTGCAGTTGAGCCAGATCTTCCGCCCAAATACAGAGCACCGGGCAATCATCTGGTCAATGAAGGACTGTGGAAACAGCGCCGCCTCATCCGCATATGCGCCGGCAGCCGTCAGGCCCTGCAGCGAATCCTGCGCAGCTTCCGTATTGGCTCCAAACAGGTAATAGGTGTTGCTGCCGATGTCTATGTGCGGTTCTGACCCTGATCGGACATATTCATAAGGCCAGCCCCAAGCCTCCAGAATCTTCAACATGGGCTTTACCACGTTCTTTTTGAGTGCACCCATGGTCTTACCGGCAAGAATAAAGCTCTCGCCCTGAAACGTCTCCTGGGACCAGGTAAGAAATCCGATAATGCAGGCGATTGTCTTACCAGATCTGATGGATCCGTCAGCGATCACATAATCACATTCCGCAGACCGCAGTCCGGGACGCCACCAGTGCATAAGGCGCTTCTGTTGATCAGAAAATGGAGCAAACTTAAACGTTGCCGGCTTCTTCTGTTTCTTCGGCATCGTCCCCGCCCTCCTGTTCCGTAAATAAAGAATCCAACTCTTCCTCCGTCGGCCGCATGGCTTTTAAGAAAGACCGGATCCCATCACTATTATCTGTATCACCAACCTCCAGATCCCTGGCACGCCGCGCCCGATCCGTCCGGATCCGCTGCTCCTCGTCATCTGCCTCCGTCTGCGGCGACTGCCCGGCGTACTTAGCAACGGCCTCATACGCCTTCACGTTGCCTGCCAGGCCAGCTTTAATCATTGCCATGTTCAGGGCAGTTTCAAGCGTACAGTCAAGCCCCAGTGACCGCAGGAGCGGTGCCCATTCATCATCATCTATGTCAAGCGTCAGCAGGAGGTTCAAAGTCTCACGGAATACAGCTTTGCGTCTCCTGGACTTCCCAGAAGCTTTTCCACCGTTCCTGCCGCGCTCTCTTGCTTCGCTCTTGGTTCGTACCGGCTTTAGGTTTTCATTGTTTGCCAATCACCTCACCTTCCAATCTGGCTGTTTTTGGTATAGAAAAAGAGCCGCCCGGAGGTGGCCCCTGATTAATATATGTAATTCATTTCAAATATCTCAACCAACGGATAAGATGCTCCGTGCCAGTCTCATTCTTCCCCTTTTTACGCTTTTCAAATGCGGTAAAACCATTGCTTTTATAAAAATCAATAAGCTTTTCCTTTTCTTCGCACTCCAAAAATATAAAACGACCACCTATTTCATTTTGTATCTCTTTAATTTTGTCCACTGCCATCTGTAATAGCTCACAACCATAAATTAAGGTGTCATTACCCTCTGCGTAATTCTTGCTTAATTGTGCGATTAAAGGGGCTGGCACTATATACTCTCTTGTGCCGTCATCGTAACTTCCATGATTATTTAATTTTTTTGCCATTGTTTTACTAACAGCCTCTCGGGAAACACGTATAAATTTGGGCGCAATAGCATAATATCCAACAAGGTACTTTTCTTTATTATCATCAGACTTCCAATACACCAACGTTGTCTTCGCCAGACCTTGTCGTGAAAACTCGATTGCTTTATTTTGTATAAAATCCTGCACATCAAAATTTTCGTTACACACAAAAGAGGAGAGAATAGATTTTACCTCATTCTCTCCTAATTGATTTAGCATATCATCTAATTTGATCTGAACGAATTCTGCCATTTTACCGTTTACCAAAGAAATCTTTGATTTTATCTCCCTTTATTTCCGAACACTTCCTACTAATCGCAACGTGCTCAAATCTCTTATTCTCTGCTTCATGCAATGCCTCTACGAATGTATGTGCACGCTGGCGATCTTTAATAGTTACATCCTTTAAGATACTGCTTGTTGCCATACATATCACCTCCCAAATTATTGGCACAGCTTTTTTTATGTTACATATAGTGTTGCCTAATCATACTTAACGATACACAACTATATGTACCTTTATTATAACGTAATTTATGCAGAAATCAATAGATTGTGAAAATTTTTATTCGCATTTTTAACCTTTTTGCGCTTTTCTGCCTTTTTTCGTATCCTTCCACACCTTTTTTACCCTTCTATGTTTTATGCCATAAAAAGCCCCCGGGCCCGAAGGACACCGGAATACGTTCCTGTTATAACGCCGGACGTGGGACTTCTAAACCTTGTGGTCTACTCCCATTCAGGAACCCAGCCCGGCTTATGCTGCGCAGTGCCTGACGTACTTATGGTGTACCGGCGTTTTAGTTTTCCGGTATATTCAGCAGTACTGTGTGCTGCAGTCGCAATACCGGCGAGTCAGCCGGCGGGCTGTTGCACCCGGCGGCCGTGTCTTATGGGGAGGTTGGGGGATGGAAATAACTTTTTCAACCATTTCCATGCTACCAGAATATCACGGAAGTACCCCCTTTGAGTTACCCACTTTTTATTTATCTTTTCTGTGCCAGTAAAAAGAAAAAATACCGCCGTGTCTCGTAGAACTGCCGACGGCCTGAAGGAACATTTAACCATTCATAAGGAACACCCTCCGTCACATTCTTTATCAGCCATTGGTAAACATCAGCTCCAGCTTCCATAGCTGTGTGCTCAATTAAATCAACATCTGCCTGCAAAACCGCATTACGGATAGCCTGACCCTCAACTGGATTTCCAGGAAGGTTTCCTTTTGGTAAACCATCATTGACGATTGCATTCAAACCATAGCCTTTATGCAATTCCCGCTTTTTCTCCTCATATTGCATACAAAAATATTTCAGCTCATTATACTTTGCGCGGGAAATATTGTAATCGCTCAGTTTCATATCCCGCTTCCGAACCTTGTCCATCGGTATCACCTCCTCAACACCTGATCTCAATCCCGATCTCTTCCCGCACCTGCCGCTGCATATCCTCCAGGCTGCACTCCCCGCGGATCCACGGCTCCATCAAGGCGTCCACGGCCCGCAGTGCCCGCAGGCAATCATCACGATCAAATCCGAACTCCTGGTGCAGCCCTAGTGCCATACATACCATCATGGCCTCCACCCGGCCGTCGTTGAGCTGCTGCTGGGCCTTATGTATAATCTCTTGGCTGATCCGATCCCGCTGGCGGGCCTGCCGGCGCCAATCCGCTCTGTTCACGCGCTGCACCTCCAATCTTATGCGGATATGTACTCCTGCAAAGCCATGTCACATACAAAAATCCACCGCATGTGCAACGCTCCGCGCTGATTGGATACCGCTTTCCGCACCGTCTACACTCCTTATGTACATCTATCGGCCTTACTCTCTCCATCATCTCACTCCTTCTGGCGACTGCCGTAACTCCGGATCTGAACACAACACTGTGTAGCAGTACGCCGGCATTGTGGCAGACCATGTATCCGGAGGCGGTTCCCGCAGCGCTTCCGCCGCTGTGGCTGCCTTGGCGCGGAGCGCCATAGCCTTGTCGGCCCGGATGGCCTTGGACTCCTTACGTCGCATGGCTGTCACCGCCTTGCAGGATGGCCGCCTGTACAACGCCGGTCCATGGCACCTGTTTGGCTTTTTCAAGGCAGTTGCAGCATATATCTTCCAGCCCGGCGCCCTCCAGAATCTGCTCGATCTCCACCACTACTTTTCGGTGGCCCGCCGGCGTCTCTGTACCACAAACGTCACAGTAATGTTTTTCCACGATCTCGCCCTCCTTCACTAAATGACAGTTTTGTTGAGTTTTGGTGTGTATCAATACTCATTGTCATGCAGCCT
>OBXQ01000044.1_pt1 | contig 110473 bp, 102 predicted proteins | sample 1476641 | NCBI WGS metagenome assembly OBXQ01 (sample SAMEA2580174, study PRJEB22360) | human gut metagenome | biome: human gut; feature: human-associated habitat; material: faeces | place: Denmark | collected 2008/2010
CCAACGCCGTCCCCGGGGGCGGCTCGCCCGCGCTCCCGCCCATGAGCCCCCTCATTCCCCCACAACCGTGGAAACAGTTGCCGCAGCCGCCCAAATATTGTATACTTATCTGTAAATAAGCTGTAAATCAAATGGCGAATCATGATGGAGAAGAGGTTTTGGATATGGACTTATATCGGATTATCCTGGTGGACGACGAGGAAGAGGTGCGCAAGAGCATCATCAAGAAGATCGACTGGAACGCGGCCGGATTCCAGGTGGTGGGGGATGCGGAGAACGGCGAGGAGGCACTGGAGCGCATCGAGGCCCTGGAGCCGGACGTGGTTCTGACGGATATCCGCATGCCCTACATGGACGGGCTGACCCTGGCGGAGAAGGTCCGCCAGCGTTTCCCCTCCACCAAGATCGTCATTTTCTCCGGCTACGACGATTTTGAGTACGCCAAGCAGGCCATCAAGCTCAATGTCACCGAGTATATTTTAAAGCCGGTCAACGTGGAGGAGCTGACCGCCATTTTAAAGCGGATCAAAGCCAACCTGGACGAGGAGATCGAGCAGAAGCGCAATGTCAGCCTGCTGCGGGAGAATTACCGCAAGAGCCTGCCCATCCTGCGGGAACAGTTCTTAAACGACCTGATCAACCGCAGGGTGAGCGGGGAGCTTTTGGCGGGTCGCCTCTCAGAGTATGATATTCCCATCGCGGGAGCCCAGAAATGGGTGGCCGCGGTCATCGATATCGAACCGGCGGAGCAGAAGGAGGGCAAGGAACTTCCCCTGCACCAGGAGGCCGATTTGATCCCCATCTCCGTCATGCAGATCGTGGAAGAAAAGCTGAAGGACTACTGCCGTTTCACCCTGTTCACCTCCAATCTGGGACCGGAGTCCGGCATGACGGTGATCGCCGCCATCGACCGGGAGAACACCCAGACCGGCCTCATCGACGTGCTGGGCGACATCTGCAAGGAGACGCGCAAGATTCTGGAGGTGCCCATCACCATCGGCATCGGCCACCGCTGCACGGACCTGGTCCACATCAGCGATTCCTACAAGGCGGCGGTGGACGCCCTGGGCTACAAGGCCATCGTGGGCATCGGCAGCACCATCTACATCAACGACGTGGAGCCGGGGGACGGGGGCAAGCTGGCATTTGACAGCCGGGACGAGGCCGATCTGATCGCGGCCGTGAAATTCGGCCCCCAGGAGAAGATCGAAGCCGCGGTCAGGCGGGTGGTGGACCGGATGAACGACGCCAAGGTGCATTTCCGGCAGCATCAGGCCTACATGCTGAGCGTGGCCAACTGCATCGTGCAGCTGATTCAGCAGTACGATCTGGATATGGCGGAAATGTTCGGCGAGGGCCGGGATTACGCGGACACCTTCACCGTGATCCCCAAGATGCAGAAGCAGGAGGAGTTCGGCCAGTGGCTGCTGCCAATCGCCCTGCGCATGAACCAGGCCATGAACCAGGAGCGCGACAACACCATGAAGCAGGTGATCAAGGAGGCCAAGCAGTACATTCAGGACAATTACCAGGACCCGGACCTGTCCGTGGAAAAAATCTGCCGCCACCTGCACATGAGCCCCGCCTATTTCTCCACCATGTTCAAGAAGGAGACGGGTCAGGCCTACATCGCCTACCTGACCGAGGTGCGCCTGGACAAGGCGGTGGAGCTTTTGGGAAAAACCGACGACAAGACCTATGTGATCGCGGCCAAGGTGGGCTATCAGGAGCAGAACTATTTCAGCTATGTGTTTAAAAAGCGTTTCGGCGTATCGCCCACCAAATTCCGGGGGGCCAAGTAAGCGAGGAGGGCGGCCATGCCTTTGAAAAAGCGCCGGTATCCGTTCCAGAATACCAGCATCCGCTACACCATATTTATCTATTTCACCGTGTCCGCCCTGGCGGCCAGCATCTTCATCGGTCTGTCCATGTACAGCCGCATGTCCGGGCAGATGTCCGCGGCCATCCAGGAGGAGAACCAGATCCTGATCAACCAGCTCTCCCGGACCACGGACACCTACCTGCGCACCATCATGAAGCTGTCCGACTCCCTGTACTACGGGGCCGTCAAGAACGCGGACCTTTCCGACAGCTCCATCAACCGCGAGATCACGCTGCTCTACGACAACAACAAGGACAACGTGGAAAATATCGCCCTCCTGTCCAACGACGGCAGGCTTTTGGAGGCGGTTCCCGCCGCCCGCTTAAAGACCAATCTGGACGTCACGGCGGAACCTTGGTTTCAGAACACCCTGGAAAAGACGGAGAACCTGCATTTCTCCATCCCGCAGGTCCAGTACATCTTTGACGCCAACGAGAACCAGTACCGCTGGGTGATCTCCGTGACCCGGGCCGTGGAGATCACCCAGGGCCCCTACACGGACCAGGGCGTGCTGCTCATCGACATCCGCTACAACAGCCTGGAACAGCTCTTTGACAGCGTCAGCCTGGGAAACGGCGGCTACGTGTACCTGATCAGCAGCGGCGGGGATATTATTTACCATCCCAGGGCCCAGCTGCTGGACTCCGGCATCGCCAGGGAGAACAACGTAAAAGCGTCGGAGTACCGGGACGGCAACCACGAGGAGCTGTTTGAGGGGAAAAAGCGCCTGGTGACGGTGAAGAGCGTGGGTTACACCGGCTGGAAGATCGTGGGCGTCACGCCCATGGACGGGGTGTCCTTAAACAATCTGAAAACCAAGCTTTTCGTGGTCTTTATCATCGCCTTTATCCTGTTCATCCTGTCCATCATCAACTCCTACATTTCCTCCAGGATCACGGATCCCATCAAGGAGCTGGAGAAGTCGGTGAACGAGATCGAGGAGGGCCATCTGGAGACCAACGTATACGCGGGCGGTTCCTACGAGATCCAACACCTGGGCAATTCCATCCAGAACATGGCCCGGCAGATCCGTCGGCTCATGAACGACATTGTGGCGGAGCACGAGTCCAAGCGAAAGAGCGAGTTCGACACCTTACAGTCCCAGATCAACCCCCATTTCCTCTACAACACCCTGGACATCATCGTGTGGATGATCGAGAACGAGCGGCAGTCCGAGGCCGTGAAGGCGGTGACCGCCCTGGCCCGGTTCTTCCGAATCAGCTTAAGCAAGGGCAAGAGCATCATCCCGGTGCGGGACGAGCTGGAGCACGTGCGCAACTACCTGATGATCCAGTCCATGCGCTACAAGAACAAATTCACCTACTCCATCGAGGCGGGGGAGGGCGTGGAGGAGCTGGCCAGCTTAAAGCTCATGCTCCAGCCCCTGGTGGAGAACGCCATCTACCACGGCATGGAATTCATGGACGGCGACGGCGAGATTCTCATCAAGGCGTGGCGGGAGGGAGACGACCTCTACATGAGCGTGGGGGACAACGGCCTTGGCATGACGCAGGAGCAGGTGGAAAACCTGTTTGCGGCCGCTGAGCACGTGCCCTCCAGGCGCGGCTCCGGCATCGGCGTGCGCAATGTGAACGAGCGCATCAAGCTGTACTTCGGCAAGGAGTACGGGCTTGTCATCGACTCGGAGCCGGACGAGGGGACCACGGTAACGGCCCACCTGCCTGCGGTCGCCTATGAGCAGGTGGCACAGAAGGTCACGTAAACAGCGGGGCGGAGGGGATTGAAACATGAATGCAATGTCAAAAAATGAGAAAATGCTGTGGGCCCTGTCGGCCTGCGCCCTGGTCCTGCTGTTTCTGATGTCGTCCACCAACCTGATCATCAAGGAGAAAAAGGTGGAGATCCACCCTATCTCCGTGATTATAGAGGATTCCAACGACGACTTTTACGGGAATTTCCGCAAGGGCATGGACAAGGCGGCTCTGGAGTACCACGCGGATATCAGCTTTATCACCTTATACGAGCGAAATGACCAGGAGCAGCAGCTGGAGCTGGTCAACCGGGAGATTAAGGACGGGGCCAAGGCCGTGATTCTGACCCCGGTAAACGAGCGGGAGACGATCCGGGCGCTGGACCGCACCAGTTTAAACAGTCCTCTGGTGGTGCTGGGCTCCCAGGTCCCCAATGAGATCGTGGTGGCAAACGTGGCGGTGGACGGGTATGAGATGGGAGAAAAGCTGGGAAATGCGGTGGCGGCCCATGAACCCAGGGAAAATCCGGTCTACCTGTTCACCGACGGGCTGGAATACGGGCTCAACCTGCGGGTGTACGACGGCGTGCGGACCGTTCTGGAACAGGCGGGCTTCACCTGCACGCTGGTGGAACGCCAGGACGGCGACACCTACCGCGGAGTGATCGAGGAGACCGTCTATCCGGGCAGCGGCAGGGCGGCCATCGTGGCCCTGGACACGCCGTCCCTGGGGGAGGCGGCCCAGATTCTGGAGGACAGCAGCGTTTACCACCAATACATCACCGGACTTTACGGCGTTGGCGGCACCACGGCCCTGCTCAACCAGCTGGACCAGGGGATCATCCGGGGGCTTGTGACCTACAACCGGTACGACGAGGGATATTTGAGCGTGGAGCGGGCTGTGGAGGCCATCGAGGGAAGCCGGCAGAGGGAACAGATTCTTCTGGACTCCTACTACATTGAAAAACCGCAGCTGCGGGACAAGCAGTACGAGAAGATGCTCTACCCCATGGATTGATGGGGAAAAGAGAGAATATCGGGGAGGAAACCATATGGAGGTCAACAAAAAACGCTGGCTGTGCGGCGGGACCGCGGCAGCCCTTGCGCTGGCTCTGGCTGTGGCCGGGATTGTGTGCTGGTTCAGAAGCAGCCGGGTGCCGCCGCCCAAAACCTCGATCCGCATCGGGGTGGCCCTGTACCGGGGCGACGACACCTTTATCAGCACGGTCCGGGCGGCCCTGGAGGAGCGGGCCAAGGCCTACGAGCAGGAGACGGGAATCAAGGTGGTCATGGACATTGTGGACGCCAAGCTGAACCAGAACACCCAGAACAGCCAGGTGGAACGCTTCATCTCCCTGGGCTACGACGCTCTGTGCGTGAACATCGTGGACCGCTCCGCGGCGTCCATCATCATCGACAGGGCCATGGACGCGGGCATCCCCGTGGTGTTCTTCAACCGGGAGCCGGTGGAGGAGGACATGAACCGGTGGGAGAAACTGTATTACATCGGAGCGGACGCCAAGGAGTCCGCGGTGCTCCAGGGTAATATTCTGGTGGACGCCTACAAAAAGGACCCCACCAGCCTGGACCGGAACGGGGACGGCATGGTCAGCTACGTGCTCCTGGAGGGGGAGAGCAGCCATCAGGACTCCCTGATCCGCACCGAGTGGTCCATCCAGACCTTAAAGGACGGCGGAGTGCCCCTGGAAAAGCTCACCGGCGGCATCGCCAACTGGGAGCGCAGCCAGGCGTCGGCCTGGATGGAGCAGTGGATCTCGGAGTATCCGGAACAGATCGAGCTGGTGATCTGCAACAACGACGACATGGCTCTGGGAGCCATCGACGCCATCAAGCGGGCGAATATCCCCAAGGGCGCCATCAAGGTGGTGGGCATCGACGGCACGCCGGTGGGCAAGGAAGCCCTGGCGGCAGGGGATCTGTTCGGCACGGTGGAGTCCGACCGGGAGCAGTACGCCAGGGTGATCTTTGATATCGCCGCAGCCCTTGCCCTGGGGAAGGGAGTGCCGGAGGACATCCATTTGGACGGCGGAAAATACTACCGATGCCCGCAGATTGCGCTGACTGGTGAGAAATAGAATGAAAAAGAGCGAAAGCCTTGTGCAAAATGGAGCAAAGCTCCCTGGCACAGGGCTTTTTTGCCCCCGGCGCAGCGGAAAAATGCTTTGAAAGTTTAGAGAAAATCATGGAAAAATATCATTTTAGACAGAAAATCAAAGAAATTTCATAATGGACCGTAAAAAATCATATGGAAAAATGCATAATTCGGAACTATAATAACCTTGTCGTTAAGATAAAAGTAACAAATACGACAGAAAACCGAAAACAAAGCAAAGGGAGGAATACAAACATGAGAGTATTAAGAAAAGTTACTGCAGTTGCAATGGCTTCCGCAATGGTAGTTTCCATGGCCGGATGCGGCGGCGGAGCGAAAGAGACCACCGCGGCAGCCACCGAGGCTCCGACCACAGCGGCAACTGAGGCGGCCACAGAGGCAGCGACCGAGGCGGCAGCGGCAGCCAGCGAGGCGGCAACCGAGGCAGCAGCAGCGACCACGGGTGACTATGCGGACAAGAAAGTCGGCATCAGCATTTACAAATTCGACGATAACTTCATGACCCTGTACCGCACCGAGTTAGAGAGATACCTGACCGAGGACCTGGGCTTCAAGAAAGAGAACATCACCATCATGGACGGCAAGAACGATCAGGCCGAGCAGACCAACCAGATCGACAACTTCATCAACCAGGGCGTAGACGTTCTGATCCTGAACCTGGTTCAGTCCTCCTCCGCTCCTTCCGTTACCGACAAGTGTAACGAGGCCGGAATCCCTGTTGTTTACATCAACCGTGAGCCGGATGCCGCTGAAGAGCAGAGATGGAAAGACGAAGGAATCAAGGCTACATACGTTGGCGCTGACGCAAGACAGTCCGGCACCTTCCAGGGCGAGGAGATCGCAGAGCTTGAGAACCACGGCGATGCCAATGGCGACGGCGTTGTGTCCTACATCATGGTTCAGGGCGATCCCGAGAACGTAGACGCTCAGTACAGAACCGAGTATTCCGTGAAGGCTCTGACCGACGCTGGTGTAAAGGTTGAGGAACTGTTGAAGCAGAGAGGCGACTGGGATCAGGCTAAGGGCCAGCAGATCGTGCAGGATGCCCTGACTCAGTTTGGCGACAAGATCGACGTTGTGTTCTGTAACAACGACGCTATGGCTCTGGGCGCTCTGGCCGCAATCCAGGCAGCCGACAGAAAAGTGGGCGAGGACATCTACATCGTAGGCGTTGACGCTCTGACCGAGGCCGTTCAGAACGTAATGGAAGGCAAGATGACCGGCACCGTATTCAACGATCACATCAGCCAGGCTAAGACCGCCGCTGACATTGCCTGCGATTTCTTAAACGGCAAGGACGTTGCGAATGTAAACATGGTTGACTATGTAAAGGTTACCAACGAGAACGCGCAGCAGATCCTCGATATCGTGAAATAATCGGTTTGCAGAGTAGAAACTTTTCAGGTGTGTCTGTCCGGCACACCTGATTTTATGAAAGGAGATAACGGGATGGCAGAGTACAGATTGGAAATGCGGGGTGTCAGCAAAAGCTTCCCCGGCGTCAAGGCTCTGGACGGGATCAGCCTGAAAGTCCGGCCGGGCTCCGTACACGCTCTGATGGGTGAGAACGGCGCCGGCAAATCCACGCTGATGAAATGCCTGTTCGGAATTTATAAGATGGATGAGGGGGAGGTCTACCTGGACGGGGAAAAGATGAATATCTTAAATCCCGACGACGCCCTCCACAAAGGTCTGGCCATGGTGCATCAGGAGCTGCAGCCCATACCGGAGCGTTCCATCGCTGAGAACATGTACTGCGGCAGGTTTCCGACCAGAAATTATGGCCCGCTGAAGGTAATCGACCATAAGAAAATGAACGAGGAAGCGCAGAAGTGGCTGAGGGACGTGAAGATGGATTTCGACCCCAAGGCCAAGCTGGGAACTCTGTCCATCTCGCAGATGCAGTCCGTTGAGATTGCCAAGGCAGTATCCATGAACGCCAAGGTGGTGATTCTGGATGAGCCCACGTCCTCCCTGACGGACAATGAGGTGGAGGCCCTGTTTCGGATCGTGCGCGATCTGAGGGACCGGGGCGTTTCCCTGATTTACATATCCCACAAGATGGCGGAGATCCGCGAGATCGCGGACGACATCACCATCATGCGTGACGGCACCTACGTGGGCAGCTGGGCCGTGAAGGACATCAGCGACCAGGAGATCGTAAAGCAGATGGTAGGCCGCGAACTGACCAACATCTACCCGCCAAGGGACAACAAACCCGGCGACGTGATTCTGGAGGTGAAACACTTATCCAGCATCCACGAGCGCTCCTTCCAGGACTGCAGCTTTGAGCTGCACCGGGGCGAAATCCTCGGCTTCGGCGGCCTGGTGGGCGCCCAGAGAACCGAGCTGATGGAGGCCATCTTCGGCATGCGTCATGTGGCTGGCGGAGAGATCCTGATGAACGGCAAGACCGTGAAGATGGTGAGGCCCCAGGAGGCCATCCGCAACAGCATCGGCATGATCACTGAGGACCGCCGCGGAACGGGCATCATCGGCTGTCTGTCCATCGCGGACAACGTGTCCATTTCCTCGCTAAACCAGTACCTGGATATGGGAATCGTGCTGAACCACGGGAAGATTGAGCAGCTGGTCAAGGACAACGTGGCGAAGCTGAGCATCAAGACGCCCAGCAGCAAGACCACAATCCAGTCCCTGTCGGGCGGCAACCAGCAGAAGGTAATCATCTCCCGATGGCTGGCCAACAACCCGGATGTGCTGATCATGGATGAGCCCACCCGAGGCATCGACGTCGGCGCCAAGTACGAGATCTATCAGATTATGATCAATCTTGCAAAGCAGGGAAAAGCCATTATCATGATTTCCTCCGAGATGCCGGAGCTGATCGGCATGTCCGACCGCATTATGGTAATGTGTAACGGCAGGATTACCGGCGAGGTGTCCGGTGAAGAAGCAACCCAGGAGAATATCATGAGCCTGGCTACCAAGTTTTAGCCGAAGGAGGACGTAGGGATGGATAAGAAGAAAATAAATGTAAAAGATTTTTTGATTAACAATGGAATTATCATGCTGCTGGTCATCATGGTGGCATATGTGAGTATTACCAAGGATAATTTCTTCAGTTTCAACAACATGAAGGGTATCGCCTTAAACTGCGCGCCCCGTTTCATCATCGCCTTCGGCGTCAGCGGCTGTCTGATCACCCGCGGAACCGACCTTTCCGCAGGACGCTGCGTGGGCTTAAGCGCCTGTATCGCAGGCACCCTGCTTCAGGACCCCAACTTTGCGGGCCGTTTCTGGCCCAACCTGCCGGACCTCCCGGTGGTTCTGGTACTGCTGATCTGCGTGGCGGTCTGCTGTATCTTCGGTCTGATCAACGGTATGGTGATTTCCTTCCTGAGCGTGCCCGCATTCATCGGCACCCTGGGCATGCAGCTGATCGTTTACGGCGTTGTACAGGTTTACACCAAGAACGTGCCGCTGGGCGGCTTCCGCAAGGATTTTGTCAACGTCGGTACCGGCGCCCTGTTTAAAACCGCGAATTTCCCGGGTATCCCCTACCTGTTTATCATCGCTGCCATCGTGGGCCTGATCATGTGGTTCGTCTACAATATGACCCGCCACGGCAAATACATGTACGCCATCGGCGGCAATGAGAGCGCTGCCGAGGTGTCCGGCGTAAACGTTAAAAAGACAAAAATCATTATTTACGTGACTGCAACCGCTCTGTATGCGCTGGCAGGCTTTCTGTTGGCCGCTAAGACCGCGGGCGCCAGCACCAACATGGGCCAGGGCTATGAGCTGGAGGCAATCGCAGCCTGTACCATCGGCGGCGTCTCTGTAAATGGCGGTGTGGGTAAGATTTCCGGCGTTATCGTCGGCGTGCTGGTGTTCGAGCTGCTCAAATCCACCCTGCAGTTCTTGGGCGTGGACCCCAACTACCAGTACATCCTTCAGGGCGTGGTAATCGTGGTGGCAATCGCTCTGGATATCCGCAAGTACATCGTGAAGAAGTAAACGCCTATGGAAGAGAGAGAAAAACTTCCGGAAGAGCGCCTGCGGGAGCTGGAGGAGGAGAACCGGCGGCTTTTGGAGGAGAACACCGAGCTCAAATCCAAGTCGCTCAAGGAGAGCTTCTACGACCACATCCACGTCTCCGTCCGGACCATGGATATCATCATCGGCTGCCTCTGCGTCCTGTTTGTGGTGGTGCTGATCCTGGGAATGTCCAACCGGTAATATGGGGCGCGCCGCCGGCCCGTTGCATTCAAAAAACGCTGCTGTCTGTGGGACGGCAGCGTTTTTTGGCAGGTGCGCCGGCGGGCGCACGTTCGAATGACCGGAGTGCGGGCAGCCGCGGCTCCGAGGAGGAACGCCCCGGACCGGAATCAGCAAAAATTCACCTTCCCGCTGCTGAGCCGGCTGTTCTGGTATTCGCCGGACATGGTGACGTCCTCGGTGAACCACTCCGGGGGTACGAAGGCCTCCGCCTCCTCCACGGTGGGGAATTCCACCTCGGCCAGAATCAGGCCGTCATACACCCCGGAAAATACGTCCAGCTCGATGGTCAGGTGAGCGTACGTTCCGGTCATGGGGATCCGGTAGCGGTCCTTGGTCAGCACGATGCCGTCGGCTTTTTCCAGCAGATGCCTGTAGGCCTGTTCGTTCAAGGGGAGGTTGTATTCCTCCCTGGCCAGCAGGCCCCGGCCCTTGTAGGTGAGATAGTATTCGTCTCCGTCCCGGCGCACGCGCACTACCGGGTCCGTGCACAGATAGGCCTGCTCAATGGCCCGGACCGGGTAGGACCTGTAATGTTCCGGCAAAGCCGCAATCCGATATTTTCGTTCAATTTCCATTGTTTTCCTCCTGGATCATATGCATTCTGACAGTATCATAACACGTAGTTTTTCGTTAGAACAGCAAAATTATCAAAAATAAAAAAAGGACTGGCAATTTTCCTCAGCCATGCTAGAATGTTCTATGAGATTAAGTAACTGTTCGGCAGGTCTGCGCACTTGCTGCGCTGACCGTACGAAAATCTGGGCATGCAGGCAAAAATCCTATCGACGAAGTCGATTTTAAATGGATTTTTGCTCGTATCTGTGAAGGCACTGAACAGATATGAGATTAATTACAGGGAAGGAGATTGTCATGGCAAAGGTGTTTGCATTTTTAGCGGAAGGTTTGGAAGAGGTGGAATGTCTGGCTGTAGTGGACGTGCTGCGCAGAGCCGGGGTGGAGACGCGCCTGGTGTCCATTACCGGGAACCGTATGGTAACCGGGTCACACAATATCACCATTCAGGCGGATGCTCTGTTTGAAGAGGTGAATCCGGACGAGGCGGACCTGCTCTTTCTCCCGGGCGGCGTTCCGGGGACTCCGAATCTGAAAGCCCACGAGGGGCTTGCAGTCGCGCTGGTGAAGGCCAACAAACAGGGCCGCCGGGTGGCCGCAATCTGCGCCGCGCCCAGCGTGCTGGGAGAATTGGGACTGCTCAAGGGCCGTACCGCCACCTGTTACCCGGGCTACGAGGACCGGCTCCATGGCGTCTCCTACACCCTGCAGGGCGTGATTACGGACGGAAACATCACCACGGGCAGAGGCCTGGGCTACGCGCTGGACCTGGGGCTGGAGCTGGTGCGCCTGCTTCAGGGAACCCAGCAGTCGGCCAAAATTAAGAAATCCATCCAGTACGACCAGTGCTGAGACGTCTGCGCGGGTGAGACTGTGCAGACTTTCCGGAGATAAATGAAATTTTTGGAAAAGCTGCGCAGTTTCGTAAAATAATACTGGAATTTTGCGAACGGGCATGCTATAATGGTAAATTGAAGTGTAGCGCCCTCGGGATATGGGCGAATCACATATATTTTAAGGAGGAACCCATAGAATGAGTTTACAAGTAGAAAAATTAGAAAAAAACATGGCGAAGCTGACCGTGGAGGTGCCGGCGGAGCAGTTTGAGAAGGCAATCAAGAAAGCATTCAATAAGAATAAGAACCGTTTTAACATTCCCGGCTTCCGCAAGGGCAAAGCTCCCCAGGCCATGATCGAAAAGATGTACGGCGTGGGCGTTTTCTATGAGGACGCTGCGGACGAGGCCATCAACGAGACCTACGCCGACGCCATGAAGGAGAGCGAGCTGGACATCGTTTCCAGACCCGCCATCAGCATCGAGCAGATCGAGAAGGGCCAGCCCTTTATCTATACCGCTACCGTGGCTGTGAAGCCGGAAGTGACGCTGGGCGAGTACAAGGGATTAGAGGTCGAGAAGGCCGATATGACCGTGAAGGCCGAGGACATTGAGGCGGAGCTGAAAAAGGTTCAGGAGCAGAACGCCAGACTGCTGACCGTTGAGGACAGACCGGTTGCCGACGGCGACCAGGTTGTGATCGATTTCGACGGCTATGTGGACGGCAAAGCGTTTGACGGCGGCAAGGCTGAGGACTACAGCCTGACCATCGGTTCCCACTCCTTTATCGACACCTTCGAGGAGCAGCTGATCGGCAAGAACATCGGCGAGGAGTGCGAAGTAAACGTAACCTTCCCGGCTGAGTACCATGCCGCTGAGCTGGCGAACAAGCCCGCTACCTTCAAGGTGACGGTCAAGGAGATCAAGGTCAAGGAGATCCCGGAGCTGAACGACGAGTTCGCCGGAGAAGTTTCCGAATTTGAGACCCTGGATGAATACAAAAAGGATATCGAGGCGAAACTGTCTGAGAAGAAGCAGAAGGAAGCCGCCACTGAGAATGAGAACCGCGTGGTCGAAAAGGTAGTGGCCGGAGCCACTATGGAGATCCCGGAGCCCATGATTGACGGACAGGTGGAGAACATGCTTCAGGATACCGCCCGCAGAATGCAGAGCCAGGGCCTGAACCTGGAGCTGTACCTGAAATACACCGGCATGACCCTGGATCAGATGAAGGAGCAGATGCGTCCCCAGGCTGTGAAGCGCATTGAGACCAGACTGGTTCTGGAGGAAGTGGTAAAGCAGGAGAACATCGAAGTTTCCGACGAGCGTCTGGATGAGGAGATCGTCAAGATGGCGGCCGCTTACCAGATGGAGTCCGACAAGCTGAAAGAGTACATGAGCGAGCAGGATAAGAAACAGATGAAGGAAGATCTGGCCGTTCAGGAAGCGGTTGATTTCCTGGTAGCAGAGGCCAAGTTAGTTTAAACACGTTTTGAGAGCAAGGGGGATTCCTGGTGTCCAAATGGCCTGCTGGGAGCCTCCTTGGTTTTGTGAGACGGAATGTCAAGTGAAAACAACATGACAGACAGGAGGATCTGATTATGAGTTTAGTACCCTATGTCATTGAACAGACCAGCCGCGGGGAGCGCTCCTACGATATTTACTCCCGGCTGTTAAAAGAGAGGATCATTTTCCTGGGCGAGGAAGTGAACGATGTGTCCGCCAGTTTGATTGTGGCTCAGCTGCTGTTTCTGGAGGCTGAGGACCCGGGCAAGGACATCAATCTTTACATCAACAGCCCGGGCGGGTCTGTGACCGCCGGCATGGCGATCTACGACACTATGAACTATATCAAAAGCGACGTGTCCACCATCTGTATCGGAATGGCGGCCAGCATGGGCGCGTTCCTGCTTTCCGGCGGCGCAAAGGGCAAGCGCTTCTCGCTTCCCAATTCCCAGATTATGATTCACCAGCCCTCAGGCGGAGCCCAGGGCCAGGCGACGGAGATAAAGATCGTTGCCGAGAACATTTTAAAGACCAAACGGAAACTGAATGAGATTTTGGCGGCCAATACCGGCAAACCGCTGGAGGTGATCGAGCGGGATACGGAGCGCGATTACTACATGAGCGCTGAGGAGGCCAGGGAATACGGCCTGATCGACCAGATTATCACCAACCATTGACCGTCGCCCCAAACCTGTGAATGAAAGGTAAGGAAAAATATGCCAATTAGGACAGATGACACGATCCGCTGCTCCTTCTGCGGAAGGACCCAGGATCAGGTGCGAAAGATGATTGCCGGAGCAGGCAACAACAATGTCTATATCTGTGACGAGTGCATTGAGCTCTGCTCGGAGATTCTGGAGGAGGAGTTAGACGGCATCGAGGAAGAGACCGCTCCGGGCCTTTCGGATATCCGGCTGTTGAAGCCCAAGGAGATCAAGACGTTTCTGGACGAATATGTGATCGGACAGGACGAGGCGAAAAAGGTGCTTTCCGTGGCGGTTTACAACCACTATAAGCGCGTGACCGCCTGCCAGCATGTGGATGTGGACGTTCAGAAGAGCAATATTCTGATGATCGGCCCAACGGGTTCCGGAAAGACTTATCTGGCGCAGACTCTGGCCAAGATTTTGAATGTGCCCTTCGCCATCGCGGACGCCACGGCGCTGACCGAGGCCGGATACGTGGGCGAGGATGTGGAAAATATTTTGCTGAAGCTGATCCAGGCGGCGGATTACGATATCGCCCGGGCGGAGTACGGCATTATCTATATCGACGAGATCGACAAGATCACCAAGAAATCGGAGAACGTCTCCATTACCAGGGACGTATCCGGCGAGGGCGTGCAGCAGGCCCTGTTAAAGATCCTGGAGGGAACCGTGGCCAGCGTGCCGCCCCAGGGCGGGAGAAAGCATCCGCACCAGGAGCTTTTGCAGATCGACACCACCAACATCCTCTTCATCGTGGGCGGCGCCTTCGACGGACTGGAGAAGATCGTGGAGGCGCGTCTCTCCGCCGGCTCCATCGGCTTCAACGCTGAGATCGTGGATAAGAACGACATGAACATCGACGAGCTGTTAAAGAAGGTGGAGCCCAAGGATCTGACCAAGTTCGGCCTGATTCCGGAGTTTATCGGCCGCGTGCCGGTGAACGTGTCCCTGCAGTCTCTGACCAGGGATGCCATGGTGAGAATCCTCTCCGAACCCAAGAACGCTCTGATTAAGCAGTATCAGAAGCTTCTGGAGCTGGACAATGTGAAGCTTGAATTCACGCCGGAGGCCCTTGAGGAGATCGCCCAGCTGGCGGTGGACCGCAAGATTGGCGCCAGAGGCCTGCGCTCCATTATCGAGGGCGTGATGATGGATCTGATGTACGAGATTCCCTCGGATGAGAGCATCGGCATCTGCACGATCACCCGGGACGTGGTGAAAAACAGAGCCCAGCCGGAGCTGGTATACCGAGATGTGCCGGCAAACCCGCGGAAGGGCCGCGCGGACCGGAAACGCGGGGACAGCAAGACTGGGGAAATTGCATAGAACAAGTGAAAAAAAGGCCGCTGCAAACAGGATAGAAACCAGTTATCCCAAAGGTTGCAGCGGCCTTTTAAAGGGTACAAGAGGTGAACGAACAAGTATGGAAGAACAAATAAAGACAATGCCTGTGGTGGCATTACGGGGGCTGACCATACTGCCCAAGATGGTGATGCATTTCGACATCACCAGGCCGCGGTCCATGGCCGCGGTGGAGAAAGCCATGATCGGGGACCAGAGAATTTTTCTGGTGACGCAGAAGCATCACGAGGTGGTGGAGCCGGAACTGGACGACCTGTATCAGGTGGGAACCATCGCAGTGGTCAAACAGATGGTGAAGCTTCCCAAGCATGTGGTACGGGTGCTGGTGGAAGGGCTGGAGCGGGGAGAACTTCTCTGCTTTGACAGCGAGGAGCCGGCGCTGATCGCCCAGGTTGGCTCAATGGATAAGGAAGATGAGTATCTGGACAGCCTGACCAAGGAGGCCATGCTGCGGATTGTAAAGGATAAATTGGACGAGTACGGCCAGGTGAACGCCAAGTTCAGCCAGGACGTGCTGCCGGGACTCAAGGTGATCTCCAGCCTGGAAGAACTGCTGGATCAGATCGCCATTCAGATGCCCTGGGACTACACGGTGCGCCAGGGCGTGCTGGAGAGTAACTCCCTGGAAGCGCGCTATGAGGTGATTCTGCGGACGCTGATGTCCGAGATGGAGATTTACCGCATCAAGAAGGATTTCCAGGAAAAGGTAAGAGCGGACATTGACCAGAACCAGAAGGAGTATATCCTGCGGGAACAGATGAAGGTGATCCGCCAGGAGCTTGGGGAGGACAGTTCCATGTCCGACGCGGACGAGTACCAGAAAAAACTGGGACTTTTGAAGGCGGACAAGGAGACCAAGGACAAGCTGCGCAAGGAGATCGAGCGTTTTCGCGGGATGCCGGCCGGAAGCCAGGAGGCCAACGTGCTGCGCACCTACATCGAGACGCTTCTGGAGCTGCCCTGGAAAAAGACCTCCAAGGACAACGACGATTTGAAACATGCCCAGCAGATTCTGAATGCGGACCACTACGGCCTGGACAAGGTCAAGGAGCGCATCCTGGAGTACCTGGCGGTGCGGACCCTGACGAAGAAGGGCACCAGCCCCATTATCTGTCTGGTAGGCCCGCCCGGTACGGGTAAGACCAGCATCGCCCGCTCCGTTGCCAGGGCGCTGAACAAGAAGTACGTGCGCATCAGCTTGGGCGGCGTGCGGGATGAGGCGGAGATCCGCGGACACCGCAAGACCTATGTGGGCGCCATGCCGGGCCGCATCGTGGAGGGGCTCAGACAGGCCGGGGTCAGCAATCCGCTGATGCTTCTGGACGAGATCGACAAGGTCAGCAGCGACTACAAGGGGGATACCTCCTCCGCGCTGCTGGAGGTGCTGGACAGCGAGCAGAACGTGAAGTTCCGCGACCACTACGTGGAGCAGCCCATCGATTTATCCCAGGTGCTTTTTATCGCCACGGCCAATACCACCCAGACCATCCCCGGCCCGCTGCTGGACCGCATGGAGCTGATCGAGGTGAACAGCTACACGGAGAATGAAAAGTTCCACATTGCCAAGGATTACCTGGTGGGCAAGCAGCTGGAGCGCAACGGCCTGAGCCGGGAGGAAGTCTCCTTCTCCGACCGGGCGCTGGAGAAGATCATCCACAATTACACCCGGGAGGCAGGAGTCCGCAATCTGGAACGGCGCATCGGGGATATCTGCCGCAAAGCGGCCAGGGAATTTCTGGAAAATAAGCGCAAGTCCATCAAGATCACGGAGATCAACCTGGAGAAGTACCTGGGTAAGGAGAAGGTGACCTTTGAGGACGCCAACGAGGAGGACCAGGTGGGGGTGGTACGCGGCCTGGCCTGGACCAGCGTGGGCGGAGACACCCTGCAGATCGAAGTCAACGTGATGCCGGGCAAGGGAAACCTGCTGATGACCGGCCAGCTGGGCGATGTGATGAAGGAGTCGGCTCAGACCGCCCTGACCTTTGTGCGGTCTATCTGCCCGGACTACCAGGTGCCCAACGATTATTTTGAGAAGCATGACCTGCACATCCACATCCCTGAGGGCGCGGTGCCCAAGGACGGCCCCTCTGCGGGCATCACCATGGCCACGGCTATGGTCAGCGCGGTGACGGGCAGGAAAGTGTTCGCCAAGCTGGCCATGACCGGCGAGATCACCCTGAGAGGCCGGGTACTGCCCATCGGGGGACTGAAGGAGAAGATCCTGGCGGCCCGGATGGCCCACATCGAGAAGGTGCTGGTGCCGGAAAAGAACCGGCCGGATATGGCGGAACTGTCCCGGGAGATCACGAAGGGACTGGAGATCGTGTACGTCAAGGACATGTCCCAGGTGCTGATCGAGGCTCTGGCCTCATAGAGAAAGGAATTCACCGATATGATTATCAAGACTGTAAATCTGGAGACCGTGATCGGCGTGACCAGCAAGCTGCCGGAAAACCATCTGCCGGAGTTCGCCTTTTCCGGCAAGTCCAATGTGGGCAAGTCGTCCCTGATCAACGCGCTGATGAACCGGAAGGCCTACGCCAGGACCTCGTCCCAGCCGGGTAAGACCCAGACCATCAACTTTTACAACATCAACGACGCCCTGTACTACGTGGACCTGCCGGGCTACGGATACGCCAAGGTGGCGTTAGAGGCCAAGGAGAAGTGGGGGAAAATGATTGAGCGCTACCTGCGCCAGTCCCCTATGCTGAAAATGGTGTTTTTGCTGGTGGACATCCGCCACGAGCCGTCGGCCAACGACAAGTCCATGTACGACTGGATCGTGTACAACGGCTACCACCCGGTGATCATCGCCACCAAGCTGGACAAGATCAACCGCAGTCAGATCCAGAAGCAGGTGAAGCTCCTGCGCCAGGGCCTGGGCATGGACAAGGACGGAATTCTGATCCCCTTCTCCGCCGAGACCAAACAGGGCCGGGAGAAAATCTGGGACCTGATCGAGCGTGTGATGGCGGAGACGGTTCCCGGAGCTGAGAGCGCGGACGGGGAGTAAGGTTCGCTTCCGGGGAGAGACGGCCTGAACCGGCAGAAAAAATTAATATGCGCATCCGTGAAATGTAAAGATTTTTTTTGGCGGATTTGTTATACTGTAGATGACAGAGCAGATTGATTGGATTCGGGGGAAAGGAGCGGCGTTATGATCACCATATTCAACCGGAAGGAAGTGTACAGCACATACTCCATGGAGAGCCAGGCGAAGGCCAGGGCGGCGCTGGAGCGTCACGGCATCGACTACGTGATCAGTACCACAGGTGATATGGCCCGCAACTACGGTTCCGGCCCCATTGCGGTGAGCCGGTTCGGGACTGATCCCACAAGAAGCATTCAGTACCGCATCTTTGTGAAGAAGAAGGATATCGATCAGGCCGCCGCGGCCATTGAGGGAAAACTGGAAAGATTGTAATAAAATGGAAATTTATGAGCTGCGAAACCTGCAGGAATCATAAAAGGAGCAGGGCCGTTGATCGGGGTTCTTGATCAGCGGCCCTGCTCCCTGAAATTTCACAGACGGTTCAGGACAGCAGGGTTTTCATGGCAAAGGAGTAGATCTCCTGGCTTTTTTCCTTCCAGTTGCTGCACATGGCCTCGGCCTGCTCCTTGTCCGGCAGGGCTAGGTCCAGGCGGATCAGCACGGTCTTGCCCTCGCGGACCTCGCAGTGGACGATGTAATCCTGGCCGGTGGCCTTGTAGTAGTCGGCGCTGGTGCCCACCTCCTCCCGGAGACGGAATTTGTTCTCCTTCAGGTACTGGTCCATATCGTTTACGATGGCGGGGGAGATGTTCTTGCCGAAAAAGTTCAGAGTCTCCTCGCCCTCGCGGGTGATCTCGTAGCGGGTGCTGTTGTGGCTGGGTTCCTTGTGGATCAGCCCCGCGTCCTCCAGCTCGTTTAACGCCTGCTGGAGCGTGAAGTAGGTGGTGTACTCGTGCTCGGTGAAAAAATTGGTGAGCTGGGCGTTGGTCAGCGGAAAGTTAACCTGTTTCAGCATATACAGATTCATCAATTTGTATAGGGTCATAGGTTCATTCAGCATAGCGCGCACTCTCCATTGTCGTTCCATTTTCCTCTATCATATCAACTTTTGACTTTTAATTCAAGATGAAATGTGGTATCATAATACATTATGAGCGAAGGATAAAGATACAGGTGGTACTATGAGAGAACGGATCAACCGGCTTGCCAAGGGAATCATTGACAGCGAAGTGCCGAAGCTTGTGATCAATCCGTCCTCACTGGAAGGGAGCGTGCCCGCGGGCACCACGGCCAGGGGGGAACTGATGGTGGTCAGCGGCAACGGCCTGCACATCAAGGGACTGATTTATTCCGGCAATCCGCGGGTCACGGTTGCAAACAACGCCTTCGGCGGCCTGCGCAACCGCATTGTGTACGAGGTCAACAGCAAGTATTGCGAACATGGGGAAGTTATCAAGGGATCTTTTTATCTGGTCACGAATGGCGGTGAGAAAGAGATTCCTTATTCTTTGCGCATTCAGGCCGGCAGTGCGGGGGAAATCCTGGACAGCCTGGCCACCCCGGACGACTTCGGACGGCTTGCCAAGCGGGATTTGGAGCAGGCCCTGCAGCTCTTTGAGTACCAGGATTTTGTGGAGGCGCCCTTTATGCAGGACGTCCGCTGCAGGACGCTCTACGACGGCCTCAGGGGCAGGCCCGGAAGGCGCAATCTGTTGGAGGAGTTTCTGGTGGCCCTGGGGGTCAAGGAGCCTGTGGAGCTGTCGGTGGACACGCAGTCCAGAGTTTATGAGAATCCATTAAATACCATTGAAGATAAAATTGAGATACGGGTGAACGGCTGGGGGTATGTGTCGGCCCAGATCGAGGCGGACGAGCCCTTTATCGAGCTGGAGGCGGATCATATCACGGACCGGGATTTCTCCGGCGGGCGCTGCACCGTTTCCTACCGCATCCAGCCCAGGCATCTGCACCGGGGGAAGAACTTCGGGCGGATCCAGATCGTTTCCCTGAAGGAGCGCTTCACGGTAACCGTTGAGGCCGAGGGGGACGAGACGGTGGATATCACCCATCGGGATCCGGAGGAAGAAAGCCACATCGACAAGGACAGCTTGCTGCGCTACCTGTCCCTGCGCTTAAACTACGAGACCGGCGTCTACGAGCCGGCCCTGCTGCGCAACCAGATGGCGGCGGAGGTGGAGCAGCTGCGGGAGAATTACCGGGAGGACGACCTGGTCCGGCTTTTGCAGGCCGAGCTGTTTCTGGAGGGCGGCAGGAAGGACGCGGCGGTCTCCGTTCTGGAGGAGTGCCGGGACCACGTGATGGAGCGGCGGGAAAAGTATGTGGAAAACTACTGCTTTTACCAGTATCTGAAGCTGCAGCTGTCGCCTTCACAGTCCCAGCGGGAGTCGTTAATCCGCCTGATCGGGAAATATCTGGAGGAGGGAGACTCTTCCAGGGAATACCTGTTTTTCCTGCTGTTAAAGCTGGACCCCACCTTAAAGCAGAATCCGCTGGAGCTGTATCTGCGCATGAAAGCCATGCACCAGGAGGGCTGCCGCAGCCCCTTCCTGTATACCGCGGCCTGCCGCCTGCTGGAGGACCATCCGGATCTTATGTCCTCCCTGGGAGATTTTGAGGTCCAGGCGCTGTACCTGGGAGCCAGAAAGGCCATGGTGAGCCGGGAACTGGCCGAAAAGGCCGCTCATCTGGCTCTGTCCCTGCGCCACTACCGCAGGATGTACGAGCGGCTGATGACGCGGCTGTACGAGCTGTACCCCAGGGTGGAGATTCTGACCGCAGTCTGCAGTATCCTGATCAAGGGGGACCGCAGGGGGGCGGGCGCGTTCCAGTGGTACAAACTGGCTTTGGAGAGCGGCGTGAATCTGACGCGGCTGTACGAGTATTTTCTCTACTCCCTTCCCGGTGATTACGGCCATCTGCTGCCCAAGGAGGTGCTGCTGTACTTTTCCTACGAGAAGGATCTGGACGAACACAGCCGGAAGGTGCTGTACAAGAACATTCTGCTGTACATGAACCCATCCCTGGAGCTGTACCAGACCTACACCCGGCACATGGAGAAGTTCGCAATGGAGCAGCTGTTCGCCTCCCGCATCGACAGCCGTCTGGCGGTGATTTACGACCACATCATTTACCGGGACATGATCGACCGGCGGGTGGCCCGGGTTCTGCCCGGGATTCTGCGGTCCTATCGCATCAAATGCCGGGACAGCCGCATGAAATACGTGATCGTGCGCTATGAGGAACTGAATGAGGATTACGCTTACCTGCTGGAGGACCAGGCGGCCTATGTGCCCATCTACGCGGACAACATTGTGCTGCTGTTCCAGGACGCCTTCGGCAATCGGTACGCGGATGTACAATATTGGAAGGTTCCGGTGATGGATAAGCCGGAGCTTCTGGAGAAATGCTACCAGGTCTACCCGGAGCACACCATGCTGCGGCTGACGGAATGCCGCCGGATTTTAGAGACCGGCATTGCAGACGACGACCAGGCGGAATTTGTGGAGCAGATTCTGCAGGGATTGGATTTAAACCCGGTGTTCGCCCGCAGGCTGTCCACCGTGGTGACGGACTATTACTGCCGCAAGGCCGAGGATGAGAGCGGAGATGGGGCAGCCTTTGACTGCGCCTATCTGGTGCAGATGGACAAGGAGGAGCTGACCACAGAGCAGCGGCAGAAGATCTGCAGCACACTGATCAGCCAGAATTATTACCGGGAAGCCTATGAGATGATCCGCCTCTACGGAAGCGGCCGGATCAGCCCGGGCCGGCGGATGAAGCTCTGCGCCAAGATGATTTTACAGAACTTATTCGACCAGGATGAAATCCTGTTAAACCTGGCCTACGGCGTGTTCCGGGAAGGGCGGTACGACAGCGTGATCCTGGATTATCTCTGCGAGCACTATAACGGCACGGTGAGCCAGATGTACGAGGTGCTGATCCGGGGCGTGGAGGAGCACGTGGAGACCTACGACCTGGAGGAGCGGCTTCTGGCTCAGATGATGTTCACCGGAAGCACGGACCAGATCGATTCCGTGTTCCAGCTCTACGTGAACCGCAAAAAGACCCGGGAGAGCGTGGTGAAGGCTTATTTCACCGAGAAGAGCGTGGCCTACTTCCTGGAGCGCAAAAAGGTGGACGGGCGGGTGTTCGAGTACCTGGAGAGCGCCGTGAACCAGAGCATCGAGAAGGACAAGGTTCCCACCATCTATCTGCTGGCCCTCACCTACTACTACGCGGGCTGTCCAAAGCTGTCGGAGGAGCAGGCCAGGCTATGCCGCCTGATCGGAGGACTTTTGATCTCGGAGGGACTGGTGTTCCCCTACACCCGGGAGCTGTCCCGGCACATGGCGGTGCCGGAGGACATCATGGACAAGGCTATGGTGGAGTATATCGGTAAACGGGACGGCAGGCCGGAGCTTCTGGTGCGGATTCTGCCGGACGAGGAGCAGTACCACAGCGAGGAGATACGCCGGGTTTATCAGGGGATTTTTGTCAAACAGAAGGTGCTGTTTGAGGGAGAGTCCATGGAATACCGGATTTACGACTATGACGAGGGAAAACGCGTTCTGGCGGCCGAGGGCCGGGTGACCTGCGACCACAAGCTGGACGGAAAGGAAAACAGCCGTTTTGCCCTCTTAAACCAGATGGGAGCCGCCCAGGGCAAAAAGGACGAGGAAGCCTTAAAAAAGGCCATGGAGGACTACTTGAAGAAGGCTGCGGTTCTCTCGGAGCTGTTTCCCATTAATTGATTGTCTGAGGATTGACAACCGGGCGGAGCCTTGTCCGGTTATGAGGAATATATTGTGAGGAAAGGGGCTGTCTATGGACGGGCTTGTGATTGGGCTGGACCTGAATGACGACTATACCAGGATCAGCTGTTATGATGAGGAAAAGTCATGGACGATTCCGACGGTGATATGCCGCAAGAAGCAGGAGGAAGTCTGGCTGGCGGGGGAGGATGCCTACGCCTGCACCCTGGTCGGCGAGGGTGTGATTGTGGACAAGCTTCTGAAGATGGTGCGCAAGGACGGAACTTCCACCATCGGGGGGATCCGTTACACGGGCCGGGAGCTGTTAAACCTGTTTGTCCGGAAAATGTTAGAGTACCCCATGAAGGAATTCGGGGAGAATGAGGTGGACCAGCTGGTGATTTCCCTTCAGCAGGTGGACGCTAAGATGACGGATACGCTGATGTACTGCGCTGATTTTCTGGGCATTCCCAGAGAGAAGGTTCACGTGATCAGCCATATGGAGAGTTTTGTCTACTATGTGCTGAGCCAGAAAAAGGATCTGTGGACCAACCAGGTGGGGTTGTTTGATTTATCCAACCAGCGCCTCTGTTACTATGAGATGAAGGTGCAGCGGGGGCTGCGCCGGAACATGGTTCAGGCTGACAGCGAGAATATGGAGGAGGCGTTCAACCTGGACATCCTGGATTCCCCGTCGGGAAGCCGTCTGGCGGACCGGATTCTCTGCTCCTGCGGGGAGCGGCTGCTGTCCAAGAAGCTGTTTTCCTCCATCTTTCTGACGGGAAAGGGCTTCGACCGTACGGATTGGGCGGGCGAGTTCATGAAACTGGTCTGCCACCGCAAGAAGGTGTTCGCGGAGCCGGTACTTTTCGCCCGGGGAGCGGCCTACAAGGGCGCGGACTGCCAGCAGAGCACCACATCCTACCCCTATATTTTCATCTGCGAGGGCAGGCTCAAGACAGAGGTGTCCATGCGGGTGATGAGAGGGCAGAAGGAGGGCTGGCTGGTGCTGGCTTCCTACGGGGACAACTGGTACGAGTCCAAGAGCACCATGGATTTTATTCTGGACGACCAGAGCGAAATTGAATTTACGATCACGCCGTTAGATTCCAAGAAAAAGAAACTGGTGCGGATTCCCCTGACCGGATTCCCCAAGCGTCCCCCCAGAACCACCAGAATCCAGATGAGCCTGGCCTTTCTGGACGAGCGGACCATGGTGACGGTGATCCGGGACAAGGGCTTCGGGGAGTTGTTTCCGGCCTCGGACGCGGTGATTAAGCAAGAGGTGACGTTATGAGTTTGCTGCTGTGCCGGTATGAGCCGGTGAGACATCCTTACTATATCGAGATTTTGGGAATCCATATCCACTCCTCCCAGGAATTGTGTTATGTGATCTACAATCACCCGCTTTTGGTGATGGAGGACTTTGTGGACGAATCCCTTTTGGTCTTTATCCGGGAAGAGCTGGATATGGCCTATCTGGCGGACAAGCTGAAGGTGCTGATGGACGGCAAATCAAAAAGCGACGATCTGCTGTTTCTGATTCTGTCCGAGTGCGATTATTACACGGACCAGGAGCAGAGCCGCTTCCGTCAGACCGTGGCGGGCTTAAGAAAGCTTCACCCGGCCCAGTACGCCAAGGCCAGGGCGGACGACCTGTTCCACAAAAAGCAGTACGGCAAGGCGGCCCAACGCTACGAGCGGCTTTTGGAATACCCCAGGGACAAGGTAGTGGACGACGGTTTTCTGGCTGGGATTTACCATAATCTGGGAGCTTCCTATGCCCAGATGTTCCAGTTTGACCGGGCCTTCAAGGCTCTGGATAAATCCTACAATATGAACAAGGACATGGGCACCCTGAAGCAGATTTACTACCTGACCGTGTTCGAACCGGCGCTGCCCGTAGGGGAGCGCTACCACGCCCTGTTTACCAGGGAACTGATCGAAGAGTGGGAGCGGGAGCTGGAGACGGCCCGCCAGAGCGCCCTTGTAAACGAGGATGTGGTGCGCCTGCGGGAACTGTTTAAAAAGGACCCCGTCAAGCGAGCCGAGGGATCCGCGAAACTGATCCAACAATGGAAACAGGAATATCGGGTAATGATATAACGCAACAGAATAGACGGCGGAAAAAATGCATGAGAAAGCCGCGTCAAGCTCGCTTGTAAGCGGCTTTCTCATGCATTTTTTCCATCGGATGGACATCCGATGCTTCTTGACCGGTCTTTTCCGGTCAAGAAGATAAGCCGTCGGGCGGCAGGAACACACCCGTCCCTAACGCCAGGAAATACAATGTCGTGCGGTCAGTATGTATCACCCCCCCCCACCGACATCATAAAAATGGAGGAACCAAACATGGCATTTGACATAGCAAAAGAGCATTTAAACCAGTTCAGCCTGGGCGGACGCGTCCAGGTATTCGACGTATCCAGCGCCACGGTAGATCTGGCGGCGCAGGCAGTAGGTTGTGAGCCGGCCCACATCGCCAAAACCTTATCCTTCATGGTAGACGGAGCGCCCGTGCTGGTGGTAGCGGCCGGGGACGCCAAGGTGGACAACCGCAGATACAAAGATGAGTTCGGAACCAAGGCGAAGATGCTCACCCCCCAGGAGGCCGAGGACCTGGTAGGCCATGCGGTGGGCGGCGTCTGCCCCTTTGGCGTAAAACCCGGCGTGCGGGTATTCCTGGACCAGTCCCTGAAACGGTTTGAGGAGGTATACCCGGCCTGCGGCAGCGCCAACAGCGCCGTGCGCCTGAGCATCCCGGAGCTGGAGCTGTCCTCGGGCTGCGAGAAATGGGTGGACGTGTGCAAGGGCTGGCGGGAGCAGTAGAAGAACCAGGATAAGAGAGATCATGACCCGGGATGGGCAGAATGTACCATATGTTTTTGCATAACTTCTATGATTGGAGGGGGTAATGAATACTCCCTCTTTTTGTGTACTGAGACGAAAATTGCATACAGATGTAGCCATTGTAACATCTGTGATATACACTTCTGGCATCTTCCTTCATTTCCTTTTAAAATCAATCCATAAGGAGAACGTAACCAACAACAGGCAAAATGAAGGAAATGTAAGGAGGAAAACGTAAATGGTATTACCTCAATTTGAGTATCTGGCCCCTAAGACCATCGGTGAGGCGTGCAATCTGCTCCTCGAGCTTGGAAGCACGGCAAAAGTCATGGCAGGCGCAACAGACCTGATTCCGCCTATGAAGGATAAGGTTATTGCGCCGGAGTATATCATTGACCTAAAGAAGATTCCGGGTCTGGATGATCTGGAGTATGACGAGAAGGAAGGGCTTAAGATCGGAGCGCTCACCACCCTGCGCGCCATCGAGACCTCTCCTCTTGTAAAAGAGAAAAATCCGGCCATCGCACATGCGGCCAAGGTGGTGGCATCCACCCAGATTCGCGCCAAGGGTACCATGGCGGGAAATATCTGCAACGCATCCCCGTCCTGCGACACGGCGCCAAATCTATTGGCACAGGGCGCGAAGATCCTGGTTCAGGGCCCCAACAAGGACCGGGTCATCAAAATAGACGACTTTTTCCTGGGAGTGAAAAAAACATCCCTGGAGCCGGGAGAGATCGTAACAGGTATTGTGATCCCGCCTCTGGCAGAGAATGAGAGAGCCGCGTACATAAAGCACGCTGTCAGAAAAGCCATGGATCTGGCGATTATCGGCGTTGCGGTTAAAATCAGGGTGGAGGTCGGTATCTGCACAGATGCGAAGATTGCTCTGGGCGCAGTGGCTGCAACTCCGATCCGCGCTCCCAGGGCGGAGGAAGCCCTGATCGGGAAGGCCCTTACCGACGAAGTCATTGTGAGGGCGTCAGAAGAGGCAATGAATTCCTGTCATCCAATTTCCGATATCCGTGCGTCGGCCGAATACCGGAAGGATATGATTCGTGTATTTACCAAACGTGCCATTAAACAGGCCATGGAAAGCTTATAGGATGAATAGGAGGACGGGAATATGAAACATAGTATAAGTTTAATTATCAACGGAGATCCGGTTGATGCCATTGTGAAAGATAATCTGACGCTTCTGGATTTCCTTCGTGACCAGATGTTTCTGACCGGCACGAAGAAGGGATGCGAGGAAGGGGAGTGCGGCGCGTGTACCGTTATGCTGGACGGAAAGCCGGTCAACTCCTGTTGTACTCTGGCTGTGGAATGTGACGGCCATGAGATTTTGACTGTGGAGGGCGTTGCCAAAGAAGGGATGCTTCATCCGATTCAGAAGCAGTTCATTGAAAAATGGGCCATGCAGTGCGGCTACTGTACCCCTGGCATGATTATGTCCGCCAAGGCGTTGTTAGATGTGAACAGGCATCCCACAGAGCTGGAGATCCGGGAAGCCATCGAGGGCAACCTGTGCCGCTGTACCGGTTATGCCAAGATCGTGGAAGCGATCCAGGCAGCTGCGGACGAAATGAACTGGGAGGAGGAATCAGAGAATGCATAAAGATTGTGACAAGCATTATTTTAAGAAACCGGAATTCTACCGTCTCACCGGCGGTAATAATTATGTGAGAATTGACGCGGAAGACAAAGTAACGGGACACGGCCAGTATGTGGGCGATATTATGTTCCCTGATATGCTGACCGGGAAAATGGTCAGAAGTCCATATGCTTCCGCCAGAATCATTTCCATCGACACAAGTGCGGCGGAGAAGCTGCCCGGGGTAAAGTGTATCCTGACAGCGAAGGATTTTGAGTGGAAATCCCTGGTGGGAAACGGTGAGTTCGCGGCAGAGTTTGCGGATAAGGAAGTGCTCTGCTCGGAAAAGGTACGCCAGGTTGGCGACGATATTGCTGCCGTCGCGGCGGTGGATGAAGAGACAGCCCAGAGGGCAGTGGACCTCATAAAGGTGGAGTACGAAGTGCTTCCCGGCGTGTTCGATCCGTTTGAAGCCATGGAGGACGACGCTCCCGAGGTGAACTGGGAGGGCAAGGGCATCCATAACATCGGTATGCAGTCCGTGATGAAGGCGGGCACGGATATCGACCAGGAATTTGACAGCGCATCTTATGTGCAGCACAGGGATTATAAGACACACCGTATGGTCCATGCTGCCATGGAGCCGCACGGAGCTGTAGCAACCTACCGAAATGGTACTTATACGATCTGGATGTCCACACAGATGTCCTTTGTGGATCAGTTCTGGTATGCGCGCTGTTTGGGGGTGGGAGAGAACCAGGTTCGTGTGATTAAGCCGTTAGTAGGCGGAGGATTTGGCGGTAAGCTGGATTCCTACTCCTTCGGCCTGTGCGCGGCCAAGATGTCCGAGATTACAGGACGCCCAGTGCGCATGATTCTGTCCCGAGAGGAAGTGTTTCAGACCACACGTAACCGCCATCCGATCTATATGCACATTGATACCGCATTCGGCGCGGACGGAAGGCTTCTGGCCAAGAAATGCTATCACGTGCTGGACGGCGGCCCTTACGGCGGTTCTGGTGTGGCGGCGTGCGCGCAGTCTACGCTGTGGGCTAACTTCCCTTATAAGATGAATTCCGTGGATTTCCTGGCAAGGCGTGTGTATACCAACAACCCGTCGGCCGGAGCCATGAGAGGATATACCGCATGCCAGGTGCATTTTGCCCATGACCTGAACATGCAGTTCGCTGCGGATCAGCTGGGCATGGACCCGGTGGAATTCCGCAAGATCAGCGCAGCAGACCCGGGCTATGTGGCGCCCGCCGGACTGGCCATCACCAGTTGTGCCTACAAGGAGACGCTGGATACGGCAGCCAGGGAAATTGGCTGGAATGAGAAGAAGGATAAGATGAAGAAGGGCGAAGGCATTGGCTTTGCCGGAACCGGGTTTGTGTCAGGAACCGGCTTCGCGGTGCTGGAAGCTCCCAACCAGAGCTCCGCATGCGTCACCCTTCGTATGAATAAACGTGGTATGGCGACCCTGTACATCGGTTCTCATGATATCGGCCAGGGCTCCGACACGGTTATGACCGCTATCGTGGCAGAGGAACTGGGTCTGCCCATGAACATGGTAAAGACATTTATGTCCGATACCTTCCTGACACCCTGGGATTCCGGTTCATATGGAAGCCGCGTCACATTCCTTGCAGGCAATGCGGCCCGCCGCGCTGCCGTGGATGCCAAACGACAGCTGTTTGAGGTGATTGCTCCCATGTGGGGCGTGATGCCCGAAACCCTGGAGTGCCTGGACGGCAAGGTGATCAGCAGGGAGAACGCCCAACTTCAAATGCCCATCGGAGACGCTATGTTCAAGTACATGACCGTCAAGGGCGGGGATGAGCTGATCGGTGTGGGTTCCTACTACCACCGCACCGACAACTCCCAGTACAACGGAACCAATACCACCAACTACGCTCCTGCGTATAGCTTCTCCACTGGCGCGGCCCACCTGACCGTGGACGAGGAGACCGGCGTGCTGGATATCGACGAGTTCGTATTTGCCCATGATTGCGGCCGCGCACTGAATAAGAGGGCTGTAGAAGGCCAGCTGGAGGGCTCCATCGGAATGGGCCTCGGATACGCGGTTTACGAACACAATGTAACGAAGGAAGGTAAGATCCTCAATCCCAACTTCCGCGATTACCGTCTGCCCACCGCTCTGGATATGCCCAAGATGCGCACGTTCTACGACTTTACGCCGGACGAGGAAGGACCGCTGGGCGCCAAGGAAGCCGGCGAAGGCTCCGCAGCGCCGGTGGCGCCGGCTATCGCCAACGCGGTTAACATGGCGACCGGAGTTTATTTTACCGAACTGCCCCTGGATCCGGAGCATATCTGGAGAGCGCTGCACGGAATGAAAGATGACAGGAACTCTAAATAATTGTTAGATGGAAACGGAAGGCGGCTTTCATGCCGCCTTCTTACAAACGCGTTCCGGGCCGGATGTATTTTCGGCCGGAATACTGGAAAGGAGGCCCTCAATGAGCCGACAATTAAAGAAAATGCTTCTGCCGGGAGGCGTGAATGCAACAGAGAAAGCTTGCGGCGATTATGTCTGTAAATACTGTGGAGGAAGGGCCACTGCCTGTAATTTTGTGGCCAATATGTGCCTTCAGGTGTATGCCCGCCATCAGGGATTGTGCGGGGCTTATAGGGAAACTGAAACGTATATGGGCTATATCACGGAATGTAGTACCTGCGAATTTCAAGGGGTGTCCGGCGAGTGCCTGTATGAGGGAAAGGCAGCTATGGGATGACGTATCGCCCACGAAGAGAAAAGTCCATCAGGCCCTGTATTGACAGAAGCCGGTGGACTTTTTTGAGTCTGAAGCATGTAATTATAATATCGGAAGCGTATCCTTACGCCTGCGCATTCTGGGGAGAATGAGGTGATTTCAGCTCCCCAACCGCGCTTCTTGCGATTTTGATGGCCGCCTTGGTCACAAAGAAAGCAAATATGTAACTGATGACGAACATGATGGGCCAGTCATGTATGACTCCCTGGACAAATACAGCTGATGTGCTGGGAAGAAATCCTGCTGCCACGGCTCCTTCAATCTCGGGATTGTTAAACACGTTCACCGCGGTCAGCACGATGGTTGCCGTGGTGTTAAAAAACAGAGTGGCAACAAAGTTCTCCAAAAGCACATGAGGCAGGGTCTCGGGCCGGAGTCCCAGCTTTCTTCCAAGGGCAAAGGACCAGTCCGTCAGCGGAAAAATCATGCCGGTCAGGGTGATTACCAGGAAAGCGGTTCCCCAGTTTTTAACGAGCAGCGGTACTGTAAATGTAAGTTTGTCTACAAAGATTGCTGATGTGGCCATGATTAAGGAGATGCAGATGGCAACAACGGAAGATATAATCATACCAAAATGATTTTTGTAAAAATTCATATCAATCGTCCTTTCTGGTTTTTCAAACGCATCTTAAGCCTGACGGACAGGTTTCCTGCTATTTTGTTTCTTTGAACCAGGGATGGATAACCGGAACTTTTTTGCGGGCCGGACCAGGTACAGGCAATTAAAACCAGGTCCGGGACAGTGTGCCGGTTTTATCGTTACAGCTCTGTAAAACGCACCCTTCCCTCCTTCCTTTATAACAGCGCATGACATATATTTCTAAATTTATGGAAACTATTCAGACGCCGTTTGATTTGGCGGCGGACATCACACCGTCCTTTTCCATCCTAAGGCTTGCACCGTGATACCAGGAGAACGTATATTGGGTATGGAAAATGCAGCCTCGAGCCGTTTTGACCGTTGCAGTCATAGCGGATGAACCGTCATCACGGATGCACGATCATCACCGTTCCCTCCAGATCGCCCACAGGCAGCATCAGCAGGGCGCCGTATCGGGCCTCCAGATCTTCCACCGCTTTTGCAACGCCCCTGTATTTCTCGTGATCACACCCGGCCAGCAGAATGACGCCCCCTCTTGTCATACGCGGAAAGAAGAATTCCAGTCCGGACAAGGTGGGGTTATAGAGGCAGGCATCCATGTAGACCAGGGCAAACGTCTCCGCCTCAATGTCAAAGGCGGTCTCGGGAAACCAGCCTTTTTTGATGATGACCTGAGCTGCGGCAGGCATACGCTCCAGAAGCTTCGCCTCATCCGCGCCGGAAAACTGGCCAGGCGATGCATCCGAACATCCCAGTTCCAGCTCTTTGGCGATATCCCTTGGATCAAATCCCTGGAATGTATCGAACAGATAGAGCTTCCGGTCCGGCATCAGCGCGTTTAACTGCCAGGAGGTGTCACCTCGCCAGCATCCAAGTTCCGCCACATTTCCCTCCACTCCTAAACCGTCAAGTCGGCTGCAGAGACGGCGAAGGACGCCGCAGCGGATGGAAAACTGTTCATGAATATCTTTGATAAATACAATGTCATTGAGAAATCCGGCCCGGATAGCCATGTATTCCAGCGCGTGGCTTTTTTCCGCGTCCGTAGTGGCGATGACAATCATATCCGGTTGGAATCCCACTGCCAGGTCCACCGGCATTACCGGCATACCGTCGATTTTCTCTTTCAGCTCCCCCTTTTGCGGATCGGAGAATACATTCCAGGTATCCGGCCTGGTATCTCCCAGACCAATCAGTTTCATTTCCTGTGGATTTAACATCTGCGCCACAGCCATACCCAGACTGTCTGCGCCCAGAATTACAACTGTTTTCATTTGTCCGCACCCCCTTGCTAATTTTTTAACAAAATATTGCGGACCGTCCGCCCCAATATTGTTACCAACAGTGTAGGGGAGAAGGCACAAAATGGCAAGTAGCGCAGGTTACACCTGATACCATATTACAAGTGTTGTCTTGATTTCACATGTGGTCTGGCATACTTAAAGATTGGAGATGTGGATGGTATGATAAAGCCATATCAACCGGCGTAACGGGGCTTGGCCGGGAATAAGAGATACAGGAGGAAACTATGGACAAGGTTTCAATTCGGGTTAATGGAGTGGTGCGGACATTTATTATCGATGAAGCGGAAGGATGTGTGAAGCCGTCCGAGACGCTGGTCCACACATTGAGGGACAGACTGAACCTGACAGGCACTAAGATCGGCTGTGATCACGGGGCCTGCGGCAACTGCACCGTGATCTTAAACGGGAATCCGGTGGCGTCCTGCATGATTCTGACTGCTGATTGCGACGGCGCGGAGGTGACCACCATCGAAGGGTTGGAAAATCAGGATACAGGTGAACTTAGCATTCTGCAACAGGCGTTCGTGGACAACTCCGCCTTCCAGTGCGGTTTCTGCACACCGGGTATTATCATGTCGGCTAAGGCGCTGCTTGATAAAAATCCGAATCCCACAAAGGATGACATCAGGGAGGCGCTGTCCGGCAACTACTGCCGCTGCATCAGCCATTACCAGGTGGAGATCGCGATTGGGGACGCCATTGGAAGAATGAAAGATTTAAGGGCAAAGGGGGAGGCATAGTATGGATGACAATAACTACAGGTACATAGGAAAGCATGTAAGCCGCGCGGACGGCAGGGATCTTGTATCGGGCCGCCGTCCGTTCATTGACGATGTGCGCATTCCCGGGATGCTCATGGCAAGGGTTCTCAGAAGTCCGTATCCCCATGCCAATATTGTGAAGATCGATACAACAAAGGCAAAAGCCGCCCCTGGGGTCAGGGCGGTTTTGACTTACAAGGACGCTCCTGACTGGAAATGCGGCCTGCCGCAGCACAGGAAGGTGCTGGACCAACGGGTGCGCTTTACCGGAGACAGCGTAGCCTTGGTGGCTGCGGAAACGCTGGAGGCCGCCGACGAGGCGTGCAGACAGATCGAGGTGGAGTATGAGGAGCTTCCGTTTGTCCTGGACTGCGAGGAAGCGATTAAACCGGATGCGCCCCAGCTTTACGATGAGTTCCCGGGAAATGTGCTGCCAAAGGTGACGCCCTTCTCCGAGGAGCCATTTAACCAGATCCATGTGGGCGATGTGGAGAAGGCATTTGAGGAAGCGGCCTATGTGGCGGAAGGGTATTACTGCTATGATAAACTTCCCCACCCCCTGCCACCGGAATCCCCGGGGGTTATTGCACAGTGGACCAGCCCAAGCGCCGTAACCCTGTACTACAACGGCGGCGCGCCCCACCTTCAGAAATTCAATACCGAGGCGTCCATTCCGGGCGTAGCCGTGCGGGTGATCGCATGCCATTCCGGCGGTTCCTACGGAAGCAAGCAGCTGATTCCCCATCTGGCGCTCCAGGCTATTGCGCTGGCGCGGGAGACAGGGCGGGCCGTGAAGCTGATGATGGACCGCACCGACCATATGCTCTCCTATGAACTTCGACAAGGCAGCCGCATCCGCGGCAAGGTGGGAATTACACAGGACGGCCTCATAAACGCGATCCAGGGAATGTGGTACATTGATTCCGGCATGTCTTCCACCTATGCCCAGGCCATGACGGCGGTCGGTCTTGGAGAAGCTCAGGCATTCTGCGGCAAATGTAAGAACTGGGATCTGGAGACCATGCTGATCGCCACCAACCACAGCTCCCAGGCGCCCATCCGCGGATTTGGCGGCCAGGAATTAAAGGGCGCCCTGATCCCTCTCGTGTGTACGGCGATCCGGGCGGCCGGGATGGATCCATATGAGGTATTTAAGAAGAACTTTGTAAAGGCCGGGGACTCCTATATCTGGCGTGATTATAAGTGGTGGGACGTGCGCTCTGTAGATTTTACCGCTGCATTTGAGGAGTCGGCCGCCCGGTTTGGCTGGAAGGATAAGTGGAAAGGCTGGGAGAAGCCAACCTGGGTCAGCGAGGACGGCAAGCGCGCCGTCGGAGTGGGAGTGGGCGTCCACGGAAATGCCGACATCGGCGAGGACCCCACCGAGGGCTTTGTGAAGCTCCATCCATTCGGAAGCGTGACGGTGGAAATGTGTATCGGAGAGACTGGAGGCGCCCAGCGTCATGCCATCCAGAAGATGGTGGCCGAGATCATGAAGGTGCCCTTTGACGGTGTGCAGCTGGTGAACTCCGATACCCACGGAACTGGGTATGACGCGGGTATGATCGGCTCCAGAGGCACCATCACCATGGGAACATGCGCGGTCCGAGCGGCGAAGGACGCCAGGAGAAAGCTGCTTATGATGGCTTCCGAGAAGCTGAATATCGACGTGGATGAGCTGGATACGGAGGACTTCCTGGTATTCCAGAGATCCAAACCGCAGATGCGCCTTCCCTGGATTGCGATCACGGGAACACCGGAGATGACTATCACCGGCATGGGAATTTACAAACAAAATTTTGACAAGCCCAACTTTGCCTTGTATTTTGCAGAAGTGGAAGTGAATCTTGAGACGGGGGAGACGAAGCTCATACGGGCGCTGGAAGGCACGGACGTGGGCCAGATTATCGATCCAGTTAATGTGCGGATGCAGGCCGAAGGCTCTTTTGGCGCGGCAGGCGCGGACACGGCTCTCTTTGAGGAAATGGTCATGGACAAGAAGCTGGGACGGTTTGTCAGCGGAAACATGATCGATTACAAATGGCGTACATTCAACGAATTTCCGCCCTTTGACACCGTGATACTGGAAAGCCGGTTCGACACGGAATCCTTCCACGCTCTGGGATTCGGCGAGATTAGCGGCTCACCTGCGCCCTCCGCCATCCTGATGGCTGTCTCCAACGCCATTGGCGTCGAGGTGAAGGAATATCCGACCACGCCAACCGTTGTCTTAAAAGCCATGGGAAAGATTAAATAAATAGAGAGGAAGGTGAGCCACATGAAACAATTTGAACATGTAAATGCCGCCAGCTTTGAGGAAGCCGGAAGGATATTAAAGGAATCAGGGGGAACGGCCCAGGCCATGGCCGGAGGTTCCGACCTGCTTGGAACATATAAGGACAATTTGTTAAAAACATATCCCGAAACCGTAGTCAACTTAAAAAAAATCCCGGGATTCGCGGCGCTTGAGGAAGAGGACGGCTGCCTGAAGGTTGGCGCCGGATGTAAACTGAACACGATCGCGCAGAACCAGGCCGTGCAGGAAGCCTGTCCCGCGCTGGCGGAGGCCGCCTATTCAGTTGCCTCTCCGCTGATCCGCTCTATTGGTACCATCGGCGGCAATATCTGCCAGGACGTGCGTTGCTGGTATTACCGATATCCTGATTCCATGGGAGGGGCCATGGACTGCAAGCGCAAGGGCGGCGGGACCTGTTATGCCATCAACGGTGAGAACCGATACCATTCCGTATTTGGCGGCATGAGCTGCCACGGCACACCATGCGCCAAATCCTGCCCGGCAGGAACCGATGTGCCCGCCTACATGGCAAAGCTGCGGGAAGGGAAATGGGACGAGGCCGCAGAAATTATCATGCGTTATAATCCCATGCCCATGATGACCTCCCGCATCTGCCCTCACCCGTGTCAAGATGACTGCAACCAGTGTACCTACGGGGACAGCGTTAATGTCCACGGCGTAGAGCGCTCTCTTGGGGATTATATTCTGGAGCACGCGGACCGGTATTACTGCGCGCCTGAGCGCGAAACAGGAAAGCGCGCCGCCATAATCGGCGCAGGCCCCGGCGGTCTGTCCGCAGCCTATTATCTGAGAAAAGCAGGCCACAGCGTGGTGGTTTATGACCGCATGGAGAAAGCAGGCGGCGTTCTGCGGTACGGTATTCCACATTACCGTCTGCCCAAGGACATGGTAGACGCCTATGTGAATGCGCTTTCTGCCATGGGTGTAAACTTCAGGCTGGGCGTTCAGGTGGGACAGGACATTACAGTGGAGGAGATACAACAAAGCTCCGACAGCATGTATGTGGGAACCGGCGCCTGGAAGCAGCCGGTGCTGGGACTGGAAGGAGAAAATCTTACGCAATTCGGCCTGGATTTCCTGACCCAGGTCAATATATACCTGGAGAAATCCATTGGAAACAAGGTGTTGGTATGCGGTGGCGGCAACGTGGCAATGGACGTGGCCCTGACGGCCGTCCGCCTGGGAGCAGGGCAGGTAAAGTTGGTATGCCTGGAACAGGAACATGATATGCCTGCCGCTTCCGAGGAGATTGCAAGGGCCAGAGAAGAGGGGGTTGAGATCTGCAACGGCTGGGGGCTTGGACGCATCGTCACCGATGAGAACGGAAGAGTGGCCGGCCTGGAAGCGAAGCGATGCCTGGCCGTGTTTGATGAGGAGCACCGTTTCTCACCTGTGTATGATGAAGCCGACCGGATTGTGTTGGAAGCGGATACCATCATCCTTGCCACAGGCCAGCGGGTGGACCTAAGCTTCCTGGGCGAACACTTTGGAGGGCAGCTAAAATCAGCCAGGGGACTGATTGACGCGGACACGGAGTCATTTAAGACAAAGAAGGACGGCGTTTATGCGGGCGGCGATGCGGTTACAGGGCCGGATATTGCCATCCGGGCCATACTGGCGGGCCGCGTGGCGGCAGCGGGAATGAACCGGGACCTGGGAGGCTGTGGGGAATGCGGCTGTGAGAAGGCCGGTTGCGAGGAAATCGGCCGGGAGAATCCATCTGCGGATGGGAATCCCCAGGAGGCAGCATTTCTCCGCTTTGACCCCGGAGCAGTGGAAAACACTGAATCCCATAAGCTTAAGGAGATTCCCGCAAGCGAGCGCACTCTGATAAAAGAGGACGCTTCATCCTTTGACCGGGAGACGGCCATGGCGGAAGCCGGACGGTGTATGAACTGCGGCTGTTATGCGGTCAGCCCGTCGGATATCAGCCCGGTGCTGGTGATGGCGGGGGCGGATATTGTCACCACAGAGCGGACCCTGACGGCAGAAGAGCTGTTTACAAAGAAACTGACGGTTCAGGATATTCTGACCCCGGGTGAATTGGTAAAGGAGATCCGGGTGCCGAAGCGGTCCGGCCAGATGCATTATGACAAGAAGCGTGTGAGAAATGCCATTGACTTTGCCATTGTATCCCTGGCGTCCTGCCTGGACGTTAAGGATAATGTGATACAGGACGCCCGCCTGGTATTCGGCGGTGTGGCCCCGGTGCCCCTTCGCGTGAAACACGTAGAGGAATTTTTAAAGGGAAAAGCGGTAACAGAGGAAACGGCGGATCAGGCGGCCGGACTGGCTGTCGGTGGTGCCAGTCCCATGGGCAAGAATGAATATAAGCTGTTTATGATGAAGGATCTGATGCGAAGCGCCGTTTTAAGGGCGGGACGCAGCAGCTAAGAGGAAGTGTACTTAAAAGGACTCAGGGTCGGCGTTATTGGTTTCACCGGCCCTGAGTCCTCTTAAGGCCTGACGATAACCGCGCTTCCGTGCAGATCGCACAGGGGAACCAGAATCAGCCGGTGATGGCGTTTCTCATAGTCCGCCACCGCCTGTCTTGCGCCGCGGAAGCGCTCATTGTTATAATCGTGCATCAGAATCATTGCGCCTGGGGACAGGCGGGGATAGAAGTATTCAAGTCCTGCCAAGAGCGGGGCATAGAGATCCGCGTCCAGGCTCACCAGGGCGTAAGTCTCGGATTCCAGCCCGGATGCGGTTCCGGGGAAATATCCCTCCCGCACCACGGCCCGGTCCGGGAATGGAAGCCGGTTTAAAACCGCCTGCTTACTGGTATCGGAGAAATCCCCCTTTTTTGCGCGGGAACATCCATACGCTTCTTCTTTTTCAATATCTCTCGGATCAAATCCCTCAAAGGTGTCGAACAGATACAGAAACCTGTCTGGAAACAGGGCATTGAGCTTCCATGCCATATCGCCCCTGTAAACGCCAAGCTCCGCAATCTGTCCGGGTATCCCCTGCTCATGAAGCCGCGCGGCGATCTGCCTCAATGTGGCGCTGCGTATGTCAAAGTGCCGGTAGAGCTCCCCAAGGCATATAAAATCACCCTGAAAGCCCAGAGAGCGGGCCTGGTCCATGAGCTGTCCGGTTCTGGAACCATCCGTGACGCCGGTAAGGATATAGTCAGGTCTTATGGAGACAGCCTGTGCCACCGGCAGCACAGGAACATGGGCAGGGAATCCCATGCCGATTTTTTCTGTTTCGCTCATATGGTGAAGGCCGGTGTTATTGTCACCAAATCCAACCAATCGCAGTTCTTCCGTATTGATCAGCCTGGACACGGCGCGCCCGAACTGTCCGGCTCCTAATATTACAACTGTTTTCATCAACGAATCCTCATATTTCGTGAATATATATTTTATTATCATACCACACAGCCCTGTTCCATAAAAGGTGAAAATGCAACGGATATAACATTTACAACAGATGTTAAAATTTGATATAATGTAGCATATACTACTGGCTGTTAAAAACATAACGGTGTTATAATTTTATTATAAGTAATAGGGGATCATCTGGGAACATTTTGGTAAAGATTCATAAAATGGAGGGGTTATGGGGAGTCGGGGATCAAATACTGTGGAAAGTCCGTTGTTTGACCAATCGGAAAAAGACGCTGTGCAGATGCCGCATGCGAATTTTGTTTCGCGTCTTTTATATCTTCCGAGAGGCATATCCAGATTAGAAAAGCTGGGACAGAGAAAAGTATATCCCAAGAACTATATGTTAGTCCAGGCGGGAATCAGGCCAAGCTACTGTTATATCGTGAAGAAGGGCAGGGTGGCTGCTTTTGAAACTACGGTTACCGGGGAGGAGCGCATCTATAACTTTAACGAGAGCAATTCCATCCTTTTGGAGGGGAATGTTCTGTTTGACCAGGAATCTGCGGTCAACTTTAAGACGGTACTGCCATCGGAGCTGATCCTGATAACGAAGGAGATGCTGCTGGAGGGCATTTCCAGGGATCCGCAGTTATCCATGGATATTATGGAATCCCTTTCTACCAAGTTCCTGTCATCCATGGAACAGATCCGCCACAGTAATTTTCACAATGCCGCATGGAAGATCTGCGATCTGCTTCTTATATTTGCGGAGCATTACGGCGTGCCCTATGACGGCAAGATCCTGATCAAGGAGAAGATCAGCCAGCAGCTTCTTTCCAATTTGCTGGGCATCAACCGGGTGACGGCGGTGCGGGCGATCAAGGAGTTAAAGGAGATGGCTCTGATCGAACAGATCAACGGATATTACTGTATCAGAAGCCTGGAACAGTTAAAGCGCCATCAGGAGAGGATTTGCCAGTAAGAAGCTTTATTGCGACTGCTGCACGTTTCGTGCAGCAGTCGTTTTGTTTCCTTAAAGTGTAATCCACACTACTTATTTTCCTACCACGCCCCTGTTATAATTAAAACATCATGAAAGCGGGTGATTGGATGAAGAAAACAGGTGCCGTGCTGGCAGCGGCGGGACTTTCCTCCAGAATGGGTGATTTTAAGCCCATGCTGCCATTTGGGGATTCCACGATTGCGCTGCATATGGTTAACATGTTAAAGCGTATGAGCGTAGAGCCGATTGTGGTGGTGACCGGTTACCGGGCGGAGGAACTGGAGCGTCATCTTACCCATACCGGCGTCCGGTTTGTGAGGAATGACCGGTTCGGGGAAACACAGATGTTTGATTCGGTGAAGATGGGGGTCCGAGCGATTCTTTCTGACTGCGAGCGGATTATGGTGATGCCCCTGGATACGCCGGCTATCCTGCCGGAGACCATCCGCCAGGTGCTGACGATCGATGCCGGGATCGTGCGGACCATGTGCGGAGGGGAACCGGGGCATCCCATCATGTTCTGGCGGGAGACGGCAGAGCAGCTGTGCTCCTACACGGGGGACGGCGGACTGCGGGGCGCCATCGAGGCGTACGGCGCGGGCGTTACGGATCTGGCGGTAAAGGACGAAGGAATCTACCGCGATGTGGATACGAAGGAAGAGTATAAAAAGCTGATCGAGTGGAGCTACAGGCGGGAAATGGGCGCGATTCCTGTCTGACGGAGGATGTAGTATGAGAACGGTGTATCTGGTGAGACATGGAATGGTGGAATTTCCGGAGGGTAAGAAGCGGTGTATTGGCCGCACGGATCTTCCTTTAAATCATATCGGTATCCGCCAGGCTGAGGATCTGGGGGATTACTTTCGCGGCCGTCCTGTGGAGGCTGTGTTTTGTAGTCCGCTGAAGCGATCCGTGCAGACAGCCGGGATCCTGGCGGGCGGAAGGCTTCCTGTGCTTAAGCGGCAGGGACTGGCAGAGCTGGATATGGGGGAGTGGGAAAACGTTCCTCTCTGCGACCTTAAAAAGGATCTGGAGTCAGAACCGTTGCACGGGGAAGGGAGGGAGCATGGGAGATGGCGCATGGATCGCGCCATCCGGGATATCCTGTCCCAAACGACAGGGGATGTAGTGGTGGTTGCCCATGCAGGGATCAACTGCAGCTATCTGGCCGGTCTGATGGGCCGTCCCCTGGAGACATCCAGAGCTTTAAGCCAGCCCTATGGAGGCTTCAGCCGGATTATGATAGACGACCGGGGAGTTGTCTTTGCCGCTGACTTCGGCAGAAAGCCCAGAATATATCCGGAGGACCGGGAATGCCGTGATATTTGGGACCGCTATGGGACGCCGGAGCACGTAAGGAGCCACTGCATAGCCGTGGCGCACCAAGCAGTCCGTCTTGGCATCGCGCTTTCGGACGCGGGCTGCAGGATTGATTTAGGGCTGATCCGAAGCGCAGCTCTTCTCCATGACGTGGTCAGGGATCGAAAGGATCATGCCGCGGAGGGCGCAAAGGTTTTGATGAGAGAGGGATACCCGCTCTTAGCCGAGATTATCCGCTGCCATCACGACCTGGAGCACGAAATTTTAAATGAAACCGCCGTGGTTTATCTGGCGGATAAGCGGACCCAGGGACAGCGGGAAGTGTCCCTGGATGAGCGGTTTGACAGAAGCCGGGCCAAATGCCAGGGAAACCCGGAGGCTATGGCCGCCCACGAACGCAGGTACCGGCAGGCCAAGGCTATCGAAACCATGGCGAGGGAGTGCCAAAGAACCGCCGGCCGGATGACCACGCTGACCGGATAACAGTGGGCACAATGGTGGCGTAGCGTTTTATCAGGAACCCTTGGTGTGGATATGTGCGGCGTTATCAGAAACAACATTCAGGTGTCCGTGGGAATCTCTTATTTTGAGGGCCTCTGGATTCCAGGCTGTTTTTGGTGCAAGAAACTGCTTGACAAATTTGCAGATTGTCATTATCATGAGAAAGTATATATTGGAATAATGGCAGTGATGAAGAGGAGTACGCGCACGCCGCCGGCAGAGAGGACGGTTCACAGGCTGAAAGGCCGTCCCGGAGAGGCGCAGCGGAAGGTAGCTTCGGAGCCGGAACACTCAGAAAGGGCGGCGCGGCCGCAGCCATTTAGGTGTTCCCGGGCGGCCCCCGTTAAAAGCCCTAATGAGGCCGGAAGCACATTCCGGTGAACAAAGGTGGTACCGCGGTTTTGATCGCCCTTTGCAGACTTTAAACGGTTTGCAGAGGGCGTTTTTGTAACCTGGGAAGGCCCGGAAGGAGATCTCAACCCTCTGCAGCAGAAACAGACAGCGGCGGAATATTTCGCCCCAAACCGAACAGAAAAGGAGATGTGAGATCAATGAAAGAATTGGAAAAAACTTACAATCCGGCGGACATTGAGGACCGCCTGTACCAGAAGTGGCTGGACGGAAAGTATTTCCACGCCAAGGTGAACAAGGACAAAAAGCCCTTCACCATCGTGATGCCCCCGCCCAACATCACCGGACAGCTTCACATGGGACACGCTCTGGACAACACCATGCAGGATATCCTGATCCGCTACAAGCGCATGCAGGGCTACGAGGCCCTGTGGCAGCCGGGTACGGACCATGCGGCCATCGCCACCGAGGTCAAGGTCATCGACAAGCTGAAGCAGGAAGGCATCGACAAGCACGATCTGGGCCGGGACGGCTTTTTGGAGAAGTGTTGGGAATGGAAAAAGGAGTACGGCACCCGCATCGTGAACCAGCTGCACAAGATGGGGTCCTCTGCGGACTGGGACCGGGAGCGGTTTACCATGGACGAGGGCTGTTCCGACGCGGTGTTGGAGGTATTTATCAAGCTGTATGAGAAGGGATACATCTACAAGGGTTCCCGCATCATCAACTGGTGTCCGGTCTGCCAGACCTCCATCTCCGACGCCGAAGTGGAGCACGTGGAGCAGGAAGGAAAGTTCTGGCACATCAACTACCCGGTAGTGGGCGAGCCCGGACGCTTTGTGGAGATCGCCACCACCCGCCCGGAGACCATGCTGGGCGACACAGCCGTGGCGGTGAACCCGGAGGACGAGCGCTACAGGGACATTGTCGGGAAAATGCTGGAGCTGCCGCTGACCGGCCGTCAGATTCCGGTGGTCGCCGACGCGTACGTGGACCGGGAGTTCGGCACCGGCTGCGTGAAGATCACCCCCGCTCACGACCCCAACGACTTCGAGGTGGGCAAACGCCACAACCTGGAAGAGATCGTGATCTTAAACGACGACGCCACCGTGAACGTGCCCGGCCCCTACTTCGGCATGGACCGCTATGAGGCCAGAAAGGCCATCGTGAAGGATTTGGAGGACCTGGGCCTGTTGGTTAAGGTAGTTCCCCACTCCCACAACGTGGGCACCCACGACCGCTGCAAGACCACGGTGGAGCCCATGGTGAAGCAGCAGTGGTTCGTAAAGATGGAGGAGATGGCAAAACCCGCCATCGAGGCGCTTAAGACCGGCGAGCTGAAATTCGTGCCCGAGAGCTTCGGAAAGACTTATCTGCACTGGCTGGAGAACATCCGCGACTGGTGCATTTCCCGCCAGCTGTGGTGGGGCCACCGGATTCCGGCCTATTACTGCCAGGACTGCGGCGAGATCGTGGTAGCCAAGGAAGCGCCCTGCAAGTGTCCCAAGTGCGGCAAAACCTCCTTCGTGCAGGATGAGGACACCCTGGACACCTGGTTTTCCTCCGCGCTGTGGCCCTTCTCGACCCTGGGCTGGCCGGAAAAAACTGAGGACCTGGAGTATTTCTATCCTACGGACGTGCTGGTGACCGGATACGACATCATTTTATTCTGGGTCATCCGCATGGTGTTCTCCGGCCTTGAGCAGACCGGGAAATGCCCCTTCCACACCGTGCTGATCCACGGTCTGGTGCGGGATTCCCAGGGCCGGAAAATGAGCAAGTCCCTGGGCAACGGCATCGATCCCCTGGAGGTGATCGATAAGTACGGAGCCGACGCCCTGCGCATGACGCTTCTAACCGGAAATGCGCCCGGCAACGACATGCGTTTCTACTGGGAGCGAGTGGAGAACAGCCGCAACTTTGCCAACAAGGTGTGGAACGCCTCCCGCTTCATTATGATGAACATCGAAAAAGCGCCGGATGTGTCCGGCGTTACCCCGGACAGCCTGACCATGGCGGACCGCTGGATTCTCTCCAAGGTCAACACACTGGCGGGGGACGTGACGGAAAATCTGGACCGCTACGAGCTGGGCATCGCCCTCCAGAAGGTTTATGACTTTATCTGGGAAGAATTTTGCGATTGGTATATTGAAATGGTGAAGCCGAGGCTGTACAATGAAGATGACGCCACCAAGGCTGCGGCGGTATGGACCTTAAAGACCGTACTGATCAACGCGTTAAAACTTCTCCATCCCTTTATGCCTTTTATCACGGAGGAAATTTTCTGTAACCTCCAGGAGGAAGAGCAGACCATCATGGTGTCCCAGTGGCCGCTTTACCGGGACGACTGGAATTTCAAAGAGGAGGAGAACGCCACCGAGACCATCAAGGAGGCGGTACGCGCCATCCGCGGCGTGCGTTCCGACATGAACGTTCCGCCCAGCAAGCGGGCCAAGGTGTACGTGGTCAGCGAGGACGAAGCGCTGCTCGGAATCTTCGAGCACAGCAGAAGCTTTTTCGCCTCCCTGGGTTATGCCAATGAGGTGGTTCTGCAGAAGGACAAGGAGGGCATCGCCCCTGACGCCGTGTCCGCGGTGATCCCCAGAGCGGCCATCTACATGCCCTTTGCGGACCTGGTGGATATCAGCAAGGAGATCGAGCGCCTGCGCGGCGAGGAGAAACGGCTGGAGGGCGAGCTTGCCCGCTCCAATGGCATGCTGAACAATGAGAAGTTCGTCAGCCGTGCGCCTCAGGCCAAGATCGATGCGGAGAAGGAAAAACTGGAAAAGTATTCCCAGATGATGGAACAGGTGAAAGCGAGACTGGCCCAGCTGTTGGGATAATTGTAACATTTGGTTTTGACAAATAAGGGGGAAGATAAGACATGAATTATACATCAGAAGAACGGCCGGTGATCCAGGTCAACACATTGGGGGGATTCTCCCTTACCCTTGGGGAGAAGAACATGGGGGACAACGACAACCGTTCCCGGAAGGCCTGGAGCCTGCTGTGCTTCCTGATCATGAACCGCAAAAAGGAGCTGGGAATCGGGGACCTATTCGCCGCCATCTGGCCGGACGAGAGCCAGGACAATCCCTACGGCGCTTTGAAAACCCTGGTGTTCCGGGTGCGCAAGATGCTGGAAGCAGCGGGATTTCCGGCCCAGGAGCTGCTGGTGAACCGGCACGGCACCTACGCCTGGAGCTCGGAAAGCCTGGGCTGCCGGGTGGACGCAGAGCGCTTTGAGGAGCTCTGCCACCTGGTGCTGGACCCGGGAAGGCCCATGGCCGGGGTGTACGCGGAGGCCATGGAGGCGGTTGCGCTTTACCGCGGCTATTTCCTGCCCAAGTCCGGAGACGAGTCCTGGGTGATCCCCATCAGCGCCTATTATCACTCCCTTTACCAGAAGGTGGTGTGCCGGACGGCCACCTACCTGACCGGGGAGAAGCGGTATGAGGAGACCGTGGACCTCTGCCGGAGGGCGGTGGCCATCGACCCCTACGACGAGCATTTTTACTACCACCTGATCTACGCCAGTTTTCTGGAGGGACGCCAGGAGGAGGCCTTAAAGCTCTACAACGAAACTACGGAAATGTTTTACCGCGACAAGCTGATCACGCCGTCGGAGTCCTTCAAGGAACTGTACCGGGTGATCAGCATCAGGGAGCGGCCGGCCTTAGCCCAGCTGGATCAGATCCAGAGGGAGCTGGGGGAGGCGATCTCCGGGCAGGACGGAGCGTACCTCTGCGAGTACGCGGTGTTCAAGCGGCTGTTTCAGATCGAGCAGCGGGGCGTGGAGCGCAGCGGGGATTCCATCTATCTCTGTCTTCTGACGGTCAGCGACCGGCAGGGGCGGATGCTGCGGCCGGAGATTCAGTCCCGGGCCATGGAGCGGCTGAAACAGTCCGTAAAGTGTTCCCTGCGCTCCAGCGATGCCTTCTCCCGCTACAGTGTCAGCCAGTACATCATTCTTCTGCCCACCACCACTTACGAGAACGGGGAGCGGGTGGTGCGCAGGATTTTGGGGAATTTCAACCGCAATTACGTGCGCAAGGATGTTGCGATCAATTACAGCCTGAGCCCGATTTTGCCGGGATAACGGATTATAAAGGACGAGGAAAACATGAGACTGAAAAATTCACTGCTGTTACTGTTGACCGCCACCATCTGGGGCGTGGCGTTTGTGGCCCAGAGCGCCGGAATGGACTACGTGGGGCCCTTTACCTTCAACTGCGCCCGCTGTCTGATCGGCGCCCTGGTGCTGGTTCCGTTAATCTTTTTCATGGACCGGGGGAAAAAACGGCAGAGGGAGATCCCAGTGGAAAATAAAAAAGTCCTGATTCTGGGCGGCGTCTGCTGCGGCCTTGCGCTGTTTCTGGCCAGTAACTTCCAGCAATTCGGCATCCAGTACACCACGGTGGGCAAGGCCGGATTTATCACGGCCTGTTACATTGTGATCGTGCCGCTTCTGGGGCTGTTTTTCGGTAAAAAATGCAGCCCTCTGATCTGGGGAGCCGTGGTAATGGCCGTGGTGGGCCTGTATATGCTGTGCATGACGGGCGGCAGCGGCGGGATCAACCGGGGCGATCTGCTGATGCTGGTGTGCGCGGTGCTGTTCTCCGTGCACATTCTGGTGATCGACTATTTTTCACCCATGGCGGACGGAGTCAAGCTCTCCTGTATCCAGTTTCTGGTAGCCGGAGTGCTCTCCGGGCTGTTCGGTTTTCTCTTTGAGGAACCGAAGCTCAGTCAGCTTTTGGCGGCCTGGGTGCCGGTGCTCTACGCGGGCGTGATGAGCTGCGGCGTGGCCTATACCCTGCAGATCGTGGGGCAGAAGGGGATGAATCCCACCGTGGCATCCCTGATTCTGAGCCTGGAGTCCAGCATCGCGGTGCTGGCGGGCTGGTTCCTGTTGGGCCAGCAGTTAAACGCCAAAGAGATCACCGGCTGTGTGATCATGTTCGGCGCGATTGTGCTGGCGCAGGTGCCGGTGGGAAGCAAGCGGGAAAATACGGTGGCGGAGAATTGACAGCGGGGGCCCGGGAGGGGACGGCGGGAAATTGGCCGGCCCTCCGGGCTCCGCGTGCATAGACGGCCGGCCCCACGGCTCCAGTGTCGAAGTCTGTCGGGAATATCCGGTTGCGCTTCGGGAAATTTTGGGGTAAACTGATAAAGGTCCGTGAGACGGACTGGAAAGACGGGTAGATTTATGGTGAATGCGGAGGAATATCTGCTGGAAATTCCGATGTGGACCAAACAGAAAAATTCACTTGAGGATGTGCGCGCATATCTGGAGGCCATGGGCAATCCGGACCGTGCCCTGAAGGCCGTTCATGTGGCCGGGACCAACGGGAAGGGCTCCGTATGCGCGTTTCTGACATGCGCGCTTAAGGAGGCGGGCTTCCGCACGGGCACCTTCGTCTCCCCCCATCTGGAGCAGGTGAGGGAGCGTTTTCTCATCAATGGGGAGATGGCGGACCGGGAGAGCTTTGAGCAAAGCTTTTCCACAGTGTTAGCCGTGACGGAGCGCATGGTGGGGCAGGGGAAATGCCACCCCACGTTTTTTGAGTTTCTGTTCTATATGGCGATGGTGCTGTTTCGGGAGAAGCAGGTGGATGTGGCGGTGCTGGAGACCGGTATGGGCGGCCGCCTGGACACCACCAATGTGATCGAGTCCCCGCTGGCCTGCGTGATCACCTCCATCAGCCTGGATCATACCCAATATTTGGGAGATACCATCTCCGCCATCGCGGCGGAAAAGGCTGGTATCATCAAGGAGCGGACGCCGGTGATTTTCGACGGCGGACAGCCCGAAGCCTCCGCTGTGATCGAGGGCAGGGCCTATTTTCTGGACGCGCCCCGATATCCGGTGGGGGAGGACGATTTTGCGATCCGCGGCAGCCTGGACGGCGGGACAGGCTTCCTTATGAGCGCCCGGATGAGGGATGGCCGCAATCTGGATTTCGCGGTGCCCTTTGAGGCCCGCTATCAGGCCCGCAACGCCATGCTGGCGGTCCGCACCCTGGAGATCCTTCGGGGATCGGGGATTGCGGTGGACGACAGGGCTCTGCGGCGCGGCATCCGGGCCACCCGCTGGCCCGGGCGAATGGAGCAGGCGGCCCCTGGGCTTTATCTGGACGGCGCCCACAATCCCGGTGGCATCGCAGCATTTCAGGAGGCGGTACGCGACGTGACCGGGCGGACGGAAAAAGAGCCGTACCTGCTGTTCGCCGCTGTGGCGGACAAGGATTACCGGAGCATGGCGGAAGCGATCTGCCGGGGAATTCCCTGGCGGGGGATCGGAATCGCTCGTATGAAGAGCAGCCGGGGATTGGACACGGCCGAGCTTGCCGGGGTATTCCGGAGCTTTGCGGACTGCCCGGTGCGGGAGTATGAGGACGCCGAAACCGCCCTTGCGGATATGCGGGCGGCGGCTGAGGGACAGCTGTTGTTCTGCGCCGGTTCCCTGTATCTGATCGGAGAACTGAGAGAATTGCTGAATACATGAGGAGTGAAAAATAGTGATAGACTTTGAAGAGGAAATCGAGCGTTTTAAACCCAGCCTGGACGTAGAGGATGTTGAGGATGCCATTGTCAAGAGCGATCTGACGGATATGACGGACATCATGATGGAACTGATCAAGGAGAATATGAGCGACAAATAGGCGGTGACTATGGACATACAGAAAAGAAATGCCCAGATAGCCAACAGTTATTACAATCTGGGCCTGGAAAAGGCAAAAATGCGCGACCTGTCCGGGGCGGCCCAGTCGCTCAAGGACAGTTTGCATTTCAATAAATATCAGACGGATGCCAGAAATCTTCTGGGGCTGATCTACTATGAGAGCGGGGAGGTCTCGGACGCCCTGGTCCAGTGGGTGATCAGCCTGAATCTGCAGCCGGAGAAAAACCTGGCGGACCACTACCTGGACGAGATTCAGCGCAAGCCCGGACAGCTGGAGATCGAGAGCCAGAACATCAAGACGTTCAACCAGGCGCTGTGGCACGCCCAGAACGGCAGCGACGACCTGGCCATCATGCAGCTGGCCCGGGTGGTCCAGGCGAAGCCCCATTTCGTCAAGGCCCATCTGCTTTTGGCACTGCTGTACATGGGCCGGGAGGATTACACCAAGGCGGGACGGTCCCTGTATAAAATCTTACAGATCGACAAGAGCAACCCCAAGGCCCTGTACTACATGTCCATTGTCAAGCAGAATACAGGGCGGGCGGAGGCAGAGAGAAAGCGCATGGCCAAGGCGTTCTCCCACCGCCAGATGCAGGACGACGACGTGATCATGCCGCCCACCTACAAGGAAAACACAGGGCTGTCCACGGTGCTGCACATCGTGATCGGTCTGGTGATCGGCGTGGCCGCATTCTTTTTCCTGGTGCTGCCGGCCAACGAGAAGGCGCTGAACGAGAAGCACAACCAGGAGATGATCCCTTACCTGCAAAAGCTCAACAACGCCAGCCAGCAGTATGAGACCTTAAAGAACCAGTACGATGAGCTGGATGAGAGCGCCGCCAAGGTGCAGGCCCAGCTGGACGAGCTGGTGAACGGCAATACCTCCGTTATGGTGCAGTACCAGAGCCTGATCGGCGTGCTCCAGGCTTACCGGGCCGGGGATATGATCACGGCGGCAAAATCCTTTGCGGACGCGGATTTCTCCCTGATCACCGACGAGGCCGTTCAGGCCATTGTAAACGACGTGCGGGCGGATATGACGGCCAACGTGTACCAGGTGCTGGTGACCAGGGGAACGGAGCTGTGGAACGCCGGCAACACGTCGGAGGCCATGGAATACTACCAGGCCAGCTTAAAGATCAAGCCGGACAACCCGGAGGCCATGTTTTACGTGGGCCGCCTGTACCAGATCGCCGGGGATACGGACAACGCCAACGCCATGTTCGACCAGGTGGTAGGCAATTACCCCGATTCAGACTATGCCTCCAGGGCTCAAAACGCCAGAGGCTATTGACACCGGCAGCAAAAGACGATATTGGAATGAAAAGACACTACAAGAGATGAAACAGATCTTTTGTGGTGTCTTTTTTTAATGCAATGGGCCGTGGGCATAGCCTGCGGGCGATTGGTGTATGGAATGAGCTGCCGGCGCTGTCTGCGGCCCATTGCCTGAACATAGAAGGAAAAAGGAGTGACAAAAATGGAGCAGAAAACATTTGCCTATGAGGCCGCAGGGCAGACGCTGGTGATCCACCTGCCGCGCGAGATCGACCATCACAACTGCAAGAAGTTAAAGATTGAGACCGATCTTCTGCTGGAGGAGAACTATATCCGGCGCATTGTATTTGATTTCTCGCACACACAGTTTATGGATTCCTCGGGCATCGGCGTGTTGTTGGGACGCTACAAACAGATGAGGGCCAGCGGCGGCGCGGTGACCTACTACGGCGCGGGCGCGCAGGTGGCGCGCATCCTGACCGTGGGCGGGATGGCGAAACTGATCCGCGGATTTGAAGATAAAGAGTCAGCCATTAATGGATAGGAGGAAGGAAAAAATGGAGGATAAGAGGATGGAGACGAAGAAGGAACATTTGCGGCTGGAGCTGGACAGCCTGTCGCAGAACGAGGAGTTTGCAAGGGTGGTGACCGCGGTGTTTATGAGCCGCTTAAACCCTACCCTGGAGGAGATCGACGACGTGAAGACCGCAGTCAGCGAGGCGGTGACCAACGCGGTGATCCACGGCTACAAGGGGGAGGCGGGGACCATTTACATGGACATCACGGCCCAGTCCGGCGAGGAGACGAGCCTGACGGTTTGCGTCCGGGACGCGGGCGTGGGAATTCCCAATGTGAAACAGGCCATGGAACCCATGTACACCACTGACACCTCGGGAGAGCGGTCCGGAATGGGCTTTTCCTTCATGGAAGCATTTATGGACCAGGTGCAGGTGGAATCCGAGCCCGGCCGCGGAACGCTGGTGACCATGAAAAAGTTCATCGGCAGGTGACGGCCATGGATGAGACCTTAAAATTAATTTTGCGGGCTCACGAAGGGGATAAAACGGCCAGGGATCAGCTGGTGATGGATAACGTAGGATTGATCTGGAGTATCGTCCGCCGGTTTGCCGGGCGGGGTTATGAGATGGAAGACCTGTTTCAGATCGGCAGCATCGGCCTGATGAAGGCCATCGACAAATTCGACACTACCTTTGAGGTGAAATTTTCCACCTACGCGGTGCCAATGATCACCGGGGAGATCAAGCGCTTTCTCCGGGACGACGGCATGATCAAGGTCAGCCGCTCCATCAAGGAGCTGGGGTTAAAGGTAAAGTGCGCAAGGGAGGAAATGACCTACGAGCTGGGCCGGGAGCCGACCATCGAGGAGATCGCCGGGTCGGTAGGGGTCAGCCGTGAGGAGGTGGCGGCCTCCATGGAAGCCGGAGCGGAGGTGGAATCCCTATACCGCCCGGTGGGAGGAAGCGACGACAACCAGCTGTGTCTCATGGACCGGCTGGAGGAGGAGAACAACGAGCACGAGGCCCTGATCAACCGAATGGTGTTAAAGGAACTTTTATCCTCCCTGGAGGAAGGGGAGCGGGAGATCATTGTGCGGCGCTATTTCCACAACCAGACCCAGACTCAGATCGCCCAGGATTTGGGGATTTCCCAGGTGCAGGTATCGCGTCTTGAAAAACGAATTTTAAAAGCAATGCGGAAACGTTTTGAGTCGTAACGCTTGATGTAGAAACGGTTCGTATAAAAAAATAAAAAGACAACCATACTAGTTTCAGAAGCCAATTAACCGAAACCGCAGAGTTGGTTTACGGGAAACCGGACCGCCGCTTCTGCGAGATGAACGAAAGGATGTGAAGTCAAATGATGGGCTTTGGAAAACATGTATGGAGTCTGCTGGCCGTGGCGGCCGCACTGGTACTTGCGTGCGCAGCCGTCTGGTACTGCCTGTCCGGATTTGGCGGACGGGACGTGGAGCAGGAAGGCACCCTGGTGCGGATGGAAGCGCCCCTTGAGAGCGGATTGGTTCCCGCCTTTGTGACGAACCCCGCATCCGTTGTGGTGGACGAGGCGTTATGAGCAAGACCGTCTATTTAAAGCTGAACCAGATCACGGAGATTCACCGCAAGGATGTGGCGTTAAAGGACGTGGCGGAGGTTTACTGCGAAGATAAGAACATTCAGAATAAATGCAGCGCCATGAAGGTGAAGCATATCACCGGAGACCGGAAACACCGCTATGTGATGAGCGCTCTGGAGGTTATTGAAAAGCTGGAACAGCTGGATAGCGCCATACAGGTGAACAATGTGGGGGAGGTGGATTTTATTATCGCCTACCAGCCGCCAACTCCCCCCATGTACGCCTGGCAGTGGGCCAAGACGCTGTTCGTCTGCGCTGTCTGCTTCTGCGGCGCGGCCTTTGCCATCATGACCTTCAACAATGATTCCAGCGTCACCGACGTGTTCGGCGAGGTGTACCGCCTGGTCATGGGACAGGAATCAAACGGCTTCACCATTCTGGAAATCAGCTATTCCATCGGACTGGCACTGGGAATCATCGTCTTTTTCAACCATGTGGCCGCGTTTAAGCTGAACACCGATCCCACCCCTCTGGAGGTGGAGATGCGCCTGTATGAGGACAACATCAGCAAGACCCTGATCGCGGAGAACGGGAGAAAGGAGTCGAAGATTGATGTTACTTAAACAGATATTTCTCGGTTTTACGGGCCTGTGCGCCGGCGGCATCATCGCGGCCGGCGTTTATGCATTTCTGGCGATCATCGGCGTGTTTCCCCGCCTGATGGGCCGGACCGGGACCAGAAGGCATCTGATCCTCTATGAAACCGTCATTGTGGCGGGAGGAATCCTGGGAAATGTGTCGGATCTGTACGAGATTCCCCTTCCCATGGGCAGTTTTTTCGGAACGCTGTTTCTGGGAATCTTCGGCCTCACCGCAGGTATTTTTGTGGGCTGTCTGGTGATGAGCCTGGCGGAAACCTTGAAGGCTCTGCCGGTGATCAGCCGGAGAATCCACCTGGCGGTGGGACTCCAGTACATGATTATATCCATCGCGGCCGGAAAGCTGATCGGATGCCTGACCTATTTCTGGAATGGATTCGGGGCCCAGAAATGATGTGCGGCCCGTTGTTGAGAAAGGAGTTTAAAAGTGGAAGTTGACAAACAAAAATACGACCAATATGTCAAAGAAGTGACGCCTGTCCACAGTCTGGGTAAGAGTATGGCCTGCGCCTTTTTAGTGGGTGGAATCATCTGCTGTCTGGGCCAGTTTTTCAACACCTTTATGACGGACAAGATGGGGATGGAGAAGGAGGCTGCGGCGGCATGGACCTCCCTGGAGCTGATTTTCCTCAGCGTGATCCTCACCGGGCTCAATATTTACCAAAAACTGGTAAAGTTCGGCGGCGCCGGTGCCCTGGTGCCCATCACCGGCTTTGCCAACTCCGTGGCCGCTCCGGCCCTGGAATTTCACGCCGAGGGCGAGGTGTTCGGCGTGGGCTGCAAGATCTTTACCATCGCCGGGCCGGTGATCCTCTACGGGGTGCTGACCAGCTGGGTGTTGGGGCTGGGGTACTGGATGCTCACATCCCTGGGAATTTTATAGAGGAAAAAACGACATGGCCGCCTTCCGGAAAAGGGACGGCAAAACGATAATAAAGATGAGGTGAATGTTAATGGGAGAAATGAAAGGAAAGGCCAGTCTGGAATTTGAGCATCCGCCGGTGATCGTCAGCGCGGCCTCGGTGGTTGGCAAAAAGGAAGGGGAGGGCCCTCTGGGGCCGCTCTTCGACCAGGTGGAGCAGGACGACATGTGCGGCAAGGACAACTGGGAGCAGGCGGAGAGCGCCCTGCAGAAACAGGCCGCGGACAAGGCCATTGAGAAGGGCGGGCTGCGCAAAACAGACCTGCGATACCTGTTTGCCGGGGACCTGCTGGGACAGCTGATCGCCACCTCCTTCGGAACGGTGGATTTAGAAGTCCCCCTGTTCGGGCTTTACGGCGCCTGCTCCACCATGGGCGAGGCCTTAAGTCTGGGAGCCATGGCCGTGAACGCGGGCTACGCGAATCAGGTGCTGGCCATGGCCTCCAGCCACTTCGCCACAGCGGAGAAGGAGTTCCGCTTCCCGCTGGCGTACGGCAACCAGCGCCCCATGTCCGCCACCTGGACGGTCACCGGGGCCGGGTGCGTGGCTCTGGCCGGGGATCGGAAGGAGGGGCTTGCCAAGATCACGGGAATCACCACGGGCCGCATGGTGGACATGGGGACCAAGGACTCCATGAACATGGGCGCGGCCATGGCTCCGGCGGCTTTCCATACCATCGAGCAGAACCTGGAGGATTTCCAGGTCAACGAAACCTGGTACGACAAGATCATCACCGGGGACTTGGGCGAGATCGGGCGGACCATTCTGCTGGATTTCATGAAGAATAAAGGCCGGGATCTCAGCGAGCTTCACATGGACTGCGGAATGGAAATTTATGATAAGGAGCAGCAGGACACCCATGCAGGCGGAAGCGGCTGCGGTTGCTCCGCAGTGACGCTGTGCTCTTATATTCTGCCGAAAATCCAGGACGGCACCTGGAAACGGGTGCTGTTTGTGCCCACCGGGGCGCTTTTGTCCAACATCAGCTTCAACGAAGGACAGAGCATACCGGGGATCGCGCACGCGGTTGTCATCGAGCACATCGACGGTTAAGGAGGCAAAACAATGGATTATGTAAAAGCATTTCTGGTGGGCGGAATCATCTGCGCCCTGGTGCAGATCCTGATGGAGAAGACAAAGCTGATGCCGGGCCGCATCATGGTGCTGTTGGTGGTCAGCGGCGCGATTCTGGGCTGCATCGGCTTATACCAGCCCTTTGTGGAGTGGGCGGGAGCGGGAGCCTCCGTACCCCTTCTGGGCTTTGGAAACGCTCTGTGGAAGGGCGTGATGGAAGGCGTGGGCAAGGACGGGCTTCTGGGCGTGTTTAAAGGCGGTTTCACCGCCGGATCCGCCGGAATCTGCGGGGCCCTGGTGTTCGGCTACCTGGCCAGCCTGGTGTTTAAGCCGAAAATGAAATAGAGCAGGAACGGTAAATTTTGATTGAAACAGGCGGCTAAAGCCGTTATAATAGAGAATAGCGCGGCCCGCCCGGTAAGCAAGAGCGGGCTGTTTGCCTGCCGCGCCCTGATTGGGAAGGGGCACGGCAGGGGGAATCTGCCAAATGATAAGGGGATATGGGAGGAACAATGAGTATCAGAACCGTAATTGTGGACAATGATCCGGAGCTGCTTGACAAGCTGACCGGCATTTTGGAGGACACGGAGGAGATCGAGCTGCGGGGAAGGTTCGAACACCCGGCGGACGTGCTTGCCATTGTGGAGCGGGAGCCGGTGGATTTGGTGTTTTCCGACGTGGTGATGCCGGATATTAGCGGGATCACCCTGGCGGCCCGGCTGGCGGAGGTTTCCCACCCGCCCAAGGTGGTGCTGCTGTCGGATATCCCGGGGCTGTCCATCAAGACCTGGAATATCAGGGCCTTCGGGTTTGTGCCCAAGCCGTACACCAGGGGGGATATCGCGGGTATGGTCAGCCTGTACCGGGAGAGCGTGCAGGGCAGGTAAATGTAGGGGAGGGGGAACCTCCCCTTTTTCAGTATGACGGGCCCTTCGCCGCCCACCCTGTCCTGGTTTTACCGCACCTTGTCCAACAGCTCCATCAGCTGTTTGCCAAAATGCCACTGTTTCACCTGGCCGATGACGATCATAATCAGGCTGATCAGAATGACCACATTGCGGCGGACGGAGTCCGGGGCGGTCAGCATACCGATCAGAGAGCCGGTGCCGGCCCCGGTGAGAAAGTCGATCAGTTTATATTCCCGTCGCATCCGCCGGGCCTGGTCCAGGGAGAGCAGCAGATTGTTGTCGGCCTGCTGCCTGAAATCCGCCTCATCCAATCGCCTGCCGCTGATCATTTCATTGATATTCACATCCAATACGGCGCACAGGGACTGAAGGACTGCCAGATCGGGCATATAGTTGCCGTTCTCCCATCTGGAAATGGTCTTGTTGGTCACGCCCAGCAGGTCCCCCAGCTGCGCCTGGGTCAATGATTTTTCTTTTCGCAGTTCTGCGATAAATTTTCCGGTTTGCACTTGATCCAAGAGATCACCTCCTTGAGAGAGATCGTACCACAGGGAGCGCTTTTTGTATTCCCCACAGACAGCGAATTGCTGAAAAAAAGACTGCTCTCAGAAATTCGCAAGGAATAGCTGAGAGCAGTTCTCTACTGGATTCCGGGTCCGTATTCGGAGGAGGTCTCCCTGGAGGGCTGATAGCCCGGTCCCAGGGGGATCTCATATCCCGGTGACTCTCCGCCGTTTGATTCATTGGGCGGAACGATAATGGTGGAGGCATCCGTGTGGATCGGACACTCTCCGGGGATCGCGAAGTAGGAATCGTCCGTGGTCCCGTCCTCGCCGCTTGGGAGAACCATACAGATCCGCGTGGTCTTCTCCGGGCAGAAGGGAGTGGGGCGCATGCCGGACTCAGCGCACACCGTCACGGCTACGTGCTTGTCGCAGACCTCCGTGGGCGCGGTTCCCTTGGCGAAATACTCGGTGTACACCGCATTGCCTCTGGGATCGTGGTCGCAGACGCCGGAGACGGCGCGTTTGCCGGATTTGCGGCAGATCTGCGCGGTCTCGATGCTGTCCGGGATCACAAAGCCCGGATCGGAAAGACCCTCGTGGATCCGGTTCATGATTTTGCGCCAGATCGCCTTGTGGAAGGAGGTACCGCCGTTATTGACACTGCCGTCCTTTAACTTCTGGTTGCTGTCGCAACCGCCCCAGATGCCCGCCGTGTAATAGGGCGTGAAACCCTCAAACCAGACGTCCACATTGTTGGTGGTGGTGCCGCTCTTTCCTGCGGTGGTCATATTGTTTAAAGCCGCCGCCGTACCGGTCGCGCTGATGGGGGAAACGCCCGGGCGCATAAACTTCCGGTTGCCCTTCATCACGTCGGTCATGGCGTCCGTCAGCAGGAAGGCGGTGGAATCCTTTAACACCTGGCGCGTCTCAGGCTGATTGTCGATGAGCACCTTGCCGTTGTGGTCCAGAATCTTGGTGTAGAACCGGGGACGGATGTAGGTGCCGCCGTTGGCGATGGAGGCGTAGGCCGCCGTTAAATCCAGGTTGGTGGTGCCAAGAGTCAGGCCGCCCAGAGCGGTAGCCGCGCCCAGATCGGTCTTGGTCATGGTGGAAATGCCCATATTTTCCGCATACTCCACGCCCAGCTGGGGTGTCACGGTCTCCATCAGGCAGCGCACGGCTACGATGTTCATGGAATAAATGATGCCGTCCCGGATGCTGGAGTAGCCGGTGTAACCACGGCTTTCGCCCCACCAGTTGCGGAAGGACTTCGTGCCAACGGTGTAGGGGGCGTCGTAGTAGACTGTTCCCAGGGTGGCGCCGCAGGCATCCAAGGCCGGCGCGAAAGCTGAGATCACCTTGAAGGTGGAACCGGGCTGCCGCGGCACGTTGGTGGCGCGGTTTAAGGTCAGACTGTCTTTTTTCTCACCGCGTCCGCCGCTTATGGCGATCACCTCGCCGGTGTGCTGGTCGATGAGCACGAAGGAAGCCTGAGGCTGAAGATTGGTGTTCAGGCGCTCGCCGATCACCTCATCACCCTCTTTTAACAGCCATGCCTTGTACTGGTCGATGTCCTGCTGAAGGGCGTCGGTGCTGGTGTAGAGCCCGTTGAAGTTCCTGTCTCCCAGCACGGATTTGCGCCACGCCTCCACGTTCTTGTTGGAGTAGTGCTGGGTGTCGCCGTTTGCGTGGGTGACGGAGAGGCGGTACTCCATGGAATACTTGGCCGCGTCATAGTTGTCCGGGTTGTTGATCTCCTCGTCCACAATGGCCTGGATGTCCGGGTCCTGGGTCGTGTAGATCTGCAGGCCACCGGAGTAGAGCAGGTTGCTGGCCTGGCTCTCCGTATAGTCCAGCTTTTCCATCAGGTCCTGTATCACCTGCTCGATCAGCTCGTCCGTGAAATAGCTGTAGGGATTGACGCTCTCTTTTTTTACCGCGTCCACGTTCTGGATGCGGCTGTAGACGTCGTCGGCCAGGGCCTCTTCCTGCTGGGCTTTTGTGATTTTTTTCTGCTCGTACATGTACTGCAGTACGATAGCCCGGCGTTCCGCATTGGCCTCGGCCCCAGTGATGGGATTTAAGCGGGAGGGGTTTTTGGTGATGGAGGCTAACACCGCGCACTCCGATAAGGTCAGGTCGGAGACTTCTTTATTAAAATAGCGCCGCGCAGCCACCTTCACGCCCAGGGTGTTGCTTCCTAAGTTGATGGTGTTTAAGTAGCTGGTGATGATCTGTTTTTTGGTGTCCTCCTTGCTCATGCCGGAGTTTTTCTCCAGCTGCACGGCAAGGTACTGCTCCTGAAGCTTTCGCTCGATGCGGGGACCCCAGCCGGACTCCATGCCGCCGGCAAATACGTTGTTTTTGATCAGCTGCTGGGTGATGGTGCTTCCGCCGCCGGCGTAATCGTCGCTGATCAGGCCCTTGGCCGCGCGGGCGATGGAACGGATGTCAATGCCGTTGTGGGACCAGAAACGAGAGTCCTCGATGGCCACAAAGGCGTTGACCAGGTCCGGAGGAAGCTCGTCGTAGGTGGCGGCCTCACGGTTGGAACCGCTGGTCACCAGGGTATCGGTCAGATTGCCCTTTGCATCGTAGATGGTGGTGGCAAACCGGTCCGGCTGTATGTTCAGGATGTCCACGGTGGGCGCATTGTCGATGATTCCCTTGACCATGCCAAACCCGATGCTGGCCCCCACCACCACACAGAATAAGAACAGCACAAACAGCGCCTTGAATATGTTTAAAAACAGCTTGGACGTATATTTGGCTGACTTTGAGTGAAGAGACTTGAGCCTGCGCTCTGTCTCATACTTCCCATAGTTCATGAAACTGCTCCTTTTATGTTCGTTCTTGGAGGCGTGTCCGCAAATGGTCCGGGCCGGGACTGTGCCGGAATGTGGGTTTCCGAACGGCCAAATGACCTCACCAAGTGCTCATATTATACAACAGTTTATCGGAAATGAAAAGGATTAAATAAGCCCTTGTCATCCGGGGTTATCTATATTATGATTAAATTTATGAGTATTTAGACAAAAAGTGGGAAAATAATACCTGAAAATGTAAAAAGGAGCGGAATAAGTGGAAGAAGCCTACAAAATACTATACAGGGGCGGAAGCGGGGAGATTACGGAGAAGAAGTCGCGGTTTATCGCGGATTTAAAGCCTGTGTCAAGCGAGGAGGAAGCCCTTGCATTTATCGAGGAGATACGGAAAAAATACTGGGACGCCAGACATCACTGCTACGTCTACCGCATCGGGGAGCGCAGCCAGACGGTGCGGTTCTCAGACGACGGGGAACCGGCCCAGACCGCGGGAAAGCCCATGCTGGACGTGCTGGCGGGCCGGGATATCCACGACGTGTGCGCGGTGGTTACCCGGTATTTCGGAGGCACCCTGCTAGGCACCGGCGGCCTGGTGCGGGCTTACTCCCAGGCGGTCCAGGCGGGCCTGGAAAACTGCCTGGTGGTGGAGAAACGCCCGGGCGTGCGCCTGAGCGTGGACACGGATTACAACAGCGTGGGAAAGATCCAGTACATTGCCGCCCAGACGGGCATCACGGCCCTGGAGAGCGTCTACACGGACCGGGCCAGCTTCACCTACATGGTGCCAGAGGAGCAGGCGGAGGACTTTGAGGCCCAGCTCACCGAGGCCACGGCCGGGCGGGCCGTTCTGCACAGGTCCGAAACGGTTTATTACGGTTTGGCGGAGGGAGAGCTGATCCTGTTCGAAAAATAGAGGAAAATACAGGCGCGGGCCTAATTTTTCCTTGCAATCCGGGAATACCAATGTTATACTAGTAAACCGTGACAAATGTGTATATAAATAAGTAGATACCCGATTTTATCTGTAAAGTGAAGGAAGAGTACGCAGTATGAAAATGAAAAGAGAAGATATTCGAAACATTGCAATTATCGCCCACGTAGACCACGGCAAGACCACCCTGGTGGATCAGCTGCTGCGTCAGAGCGGCGTGTTCAGGGCCAACCAGGAGGTGCAGGAGCGCGTGATGGACTCCAACGACATCGAGCGGGAGCGCGGCATCACCATCCTGTCCAAGAACACGGCGGTGTATTATAAAGACACCAAGATCAACATCATCGACACCCCCGGACACGCGGATTTCGGCGGCGAGGTGGAGCGCGTGTTAAAGATGGTGAACGGCGTAGTCCTGGTGGTGGACGCCTACGAAGGCCCCATGCCCCAGACTAAGTTCGTGCTGCAGAAGGCTTTGGAGCTGGATCTGTCCGTGATTGTGTGCGTGAACAAGATCGACCGCCCCGAGGCAAGGCCCGAGGAAGTGATCGACGAGACCCTGGAGCTGTTTATGGATCTGGACGCCTCCGACGAGCAGCTGGACTGCCCCTTTGTATTTGCCTCCGCCAGAGCCGGTTTTGCAAAGAAGGAGCTGGACGACCCGGAAGTGGACATGAGCCCGCTGTTTGAGACCATCATCAACTATATCCCCGCTCCTGAGGGGGACCCGGATGCGGAGACCCAGGTGTTAATCAGCACCATCGACTACAACGAGTACGTGGGCCGCATCGGCATCGGCAAGGTGGACAACGGCGGCCTTAAGGTCAACCAGGAGTGCGTGCTGGTGAACCACCACGACCCGGACAAATTCAAAAAGATCAAGATCGGCAAGCTCTACGAGTTTGACGGGCTTAACCGGGTGGAGGTCCAGGAGGCGAAGATCGGCGCCATCGTGGCCATTTCCGGAATTGCGGATATCCACATCGGAGATACCATCTGTTCCCCGGCAAAGCCTGAGGCCATTCCTTTCCAGAAGATTTCCGAACCCACCATCGCCATGTACTTTATGGTCAACGACAGCCCGCTGGCCGGCCAGGAGGGAAAGTTTATCACCTCCCGCCATCTGCGCGACCGGCTGTTTCGGGAGCTGAACACGGACGTCAGCCTGCGGGTGGAGGAGACGGACAGCGCGGACTGCTTCAAGGTGTCCGGCCGCGGCGAGCTTCATCTGTCCGTGCTGATCGAAAACATGCGCCGGGAGGGCTTTGAGTTTGCGGCCAGCAAGGCCGAGGTGCTTTACAAGTGCGACGAGCGCAACCGCAAGCTGGAGCCCATGGAGATCGCCTACATCGACGTGCCGGAGGAGTTCACCGGCGTGGTGATCCAGAAGCTGACCAGCCGTAAGGGTGAACTGCAGGGCATGAGCAAGGCGGCAGGCGGCTACACCCGCCTGGAGTTCTCCATTCCCTCCAGAGGACTGATCGGATACCGCGGTGATTTCATGACCGACACCAAGGGCAACGGCATCCTGAACACCATCTTCGACGGCTACGCTCCCTACAAGGGGGATCTGACCTACCGTCCCACCGGCTCTCTGATTGCTTTTGAGGCGGGCGAGGCCATCACCTACGGCCTGTTTAACGCTCAGGAGCGGGGCGCCCTGTTTATCACGCCCGGTACCAAGGTCTACGCCGGAATGGTGGTGGGGCAGAACCCCAAGGCCGAGGACATTGAGATCAACGTCTGCAAGACCAAGAAGCTGACCAACACCCGCTCCAGCAGCGCCGACGAGGCGTTGAAGCTGACTCCGCCCAAGATCATGAGTCTGGAGCAGTGTCTGGACTTCATCGATACCGACGAACTTTTGGAGGTGACCCCCAAGAGCCTGCGCATCCGCAAGAAGATCCTGGATCCCACCATGCGCAAGCGCGCCTCCTTCAACAAATAAGTTCCGTTTCATCGCACAATATGGCGAATCCTGTCGAAATGTTTTTCAGGATTCGCCAATTTTTTTGGTCTATTATCCGGAATCGCCTCATAAACTATTTATGTGCCGCAGAGGGACTGCTGCGGCGGAACGAAAACGGGCGGACCTCTGTCCGCGAACAAAAATAGAATCGAAGCGAAGAGGAGAAGTACAATGTCAGAAAAAATGATTGAGAACAACAAGGTAAGCGTGATCGGAAAAATCGTATCGGGATTTACTTTCAGCCATGAGGTATTCGGCGAGGGCTTTTATATGGTGGATGTGGCGGTAAACCGCCTCAGCGAGCAGGCCGATATCATACCCTTAATGGTGTCCGAGCGGCTCATCGACGTGCATGAGGATTACATAGGCTGCACCATTGAGGCTCTGGGCCAGTTCCGCTCCTACAACCGCCATGAGGGCGTAAAAAACCGCCTGATGCTTTCCATCTTTGTGCGGGAAGTTCATTTCATGGAGGAGTTCACGGATTACACGAAAACCAATCAGATTTTTCTGGATGGATATATCTGCAAAGCGCCTATTTACCGGAAAACCCCGCTGGGCCGGGAGATCGCCGATATTCTGCTGGCGGTGAACCGCCCATACGGCAAGTCCGACTACATACCCTGCATCTCCTGGGGAAGGAACGCGCGTTTTGCCTCCAGCTTCACCGTAGGCACCAGGGTGCGGATCTGGGGCCGGGTTCAGAGCCGGGAATACACCAAAAAGATCAGCGAGACAGAATGCGAGAAGCGCATCGCCTACGAGGTGAGCATCAGCAAACTGGAGTGCGACGAGGTGGAATCAGTTTAAAAGCCGCCTACAAGCAAGCTTGACGCGGCTTCCCGCGCCAATTTTCCCGCCGTCTGAACCGTTACGAAAAATTAAAAAAAATGTAAGAAAAGTTTGCAAAAACAGAAAAACTGTGCTATTATGGGCCGTGTTCGCTAAGAATGATCTTTTAGTTTGAAAAAAGCTGTTTATCAGCATACGAGGTGCAATACGATGAAAGAAAGCATGATACAGGTGATCTGCGGACCGGGAAGAGGAAAGTCTACCGGCGCGCTTGGCCGGGGCATCAGCGCCCTGAATAAAGGCCAGTCGGTCATCATGGTGCAGTTTTTAAAAGGATCGCTGGATTTGCAAAACGCGGAGGTGATCAAACGGCTGGAACCGGAGTTCAAGCTGTTCCGCTTTGAAAAATCCTCTGTCATTTTCGACCGCCTGACGGACGAGGAGAAGAACGAGGCCTGCATCAATATCCGCAACGGCTTAAACTTCGCCAAAAAGGTGCTGGCCACCCGGGAATGCGACGTGCTGATCCTGGATGAGATTCTGGGCATTCTGGACGAGGGGATCATTTCCCTGGAGGAGCTGATCAATGTGATCGAGCAGGCCCGCCAGGTGGAGATCCGCCTGATTCTCACCGGCACGGTTTACCCTCAGGAGCTGGACGGCCGTGTGGACGAGGTTACCCGCCTTCAGACCCGCTACGAGGAAGTGAAGCCGGAAGAATAATTGTTGACAAGAAAAAGGTTCAATGTTAATATAGTACCAACAATCATAGAGTAGAGGTTGCGTCAATCATCAGTAACAAGCCGGATGTGGCAGGCACAGAAGAAGGTTTGGGAAAGGGAACGACGCCGAAGAGAGGATGCGCCTGCGCGGCATGCTGCTCTGGGGATATGGCGAACAGCCATATAACTGTCATCCCGAGCGGATGGTGAGCTACCTGAAAGACGATGCGGATTTATGGATCGAACGTATAAGGGCTGACTGACCGTCAGTCCTTTTTTGTTGAATGTAATGGGCCTCCGGCGCAGCCGGAGGGCGATTGCGGAATGTAATGGGCCGCAGGCGCAGTCAGCGGGCGATTGCGGAATGTAATGGGCCCCAGGCGAAGCCAGCGGGCGAGACAAAAACGTTGATCCCGACATATACGGCAGAAGGGGCAAGCCCATGATTGATTCAAGAAAAAGGAGAGAAGGATTATGGCAATTTTTGAAGGAGCAGGAGTCGCGTTAGTCACCCCGTTTAAGGAGAACGGCGAGGTCAATTATGAGAAGCTGGAGGAGATCGTGGAGGAGCAGATCGCAGGGGGAACCGACGCGATCATTGCCTGCGGCACCACCGGCGAGGCGTCCACCATGTCCCACGAGGAGCATCTGGACGTGGTCCGCTATGTGTGCCAGGTGACCAAGAAGCGGATTCCCGTGATTGCAGGCACCGGCAGCAACTGCACGGAGACTGCGGTCTACCTGTCGGTTGAGGCGGAGAAGTTCGGGGCGGACGGACTGCTGCTGGTTTCCCCCTACTACAATAAGGCCACCCAGAAGGGGCTGATCTGCCATTTCAGCGCGGTAGCGGAGGCCGTTAAGATCCCCATCCTGCTGTACAACATTCCCGGGCGCACCGGCGTGACGATCCAGCCCGAGACCATCGCCTCCCTGTGTAAGAACGTGGACAACATCGTGGGCGTCAAGGAGGCCAGCGGCAATTTCTCCGCCATGGCCACCATGATGAACCTGGCGGACGGCCGGGTGGATCTGTACTCCGGAAACGACGATCAGATCGTTCCCCTGCTGGCCCTGGGCGGCAAGGGCGTGATCTCCGTGCTGAGCAACATCGCCCCGGCTCAGACTCACGCCATCTGCCAGGCCTTCTTTGACGGGAATCCGGCTGAGAGCGCCAGACTTCAGCTGGCGGCCATCCCGCTGATCGCGGAGCTGTTCCGGGAGGTGAATCCGATCCCGGTGAAGGCCGCCATGAACCTGATGGGCAAGGGCGTAGGCCCTCTGCGCCTGCCTCTGACCGAGATGGAACCCCAGAACCAGGAGAAGCTGAGAGCCGCCATGACGGCTTACGGGCTTCTGTGAAGCGACGAGAGGGCGGAGGAAGAAGCATATGGTAAGAGTGATAATGCATGGGTGTAACGGCGCCATGGGACGGGTGATCACCGGCCTGGCCGCCGAGGATCAGGAACTTGAAATTGTGGCGGGCATCGATGTGAACCCCGGCCCGGACCAGGGCTATCCGGTGTTCCCCTCCCTGAATGACTGTGATGTGCAGGCGGACGTGGTGGTGGATTTCGCCTCCGCGAAGGCGGTGGACGGACTTCTGGACTACTGTGAGGCCCACGGTATGCCCCTGGTGCTGTGCACCACCGGGCTGTCGGAGGAACAGATTCTCCGCGTGGGAGCGGCGGCTGAGAAAACGGCGATTCTGCGCTCCGCCAACATGTCCCTGGGCGTGAACCTGCTGATGAAGCTGGTGCAGGATGCGGTCAGAGTGCTGGCGGGGACTGGTTTTGACATTGAGATTGTGGAAAAACACCACCGGCGGAAAAAGGACGCTCCCAGCGGGACCGCTCTGGCTCTGGCCGATTCCATCAACACCGCGATGGAGGACAAATACCGCTACACCTATGACCGCAGCGACAGAAGCGCGCCCAGGGATCCCGGGGAGATCGGCATCTCGGCGGTCCGGGGCGGCACCATTGTGGGCGAGCACGACGTGATTTTTGCGGGCACCGACGAGGTGATCACCTTCAGCCACACGGCGTACTCCCGGGCGATTTTCGCCAAGGGCGCCCTGTCCGCGGCTAAGTTTCTGGCCGGCAAGGGGCCGGGGCTGTACGATATGGCGGATGTGGTCGGCCTGTAGCAGGGCATGAAGCTCCGACAGACCCGATAACGGCTGTTTCCAATCAAAAAATTAGAAAATATTTCCACCATAATCCATTCTCCCGACGCACATAATAAGGGTAGAAATCGAAAGGAGAATGCGATTATGAAAAAAATCAGACCTATTATTTTCACAATGCTGCTGATCGCTATGGTGATGACCGCCACAGCCTGCGGCAGCTCCAATAACAATTCCGGCCAGTCCAGCACCAGCACCAGCCAGTCCGCTACCCAGCAGTCCGGCACTGCCGCTCAGGAAACCAGCCGGGTAGGCGAGTCCGGTTCCGCTGCCGTTGACGGCACCTCGGAGGACGGCGGGATCATCGACGGCGTTGTCAACGATATTGAAAAAGGTGCCGACGACGTGAGAAACGGCATGGACGACATGGAGTCCACCAGTGCCGGCGACAATGCGAACACCTCCAGCAATGGAGCCAATGAATAAGCTGGTTTCAGATGTACGCGGACCTTTGCTCCTGTTAGCGGGAGCGAAGGTCCATTTTCTGCTTGTGCCCGAGGCGTCCTTCCGCTATAATGGGGGTGTGGCGGGAGGAGATCGGATGATGATAACTGCGACGGTTTATGGAATGCAGCGGAGAAGGTGGCGCAGGGCAGAGGTGCGCCGGTGGAAAGAGGACCAAAGCCGGGGGCTTTGGCGCAGGAGTCTCTCCCTGCTGTTTAAATTTTGTCTGCTGGCCGCCCTTTTGGCGGAGACCTGTTGGTTCGCCGCTTCCTTCATCACGGTGGAGCGGGTGGAAGAAACGCAGGGGATTTACAAGACCGATCCGGGGCCGGAGAGAACCGGGCGGGGCATCCGCCTGCGGTTGGATGACGGGGCGGTGAGCCTCTTTGAGGTGGAAGAGCGGGCGGTTTTCGGGAGTGATTAGCTTTCGTGTATACAATTCATTAGGAATTTTAATGATTGTCCGGCTTGTATTCACTGTGGGATTGTATTATAATTTCTACTGAAAAGGCGCTCTTTTATAGCGTCAACTTATAAGTTAATGGAATACATAGAAAAGGACAGGTGGATACCCATGGAAAAGAAAGAGATGCTTTACGAGGGAAAGGCTAAGAAGGTCTACACAACGGAGGATCCGGATGTATTAATCGTTTCCTACAAGGATGACGCGACCGCGTTCAACGGACTGAAAAAGGGAACCATCGTCGGCAAGGGTGCAATCAATAACCGCATGACCAATTTCATTTTCAAGAAGCTGGAGGCCCAGGGCGTGCCGACCCACCTGGTTGAGGAATTAAATGACCGCGAGACCGCTGTTAAGAAGGTTGAGATCGTTCCCCTTGAGGTGATCATCCGCAACTACTCCGCAGGCAGCTTCGCCAAGAAGATGGGAATGGAGGAGGGCGTGAAGTTCAAATGCCCCACCCTGGAGTTCAGCTACAAGAACGACGATCTGGGCGATCCCTTCATCAACAGCTACTACGCGCTGGCTTTGGAACTGGCAACCCAGGAGGAAATCGATGACATCACCAAGTACGCCTTCAAGGTAAACGAGGTGCTTCAGCAGTATTTTGACGCCTTAAACATCGATCTGATCGACTTCAAGATCGAGTTCGGCCGCTACCACGGCAAGGTCATTCTGGCGGATGAGATTTCCCCGGATACCTGCCGTCTGTGGGACAAGGACACCCACGAAAAGCTGGACAAGGACCGCTTCAGAAGAGATTTGGGCGGGGTTGAGGACGCTTATGAGGAAGTGTTCCGCAGACTGGGAATCCAGTAAAAATTGTATAATGAAAAGACCCATTCCCCCCTGTCGGACCGGCAGAGGGGATTAACCAATCCTACAGGCAGAAAGGACACGACCGGATGAACGAGCTGGATTTTGACATTGGAGGGGACAAGCTGCGGGAAGAATGCGGGGTTTTCGGAATCTACGACCTGGATGGCGCAGACGTGGCATCGACCATCTATTACGGGCTTTTCGCCCTGCAGCACAGGGGGCAGGAGAGCTGCGGCATCGCAGTCAGCGATACGGAGGGACCCAAGGGGAAGGTTTCCGCATACAAGGGAATGGGGCTTTGCAATGAAGTGTTTGAGACGGAGCATCTGGAGCGGATGCACGGAAATATCGGGGTGGGCCACGTGCGCTACTCCACTGCGGGCAGCAGCACCCGTGAGAACGCCCAGCCGCTGGTGCTCAACTACGTGAAGGGCACCCTGGGGCTGGCCCACAACGGCAATCTGGTGAACGCGCCCCAGCTGCGGAAGGAGCTGGAGTACACCGGAGCCATTTTCCAGACCACCATTGACTCCGAGGTGATCGCCTACCACATCGCCAGGGCGCGCATCGGCACCCCCAATGTGGAGAGCGCGGTGGCCGCCGCCATGAAAAAACTCTCAGGGGCTTACTCCCTGGTGATTATGAGCCCAAGAAAGCTGATCGGGGCCCGGGATCCTTACGGCTTCAAGCCCCTGTGCATCGGCAGGCGGGACAACGCCTATATCCTGGCCTCCGAGACCTGCGCCCTGGAGACCATCGGCGCGGAGTTTGTCCGGGATGTGGAGCCGGGCGAGATCGTGGCCATCACCCGGGAGGGCATCGCCTCCAACCGGGAAATGTGCCTGCCGGATCCGGACAGAGAGGCCCGCTGCGTGTTTGAGTACATCTATTTCTCACGGCCGGACAGCGCCTTTGACGGCGTGGGCGTGTATCGGGCCCGGCTGCAGGCCGGACGCTTCCTCGCCATGGATTCGCCGGTGGAGGCGGATTTGGTGGTGGGTGTGCCGGAGTCCGGAAATGCGGCGGCCCTGGGTTATTCCATGGAGTCCGGGATTCCATACGGCACCGCCTTTGTGAAGAATTCCTATGTGGGCCGGACGTTTATCAAACCCAAGCAGAGCAGCCGGGAGTCCGCGGTTCGGGTAAAGCTCAATGTGCTAAAGGAGGCGGTGGCCGGAAAGCGGGTGATCATGATCGACGATTCCATTGTCCGGGGCACCACCAGCGCCCTGATCGTGCACATGCTGCGGGATGCCGGGGCGAAGGAGGTGCATGTGAAAGTCAGTGCGCCGCCTTTCCTGCACCCCTGCTACTTTGGAACCGATATCCCGGACGAGGACCAGCTCATCGCCCACGGACGCTCTGTGGAGGAGATCCGGCGGCTTATCGGCGCGGATTCCCTGGCTTATCTGCGGATGGAGCGGCTTAAGGAGATGGCCGGGGGAAAGCCCATCTGCACCGCCTGTTTCAGCGGAATCTATCCCATCGAGCCGCCCAGGGAGGACATCCGGGGAAACTACGAGCGGTGAGGAGTCGCCTCCACGGGGCTGTTCCTGGGGACGTGTGAACATAAGAGAGAATCAGGACCGGCGGCGGGACAGCAAACCCGCGCCGCGCCGGCCGGAAAATAGAAGAGAGGACGAACTATCCCATGAGTGAATACAACAAATATGTAAGCCCGCTGTCCGAGCGCTACGCCAGCAAGGAGATGCAGTACATTTTCTCGCCGGACAAGAAGTTCAAGACCTGGAGAAAGCTGTGGATCGCCCTGGCCGAGACCGAGCGGGAGCTGGGCCTTTCCATTACCCAGGAGCAGATCGACGAGCTGAAGGCCCACGCGGAGGAGATCAACTACGAGGTGGCCATTGCCAGGGAGAAGGAAGTGCGTCACGACGTGATGAGCCATGTGTACGCCTACGGCGTACAGTGCCCGGCGGCCAAGGGGATCATCCATCTGGGCGCGACCTCCTGCTATGTGGGGGACAACACGGACCTGATCGTCATGACCGAGGCCTTAAAGCTGGTGCGCAGCAAGCTGATCAACGTGATCGCCGAGCTGGCCAAATTCGCGGATCGGTACAAGGCTCAGCCCACTCTGGCGTTCACCCATTTCCAGCCGGCCCAGCCCACCACGGTGGGAAAGCGGGCCACTCTGTGGATGATGGAGCTGAAGCTGGATCTGGACGATCTGGACTACCTTATCGGTTCCATGCGTCTTTTGGGCTCCAAGGGAACCACCGGCACCCAGGCCAGCTTCCTGGAGCTTTTTGACGGCGACCATGAGAAATGCCGCCGTCTGGACCAGCGAATCGCTGAGAAGATGGGCTTTTCCGGCTGCTACCCGGTATCCGGCCAGACCTATTCCCGCAAGGTGGACAGCAGAGTCTTGAGCGTTCTCGCGGGTATCGCCCAGAGCGCCCACAAATTCTCCAACGACGTGCGGCTTTTGCAGCACTTAAAAGAGGTGGAGGAGCCTTTTGAGAAGAAACAGATCGGCTCCTCGGCCATGGCCTACAAGCGCAACCCCATGCGCAGCGAGCGCATCGCCTCCCTGGCCAATTATGTGATGAGCGATATGATGAACCCCATGCTGGTGGCCTCCACCCAGTGGTTCGAGCGGACCCTGGATGACTCCGCCAACAAGCGACTGTCCGTGCCGGAAGGATTTCTGGCGGTGGACGGCATCCTGGATTTGTACTTAAACGTGGTGGACGGCCTGGTGGTGTACCCCAAGGTGATTGAGAAACACATGATGGCGGAGCTGCCGTTTATGGCCACCGAGAACATCATGATGGACGCGGTGAAAGCCGGCGGCGACCGCCAGGAACTGCACGAGCGTATCCGCGAGCTGTCTATGGAGGCGGGGCGGAACGTGAAAGAGAACGGGCTGGACAACAATCTGCTGGAGCTGATTGCCGCGGACCCGGCCTTCGGCCTGTCCTTAGATGAGCTGAAGCAGACGATGGATCCCTCTCGCTACGTGGGACGCGCGCCCCGGCAGGTGGAGGAGTTCTTAAGCGAGGTGATCAATCCGCTGCTGGAGGAGAACCGCGGCCTTCTGGGGATGACCGCGCAGATTAACGTATAAAAAACGTGACAGAAATACAGCCAAAGGGCGTTCCGGTTTTGACGGGGCGCCCTTACCTGTGGTATGATGGGAAATATGGCGTGAGAGCGGAGGAACGAAGGATCGGGGGAAATGGCGATGACCATTAATTTTGAGTATTACAAGGTGTTTTACTATGTGAGCCGCTACGGCAGCCTGACCGCGGCGGCAAAGGAGTTGTGTATCTCCCAGCCCGCGGTGAGCCAGGCGGTGCGGCAGCTGGAGAAGGAGGCGGGTACGCGCCTGTTTTCCCGCACCTCCAAGGGCGTTTTGCTGACCCGGGAGGGGGAACTTTTGTACCGCTATGTGAAGAGCGGGGTGGAGAGCCTGCTGGAGGGGCAGCGGATGTTGGAGCGGATGCTGGGCATGGACATGGGCGAAGTGCGCATCGGGGCCAGCGATATGACCCTCCAGTTTTTTCTGCTCCCGTTTTTAGAACAGTTCCACCAGCAGTTTCCCAACATCAAGGTCAATGTCTCCAACGCGCCCACGCCGGAGACCATCGAGAGCCTGACCGAGGGGAGAATTGATTTCGGCGTGGTCACCACGCCCGTTGAGGCGGGAAAGGGGATCCGGCAGATTCCGGTGATGCCGTTTCGCAACGTGTTTATCGCGGGCAAGCGCTTCGGGTACCTGAAGGGAAAGGAGCTGGATTACACGGTGCTGTCCGGTCTTCCCTGCATTTTTCTGGAAAAAAATACCAGCACCAGGACCTTCATGGACCGGTTTCTGGAAGAACATTCCATCCGTCTGACGCCGGAGTTCGAGCTGGCCATCAGCGACATGGTGGTCCAGTTTGCCAAGCGCAACATGGGGGTGGGCTGCGTGATGGAGGGATTCGCCAGGGAAGCCCTGGAACGGGGGGAAGTGTTCGAGCTGAAATTCCGCCGGGAGATGCCCCAGAGGCAGATCTGCGTGGTGACCGGGGATGAAAATCTGATCTCCCTGGCCGGGCGGAGCCTGTTTCAGATGATCACCGGGGGAGAGCAGAGGAAATACGGGAATGATACAGAGGAGAATGGGAAATGATATTGCATAACACATACCGCTGGCTGGACAAGAACCGGGGGAGAATCCGCACGGCCATTGGCATGGCGTGGCCGTCGGTGCTGGAGTCCTTTTTGGTGGCGCTGGCGGGCATGGTGGACACCATGATGGTCAGTTCCATCGGGGCCTACGCGGTGGCGGCCGTGGGCCTGACCACCCAGCCAAAATTCATCGGCCTGGCGCTGTTTATCGCCACCAACGTGTCGGTTTCGGCCCTGGTGGCCCGGCGAAAAGGGGAGATGGACGCTTACGGGGCCAACGAGACCCTGCTGACCGCCCTGGTGTTCACCGCCATTGCGGGGACGGTGGTCAGCGCGGTTTGCGTGTATCTGGCGGACCCCATTATCCGCCTGTGCGGCTCAGGGGCGGACACCCACGAGGGAGCGGTGCTGTATTTCCGCATCATCATGGGCGGCATGATGTTCAACATCATCTCCCTGGTGATCAACGCGGCCCAGCGGGGGTCCGGTAACACCCGCATCGCCATGACCACCAACGTGACCTCCAACCTGCTCAACATTGTGGGAAACTACCTGTTAATCGGCGGCCACTTCGGTTTCCCGGCCCTGGGGATCAAGGGGGCGGCTATCGCCACGGTGTTCGGCACCGTGGTGGCCTGCGTCATGAGCATCGCTTCCCTGCTGCGGAGAGACAGCTTTGTGAACATCCGAACCATGGTGCGGGACAAGGTGCGGCTGTCCCTGCGGCCGGTGAAAGCCATCGCAAAGCTCAGCTCCAGCGTGTTTCTGGAACAGCTTCTCATGCGGGCGGGCTTCATGTCCACCGCGGTGATGACCGCCAAACTGGGGACCGAGGCATTCGCGGCCCATCAGGCGGCCATGAACATTTTAAGCATCTCCTTCTCCTTCGGGGACGGCATGCAGGTGGCGGCAGTGGCCCTGATCGGCCGCAGCCTGGGGGAGAAGCGGCCTCAGCTGGCCCGCCTCTACGGGCAGATCTGCCAGCGCATTGGCAATGTGATCTCTCTGGCGGTCTCGGTGTTCTTTCTTCTGTGCGGGCGCTTTTTGTACCAGATCTATTTCGACGAACCGCACATTGTGGACATGGGCGTGACGCTGGTGCGCGTGATTGTGCTGATCGTGATCGTGCAGATCGCCCAGGTGATCTACATGGGCTGCCTGCGGGGCGCGGGGGACGTGATTTTCACCACCATCGCCTCCACCGTCAGCGTTACCATCATCCGGACTGCGGTCTCCTACGTCATGTGTTACGTGGCGGGTCTGGGCCTGATGGGAATCTGGCTGGGGATTCTGGCGGACCAGATCAGCCGTTTTCTGTTCACCAACTGGCGCTTCAAATCCGGAAAATGGACGAAAATCCGCATTTAGGACGTTCGGTACGTCGCACCAGGACGTGCTTGCCGTATGTCCCGGGCCGCCCGCAGCAGGAACCTGGTTGATACAAATGATATAATCCTTGCTTATGGAAAATATAATAAAGACTGTCTTTACTTATGACAACCGCTGTAGTAAAGTATAAAAGGATTTGGTCCGGCGGTTTGGGCGGTCCAATGACAAGCGATACGGTTACACGACAAGGTTTGCGGGCTTTGCCCAAAGGAGGATTATCAAAATGGTTCAAGCGATTGTAGGAGCGAACTGGGGAGACGAGGGAAAAGGCAAGATCACGGACATGCTGGCCAAGGAATCGGACATCATCATCCGCTTTCAGGGCGGCAGCAACGCGGGCCACACCATCATCAACAACTACGGTAAGTTTGCGCTTCACCTGCTTCCGTCCGGCGTGTTTTACCAGCACACCACCAATATCATCGGAAACGGCGTGGCGCTCAACATCCCCTATCTGGTTAAGGAGGTTCAGTCTCTGGTGGAGAAGGGCGTGCCTCAGCCCCACATCCTGGTATCGGACCGGGCGCAGATTCTGATGCCTTACCACGTGCTGTTTGACACCTACGAGGAAGCGCGTCTGGCGGGTAAGTCCTTTGGTTCCACCCAGTCGGGCATCGCGCCGTTTTATTCCGATAAATATGCCAAGACCGGCTTTCAGGTAAGCGAGCTCTACGAGGAGGAGAGCCTGAAGGAGAAGGTATACCGCGTCTGCGAGATGAAGAACGTGCTGCTGGAGCACCTGTACCACAAGCCGCTTCTGGACCCGCAGGAGGTATTTGAGGAGATGCTGGAGTACCGCGCCATGGTGGATCCTTATGTGTGCGATACCTCCGCTTACCTGTACGAGGCCATCCGTCAGGGCAAACGGATTCTGCTGGAGGGACAGCTTGGCTCCTTAAAGGACCCGGACCACGGCATCTATCCCATGGTCACTTCCTCCTCCACGCTGGCGGCTTACGGCGCCATCGGAGCCGGGATTCCGCCCTATGAGATCAAGGACATTATCACCGTGGTGAAGGCGTATTCCAGCGCCGTGGGCGCGGGCGCTTTTGTCAGCGAGCTTTTCGGCGACGAGGCGGAGGAGCTGCGCCGCCGCGGCGGTGACGGCGGGGAGTACGGGGCCACCACCGGACGTCCGCGCCGGGTGGGCTGGTTCGACGCGGTGGCCACCCGCTACGGCTGCCGCGTCCACGGAGCCACCGAGGCGGCCTTCACGGTGCTGGATGTGCTGGGATATCTGGACGAGCTGTCCGTGTGCGTGGGTTATGAGATCGACGGACAGGTCACGAAAGATTTCCCGACCACAGGCAAGCTGAATCGGGCGAAACCGGTTTATGCCAAATTGCCCGGCTGGAAGTGCGATATCCGCGGCATCAAAAACTACAGGGATCTGCCCGAGAACTGCCGGGGCTATATCGAGTTCGTGGAGAAGGAGATCGGCGTGAAGATCACCATGGTCTCCAACGGACCGGGGCGCGAAGATATCATTCTGCGCAAGTAATATTCCCCGCAGGCAATACTCCCCGTGGCAGGGAGCAAAGGGTCAAAAAGGACGTCCCGCAGGCTTTGGTTACAGCCTGGGGGCGTCCTTTTTGTCGCAGAGCGCCTTGCGGGCGATTGCGGAATGTAATGGGCCTCTGACGCGGCCTGCGGGCGATTTTAAGAGCGGTCCTTACCGTCCGGGTCCTCGTCCCGTTTTAACACCTTTCCGATCAGGTTCATGGCGTAGAAGAACACCGGCACCAGCACCAGGCAGAGCAGGGCGGCCATGAGATAGTTGGCCGGCGCGCCGGTGATGGCCAGCACCAGGATGGCGACGGACAGTGCGATGAACAGAAGAGCGGCAATCAGAGCCGCAACGCGTTTGAATTTCATTGGATTCTCCTTTCAGCCGGCCGCATCAGATTTCCTCGGCCAGCTCTTCCCAGCGGGCATAGAGCTCTTCCAGGCGGGAGGCACCCTCCTCCTTCTCCTTGTTCAGCTCCATCAGCCGGGCCACGTCGGTGTAGACTTCCTCCAGAGCCAGAAGGCCGTCGATCTCGGCATCCCGGGTTTCCAGGCGGTGGATCTCGTCCTCGGTCTTTTTGAGATCGTTCTGGAGCTTGCGGATCCTGGCCTGCTCCTCCTTCTGGGCCTTCCATTCCAGTTTACCCGCAGGAGCGGCGCTTGATTCCTTCTCGGATAAAACCGGACCCGCCTCCGGGGCGAAGATAGCGGCTGCCGCCTTGCCGCCCGGGATCAGGACGGAGCTGGGGACGGACCCGGGAAGCACAGAGGCCAGGCGCTGGAAGTGAGCGGCCTCCACGTCCTCCTTTTTCTCCAGATAATAGTCGTAGTTGCCGATATAGTTCACAAAGCTGCGCCCGGTCAGATCCAGAATCCGGGTGGCGGTGCGGTTGATGAAATAGCGGTCGTGGGACACGTACAGCACAGTGCCGGTGTAGCGGTTTAAGGCGCTCTCCAGAATCTCCTTGGAGGTGATGTCCAGATGGTTGGTGGGCTCGTCCAGGAGTAGAAAATTGGCGTCCGAGAGCATGAGTTTGGCCAAGGATACCCGGCCCCGCTCGCCGCCGCTCAAATCCCGGATCAGCTTGAACACGTCGTCCCCGGTGAACAGAAAGGAGGCCAAAGTGTTTCGGATCTGGGTGTTGTTCATGGTGGGGTATGTGTCCTGAATCTCGTCAAACAGGGTCTTTTCCATGTGCAGCACCTGGTGCTCCTGGTCGTAGTAGCCGATGTGCACCTTGGAGCCCAAACGGATCTCGCCGGTATCCGAGGGGAGCATCCGGTTGATGATCTTTAACAGGGTGGTCTTGCCCGTGCCGTTGTTGCCGATGATGGCGATGCGCTCGCCGCGCTTGACCTCAAAATCCACGTGCTCGAACAGGAGCTGGGAGCCGAAGGATTTTCTTAAGTCCTTAACGGTCAGCACGTCGTTGCCGCTGACCACGTCCGGCTCCAGGCGGATGTCCATGGAGTCGTTGACCTCCACCGGCTTGTCGATGCGCTCGATTTTCTCCAGCATCTTCTCGCGGCTCTCCGCCCTGCGGATGGATTTCTCACGGTTGAAGGATTTGAGCTTGGTGATCACCGCCTCCTGGTGCCGGATTTCCTGCTGCTGGTTTAAGTAAGCGCGGATCTGGGCGTCCCGGAGCATGGCCTTCTTGTCGGAGTAGGCGGAGTAGTTGCCCAAAAACACGGTGCCGACGCCGTTGTCCAGCTCCACGATCTTGGTCACCACCCGGTCCAGAAAATACCGGTCGTGGGCTACGATCAGCACCGCTCCGGTGTAGCTCTTTAAGTAGGTCTCCAGCCAGGCGATGGACTCCATGTCCAGGTGGTTGGTGGGCTCGTCCAAGAGCAGGATGTCGGGCTTTGTCAGCAGCAGCTTTCCCAGGGACACCCGGGTCTTCTGACCGCCGGACAGGGCGGTGATGGGCTTGGTAAACTCATCCTCCTCAAAGCCCAGGCCCTTTAAGACGCCCGTGATCTCGCTGCGGCAGGCGTAGCCGTTGGCCATCTCAAACTCGTGGTTTAAGCGGCCGTACTGGGCCAGCTTGGCCTCCAGCTCGTCCCCGGAAGCGGATTTCATCTCCAGCTCCAGGCGGCGCAGCTGTTCCTCCATCTCCAGGATGGGGCGCTTGACCTCCAGCAGCGCGTCGTAGATGGTCTCGGCGCCCTCCAGGTCCTGGTGCTGGGCCAGATAACCGATGGTGGAGCCCTTGGAAACGGTGACGCTGCCCTCGTCGGGCGCCAGCTCTCCGATCATAATTTTGAGCAGGGTGGACTTGCCGGCGCCGTTTATGCCGACCACGGCTGCTTTTTCATGTTCCTCTATATGAAAGGATATGTGTTTTAAAATATCGTTGTCCCCGAAGGATTTGGTTATGTTGCTGCACGACAAAATCATGGTGTTTCTCCTTTACAAAGCCCCGGATCAGATTGGGGTTGGGGGCTTTTTGCGGCTGTTTGGCCTATTCAAGTATAATATAGGGTTATATTTTTTTCAAGAACATCATGAAACGTGTTTGACATTTTTTTGACACGTGCGTATAATAGAACTATTAAAATCATACAACGGATGACTATATTTTTTCAGGGAAGGTGACAAGATAAATGGAACGGAAAGAAATCTCCAAGGCAGTGATCGGAAGGCTGCCGCGCTACTACCGATATTTGGGGGAACTGATCGAAGAGGGCGTGGAGCGGATTTCTTCAAATGAGCTGAGTGCCAGGATGAAGGTGACCGCATCGCAGATCCGCCAGGACCTGAACAATTTCGGAGGATTCGGCCAGCAGGGGTACGGATACAACGTGAAATACCTGTACTCGGAGATCTCAAAGATCCTGGGAATCGACCAGCAGCACAATGTGATTATCATCGGAGCCGGAAATCTGGGCCAGGCGATCGCCAACTACACCAATTTCGAGCGCCGCGGTTTTGTGATCAAAGGAATGTTCGACATCAACCCCAAGCTGATCGGCCTGGTGATCCGTGGAATCGAGATCCGTTCCGTGGACGACCTGGAGACATTCATCAAGGACAACGAGATTCAGATTGCGGCCCTGACCATCCCCAAGACGAAGGCCCCTGAGATCGCGGACCGTCTGGTGAACGCGGGAATCAAGGCGATCTGGAATTTCGCCCACACCGACCTGGTGGTGCCCGACGACGTGGTGGTGGAGAACGTGCATCTGTCCGAGAGCCTGATGCGCCTGTCCTACCGCGTGTGCAGCATGCAGGACCAGGGCGACGGTGAAAAATCCTCCAAGTGACGGGGTGCCGTGAGCTATGATACTGGGTGTTGGAACGGATTTAGTGGAAATTGACCGCGTCCGGAAGGCCTGTGAGCGGGATTCTTTTGTGGTGCGCACATTTACGGAACTGGAACGCCGGCAGGCGGGGGACAAAATCTCCCGCTTTGCCGGCAGTTTTGCTGTCAAGGAGGCTGTGGCCAAGGCGCTTGGTACGGGCTTTCGCGCGTTTATGCCCATCGATATCGAGGTGGCGCGGGATGAGCTTGGAAAGCCTTATGTGAATCTGTACCGGGGAGCCAAGGCATTGGCTCATGAGCTGGGCGTGGAGCGCATCGAGGTCTCCATCAGCAATACGGCGGAGCACGCCATGGCCTTCGCGGTGGCGGAGGGCGCGCCCCGGGCAGGTGAAAAGGAGGTTGGCGGATGAGAACATTGGTGACCGGAAAACAGATGAAGGCTGTGGACGCCCACGCCATCGTTACCGTCGGCATACCGTCCATGGTGCTTATGGAGCGGGCGGCCTTTGCGGTGGCGCGGGAGGTCAAAGGGATATTGGAGGAGGGCGTTACGGGCCGCCCGGACCGCGGCGCAGCGGTCTGGTCCGTATGCGGCACCGGGAACAACGGGGCCGACGGTATCGCCGCGGCACGGATGCTGTTTTTAGAGGGCGTGAGCGCCGGTGTAGTGCTCATTGGTCAGCCGGAGAAGGGTACGGAGGAATTTCTTCAACAGCTGAAAATTGCCCGTAATCTGGGGATGGAGATTCTCTCCCGGGAACAGTGGGAGGAGCTTTGCAGCCAGGGTGGGATGCAATGCCGGGTTTTGATCGACGCTATCTTCGGCGTGGGTCTGAGCCGTCAGGTGCAGGGCGCGTACGCGGAGTGCATCCGGCGGATCAACGGCCTGCGCCTGGACGGGACCGTTGAATGCGTAGCGGCGGTGGATATCCCCTCGGGCGTCCACTCCGACACGGGGCAGGTGATGGGGGAGGCGGTGAGCGCGGATTTGACCGTGACCTTCGGTTGGGAGAAGCGGGGCACGGTGCTCTACCCCGGGCGCAGCCTGGCCGGCCGTGTGGTGGTGGAGAACATCGGATTTCCGCCCCTGGATTCCCTGAAGCCCGAGGTCCGGGACGGGGAGGACGAGGAGGAAACCCCATACGCCTGTACCTACGGCCCCGGGGATCTGGAGCGTATTCCTGAGCGCGCGGCCTACTCCAACAAGGGGACCTTTGGCAAGGTGTTGATCGTTGCGGGCTCGGAAAATATGTGCGGCGCAGCGTATTTGAGCGCTCTGGCCGCCTACCGCACCGGCGCGGGGCTGGTGAAGCTTCTGACTGTGGAGGAGAACCGGCTGATTCTTCAGTCCAGGCTGCCCGAGGCCATTTTGGCCACCTACACCGCGGGGCAGCTGATGGAAGGGCGGGAGGAATTTCGCAAGCTGATCGACGAGCAGTGCCGGTGGGCCGACGTGGTGGTGCTGGGGCCCGGTCTGGGCTGCGGCGCTTATGTGGAGTACCTGGTGGAGGACATTCTCACCATGGCCTGCTCGCCGGTGGTGGTGGATGCGGACGGCCTCAACACCATCGCGGCCCATCCCTACCTGACTTCCTACTATACGGAAAACATTATCATTACCCCGCACCTTGGGGAGATGGCCCGGCTGACCGGGCAGAGCATCCCGCAGATCCGGGAGAATCTGGTGGAGACGGCCGCCGAGTACGCGGCCCACTACGGACTCACCTGCGTGCTCAAGGATGCGGCCACGGTGGTCGCTTCCCGGGAGGGCGGCATCTACATCAATACCAGCGGCACCAGCGCCATGGCCAAGGCCGGTTCCGGCGACGTGCTCACCGGGATCATCGCGGGCCTTCTGGGCCTGGGCATGGATGAGACGGAGAGCGCCAGGCTGGGCGTTTATATCCACGGCCGGGCGGGCGAGGTGGCAGCGGTGAAAACCGGCTGCCACGGCATGCTGGCCTCGGATCTGGCGGAGGCCATCGGCAGCGCCATGGGCGGCAAAAAGGCCGGAAATGCGGCGGAGGCCGTTTTGCAGAGCAGGGATTCGGAGGAAAAAAGATGAGACCATATAACAGGGTGTACGCCACCGTGAATCTGGACGCGGTGGCTGACAATATGAAGGAGATGGCGGGCAATCTGCCCTCCGGCACCGGGATGATCGGCGTGGTGAAGGCGGACGGCTACGGCCACGGCTCCGTTCCGGTGGCGATGGCCGTGGACCCTTACGTCAGGGGCTTCGCCGTTGCCACGGTGGAGGAGGGAGTGATCCTGCGGCGCCATGGAATCGGGAAAATGATTCTGGTCCTGGGTGTCACCCATCCGGACCAATACGGGGAGCTGATCCGTTATCAGATCCGTCCCACCGTGTTCACGCTCCGGCAGGCTGAGCGCCTCTCGGAGCTGGCGTGCCGGGAGGGCGTGCGGGCGAAGCTCCATCTGGCGGTGGACACGGGCATGAGCCGCATCGGCATGGAGCCGGACGAAACTTCGGCGGAGATGGTATTGTCCATGAGCCGTCTGCCCGGGATCGAGATCGAAGGCATGTTCACCCATTTTGCCAGGGCCGATGAGCGGGATAAGGAATCCGCCCGGGCCCAGCTGGCGGCGTACCTGAACTTCTCAGAGCTATTAAAGAGCCGGGGGATTGAAATCCCGCTTAAGCACTGCAGCAACAGCGCGGGCATCGTGGAGGGACTGCCCTCCAACAGCCTGGATCTGGTGCGCGCGGGGATTTCCATCTACGGGCTATACCCCTCGGACGAGGTGGACCGGGAGACTGTACATCTGACCCCGGTCATGGAACTTAAGAGCCGTATCTCCTACATAAAGACCATCCGTCCGGGTACGCCGGTCAGTTACGGAGGCACCTTTGTGGCCCGCCGGCCCACGCGCATCGCCACCATCCCGGTGGGGTACGGGGACGGATATCCCCGCAGCCTCTCGTCCCGGGGAAGTGTGCTCATACGCGGACGGCGGGCGCCGATCCTGGGGCGGGTCTGCATGGACCAGTTCATGGTGGATGTGACGGATATCCCGGAGGCGGAGGAAGAGGACGTGGTGACGCTGATCGGCCGGGACGGCGGGGATCAGATTTCCGTGGAGGAGCTGGCCCGGCTTGGGGGCGGATTCCACTATGAGCTGATCTGCGATCTGGGCAAGCGGGTGCCAAGGGTCTATCTGCGGGGCGGGCGCATCGCCGGAACAAAGGATTATTTTCAGGATGTCTATGAGGGCTTTCGCCGTCCGTAGTTCCCGGGCGGTTCCGTTTTCACGTTTGAATCATATGTTAATAGTAGACCGCCGTTTCCGGGCGCAGGCTGCGCCTGAAACGGAGTGAATATATGGTCGGAGAGTGTCAATACTAATGGTAAATATAGATTGACGGAGTGTGAAGACTGTGATAATCAAACGTGGTGATATTTATTACGCGGATTTAAGGCCGGTGGTGGGATCCGAGCAGGGCGGAGTCCGTCCGGTGCTGATTATACAGAACGATGTCGGGAACAAACACAGCCCCACGGTGATCTGCGCCGCCATCACCTCGAAGATGAACAAGGCGAAGCTTCCCACCCATGTGGAGCTGAACACCAGGCGATGCGCCATGGTGAAGGACTCGGTGATTCTGCTGGAGCAGCTGCGGACCATTGACAAGCAGCGGCTGAAAGAAAAAATATGCCATATCGACGATGAACTGCAGCAGCGGGTGAACGACGCGCTGCTCATCAGTCTGGCGCTGGATACATAGGAAAAAACAGCGCTTGTTAAATTTCTGCTTTTCTTTTGCGGCTCTTTGCTATATAATGTGTTTGATCATTCTACAGGAGGAAGAGAAGAGAGATGGCAGACAATTTGGAGTTGCACGAGGGTGAGGTTGTGGAGAGCGAGGTAAAGGGAGACTACTGGGAGAAAACGCTCTGTATGTACAGCCAGAAGTCGGGAAAATACTGGTTTACCAACCAGCGAATTCTGTTCCGCGGAGGGTTTACCGCTTCCCTTGACCTGCCCTACGATGAGATTGACGATGTGAAGACCTGCAGCGTGGGCCCCTTTATCCCGTTCATGCCCACCGGCGTCAAGGTGACGATGAAGAACGGCAAAAGCTACAAGCTGTCGGTTCTGGGCCGCAAGAAAATTGCGGAATATATTCAGTCAAAGCTGTCATAATCGGGAAATGCCCGGCCATTGACGAAAAGTGGTAATAATGTTATGATAAACAGAGTTATGCCGCGGATTACAGGGCAGAGCTCTGTTTTTCTGTGAACGGGCGGGGAAACCGCCGGCGCAGGCTGCGGGAATTTTGGATCGTTTCATGAACGAAGGGAGTGTTTTTTACATCTATGGACGATGGTTATTCGCCTGTCGGTATTTTGGTATTGATCGGCCTGATCTTTCTGGAGGCGGTGTTTTACGGTTTCGGTTCCGCTATCCAGAATGTGAACGAGGGAAAGCTGGAGGAGGAGATGGAGAACGGCAATGAAAAGGCCGCCCGTCTGCTTCGGATCGTAAACCGGCCCACCCGTTTTGTGAACACCATCCAGATTACCACCCATTTGGTGGGAATTATCACCGGTATTTTTATTCTGCCCGTTGTGGTGAACGCGGCGGCCGGTAAATTCAGGACCATGAACCTGCTTAGCTCAGCGCGGACCATGGAAGCGGTGGGGGGAACGGCTCCCGCCTGGTATGCGGACCCGCTGTGGTGGATGTGGGCGGGGCTTACGGTGCTGTTTACCGTGGCCGCGGTGGCGTTTATCGTCAGCTTCGGCATCATTATCCCCAAGCGTCTGGCCGCCAAGGAGCCGGAGAAATGGGGCTACCGCATGATGCCCATGGTGCTGTTTGTCGCGGCCATTCTGCTGCCGCTCACCAAGCTGATCAGCGCAATGGCGTGGCTGGTGCTCAAAGCCTTTGGCGTAGATATGACGGCCGACGATGAGAATGTGACGGAAGAAGACATTATGTCCATGGTTAATGAAGGCCATGAGCAGGGCGTTCTGGAGGCCGGAGAGACGGAAATGATCACCAATATTTTCCAACTCGGCGACAAGGAAGCCTGGGACATCATGACCCACCGCACCAACATGGTGGTGCTCTCCGCGGATACCACGCTTCGGGAGGCGGTGGACTTCATACTGAAGGAAGGAACCAACACACGGTATCCCGTGTACGGGGAGGATATCGACGATATTGTCGGCATCCTGCACCTGCGGGATGCCATGGCGTATTTTGAAAAGCCGGAGAACAAGGAACGGCAGTTAATCGGGATCCCCGGGCTTCTCAGGGAAGCCAGCTTTATTCCGGAGACGCGCAGCATCGATACGCTGTTCAAAGAGATGCAGTCCAACAAGATACATATGGAGATCGTGGTGGACGAGTATGGACAGACGGCGGGCCTGCTGACCATGGAGGATATTCTGGAAGAGATCGTGGGCAATATCATGGATGAATACGATGAGGAGGAGGAGTTTATCACGCCTTTGGAGGACGGCAGCTTCAGCATGAGCGGCATGACTCCGCTGGAAGACGTGACGGCTGCCCTCAGCATCCGCTTCTCCGAGGAGGACAGCGACACCTACGACACATTGAACGGTTTTCTGATCTCCCGGCTGGACCGCATCCCCCAGGAGCACGAAAAGCCGCTGGTGGAATTTGCGGGCTGCCGCTTCCAGGTCACCAAGGTGGGCAACAAGATGATCGAGTCCGTCCATGTGAGCAGAATCTGCGGTCCAAAATCCGGCAAAGGGGAAACAGGAAAGGAAATAAAGGATTCGGATGATGCAGATCGCACAGAACACAAAGGAGATGTTCCGGGATAAAATTTTTCTCAAAAAGGCCGTGCAGATTGCCTGTCCGGTGGCCCTGCAGGGGATGTTAAACACCGTGGTCAACCTGGTTGACACGCTGATGATCGGCACTCTGGGGGCCACGGCCATTGCGGCGGTGGGACTGGCGAACAAGGTCTTTTTTGTGTTTTCGCTGCTGGTATTCGGGATTGTCAGCGGCAGCGGCATCCTGGCGGCCCAGTTCTGGGGCAGCGGCGATGTAAAACACATCCGCAAGGTGCTGGGCCTGTCCGTGGTGCTGTCCATGGTGGGCGCAGCGTTTTTTGTGATCCCGGCGGTGGCCTTTCCGGACAAGGTGATGCGCATCTTCACCACCAGCGAGGCCAGCATCTCCCTGGGCGCGCGCTACCTTCGGGTGGCGGCCCTCACCTATCCCTTTATCGCGCTGACCAACGTGTTCGTGGCGCTGCTGCGGGCGGTCAACAAGGTGGTGGTTCCCGTTTGCACCAGCTGCATCGCCATTGTGATCAATATTATCCTGAACTATATCCTGATCTTCGGCGCCTTTGGAGCGCCCAGGCTTGGGGTGGTGGGAGCCGCTCTGGCAACCATGATCGCCCGCCTGATTGAGGTGGCGCTGGTGGTGGGCTATGTGTACGGAACCCGGTCCCCGATAGCCGGGACGTTTCGGGAGCTGTTCGGCTGGCCGGGGCCATTTATCCGCCGTTTCCTGGACACCGCGGCACCGGTGATCGCCAACGAGTTCATGTGGGGGCTGGGCACCACCATGTACTCCCTGGCCTACGGGCGCATGGGGGATAACGCGGTGGCCGCAATCACCATTGCCACCACCATCCAGGATATCGTGGTGGTATTGTTTCAGGGGCTTTCCGCCGCTACGGCCGTGATCCTGGGAAATGAGATGGGCGCGGGAAAGCTTAAGCGGGCGGAGCGGTATGCGGTGAATTTCTTCATTTTGCAGTTTATCATCACCCTGGCCGCGGCCGCGGTGGTGGTGGGAATCCGCTGGCCGCTCATCGGGCTTTACCGCATCACGCCGGAGGTGGCCCGGGACGTGAACCTCTGTATTTTGGTGTTCGCCCTCTATATGCCGGCCAAGATGTTCAATTTTGTGAACGTGGTGGGCGTGCTCAGAAGCGGCGGGGACACGAAGATGTGCCTGTTTCTGGACACCAGCGGCGTGTGGTTCATCGGCGTTCCCCTGGCCTTCCTGGGGGCGCTGGTCTGGCGGCTGCCGATCTATACCGTATACGCCCTGGTGATGTTTGAGGAGGTCTACAAGATGATTCTGGGGTACATCCGGTACCGGCAGAAAAAGTGGCTGCGCAACCTGGCGGTGGAAATCCGCTGAAGGGTTCCGAAATGGGGAATTTCCGGCGAAAACCCGGTGAAAACCCTGTAATTTCCCCTTGTCATGGGCCAAAAATCGTGCTAAGATGGAAAAGATGTTTACATGCCAGAGACAAAAGGCCCGCCGGTGTGCGCGGGGCCGATGTTGTGAAAAACAGAATTTAATGAAGAAAGGGTGTTATACGAATGTCAGGACATTCAAAATTTGCCAACATTAAGCATAAGAAAGAGAGAAATGATGCGGCGAAGGGTAAAATCTTCACCGTGATTGGGCGTGAGATCGCCGTCGCCGTTAAGGAGGGCGGAGCGGACCCGGCCAACAACAGCAAACTGCGCGACGTGATCGCCAAGGCTAAGGCCAACAACATGCCCAACGATACCATTGACCGCGGGATCAAGAAGGCCGCCGGAGACGCGAACGCCGTGAACTACGAGGTGCTTACATACGAAGGGTACGGCCCCAGCGGTGTGGCCATTATCGTGGATACGCTGACCGACAACAAGAACCGCACCGCCGCCAATGTGCGCAGCGCGTTCACCAAGGGCAGCGGAAACGTGGGAACTCCCGGAAGCGTTTCCTATATGTTCGATAAGAAGGGACAGATCATCATCGACAAGGAAGAGTGCGAGATGGATCCCGACGATCTGATGATGCTGGCTCTTGACGCAGGCGCTGAGGATTTCTCTGAGGAGGAGGACAGCTATGAGGTTTACACTGCGCCCGAGGATTTCAGCAAGGTGCGCGAGGCCCTGGAGGCTGAGAACATCCCCATGCTGGAGGCGGATGTGACCATGATCCCCCAGACCTGGGTGGAGCTCTCCGACCCGGAGGACATCAAAAAGCTGACCAGGATTCTGGACCTGCTGGACGAGGACGACGACGTGCAGGCGGTGTACCACAACTGGGACGAATAGGATTAAACAGAAGGAGCTCTTCCCTGTTGTGCCGTAACGGCGCGCGGGGAGGAGCTTTTTAGGTGAATGCAGCGAGGGGCCGGCGCAGGCTGCGGGTGATTGCGGCGTACCCGGACGGCCGCGCCTCTGCGGCAGTATAAAAGCTGGGGATATAAAGGAGAACAGAAGATGAAGATTCAGAATGAGATCAGACAGTTTGAAGCGCAGTTTGAGGAAAGGACGGAGGAACTGCTGTTTTTGACCGGTCCAAACGGTTTTGGAGGGGGAAGGGTGCCGGGGGAGAAGCTCTGGTCCGCCTCCATCGGATTGGCGGCGTACAAGCGTTCCGGGGAGGAGGCGGTGCGGCAGGACGGAACTCTGACGCTGAAAGCGGACGACGATCTGCTCCACCGCCTGCAGGCGCAGGTGAAGCCGTACAGTGTGGTCCGCGCTGCAGTGCGGGCCGGCCGTGAGCGCCAGGCACGTTTTATGCTGGTGGGAGAAATCTCTCCGGCCCGGGATGGGGAGCTTGAGGCGATCCTGGAGGAGCTTAAAAAGCCGGTGTACTTAGAGGACGAGGTGTTGGGCCGCTTTACCCTGGACCGGCAGGTCAACTGGTTTGAGGCGGACGTGGACTGGCTGGGGCAGACGGTGCGCCTGTCCTTTGACTGGGATGAGGACGAGGCCATGGAGGACTCTCTCAGGACGGCGAAGGCCCTGATGGCGGATCAGGAGGAGTGGAACCGCCGCGTGCTGTCCCGGGCTTCGGAGGACCTTCTGGAGCTGAAGAATGACAGCTGGCTGGAGGAGGACGAGGAGGAGCTTGACGCAGAGAAGTTCGAGGCTTGTCTGGAGCTGGAGAGCATCGAAGTGCGGCCTGAGGGAGAGTTCTGCTTCTGGTTTGCGGACGGGGAGCTGTTCTGGGGTCACTCCATTACGGTGGAGGGGACGCTGGAGGGCGGTCCTGAGCAGGCGGATATTCAGGGATAAGAACAGATGAAAATGGAATCGGATGGGCAGCCGGAACCGGCAGGGCGGCTCTCCGGGGAGGACAGGGAGTATGAAGCGGATTTTCGCATTTTTGATTGACTATATGATTTTGCTGGCCGTTCTGATGGGACCGGTTTTTCTGGCGATTAACAGCGGCATATGGACAGGGGGAAGCTTGTCCCGGATCGGACTCCCGGCGGCGATGGCGGTCTATCTGGTATATTTTTTCGCTGCTGATTACTGGTTTCAGGGAATAACGCTGGGCAAACGTTTCCTGGGACTGCACCTGATCTGGGACCAGGGAGAGGGGAATACCAGACTGGTCCGATCCATTCTGCACACGGTTTTGAAATGTCTGTTGATCATCGTCTGGCCCGCGACCCTGATCCTATACCTCTGCCTTGGCGGCCGGATGCCCTATGACTTACAGCTGGGTCTCTGTTACGTGCAGGGCCGGAAGGCTCCGCTCTGGAAGACGCTGCTTAAAATTGCTGCGGGTGTGGTGATTTTCTTCGCGCTGGTGTTCTCCGCCGCCTCCCTGATGTTAAGCAGTGTGAATCAAGAGGCCTATTATACGGTGGGAGACGAGAAGATCCCGTCCGTCTACACGGTTTTGGGAAAACATCGTCTGGCAGGATATTCCTCCTCCAGCAGCTCCGGCGTTTACGAGGCGCAGTACCAGTATGTGGTCCGGGGGAACGGAAATGAACTCCTGGAACAATATATGGAGTACCTGATCCAAAACGAGGGATTCGCACGGCATGAGGAGGACGAGTCCGGCTACAGGGGCAACGTCCGGGTTCTGAAGCGGGAGGCCCGGGACGGGTATGAGACGACCGCTTTTCTGGTTTCATCCCGGGACGCCCTGACGGTGAAGCTGGTCTGTGAGAAGGCCGAAAATTGAGTGATCCAAATTGTGGCGGGCGGCTGCACCGATGGGTGCGGCCGCCTGCTTTTTGATGGATGTAATGGGCCACCTGCGGGCGATTGCCGGATGTAATGTGCTGCCTGCGCCGCCTGCGGCACATTGCCTTCCGGTCTCTTTAAATTTGTGTAAAAAGTTTTTTCAAATCTTCTATCTGTTCAAAATGCACGTCAGGCTTTATGATATCCCATGTAAGAGATAAACAGTTCTTCTTCAAGCGCTTGAGAGAGACTTTAAAAAGATCCGGCGAGGCCGGGCAGGAGGTTATCAGATGGGTAAATTAATCAACAAGAATTGCATCGTGTTTGACATCCGGGGAGATAAAAAAGATGTGATCCACAGACTGGCCGTAGAGCTTGGAAAGGCCGGGACGATCACGGACACGGAGGAATTTTACAAGGACGTTCTGGCCAGAGAGGCCATTTCCCCTACCTTCGTAGGGTTTGACATGGGTCTGCCCCACGGCAAGACCGACCACGTGCTGGAAGCCAGCGTATGTTTCGGCCGCACCGCAGAGCCGGTGATCTGGAATGAGGAGAGCGGCGAGACCGCGGACCTGATCATCCTCATCGCCTGCCCCCTGGCGGAGGCCGGAGACACCCATATGAAGATCCTGGCGAATCTGTCCAGAAAGCTCATGCACGAGGAGTTCCGGGAGTCGCTGAGAAACAGCGATGAAGAGCAGGTCTATCAAATTTTAACGGAAGTTTTGGAGGGATAATGAGATGAAAGAGCAGTTAAAAACACTGAAAAAGCACATTTTGACGGGCACGTCCCACATGATCCCGTTTATCGTGGCAGGCGGTATCCTGTTTTCCCTGGCGGTTATGTTAAACCCTGCGGGAGCGGCTACCCCGGAGACCGGCTGGCTGGCCGGTCTGGCGCAGATCGGTCTTGGCGGACTGACGCTGTTCGTTCCGATCCTGGGCGGCTACATCGCTTACTCCATCGCCGATAAGCCCGGTCTGGCGCCCGGCATGATCGGAGCGTACCTGGCAAAAGAGATGGGCGCGGGCTTTTTAGGCGGCATGGTGGCCGGCCTGATCGCCGGTGTGGTGGTAAAGCAGTTAAAACGGATCAAGCTTCCCATCGCGCTTAAGACGCTGGGTTCCATTTTCATCTATCCCCTGGTGGGCACCTTTATCACCGGCGGAATCATCGTGTGGGGCATCGGCGGACCCATCGCGGCTGTGATGAACGGCCTGACGGGTTGGCTGTCCGGCCTGGGCGACGTGGGTAAGGTTCCGCTGGCTTCCATTCTGGGCGCTATGACCGCATTTGACATGGGCGGCCCGGTCAACAAGGTTGCAACGCTGTTTGCACAGACCCAGGTGGACACCCTTCCCTATCTGATGGGCGGCGTGGGCGTCGCCATCTGTACGCCTCCCATCGGTATGGGGATCGCCACATTGCTGGCGCCCAAGAAATACAACGCTGAGGAGAAGGAAGCAGGCAAGGCGGCCATTCTGATGGGCTGCGTGGGTATCACCGAGGGCGCGATCCCCTTTGCCGCCAATGATCCGCTGCGCGTAATTCCCTCCCTGATCGTGGGAGCGGTGGTCGGAAACATCATCCCCTTCCTGACCGGTGTGTTAAACCATGCGCCCTGGGGCGGTCTCATCGTACTGCCGGTGGTCGAGGGCAGGATCTGGTACTTTATTTCCGTGCTTGTGGGTGGATTTGTGACTGCGATTATGGTAAACTTACTGAAGAAGAACAACATGGACGACGCGGTGGTCAAAGCCGTGGAGGAAGACGATCTGGACGAGATCACATTTGACGATTTATAAGATCCGCCGTCAGCCGGGCAAAAGGCGCCGGGGGCGGTACACACAATGAATATAAAACTGTAAAACAGCAGAAATTTAGGAGGAAAAAACATGAAGGTAGTCGGTATTACATCCTGCCCGTCGGGCGTGGCGCACACTTATATGGCAGCGGAGGCTTTAAAGCTCTCCGGCGAGAAGCTGGGAATCGAGGTTCTGATCGAGACCCAGGGCGGAGCGGGCGTGGAGAACCAGCTGAAGCAGAAGGACATCGACGAGGCGGCCTGCGTGGTTCTGGTCAACGACGTGGCGCTGGAGGGTCTGGACCGCTTCAAGGGCAAAAAAGTGCTCAAGATGGGCGTTTCCGATCTGATCAAGAAGTCCGACGCAGTGATGAAGAAGATTCAGGATACGTTCCAGTAGGCGCTGGTCAGGGGAGTATCGGAGCGATAAATGTTACATATGGGAATCAGGACGAGGGGAGAGGGGAGCATCTCCTCTTGTCCTGTTGCAGGTAAAAAGCCGCTGGCGCAGCCCGCAGTGATTGCGCCGGCGGATGGGGGAGGCAGATATGTTTAATGGAAGAATGCTGAACATTATCCGTTACCTCAAATCCCACGGCCAGTCCTCCTACAAGGAGGTGGCAAGGGATTTGAACGTCTCCGAGCGGAGCGTGCGCTACGATGTGGACCGCATCAACGATATTCTGTCCCTGGAACGCCTGCCGGAGATCGAAAAGCATTCCAAGGGCGTGCTCGTTTACCCGGAGCACCTGGATCTTAAGGGGATGGAGGATGGAAACGAGGTCATATACACCGGTAAGGAGCGCATGTCCATCCTGCTTCTGATCCTGATGATCCGCAATGAGGACCTGAAAATCAACCAGCTGAGCGAGCAGTTTAGGGTATCCCGGTCCACGGTGAAGAACGACATGGCGGCCCTGGACGAGGAGCTGAAAAAGGATGGGATGGGCATCGGCTATTCCGGGCATTTCTACCTGGCCGGTCCAAAGATCAAGCGGGCCACCCTGCTGAACCAGGAGTTCCGCAAATACATCGAGTATCTGATCAACCCCTTCACCAGCTACAATTCCTACGAATTTTACTGCATTCATATCATTCACAAGGCATTTGAGGGCGTGTCCGTGGCCAATGTGGTGATGGCGGTGGACGATCTTTTGGAGGAGCTTCAGTGCACGCTGACCAGCAGCTCCTACCTGTGGTACATGTCAAACGTGGTGGTTCTGGTCTGGTATATTCTTCACGGCAAGGTCTATCCCCTGGACATCACCGTAGCCCCGGACTTCAACCGGGAAGCCTTCGGGCGATTCGGGAAGCGGCTGGAGGAGATCATCGGCCGGGAGGTCTCCGAAGAACACATCCGCATGATGGCGAAAATGTTCGATTTCACCAACAAGATCGCGGGGGGAAATGCGGACGTGGACCCGGTGCAGGCGGAAGCGGTGACATTTTCCCTGATCTCCGCCATGTCCAAGCGGTTAAATATGCCCTTTGACAAGGACCGGACGCTGGTGGAAGGTCTGTTAAACCACATGATCCCCCTGATCCAGCGCATCAACAACCATGTGAGCATCCGGGACAATATGATCTCCCTGCTGCGGCCCCAGGACCGCCAGATGTACAACCTTATGGCGCAGGTGTGCGCGGAGACCGATATTTTAAAGGAGATCAGCAACGAGGACGAGATCGTCTACCTGACCGTATGCTTCATGGCCAGCCTAAAGCGGATGAAGAGCGTGCCCTACAAGCGGGTGCTTCTGGTCTGCGGCCACGGCTACGGCACCACCACCATGCTGAAGGAGTCCCTGCTCAGCGAGTATCAGATCCATATACTGGACACCATTCCCATTTACAAGGTCTCCTCCTACCCGGACTGGGCGTCCATCGATTATGTGCTCTCCACCATCAAGCTGAACAACAGCCTGCCCAGGCCCTGTCTGGTGGTGAACCCCATCCTGCAGCCCGAGGACCGGGCCGCCATCGACCGGCTGGGCGTTCCGCGCAAGACAATTCTATCCAGCTACTACGCCATTGAGGAAAAACTGGGGTTTCTGGACGAAGCCACCAGGGCCAGAGTATTGGATGTGATCGAGAAGGAGCTGGGATACCAGACGGTCAAGCCCTTCACCAATCCCAAGAGCTTCAGCAGCTTTTTAAAGTACGACTGCATCCGCCTGTGCCGGGAGGAGCCGGATTGGAAAAACGCGGTTCGTTTAAGCGCGGAGCCGCTGTTAAAGCGGGGATTTATCGAGGAATGCTATGTGGAGAACATGATCGGCTTTATCGGGGAGCAGGGCTTTTACGCGGTATCGGACGACTCCTTCGCGCTGCTGCACGGAAAGGGCGTGGAGGGGATTCACCAGACCAGCTTAAGCCTGTTGATCACTGAAACACCGGTTCATTTCGGGGAAAAGAAGGTGCGGGTGATCTTCTGCCTGGCAAGCCGGGATTCCAAGGAGCACATCCCCGCGGTGGTGACCCTTATGCGCATGGTCAAGACCACGGGCCTGATCCGGGAGCTGGAGGCGAGCCGGACCGAGGAGGAGGCGTACCAGAGCGTGTTAAACTGCGAGTTTGAGGTGTTGTAAACAGGCAAAAACCGGGCGGATGCGAAGGGGCATCGGCCCGGTTTTTGAAATAAGGAAAGCACAGGGAATTGCGGGAGTTCCGGCGATTCCCTGTGCTTTTGTCTGTGGAACGATTCATACGAGATTGCGTCAGTTGGACACCACCATAGTCCTCAACCCGTCCGTGGCGTTTGCCGCGTTGAAGATGTAGAGGGTATAGGAGGTGTTGGCGCTCATGTTGGCGGCTGCCGTGGCGACGGAGACGTTGGGCAGGGAGCCGGTTCTGGAAATGTAGAGCTGGTACCAGCCGGGATAGAAGCTGGTGTAGGGCGTCACTTCACGGTAGCGCACGTTGGTGAAGGGCGTGTAGTTGCTGTTCTGATTGCCGATGGACACGTCGAAGGGCCCAAGGTTCAGAGAGAGATTGCTGACCCGCAGGCAGCTGGTGCCGGTGGGCGCATTGCAGGAGATGTCGGAGATCTCCATGATGTCCAGACCGCTGGATGTGTTGATGATGGCAACGGTCATGGAGCTGCCTGCCCGCACGGTGATCTGCTTCTGCACGTAGACGTATCCGTTGGAGCCGGAGATGGTCACGGTCTGGCTGCCGGAGGTGGCCTGGAGATAGGTGGTCATGTCTCCGTTGCCGAAACGGCTGGCCACAAGCCAGTTGCCCAGGTAGACAAAGAAGGGCTGATAGCCGTTGCTGGCGTTTAAGAAGCGGACCCGCCCGTAGCTGTTATTGTTGCAGGAGAAGCAGGGGAAGGTGACTCCGGGGATGATGGTTACGCCGCCGCCCACGCCGGGAATAATGGGACGGTAGATGGGGGGATTGCCGTCGGCAACGGGACCTCCTTCACCGGGATTGGGGAGGGGAATAACCGGAACGTTGGCGTCCGGTACGGATGTATTGCCGTCGGCGACAGGGCCGCCTTCACCGGGATTGGGAAGCGGAATGACAGGGGTTCCGGCTTCGTTGTCCACTGCAGCGGTGCTGACGATGGGTGCATCGTCATAGTTGTCGGGGTAATAGGACTGACGATTCATGTTTACCTCACTGTGTTTGATTGATTCAGTATAGTGTATTCAGGGAAGTGGGGAATTGTGAGGGGAGGTGAAATTTTTTTTCGTAGGGGGTACGCGCTGCCGCCGCGGGAGGGGTGCGCCGGACTGCGAAGCGAAGCGCAGGAGCTAGGGTGTGTTTGAAAATTCATTTCCGCCATCTGCACGCCCCGCTTTGCGGTATATTTGACCCAAATTCACTTGACGTAGCCCGCTACGACGCGTTCATTTGGGCCAAATCTCCCACAAAGCGGAACGCACATCTGACGGAAAGCAATTTTCAAACACACCCTATGTCCGGGGGACGGCAAAACCGCGGCACCGGCTCGATTCGCGGAGAAATCCTGAAGGCTTTCTCCGCTCAGGTCGCCTGAAATCGGGGCTTTGAGGCCCCGATTTCTCCACGGTTTTGCCGCCCCCCGGACATAAGATCCTGCGGTCCGCTTCGCAATCGCCCGGCGCACCCCTCCCGCGGCGGCAGCGCTGGGGCCCTATGGCGGAGTGGAAAAAAGGAGTTACCTTTGAGAGAGGAGAGAATGAAATGGGTATTTTTAGGAGGAGGGTGCATATAATAAAGGGAACCAGTGTGTCGGGAGTGAGGGCTTATGTTAGGGGAATCGAAGGCGGCGGCGGTGTCTGCGCTGGGGCTTCCGCGGGATGTGTTGCTGGGGGACGTGTTGGTCAGTTTTGTGGGGCGCAGGGAGGTCTGTATTGAGAATTATCGCAGCATCCTTTTATATACGGATACCATGGTGAAGGTGCAGGCCAGGACCTGTAAGGTGATTGTGCATGGGGCGCGGCTTGCGATTGCGTATTATACCAGCGAGGAAATGAAGATTACGGGCCAGATCCAGTCTCTGGAGTTTGAATCTTGACGGCCTGAGCGTGGAGAGGAGGAGGCTGCAGTGGTGGAACGGCTGCTACATAACTGGCACGGATATGTGAAGCTGAGGCTTCACGGTTATTCGCCGGAGCGTTTTTTGAATCTTTGTAATGCGAGAAAGCTGGAAATCTGGGGTATTCTCTGTAAGGATGGGGATTATGAGTTTTTTATGACGGTTCCGGGATATCGGAAGGTGAAACCGCTGGTGAGAAAATCCAGGGTGAGGCTTAGGATTCTGGAGCGGTACGGATTGCCTTTCTTTTTGTACCGGAACCGGAAACGCAAATTGTTCGGAGCCGGTCTGGCCGGCTTTTTTGTGTTTTTGTATGTGATGAGCCTGTTTGTATGGGATATCGAATTTGAGGGAAATTATCATTATACCTATGATACGCTGATCCGGTATCTGGCGGAGCAGGATGTGGATTATGGGATGTATAAGAAACGGATTGACTGCGAGGAGCTGGAGAGCGGGTTCAGGGCGCATTTTCCGGAAATTACGTGGGTCTCGGCCAGGGTTTCGGGCACGCGTCTGCTGATCCATATCAAGGAGAACGAGGTGATTTCCACGCTGCCGGAAAAGGATGAGACACCCTGCGATCTGGTGGCGGCCAAGCCGGGGGTGATCACGTCCATGATCGTGCGCCAGGGTATCGCCCAGGTGGCCATCGGAGATGAGGTGGAGGAGGGGCAGGTGCTGGTGAAGGGCATCGTGCCCATTGTGAATGACGCGGAGGAAGAGGTGAACCGGTATGCGGTGCGGGCGGACGCGGATGTGACGGCCAGGACGGTGAACGGGTACAGCAAGTCGTTTCCGCTGATGCACACGGAGCGGGCGGCGACGGGACGGACGCGGAAGGGGTGGTATGTGAAGGCGGGTAAGGCTTCGTTCACGTTTTTGATGCCTGCCTGGGGGGAGAATCAGTGGGATTATGTGATGGAGGAGCGGCAGCTGAAACTTTTTTCCAATTTTTACCTTCCATTTTATCTGGGGGATATTAAGGGGAAGGAGATGTCGGCTTACGACAGAAAGTATACGGATGAGGAGCTTAAGGACATCGCGGGGCGGGAAAAAGAGTTGTTTGCGGAAAAATTAACAGAAAAAGGGGTACAAATTCTTGAAAATAATGATAGAATAGAAACGAGTGCAACCAAATGTACCATTACCGGGCAGTTTGTGACTCTGGAGCAGATCCAGAAGGCGGTGCCCCTGGCACAGGAGGAGATCATTCCCAATATCGAACCAGAGGAGACGAAAGCGACGCAATGAGTGTTATCGAGACTATGATCGACATCCCGGTTGAACATGAACGCAACGTATGCGGCCAGTTTGACTCATACTTAAAGAAAATAGAACGCACCCTGCATGTGACCATCATCGCCAGGGACGGGGAAATCAAGTTAATCGGGCCTGAGCAGACCATCCGCCAGGCCAAAAGTGTTTTCAGCAACCTGGTGGAGCTGTCCAGACGGGGCAACGCCATCACGGAGCAGAATGTGGACTACGCCCTGTCCCTCTCCTTCACGGAGAGCGACGGGCAGATCCTGGAGATCGACAAGGACATTATCTGCCGCACCATCACCGGCAAGCCGGTGAAGCCCAAGACTATGGGGCAGAAGCAGTACGTGGACGCCATCCGCAAGAAGATGATCGTGTTTGGCATCGGCCCCGCGGGTACGGGCAAGACCTATCTGGCTATGGCCATGGCGATCCAGGCCTTTAAGAACGGAGAGGTGGGACGGATCATCCTGACCCGTCCGGCCATTGAGGCGGGGGAGAAGCTGGGCTTTCTGCCCGGAGATCTCCAGAGCAAGATCGACCCCTATCTGCGGCCCCTCTACGACGCCCTGTATCAGATCATGGGGGCGGAGAGCTACCTGCACAATTCGGAGAAGGGACTGATCGAGGTGGCGCCCCTGGCCTACATGCGTGGCCGGACGTTGGACAACGCCTATATCATACTGGACGAGGCCCAGAATACCACTCCGGCTCAGATGAAGATGTTTCTGACCCGGATCGGCTTCGGCTCCAAGGTGATCGTCACCGGGGACCAGACCCAAAAGGATCTGCCCAGTGGGGCCACTTCGGGACTTGACACGGCCATCAAGGTTTTGAGGCGGATCGACGACATCGGGTTCTGCTATCTGACCAGCTCCGACGTGGTGCGCCACCCCCTGGTTCAGAAAATTGTACAGGCCTACGACGACTTTGAGCAGAAGGGAAAGGCGACGCCCCACGCCCGCCGGACCAGGGAGCGGGACCGCTCTTAGGGAGAGCTGGGAAATGAGGCCGCGGCCCTGTAAAGGCCAAAGAACCGGCCGGACAAAGGAGAAGACAAGCTATGACCATTACCATTGAATATGAGGCGGAGAAACAGCTGGACCTGCCCTATGAGGATATTATCCGGGATGTGGTGAACGAATCCCTGGATTACGAGAAATGCCCTTATGAGGCGGAGGTCAACGTGATTCTGACGGACAACCAGGCGATTCAGGAGATCAACCGGGAACACAGGCAGATCGACGCGCCCACGGACGTGCTGAGCTTTCCCATGGTGGACTACGAAGCGCCCTCGGATTTCGACCACGTGGAGGACGCGGTGGAGGACTATTTCAACCCCGAGACGGGGGAGCTGATGCTGGGGGACATTGTGATCAGCGTGGACAAGGTGGAGGAACAGGCGGAAAAGTACGGTCATTCCCAGACCCGGGAGCTGGCCTTTCTGGTGGCTCACAGCATGCTCCATCTGTGCGGTTACGATCACATGGAGGAGGAAGAGCGGCTGTTGATGGAAGCCAGACAGAATGAGATTCTGGAGCGCAGGGGGTACACGAGATGAGAAAAGCAGGGTGGAAGCGGATAACGGGAATTTTGTTTGCGGCTGCGCTTTTGAGCGGCTGCGCCAAACAGACCTATGTGGAGGTCACCATAGCGGAGGAGACCACGGTCGCCGCCACGTCGGCTGAGATCCACATTGAGACCGCGACCACGGAGGCGGAGAAGGTGGACCCGGATCAGCCTCCTTATTACCTGCCCGAGGAGCGGGTGGAGGAGAACGGCCTCATCCGCAGCTATCTCACCGGGGAGATGACGGACGCCGCCAAGGCCAACCGCCGCCCTATCGCGGTCATGATGAGCAACGACAAGCAGGCTCTGCCCCAGTACGGTATCAACCGGGCCGGCGTGGTCTACGAGGCGCCGGTGGAGGGGGACATGAACCGTTATATGTCCATTATCGAAGATTTCGACGACCTGGAGCGCATCGGCTCGGTGCGCAGCTGCCGGACCTACTACACTTATTTTGCACGGGAGTTCGACGCGATTTACGCCCACTACGGACAGAGCACCTTTGCAAAGCCCTATCTGAACAATGTGGACAATATCAACGGCCTGGAGGGAATAGGCACCGTGGCCTACTACCGGTCCAGCGACCGGAAACAGCCCCACAACGCCTACACCAGCGGACCGCGTCTGCAGCAGTCCATCGAGAAGCTGGGGTATTCCCAGGTATTTGACACGTCCTACCAGGGCCACTATCTCTTTGCGAGAGACGGGGTGACGGATCTTTTGGCTGACCGCCCCGGGGTGATGGCGGCTGATACGGTGAAACCGGGGTATACTATGAACAAGGCGTATTTTCAGTACGACCCGCAGGACGGCCTGTATCACCGCTATCAGTACGGCGGCGTGCATCAGGGGAACGAAGGCCCCATCACGGTGAAGAACGTGATCTTCCAGTGCTGTCAGATGGGACATTACGCCACCACGGAATATCTGAACATCAACGTCCATGCGGCGGAGTGCGGCTTTTTCATCACCGGCGGACAGGCCATCCCTATCAGCTGGGAGAAGGACGGGGAGTTCGGCGTGACCCATTACTATGACCTGGAGCACAACGAGATCGTTCTGAACCAGGGCAAGACCTGGGTCTGCATCATTCCCACCCGGGATTTTGATAAAATTGAAATTACAGGAAAAGAGTAACCATACATGAGCACAACGACAAAAGAACAGACCGGAAACAAAAAGGCATCAACGCCGGGCGGCAAAAAAGCGGCCAATTTTGTGATCCAGGGCAGCATCCTGGCCATCGCGGGCATTGTGGTCCGCCTGATCGGGATGCTCTACCGAATCCCTCTGATCAACATTATCGGGAAAAAGGGAAATGGATACTATACGTCCTCCTACGGCGTCTACAATATCCTGCTGATCCTTTCCTCCTACAGCATGCCGGTGGCCGTCTCCAAGATGGTGGCTACCAGGATCGCCAGGGAGGAACACCAGAACAGCCGCAGGATCCTGCGGGCCGCCCTGGCCTACGCCACGGTGATCGGCGGCGTCGCGGCCGCGGTGCTCTGGTTTGGGGCGGAGACCTTCGCCCAGCTGATCAAGACGCCCTTTTCCATGTACGCCTTAAAGACTCTGGCCCCCACTATCTGGATCATGGCCTATCTGGGCGTGCTGCGGGGATATTTCCAGGGCACCGGTTCCATGGTTCCCACGGCGATTTCCCAGATTCTGGAACAAATTGTAAACGCCATTGTCAGCGTTGGCGCTGCGGCCCTGCTGTTTAGGATCGGCACCTCCATGAACCAGGCCACGGGTGCAACGGAGTATTCTTACGCCCTGGGAGCGGCGGGGGGCACCATCGGCACGGGCGCGGGAGCGCTGACCGCGCTGATCTTTTTTATGTTCCTGACCATGTCCCGTGCGCCGGAGCGGCGCAGGCTGGCGGAGGCGGATGTGAGCGGCAGGCGGGAGTCCTACCGGCAGCTGGCCCACACCCTGACCCTGACCATTCTGCCCATCGTGCTCAGCAGCACGGTGTACAACATCAGCAATGTGCTGGACAACTATTTCTTTGGTCAGGGTATGGATTACCTGGGCAGCTCCGAGGCGGCCATCGCCACCCTCTGGGGAATTCTGGGGCAGTACCAGCTGCTCTTTAACATCCCGGTGGCGGTTTCCAATGCGCTTTCTTCCTCCCTGATCCCCTCCTTAAGCCGGGCGGTGGCCAGCGGGAACCGGGAGCAGACGCTGGAGCGCATCGACGCCGCGGTGCGGTTTTCCATGGTGATTGCCATCCCGGCGGCCGTGGGCCTGACCGTGATGTCCGCGCCCATCAACAACCTGCTGTTCGGCAGCGAGGACAACCTCACCGTGATCCGTCTGACCATGGCTGGTTCCCTGGCGGTGGTGTTCTATTCCCTGTCCACCGTGACCAACGCCATTTTGCAGGGACTCAACCACATGAACGTGCCCCTGCGCAACGCCTGTATCTCCCTGGCTCTCCATGTGGCGGCTCTGGAGGCCATGCTGCTGGGGGCGAAATGGGGCATTTACAGCGTGGTGTTCGCCAATATTTTGTTCGCATTTTTTATGTGCCTGCTCAACGGCGCGGCCATCGCGCGTATTGCGGGCTACCGCCAGGAGTACCGCAGAACCTTTGTGGCGCCGGGTGTCAGCGCCCTGTTTATGGGAGCCGCCGCCTACGCGGTTTACCGCTTGATCCGCCTGGCTGTTCCGACCGGGGCCGCGGACCGCAGGCTGTGGCTGGTGGTGCAGGTTCTGCCCGCCATTGCGGTTGCGGTTGTGGTTTACGGCGTTCTTTTGGTAAAGTTTAAGGGCGTGGGCCGAAAAGAGCTGTCGGCGATGCCGGGCGGAAGGCGGCTGATTCCGCTTTTGGAGCGGGCGCGGCTGCTGTAAATATTTCTCAGAAAAAACCGGATTCATGATTAAAAACAGAACAGAAAGCAGATACTAATACTGGATTCTACAAGGAGGACTTATTCCATGAAGAAGTATATGTACTGCTTTCTGTTATTTATTGCCACGTCCATTGTCTGCCTGATCGTGGGCTATGCCGTGACCCGCTACAGCCTCCGCCAGGAACAGGCGCTGCCGGGAACCGCGGTGGAGACCGAGACGGTTAATGAACTGGAAAACCAGGTGGCTGTGAACCAGGACGAGGTCAAACCCATCCTGGAGACAGGCCCTGAGAAGGAGTTTTATCTGGTGGCGGAGTCCGGTTTTTTGCTGGTGTTCAGCAAGGATCAGAGCACCATCTGCCTTTACACCCATATTCCGGTCACGGATTTTCCTGAAACGGAGCGGGAGCGGCTGATGGAGGGAATCTGGTTTCCCACCATGATGGACGTTTACCATTATCTGGAATCCTATACCAGCTGACCCACCGGGAAATGAGGCCCCAGGCGGCGGATTGGGGCCCGGGTGTGAGAATTATGTGAAAAGTGTTGAAATGTACGGCGAAAACAGATAAAATGTACTTCGAACATCAGACGGGACTTGCAGTCCCAAATAAGGGATGGGAAGTGACAAATGAAACGGAAAATCATCATCATCGGAGGCGGAGCCAGCGGTCTGGTTGCCGCCATTTGCGGCGCCCGTGAGGGTGCCGGTGTGACGATTGTGGAACATATGGACCGGGTGGGGAAGAAGATTCTCTCCACCGGAAACGGCCGCTGCAATATGACGAACCTGGATATGAGGCCGGAGTGCTACCGCTGCGGCCAACCCGCGTTTCCCATGAAGGTGCTGGAGGGATTCACGGTGGAACAGACCCTGGAATTTTTCCGGGAGCTGGGCATCGAGACCAGGAGCCGGGGCGGCTATATTTACCCTGGCAGCGACCAGGCCAGCGCTGTTCTGGACGTGCTGCGCCGGGAGGTGGAGCGGTTGGGAGTCGTGGTGCTCACGGGCTGCGAGGTCAGGGAGGTGAGCGCTGTGGAGGGCTGCCGGCCCAGGGACACGCACTTTGTGGTAAAAACCAGCCAGGGCGATCTGGCGGCGGACGCCGTGATTCTGGCGGCCGGTTCCAAGGCGGCGCCTAACACCGGCTCCGACGGCAGCGGCTATGAGCTGGCAAAAGGGCTGGGACACAAGGTGATTAGGCCCTTGCCCGCCCTGGTACAGCTGCGCTGTCAGGGAAGGCACTACAAGCAGCTGGCAGGCATCCGCACGGAGGCTCATTTGAGCCTGTACGCGGACGGTTCGCTGCTGGCGGAGGACACGGGAGAGCTGCAGCTGACGGATTACGGCTTGTCCGGCATCCCCACCTTCCAGATCAGCCGGTTTGCGGCCAGGGCCTTGGACGCGGGACAGAAGGTGACGGTCCGGGTGGATTTCCTGCCCTCCTGGCCGGAGCATGAGGCGTTTGAGCGCCTGCGGGAACGGGCGGCGCGCCTGGGTTATAAGACCGCGGAGGAGATGATGGTCGGGCTGTTGAACCGGAAGCTGGCGGCGGTGCTGCTGCAGGCGGCCGGGATCGATCCCGCCCAGCCGGCGGGCGGACTGAGGAACAAGCAGCTTTCCAGACTGCTGGAACAGCTCAAATCCTACCAGGCCCTAGTCATGAGCGTGAATCCCTTTGCCAACGCCCAGGTCTGCTGCGGCGGCGTGGACACCCGGCAGGTGGATCCGGCGACCATGGAGTCCCGCTGCAGGCCCGGCCTGTATCTGGCGGGGGAGATTTTGGATGTGGACGGCATCTGTGGGGGATACAACCTGCAGTTTGCGTGGTCCAGCGGCGCCGTCGCGGGGAGAAATGCGGCCCGGGGGCACGTTTGAGCGTCAGTGCGAACAGAGCGGACAATTTAAACCGCAAAGCGGCCCTGAAAGCCGGATGCGGATCACAGGAATAAATGGTGACAGGAGAGAACAGACAGTCGATGATTCGGATTAATCAGTTAAAAATGCCCTTGGGGCACAGCGCGGACAGCCTGATGGCCAGGGCCGCCAGGACTCTGCGGGTCAGGGAAAACCGCATTGCAGACTTAAAAATCGTGAAGCGGTCGGTGGATGCGCGCAAGAAACCGGAGATTTGCTACAGCTATGCGGTGGATGTGGCGGTGAGCGGTCTGGACGGGGCCGGGGAGCAGCAGCTGGTACATAGACTCCGGGACCGGAACGTGGGAATTTCCCAGGAGAAGGTTTACCGCTGTCCGGAGTGCGGCGGGGAGCGGCTGGACCACCCGCCGGTGGTGGTGGGAGCCGGTCCCGCGGGTCTGTTCTGCGGCCTGCTGCTGGCCAGAAAGGGATACCGCCCCATTTTGCTGGAACGGGGGCAGGACGTGGACGCCCGCACCCGTGAGGTGACTGCCTTCTGGGAGGGCGGAACCTTAAACCCGTCCTCCAACGTGCAGTTCGGCGAGGGCGGAGCGGGTACATTTTCCGACGGAAAGTTGAATACTTTGGTGAAGGACGCCTCCGGGCGCAACCGGGAGGTGCTGCGCCTCCTGGTGGAATTCGGCGCGGACCCGTCCATCCTCTATCTCAACAAGCCCCACATCGGGACGGATGTGCTGAGCCAGGTGGTGAAGGCCATCCGTACGGAGATTCTGCGCCTGGGCGGACAGGTGCGCTTCATGAGCCAGGTGACGGATGTGGAGCTGGAGGAAGGGCGTCTGCGCGCGCTGATAGTGGGCGGCTCTGAGCGGCTGGAGACTGAGACTGCGGTGCTTGCCATCGGCCACAGCGCCCGGGATACCTTTGAGATGCTGTGCGGCCGCGGTATCCCCATGGAGGCCAAGGCCTTTGCGGTGGGCCTGCGCATCCAGCACCCCCAGTCCATGATCAACCGGAGCCAGTACGGACAGGACGAGGTGGAGGAGCTGGGAGCGGCCGACTACAAGGTGACCTGGAAGGCGGCCTCCGGGCGCGGGGTATACTCCTTCTGCATGTGTCCGGGCGGTTATGTGGTGGACGCCTCCTCGGAGCCGGGGCGTCTGGCGGTCAACGGAATGAGCTATCACGGGCGGGCGGGGGAAAATGCCAACAGCGCCCTGATCGTAACCGTGACGCCGGAGGATTTCCCGGACGGCACGGCTCTGGGCGGGATGCATTTCCAGCGGCAGCTGGAGGAGCGGGCGTACGCTCTGGGCGGCGGGAAAATTCCGGTTCAGCTCTACGGAGATTTCCGGGAAAACAGGGTGGGCGAGGAGCGCTTCGGCCAGGTGAAGCCCCAGTTTAAGGGGGACTATGCCTTCGTCAACCTGCGGGAGCTCTGGCCGGAGGAACTGTCCCAGGCGCTGATGGAGGGCGTGGAGGCGTTTGAGGGAATGATCCGGGGCTTCTCCCGCCCGGACGCCATTCTGGCGGGCATCGAGAGCCGCACCAGCTCGCCGGTGCGCATCCCACGGGACGAAGGGCTGGAGAGCCCGGTGCGGGGAATCTATCCCTGCGGCGAGGGCGCGGGTTATGCTGGGGGAATCACCTCCGCGGCCATGGACGGCCTCAAAACGGCGGAGGAGATGATCCGCCGGTTCGCCCCGCCAGTTCATCCCAACGATTCAATATTTACTGACAGAGAGGAATCCAACCATGCAGAATAAAGAGCGGCAAATGCTGAAGCAAAAGAAGCGTGTTGTGATAAAGATCGGCTCCTCATCCCTGACTCATCCGGAGACGGGGGCCTTGAATTTACTGAAAATAGAACGCCTGATCCGCCTGATCAGCGATTTGAGGGGCGAGGGGCGGGAAGTGGTGCTGGTGTCCTCCGGGGCCATTGCGGCCGGACGCCAGGCCCTTGGGCACACGAGAAAGCCGGACAGCCTGGCCCAAAAGCAGGCTTACGCCGCTGTGGGGCAGGCGCGGTTGATGATGGTGTATCAGAAGATTTTTGCCGAGTACAACCAGACAGCGGCCCAGGTGCTTCTGACCAAGGATACCATGGTCAACGACGCCTCCCGCTACAACGCCCAGAATACCTTTGAGGAACTGCTGAAGCTGGGAACCATCCCCGTGGTCAATGAAAACGATACGGTGTCCACCTCGGAGATTCCCTACGTGGACAGCTTTGGCGATAACGACCGGCTCAGCGCCATCGTGACGGCTCTCATCGGCGGGGATCTGCTGATCCTGCTCTCCGATATCGACGGCCTGTACACGGACGATCCGCGGAAAAATCCCCAGGCCCGGTTTATCGGCCTGGTTCCGGAGATCACCCCGGAGTTTCTCTCCATGGGGAAAAGCACCTCGGGCAGCAGCGTGGGCACCGGCGGCATGTCGGCCAAGCTGGCTGCGGCCCGCATCGCCACGGACAGCGGGGCGGATATGGTGATCGCCAACGGTGACCATGTGGAGGTGATCCAGCAGATTATGGCCGGGGAGGAGAAGGGCACCTTATTTCTGGCCCATCCCAACCTGGATTTTGACCTGATGCATTATCTGAACAGTGAATATTGACGACAGAAGGAGACAGAGAAAATGGATACGACACGCATTGACCGGATCAATGAACTTTACCATAAATCCCAGTCCGCCGGGTTGACGGAGGAAGAGAAGGCGGAGCAGGCGGCGCTGCGGCAGGAGTACATAGCGGCGATCCGTGCCAGTTTGAGGGGGACGCTCAACAACATTTCCATTCAGGAGCCGGATGGGTCCATCACGGACCTGGGCAGGAAGTACGGCAAAATACAGGGGGAATGATGGGGGAGCAGAGGACGGCGGAGGAGAAGAAGCGGCTGCGGCGGGAAATGCTTGCACGGCGTGACCGGATGGAACCGGCAAGGGCCGATGAGTTAAACCGGCGGCTCTGGGAACAGATGGAGCGGTATCAGCAGCTTTGGAGCGGCATGCCGGTCTACACCTATATTTCCTACCGCCGTGAGGCGGACACCCGCAGGCTGGTTCGGGAGCTTTGGAAGAGGGGGATTCCGGTGGCTGCGCCCCGGACTGAGGACGGGCGGATGGAATTTTACCGGATCCGCAGCGAATCAGACCTGACGGCCGGGTACAGGGGAATACCGGAGCCTGTCTGCGGGTGTGAGAAAGCGGAGGAGGAGCGGGCTTTGGTGATCGTTCCGGGTGCTGTTTTTGACTTGCAGGGATACCGCATCGGCTACGGCGGTGGGTATTACGACCGGTTTATGGCCCGGGAGCCCGGCCATGAGACCATGGGGCTGGCCTATGATTTCCAGGTGGTGCCCCGGCTCCCGGTGGAGGAATACGATCTCCCGGTGGGGAAGATTCTCACCACGTCCGGCCTGTTACCATAAAATATGGCAGCGGCCCGGAAATTGATTTGAAACGGTAGACTTTTGGCTTGCCTCTGTGGTATCATGTACTGTAAGTTCCGGGCGGGAGATCCCGGCCGGGCTTTGGCGCTCTTTGATCTTTGTGAAAATGGGTGAGGGAGATTCTTATGACATTAAATGAAATCGGCCGTCAGGCCAAGGAAGTATCGAGGCTTTTGGGCATCCTGGGATCCCGGGAAAAGAATATGGGCCTGGAGGAGGCCGCCAGATCGCTGCTGGAAGGGGAGGAGGAAATCCTTTTAGCCAACCAGGAGGACTGTGAGAAGGCGAAAAACGGCGGAATGAGCCAGGGACTGCTGGACCGCCTGATGCTGACGCCGGCCAGGGTCCAGGCCATGGCGGACGGTCTTTTGCAGGTGGCGGCGCTGGAGGACCCGGTAGGGGAAGTGCTCTCCGTGAAGCTGCGCCCCAACGGGCTGCAGATCGGCCAGAAGCGGGTGCCTCTGGGCGTAATCGGAATGATCTATGAGGCGCGGCCCAACGTGACGGCCGACGCCTTCGGGCTGTGCTTTAAGAGCGGAAATGCGGTGATTTTAAAGGGTGGTAGCGACGCCATCCGGTCCAACCAGGCGATCGTGCGCTGCCTGCGGGAGGGGCTGGTTCACGCCGGGCTGCCTGCGGATGCGGTGCAGCTGGTGGAGGATACCAACCGTGACACCACCCGGGAGCTCATGCGCCTGAACCAGTACGTGGATGTGCTGATCCCCAGAGGGGGAGCGGGCCTGATCCGCGCGGTGGTGGAAAACAGCACCGTGCCCGTGATCGAGACGGGAACCGGCAACTGCCATATCTATGTGGATGAGTCTGCGGACTTCAATATGGCGCTGGATATTATTTACAATGCAAAGACCCAGCGGATCGGCGTTTGCAATGCCTGTGAGTCCCTGGTGGTTCACAGAGCCATAGCGGAGCGTTTTCTGCCGCTTCTGAAGCGCAAGCTGAAGGATAAGCAGGTGGAGATCCGCGCCGACGAGGCGGCCTGCGCCATCGAGCCGTCCTTTACTCCGGCAGCGGAGGAGGATTGGGGAACTGAGTATCTGGATTATGTTCTGTCCTTAAAGCTGGTGGATTCCCTGGACGAGGCCATCGCCCATATCAACCGTTACAACACCGGCCACTCCGAGGCGATTGTGACCAGCGACTATTTCAATGCCCAGCGCTTTTTAAATGAGGTGGACGCGGCGGCCGTGTATGTCAACGCCTCCACGCGGTTTACGGACGGCGAGGAGTTCGGCTTCGGAGCGGAGATCGGCATCAGCACTCAGAAGCTGCACGCCAGAGGTCCCATGGGGCTCAAGGAGCTGACCACGACCAAATATATTATTTACGGAGACGGACAGATCCGTTAGTCTGCCGTTGTGGAAAAGAGGAATGTTTCATGTCAGATAAAGAAAAGACAGAGAATGAACCGTTTAGCTGGAAGGCGGAGATCATCAGCTGGATTCAGATCATTGTAGCCGCTGTGGCGATTGCCTTTGTGCTTAACAACTTTGTGATTGCCAACAGCCGCGTGCCAACCGGCTCCATGATCCCCACCATTATGGCGAAAACCCGAGTGATCGGCTCCCGCCTTTCCTACATCAACAGCGATCCCGAGCGCGGCGACGTGGTGATTTTCCATTTCCCGGACGATCCCACGGGGAAGACTTATTATGTAAAGCGCATTATCGGACTGCCGGGGGAGACGGTGGACATCGTCGACGGCAAGGTTTACATCGACGGTTCGGACACCCCGCTGGATGAACCTTATCTGGCGGAACCCATGGAAGGTTCCTGGGGTCCCTACGAGGTGCCGGAGGGCAGCTATTTCATGATGGGAGATAACCGGAATAATTCTCTGGACGCCCGTTATTGGGAAAACCAGTACGTGAAAAAGGATAAGATTATCGCCAAGGTGCTGTTCTGTTACTTCCCGAAGTTCAAGAAGGTGGTATAGACCGGCGCCCGGCGTCAGTGAATGGGATACAGGCCCGATTTTCAAAACAGGATTTTCCTGGATTTGGGAATCGGGCCTGTTTTTCTTGCGAAATTGTAAAATAATGGGTAAATTGTGGTCACATAAAGCTGAAAAGTATAAAAAACATTTGATAATTATTAATTTGTAACCGAAATGTAACCGGAGTATGTTATAGTTGGCGTAGCAAATAATGGATAAGGTGGAATCTTATATGATAAATCGGTTGGAAACGAAATTGAGAAAGGGAGCCGCGGCGATCCTTGCGTTCTGTGTCGCCTCCACATCCTGCATGGGCAATGCCTTTGCTGCGGTGCGCGAGGCTGAGGAGGACGATGAGATTGAGCTGGTGGAGTGTGTCATCGATCTGGATTGGGAAAAACTGGAGGAATCCATTGAGGACGCCATCCGCAGCAATCGCATTTTAAAGGATGAATCGGATTTCTTTTTTGTGAGCGACGATGCCGACACGGTGGCTCAGTACCGTCAGCTGTTGGCGGCCAGCAAGGAAAATCCGCTGTACACGGTGGATTACAAGTTCAAGAAAAAGGATCTGCCGGACAAGACGTCCATCCAGCTGTTCGTTCGCCGGGATGGAAACGCCGGGGTGACATACGACGACAGAAGCTGGGAAGCGGAGCTGACGGATGGGGACGAGGACCAGGAGTTTCCGACGGCAACCCCGGCTCAGGCAGCAGATGAACAGGGGAATGATGTGAGCGGCGGTACGCAGCAGGAAGCGGAGGAAGGTTCCGAGGCTGAGGGTCGCGATGAGGCCGTGGATCTGGCCGACGATGAAAGAAAGGAACCGGAGGCTGACAGCGCGGAAGCGGGCATTGAAGCGGATGTGGCAGGTCCGGGCGAGGGGAATGAAGCGGAAGCGGATATCGCAGCTCCGGTTGAGGGGAATGAAACGGAAGCGGATGTTGCAGGTCCGGTTGAGGGGAATGAAGCGGATGTTGCAGGTCCGGCGGAAGAGAATGAAACGGAAGCGGGGGATTCGGCTCCTGTTGATGAGCGTAACGTAGAAGCGGAAATGACGGTTCCGGTTGAGAAGAGCGAAGTTGAAGTGAACGCAGCGGCTCCGGATGAGGAGAGCGGCGTAGAAGCGGAAGCGGCGGCTCCGGTTAACGGGAGCGGGTCCGGGACAATGGATTCCACAGAGACAGGCGCGGAGGAGGCGGACCGCGGTTATGAGATCACGGGAAATGAGCAGCTGATCGTCCTGTTCACCAACAAATCCAACAAAGATATAGCATATCAGTTTAATATCAATGGGTACCTGACGGAAAAGACGTATGTGTACTGTGCGGATACCTTGAAGGAAGAGATGAAGGACGCCCTGGAGCCTGAGAAAAAGGTTCCCGAGTCAACAGCGGCGGGGGGGGGCGCAGAACCGGCCCGGCCGGGCGCGCCGCTCTGGCATCTGGACGTCTTTGAGCCGGCCCAGCCGGGAGCGGCCGGCGGCGCAGGTGGCGGCACCGGTGAGGCGGCCGGGGTTGAGAAAGATCCCACAGCCGGAGAGGTCATGGATCAGACAGAAGTTCCGGGAGCGGACGGGGAACTGGGGGTGACCGGCGGCAGCACTGAGGATCAGACGGAAGACAAGACCGTATCGGATGAAACAGCCGGCGGTTCCGGCAGCTCCGAAGAAATCGGCGAAACAGACAAAGCGGAGTCCGGTAATGACAACACCGGTTCCGGCAGCCAGAGCGGCGCGGATATGGGAGACGGAAGTGGGAGCTCTGATGACGGAAGCGGAGCAGGCGACAATGAAAGCTCCGACGGCGCAAACAGCTCGGATGGCAGCGGAAGCTCCGATAGTGGAAGCAATGCAGGCGGCAGCGCAGACTCCGGCAGTACAGACGGTGACAGCGCAAATGAAAATTCCGGCAGCGCAAGTGGTTCCGGTTCCGACAGCGGTTCCGGTTCCGACAGCGGTTCCGGTTCCGACAGCGGTTCCGGTTCCGACAGCGGTTCCGGCTCCGACAGCGGTTCCGGCGGCGACAGCGGTTCCGGTTCCGACAGCGGTTCCGATTCCGACAGCGGTTCCGATTCCGACAGCAGCTCCGGCGGCGACGGCGTGTCCCTGTCTATGTCCAGGCGCGATGTGCCGGTTGTGGCGGCGGCGGACGATACCATCGACACGGTGGAATGTCTGGATCCCGTGCTGTTAAAAACATCCGCGAGGAGCATAGCGGCCAGCGCGGCAGTCGGATTGACGGCGTTCAGCCTGAACAGCCTTCCCTTTGGAATCCGCAACGGAAATAAAGTGACATTTACGATCAAGAACGTGCGCAGCGAGGGCAGCGGTACCACAAGCAATCTCTACGAGTATGCGGTGACGTTCTCCAATGCGGAGAATATCAGCATTCCGGAGGATGAGGGCTGGGAGATCACGGACAACGGGGATACCCTGGAGCTGACCGCAGAGCTGGCTCAGGGCGGCAGCATTCAGATTCCGGTCACACTGCTGGATCTCACGCAGCCGGTTACCTATACGATTGTGCAGCGGGAAATGGAACACAACCACTTTGTGGATATTGTCTATGACCACACTAAGATTTCCGGATCGGTTTCCGGTGAAACGGAGGACGGGGACAGTGAGGTGACGGAGACGGTTCCTTATGGTTATCAGTACGACCGGGAATGTTATGGTTCCCTGATCGAGATGGCCGAGGATTTGGCGAGGGCCGCGAACAAATGTAAAAACTGGGGTGAATTGCAGGAACTGCTGCATGCCTCCAACATCAATTCCATTAAAAATGAGGAATACAGAGCTTGCTTGGCAGAGGGGCTGGGTCTGGACGGTAAATGGCCAAAAGCCGCAAACGAAGGTTTAAGTGAACTTCTGTATAAGTCCAACCGCTATGACAGGGAAAAGCAGGAATTCTACGGAATTGGGTATCAGAACAAAACAAAGGTTTATCTGGACAGCTACTATTTAAATGTTTATGTGAAACCGGCGCAGTTTGATAAAACCGGTGCAAAGACCCAGCGCGCCCAGGCAGTGCCCTATATCTCCCTGGAAAGCACCTTGAATGGCGGAAACAAATGGCGCGCGTTCATTCTCTATGATCAGGAAACCGGGAAATGGTATGAGAATCCAAACTCATCGGATAATCCCCAGTCCCTGGCCGGTTTATTAAATATGACGGCGCTGCAGTTTGTCCGGACGTACGGCTGGACGGAATTGATGGACGGCACAAGCACGGGAGTTACCGACAACGATAACAACAGCGCTTCCGGGTCCTTCCAGAGTAACGGGTTCCTCTACAACGTAGCGGTTTCCTTCATCAATAACTACAGCGTCCCCCAGCCTCAAATGTACACCGTAACCTTCTACCAGGAGGACCGGACCAGCGTGGTGGACACCCGTCGGGTGGAGGCCGGAGCGGCGGTTGAAAATCCGCCCAGCCCAGCGCAGCTGGAGGGAAAGAACTTTGTAAAATGGGATCAGGATCTGACCGGTATCACCTCAGACCTGGATGTTTACCCGGTATATGAGGAGGCCCAGGCGCCGATTCCTCCGGAAAGCACAGAGACGCCGGAAGAGCCGGATACACCGGCCAAACCGGAAACGCCCGCCAATCCTGATACGCCGGAAACGCCGTCTACCCCCGAGACGCCGGACGCGCCGGTTACCCCCGACACGCCGGAAACTCCCGACAGCCCGGACTCCGGAAACCACCAGAGCGGCGGAAATGGCTCTTCAGGCGGTAGCGGTTCCTCAGGCGGCAGCTCGGGCGGTCCCGGGAACAGCGCAACGTATGTGTCCAATGGCCCGGGTCATGAGGTGAAGGAGATCGCTCCCAGCGAGACGCCTCTGGCGATTATGCCCGCAAACGCCTCATCGGCGGCACAGCAGGCCATGACAATGATCGACGACGGGGAAGTTCCCCTGGCGGCCATTCCCAAGACCGGAAACAGAAGTGCGGCAGCGGAGCTGACCATGCTGGTATCCGGGGTGCTGCTGGCAGTCTACACGGCATTGGGTAAAAGCAGAAGAAAAGAACAATAGCATAAAGAGAAGAGAAGCCGGCGCATACGACCATTAAAAACGTGTGCGCCGGCTTTTTGGCGGCTGCCGTGCATTTCGAGAGGGAATTGATCTCTGGTTGCTGTACGCAAATTTATTGCTGAACTTATTGTAACATAACGAGGAACAAATGAAAAC
>OBXQ01000045.1_pt1 | contig 109423 bp, 99 predicted proteins | sample 1476641 | NCBI WGS metagenome assembly OBXQ01 (sample SAMEA2580174, study PRJEB22360) | human gut metagenome | biome: human gut; feature: human-associated habitat; material: faeces | place: Denmark | collected 2008/2010
TTTTTTGCCAACACGGGTTTGTGGAAAAAGTAGAGAGGGGGGGGGGGGGATGTCATCCCCAAAGCGTATATTATATGGTATAATCAATACATGACAGTAGAGTGTTGACAGGGGTGTGTTTGTGGATGTATAAAAATGTTTCAGGAAAAGTTTATATCAAGACGTTCGATGGATTTGATCTGTATAAAGATGGAAAGATGGTCTATTTTTCCAGCGCAAAGGCCAAAGAACTGCTTGCATTTCTGGTGGATCGGAAAGGCAGGTTTGTGCCCCTGAGTCAGTTAGCGGAAAATCTGTTCGAGAATGAAAAGGATATCCGAAAGGCCAAACGTTTGGTTCACACGGCGTTTAACCGCCTGACCAAAACGCTTAAGAGTTATGAGATCGAGGATATTTTAAAAAGAGGAAGAGGGATTTACGCGGTCGACTGCAGCCGGATTCTGTGTGACAGCTATGAGATGGAAGCGCGCACAGAGGGGAGCAGCAATTTTTTTCTCGGCGAGTATATGCCGGAGTACAGCTGGGCGGAGGTGACGCTGTCCAATCTGCTGAGAAAATATTACGATGAAAATCAGCTTCCGGACCACGAGGGGGACTCGTAGCCGGGGCAAACAGGGGAACGATGGGAAGACATAACCACAGTCAGGAATTGTGGTTATGTCTTTTTTTGATGCAATCAGCCGCGGGCTGGGCCGGGGGGAGAATGTTCTGTTCGGATTTCAGATATAATGGCAGGCGGATACCAAATTAAAATATTGTGACCTTTTTAAAGACGCATCTTCTTTTTTTCATGCAAAAAAACGTATTTTTTACAAAAAAGTACAAATATTAAAAGAAATACAATTTATGGGTGAAACCGGCTGCGTTTGTAACTAAAATGTAACGTTTCTGTATCCAACGTCATGATATACCGTTACACGAAAGGCCACAATTATTTACACATAATGAGGTGTAGAGATGAATAGAGGGGAAAGACGGGTGTATGTCAAGACCTTTGACGGCTTTGATGTATACGTGGATGGCAGGATTGTTTACTTCCCGAGTGGCAAAGCAAAAGAGATGCTGGCGGTGCTGGTGGAGAAAAAGGGCAGCAGCGTTTCTCTGGCACAAATGGCGTATCTGCTCTATGAAAATTCGGAGGAAACCCGTGCCAGAAATACGTTGCGGGTTGTGTACCACAGGCTTCACAGGACGCTGGTAGAATATGAGATCGCGGATATTGTCATCAAAAGGCGGGGCAGCTATGCGGTTGACACCGACCGGTTTATCTGCGATTTTTATGAATTCATAAGGGAGCAGCCTGCGTTTCTGAACTCATATTCCGGGACCTATATGCCGGAATATCCGTGGGCGAGGAATATGATTCCTTATCTTGACAACCTGTACCGAAGATACTCCGGTCAGAAGTTAAAGGAGTAACCAAATGGAATTGATTGATATCCATGCACATATCCTTCCGGGCGTGGACGACGGATCCCGCGGCATGGAAGAGTCTGAGACAATGCTGTCCATGGCATACCGCCAGGGGATCCGCCGAATCATCGCCACGCCCCATTATTCCAGAAGAAGAGGGAGCGGGGGACTGGCAGAGCTGGCGGACCGGCTGAACGCCAGGGCCCAGGCGATTTACGGAGATTTTGAAATACTGCCGGGCCATGAGACCTATTATTATGAGGGTTTGGCAGAGGCCTTGAAGAGCGGCCAGGCGCTGACGCTGGCGGGCAGCCGGTATGTACTGGTTGAATTCGACCCGGGTGTGTCCTACCGGCAGCTCTACCAGGGAGTCCGCAAGCTGATTATGGCCCGGTATGTGCCGGTGCTGGCCCATGTGGAGCGCTATCTGTGCCTGCGGGATGAAGGTAACTTCCGGGAGCTGGTCCAGTGCGACTGCCGTATGCAGATGAATTATGACAGCCTTGCAGGTCCGTTTTGGGATCCCGGCGTGAGGTGGTGCAGGAAAAAGGTGGAGGGCGGCTGTATCCATCTGTTGGCCACGGATATGCACCGGATGGACTACCGCAAGCCCGATCTGGAAAAGCCCATGGCATGGCTGCAAAAGCATGTGGGGGAGCGCCGGCTGCGGGCCATGGTGTGGGACAACCCACTTACGATTATGAAAAATGAGAGAATGGGGTAGGTACATAAGAGATGGAAACGTATATGAATGACAATGAAGAGATTGAGATTGACCTTTTCGAGCTGTTCATGGAACTGAAACGAAAAATATGGGTCATCCTTGGGGTGGCGGTTTTGTGCGCCGGAGCTGCGGGCGCGTTCAGCGCGTTTGTGCTGACACCGCAGTACACGTCCACCGCGATGGTGTACATTCTCTCCAAAGAGACCACGCTGACGTCCCTGGCCGACCTGCAGATCGGAAGCCAGCTGACAAAGGACTACAAGATCATTGTGACCAGCCGCCCTGTGTTGGAGGATGTGATCGAGGGGCTGGAGCTGAACACTACCTATAAAGATTTGAAGAAAAAGATCACCATCGACAACCCGGCGGACACCCGGATTCTGTCCATCAGCGTGATGGACCCGGACCCGCAGATGGCAAAGGCCATTGCGGATAAGGTTGCCGCCACCGCCTCGGATTACGTGGGGGATATCATGGAGATGGTGCCGCCCAAGCTGATTGAGGACGGCGAGGTGCCACTCTTAAAGACGAGCCCCAGCAACACGAAGAACGCCCTGATCGGAGGGCTGGTGGGCACGCTGCTGGTGTGCGGTTTTGTCACGGCGCGGGTAGTGTTAAACGATACCGTCCGGACGGAGGAGGATGTGACCCGGTACCTGGGCCTGACTGTTCTGGCCTCTGTGCCTGCGCGTAAGGGGGAGACTCCGGAGGACAAGGAAGCCATGGTGTCCTCCAAGTCCCGCAAAAAGACTCAGACCCCTTCCGGAAGATCCAGGAAGAAGAAAAGGGAGGAAAAAGTCCGATGAGACAGACGGTTGCTCTGAACCGGAGCATGAAGGATGATTACCATTATAATGAAGCGGTCAAGACGCTGAGAACCAATATCCAGTTCTGCGGGAGCGGCATCCGGGTGATTATGATGACCAGCGCTCTGCCCGACGAGGGAAAGAGCGATATGGCGTTTGCCCTGGCCTCCTCCCTGGCCCAGATCGGCAAGCGGGTGCTGCTAATCGACGCGGATATCCGAAAGTCCGTGCTCGTATCCCGGTATCAGCTGGAGGATGAGGTCTGCGGCCTGTCCCAGTATCTGAGCGGACAGAAGCCCCTGGAGGAGATCCGCTATGCCACCAGCGTTGAGAATCTCCACATGATCTTCTCCGGCCCTTATTCGCCCAACCCGGCGGAGCTGCTGGAGGAGGAGCTGTTTGGCGCGCTGATTCGGCAGATGCGTCAGGAGTACGACTATCTGATTATCGACACGCCCCCCATGGGGAACCTGATTGACGGCGCCATCGTGGCCCGCCAGTGCGACGGGGCGGTGATGGTGGTGGAGAGCGGAGCGGTCAGCTACCGCCTGGAGCAGCGGGTCAAAAACCAGCTGGAGAAGAGCGGCTGCCGGATTCTGGGCGTTGTGCTCAACAAGATCGATCCGGAGTATAACAGCTACGGCTATTACACGCGCTACGGCAAATACGGGAAATACTCCCGCTACGAGAAATACGCAAAATACGATAAGAGCGAGATTACGGAAGGGTGACCGGCATGAATGACCGCGGTCGAAAATGGAAACGGTTTAAGGCTGCCGCCGCGGTATTGGGCGTGGTCCTTTTGGCGGGGGCCGCGGGGGTCACGGTTCACCTGTACCGCCAGCGCAAAGCCCAGGAGGCGGAGATCGCCGCCCGGCAGCACAGCCTTGAGGAGCCGGAACAGTTTCTGGCAGAAAATGTAATCGAATACGGCGGCAAAAAATACCGGCGCAACTCCTATGTGAAAGCCATCCTGTGCATCGGGGTGGACCGCTCCGGGCTGGGGGAGAAGACGACCACCGGCTTCGGCGGACAGTCGGACGGGCTGTTTCTGCTGGCCCAGGACACCGCCAGAAATACGGTGAAAATCCTGATGATTCCCCGGGATACCATGACGCGCATCACGCTGACGGATCTGAGCGGAAATGTGCTGGGCAAGGACGTACAGCACCTCACATTAGCCTACGCCTACGGCGATGGGCGGGAACTCAGCTGTGAGTACACGGTGGAGGCCGTATCCGAACTTTTGGGCGGCTTAACCATTGACCACTATATGGCGGTGGACACCGACAGCATTTCCGTGCTCAACGACGGCGTGGGAGGGGTCACGGTGACCATTGAGGAGCCGGGGCTTGCCACACGCGATCCGGAGCTTAAGCTGGGGGAGACCGTAACCCTGAAGGGGAAGCAGGCGGAAACCTTTGTGCGCTACCGGGATATTCACCAGGATAACACGGCCCTGTTTCGGATGGACCGGCACCAGCAATATATGGAGGGCTTTTTCGCCGCCCTCAAGACAAAAGCAGCGGAGGACGACAGTATTCTGATCCGCCTGCTGGACAGCATTCAGGATCACATGGTGACGGATATGCAAAAAGACCAGTACCTGAAGGCGGCCCTGGATGTGTTGAACACCCAGCAGCTGGGTTCCGGCGATTTCTATACCCTGCCCGGCAGCGGCGTGACCACCGCCCGCTACGACGAGTTCTATGTGGATCAGGAGGCCATGATCCCCGTGATCCTGGATTTATTTTACCGGGAGATCGAGTGATGAGGCAATAACCAGCATTTATGCTGTTTATTGGATAAATAATCATAGTAGAAAGGAGAGGAAAAGCTATGAAAAAGAAAAGCGTTGCTGCTTTAATCCTGGCGGCGGCTCTGGCTTCCCAGCCGATGTGTGTATTCGCATCCAGCAGTTCATCCAGTGATGACGGCGGAAGCTCAGCGACCACCACCACAACCACAAGCAGCACCAAGTCCGAGAGCACCGTTACGGTGTCTTCCACCGGCGTCAAGACCACCGGAGCGACCACCAGTGCCGCACCCAACGGAAGCACCATCGGCGTGGCCGTGGACACCGTAACCACAACCGGAGTACCGGTAACGGTTAACTCCAAGGGCGAGGCGGTTGTAGGCGATATCGCCATCGGATTCGCAAAGGATCCGGGATCCGCTACCGCGGGACTTCCGGAGAACGTTGTAGCTGCGATCAACGATATCAACGCCGGAAAGGCCTTAAGCGAGGTCATTCAGGGCGTGGACGTGAGCGGTTACAATGCGCTGACCGGCACCCATGCAATCGTGACCAAGGATGCGGCCACCGGAGCGGTCAAGGACACGGCGGCAGAGGTATCTCTGTATGTGCCGAACCTGGTAGAGGGACTGACCAATGTGGAAGTTCTGTTCTACAACAACGTTACGGGACAGTGGACTCTGCTTCCCGCACTGAAAGTAGATCCGGTTACCAAGACCGTGGCGGTGAACATCCCCGGTTCCGGCACACTTTCTGTGGTTTACAAGAAGTAATTACAAGAATTTGACATCGGCGCAGATGCGCAGAGGGCCAGAGGGGGCCTTGAGGTCTCCCTTTGGTTTCTCGGTATGTGGGAGCGTTTTACGGGAGAGAAAAAGGGTAGTGAGGAAAAATGTATAGAAAAGCGGATCGTGGCTGGCTGAAGCACTGGGACTTCACCCTGATTGACGCAATCTGTCTGCAGGCGGCCTACGTCGCAGCTTACTGGCTGCGCCATGGGTTTGGATGGCCCTATGTGAATCAGCTCTACTGCAATATGGCCTTTGTCTTCGTACTGATCCAGATATTTGTGACGTTTTTTGGCGAGAGCTTTAAAAATGTGTTGAAGCGGGGCTATTACCGTGAATTTTCGAGCGCGGTAAAACATGTGTGTCTGGTAATTCTCATCGGGGCATTTTATCTGTTTGCCACGCAGAAGGGGGAGAACTATTCGCGCCTGACGCTGGTGCTGACCGGCGTGATCTATCTGGGGTTCACCTACGCCGCCAGAATCGGGTGGAAACGCTGGCTGAAGGCCAGAGGAGTGGGAGCGAGGGGGAGACGATCCCTTTTGATTCTGACCTCCAGGACTATGGTGGACACCGTGGTACAAAACATACTCGCCAACAATTACGAGGGCTTCCAGGTTGTAGGGGTGGCCCTGATTGACGATGATAAAAATAATGAAAAAACTTACAGGGGAGTGGCGGTGGTGGCCAACGGTGAAACCGTGGCCGAGTATGTCTGCCGGGAGTGGGTGGACGAAATTCTTGTCAACCTTCCGGAGGAGATACCGCTGCCCCAGAAGCTGCTCAACGACTTTATTGAGATGGGCGTGACGGTCCACTTAAAGCTGGTGGAAGTAGCCAAGTTAAGCGGAAAAAAACACCATGTGGAGCGGATCGGCACTTACACGGTGCTCACCAGCAGTATCAATATGGCCAGCTGGAAGCAGGCGTTTTTGAAGCGGACCATGGATATTGTGGGAGGCGTGGTGGGGTGTCTGATTACAGGACTCCTGTACATCGTGGTGGCCCCCTGTATTTACATAAAATCCCCCGGACCGATATTTTTTTCGCAGGTGCGGGTGGGGAAAAATGGAAAGAAATTTAAATTGTATAAATTCCGCAGTATGTATATGGACGCGGAGAAGCGCAAGAAGGAGCTGATGGAACAGAACCGCGTGAAGGGCGGGATGATGTTCAAGATTGACAACGATCCCAGGATTATTGGGGGAGAGAAGGGAATTGGGGGGATTATACGGAAATACTCGATTGATGAGTTTCCGCAGTTTTGGAATGTGCTGAAAGGGGATATGAGCCTGGTGGGGACCAGGCCGCCGACGGTGGATGAATGGGAGAAGTATGATTTACGGCATAGGGTGAGGCTGGCGACCAAGCCAGGGATCACCGGGATGTGGCAGGTGAGCGGGAGGAGCGATATTACGGACTTTGAGGAAGTGGTGAGGTTGGATCGGGAGTATATTGTGGGGTGGAGTTTGGGGTTGGATGTGAAGATTTTGGTGAAGACGGTGGGAGTGGTGGTGTTTAGGAAAGGGGCGATGTGAGGGAGAGGGGTAATTGCGTAGGGAAGATGTTGGTATAGGCTATTTTCACAATATTAAGTGTTATAGAAATATTGGGGAGCGGTAATTTATTGGGATAGGTTTGGACTTCAGAGTAAAGCTGTACAGTAAAACAAAAGAGCGGTCAATGGATTAGGAGAATAGCTTGAGCCTGCAGCAGGGGACTACGTGGTGGTCTGGTTGAAGGCTCTTTGTTGGAGGGATGTGGTCAATCATTATAGTAAAATTATAAAGATAAAATACTTAATAAGTGTCATAATTCGATTGTAAATAAAGAAGGCATCGATTATCTGAAGCATAAGGAATCAGGCTTGATGGTACACTGGATGCTGAAGTTATAAAAGCTAAGGTGTATTACATGGTTAATGCAATCATGACCAATAGCTATTCAACAAACCGCAGATAAAGTAGGATGGTCGAGGGTAAGTTATTTTTCTCACCTAATATCGTGCAGAAATGATAATTATACCTAATATCCATGAGTTTTACACTTACTCCGCCAAAGTCGTGTTGAGTACACTATCAAAGCGAATGATAACTTCATTTCGTAATAGCATATTGAGTCATGGTGTGTGTGGACTGCTTTGTCAATATTTTGTCGAATATAGAAGTTGAGAAGACCAAATGAGAGTGGGCATGGTAAATAATGTGTATAGTTTCAATATTTTGTCCTTATTTGATATGACAGTGAGAAACAATATTTAGGCGGCTGTGAGAAACACTGGGCCTTGATTAGAGAGATACTATCCTTCGGGATGTGTACATAGATGTTTAATATTTTCATGGCTGAAAAGCCGATATATTATTTTGGAGGAACAGAAAAATGTCTCTGTATGAAAAATTGATTAATCATGATGAAAAACTCGCTCTGATTGGCCTGGGTTATGTTGGAATGCCTATTGCAGTTGCTTTTGCAAAAAAAAACATAGATGTTATTGGATTTGATCTTAATAAAGAGAAAATTAGTTTGTACAAATCTGGAATTGATCCGACTAAGGAAGTGGGAGATGAAGTGATTAAAACGACATCTGTTGAGTTTACTGCAGATGAAAGCAAGCTTCAGAAAGCAAAATTCCTGATTGTTGCTGTCCCTACTCCAGTAAATACAGATCATACTCCGGACTTAACACCTATTATTGGTGCATCTGAAATCGTAGGACGCAATCTGACCAAGGGAGCAATTGTTGTCTATGAGTCTACGGTTTATCCTGGATGCACTGAAGATGTATGTATTCCCATCCTGGAGAAAGAATCTGGTTTTAGGTGTGGTGAAGACTTTAAGATTGGATATAGCCCGGAGCGTATCAATCCTGGCGACAATGTGCATCGTTTGGAAAATATTCATAAAATTGTTTCTGGGTGCGATACGGAATCTTTAGAAGAAATCAAGAATGTCTATGACATTGTAATTGAAGTTGGTACTCATCCGGTTTCTAATATTAGAACGGCAGAAGCGGTTAAGGTAGTCGAAAACAGCCAGCGTGATATTAACATTGCATTTATGAACGAGTTGGCAATGGTGTTCGATCGTATGGACATTGATACGAATGAGGTGGTCGATGGCATGAATACTAAGTGGAATGCCCTTGGCTTCCGTCCAGGCCTTGTTGGCGGACATTGCATCGGTGTCGATCCGTATTATTTTACTTATGAGGCAGAAAAACTTGGTTACCATAGTCAGATTATTTTGAATGGCCGAATTGTAAACGACCAGATGGGTGCTTATGTTGCAGATACAGCTGTAAAGCAGATGATTGCCGCAGGGCAGGCACCTAAAAAGTCGAAAGTAGTAATTCTAGGTTTGACCTTCAAGGAAAATTGTCCGGATACCAGAAACAGTAAGGTCGATGATATTATAAAAGAATTGAATACATATGGCATTGAGCCGGTTATCGTTGATTCGTGGGCGAGTGAGCATGATGCTATGCGTGAATATGGTGTTACATTGACAAAATTGGAAGATGTAAAAGATGCAGATTGCGTAATCGTTGCTGTAGCACATAATGAATTTAAGTCTTTAAGCTTGAAAGACATCAAAGCAATGTTCAAAGAAGGTAATGATAATGAGAAAGTGCTGATTGATGTAAAAGGACTTTATAAAGTGTCTGAACTTAAAGCATCTGGTATGCGCTTTTGGAGGCTGTAATTCATGAAAGAAAAGAATATAAAGATATGTTTGGCATCATCATCTGGAGGGCATTTTGAACAATTGGTTATGCTTAAGCCTTTAATTGAAAAATACAGCGGCTATATTGTAACTGAAAAAATTGGTTATGACGTTAAGACAGGAGATATACCGGTAAAGTATGTCTTTTCCATTAATCGTACAGATAAAACATTTGTTTTGAAATTTTTAGTAAATATTATAGAGTCTTTTTTTATTGTTTTGACTGATAGGCCAGACTATATTATTTCTACTGGAGCGTTGGCAGCAGTACCGTTAATGGTGTGGACAAAGATTTTTGGTGGAAAAGTTGTATATATTGAATCGTTTGCAAAAATAAATTCACCTAATCTTTCCGGGAAAATTGCATACAAGTTTGCGGATCAGTTTTATGTACAGTGGGAAAGTATGAAGAAATTTTATCCAAATGCAATCTGCAAAGGAGGAATTTATTGATGATATTTATTACAACAGGATCAAGAAGTTTCCAATTTAACAGATTGTTAGAAGCTGTAGATAAAGCGATTGAGAAGGGGGACATTAGCGATGAGGTTTTTGCTCAGGTAGGATCAAGCAATTATAAAACAAAGCACTATAAAAGCGTTGGATTCTTGAATCATGAAGACTTCAATGAAAGAATGAACAATTGCGATATTGTACTGACTCATGGCGGTACAGGAGTAATTGTGAATGCCGTGAAAATGGGAAAACGTGTGGTTGCAGTTCCTCGATCAGCAAAATATCAAGAAGTTGTTGATGATCATCAAATTCAATTGATTCAAGCATTTGAAAAATTGGGTATGGTTACCGCTTGTTATAACTGCAATGAGATTGGCAAAGCTATTAAAGAAGCAAAGGGAAAAGAAGTTAAGCCTTATATATCAAATACGCAAACTATTATTGATTCAATTGTTGCACTGATTAGTGGAAAACCAGAAAGCAAGAAGAAAATAAAAGTCTTAATGTGCAGCTCGGATCGAAAAGAAAAAGGGGGGATGAATAGTGTTATTGACCAGTTAATGGACCATGATTGGGGTGATGACTTTCGATTTTCTTATTTGGCTACCCATGTCACAGGAAATCTGGTAAAGAAGACATTATTTTTTACTAATGCGTATAGGAAACTGGGGAAATTCATAAAGCAAGATGCTTTTGACATTATCTATATCCATATGTCTTATAAAGGTAGTTTTTATAGAAAGTATTTTGTAACAAAACTCTGTAAGAAGTACGGAAAAAAAGTCATAATTCACTTACATGGTTCTGAGTTTAAAGATTTTTACAATAGTGGAGGTGCAAAAAGAAAAAGGCAAATACAGGAACTGTTTTTTCTTGCAGATACAAGTATTGTTTTGGGTGAAGACTGGAAAAATTTTGTTTTAAAAATTGTACCAAAAGCGAAAGTGGTTGTTATAAATAATGCTGTTAATCTTCCGAATATTGAAACTAAGAAAATTAGTGAAATAAGAGTATTTTTGTTTTTGGGAGCACTTATCCAACGCAAGGGTGTTATAGATTTATTAAATGCTGTGAAGCAGATGAAAAATCAAAAAATATCTAATTTTCGTTTGTTGATCGCAGGATCTGGGACAGAGGAAGAACATTTACGAGAATATGTAAAGATAAATGAACTACAAAGTTATGTCGAGTTTTTGGGGTGGATTACAAAAGAACAAAAGCCAGACTTACTAAAAAGGGCTGATGTACTTGTATTACCGTCTTATAATGAAGGTCTTCCGATTGCAATATTGGAGGCCATGTCTTATGGCTTACCAATTATAAGCACTAATGTAGGTAGCATTGCAGAAGCAGTCAAAGAAAATAAAAATGGATTTTTAATCGAGCCGGGAAATATTGACTCCTTAGCTCATGCAATGATGAAATTAACTGTTGACCCGGAATTGTGGAAAAAAGAGTCTACTCTGTCAAGAGAAATTTGCGAAAGAAAATTCTCTGAGGATGTATTCTTCAAAGCCGTTGAAAAAGTATGTCGAGGGTTATAAAAAATAATCATAAAAGTAAAGTTAAAAATATATAAATGACTCTGGAAACTCGGTGCTACAATAGGTAGTAACGTTGAGATTTGGGCAGACAGAGTCGATAAGAGATATGTTTTTTTACTAGAAACGGGTGATAGGGATACTATTAGTGACGCAAGGAATATGTTATATGCTGTAAGTACAAAAAGATGTATGGGATATAGTAGAGTTGGACGATTTTTTTATCGGAGCTGATGATATTATTATTCCGGCAGTCCCAAGTGATAATAATATAGTAATTGGCGCACGTATAGTGATGACGAAAGATAACCAAGACAATAGTTCTGCTGTAGGAAATTTCGGAAGGGTGATTGGATCAACTGAAAAGTTTATAGCGAAGAAGAAAAATATAGAAGAAAGGTCTATATTTAAAATGTACTGTACTAGTACTACAGCGAACAAGATAATTTCTTTTTACGGTGTGACAGGTAGGCACAATGATTCCTTTTTATGTGATAATATACAATTTTTTGCATACAGGAAGACGTGTACTCCATCATGCTACAGAACAACCTGACGACCATAGGCATTGTTAAAGGGACCCCCTTTTTTTTACGTTCTCTCGTATTTGGGTTGTAAACAGATGTGCGATCATTACAAATAGTATGTGACGTTTCCAGCCCGGATAGCTGCAACCCTCATAGTGGGTCATTCCAAGATAGCTTTTGTACTCCTCAAAGCATTGTTCGATTGGCCATCTTAGGGTTGCTGCACGGTCCAGCTCTGCACAGGGGATGTCTTGCGGAGCATTCGACACAAAATATTTGATGGTCCCATCCTCGTATTTACGGATATACAGCCAGACTTCTTTACCCGGTTTTAAATAATTACGGTTCCCATCCTTACGGCAAGCGACAACGCGCAGCATGAATCTCTGTGCCAGGATGGGCCCCTTAGAACCTTCAGCCAGTGTTACCTGCTCCCATGGAGCAGCAGGATCTTCCGCTATGCTTTTGACACTGACTGGCTGTATCGTCCATATCGGATGTTTCTTTGGGCGGCCGCGGTTCTTGCCTGGTTCTGGGTTGCATATCTGGGGCTGTTCCAGGAATACCTGTTCCTTTGCGTTTGTAGCCGCAAAATACCATACTTCTCCGGGCAGCTTCAGGCCATCCAAAAAGGCATGGTCACATCCATATGCAGCGTCACATCCGATCCATTGTGCCTGAAACCGTCCGGTTTCGAAGGCATGGTTGAGAAGGTTCTGGGCAATCTGGTTTTTTGTAAGGAAGCGCCGCTGTTCTGGGAGCTGGCATCTGGTACGCAGGTCCTGATGGGAGTCCTGGAACCATTCCTGGGGGATATAAAGCTCATAATCCACCAAACCGTATCCAGAGTCCCCGGCATAGGAAAGGAATACTCCAACCTGGCAGTTTTCCCGTTTACCCGGTCTGCCACAGTATTGCCGCTTTACTCCAATGGAATGGGTCCCTTTCTTTACAAAGCTGGTATCATCAACAGAAAGCATTGAACCAGTGTGGTTTAGCTGGGCTGCCAGAAGCTGCTGGTAGGTATCAAGAATATCATCTTCCTTGAGTGGTGCACGTGTAAAGAACTGCTGCATGGGACGGACCGACTTTTCACCAGCTAGATGTAAAGCAATCGGTTCAATGGATTTACGGTCCAAAGGACTAAGCAGCCCCCTGACAAAGTTTGCAAAATGTTTAGACTGTTTTTGAGAGGTAAAGGCGCAATCGTATTGATGCAGGTATGGCTCTAAGCATTGTTCAATTTCCTGGGTACTGTTTAGATCAACTGCCCACTGTTCTAATAGCCGTGGGTCGTATGCTGTATTTATCATCATAGTATCCCCCCCTTTTTTTATTATATCAAAAACAGGGGGATATTTAAATAAAGTAATCAAAGTTCGCTGTAGTACTAGACAAACAAAACAATAGAAGAAATATAAAGCGTGAATGAAGCAGTGAGAAAAACTCTGGGGTTTGACGTGGAAGCTGATAATTTGTATATATTTAACTTCTATGGAAAAAGGAAAAGGTAATATGCAAAAAGTAAATCGTACCAAAGAAGGTGAATTAATAAGTATCGTTATTCCTGTTTATAATGCTGAGGCATATTTAAAAAATTGCCTGGATAGTATTATAAGTCAAACATATAGTGATTTTGAAGCGATTGTAATAAATGATGGAAGTACAGATAATTCATTAGGAATATGCAAGCAATATACAATAAGGGATAAAAGGATTATTTTAATAAATCAGAATAATAGTGGTGTTTCTAGAGCGAGAAATGCTGGATTGTCAAAAGCAAAAGGGGAGTATATTACATTTATCGACTCCGATGATACAATAGATCCTAGATATTTAGAGATTTTATACAGGAATATTAAAAGTGCGAAGGCGGATATTTCCATGTGCACATGGAAGTGTGATGGAAATAAATTTTATAAAGATAAATTCAACATCAAACGCTGGAATAAATACCAAACATTTTTCAGTATGTTTAAGACAAAAGAAATTGATGGAAGCGTTTGTTCAAAATTATATCGAAAGAAATGTATAGAAAATCTCTTTTTTGATGAAAAACTAAGAATTGGAGAGGATCAAATTTTTGCAATTAAAGCTATTGAAAAGGCAAATGAAATTGTTTTTCAAGATATTCCATTATACACGTATTTTATTCGGAATACTTCTGCAATGAACTCAAAATTAGATTCAAGGTACTGGGATGTGATTTATCGAGCAGAATGGCTAGTGGCAGAGGCCAATAGTAATCTTCCAGAAATGTATGGATTGTTTAAAAAAGAGGAAATCAATATTTATGTAACAATGATAATAAGAGACATAAAAAGTGGGACCGAAGCATCAAAGAAAATCGTTGATTATGTTTGGACTCGTGTAAAAAATACTAGATGTGGTGAATATGCCAAATATTGCAATTTTTATGAATTCTTGAGATTTGTTTTAATAAAATATTTTTATAATATTGTATGCTATATTGTAAGAATAAAAGATAGGTGGCATACGAATTGTATAAAATAGGGAGGTGGATTTATGGCAGTCTATATAATAACATTCATATTATCTGCTATAATCCTTGGATTTGGTGAAAATAAAAGAGGGCTTGGTGCTAAATTTCTAATTATATTGGCATTAATACTTCCGATATTCATAGCAGGATTCAGAAAAATTGGCATTGGAACAGATACCGAAGTGTATGTGAATGTATTATTCGATGCAGCAAAAAATTCCACTAGTTTTTTTGATTATCTAAGTAAAAAAGTTTATTCCAGTTTTCAGTATAAATCCGTATTGAATTGGGAAATTGGCTATAACATATTACTTTATTTTTCAGCAAAACTTACAGGCTCCATTCAAGGAGTATTTTTCTTTACACATTTAATCATCATAATTTTTATGTATAAAGGAATCAAGGAGTATGGCGAAAGTTATTCAAAGGCAATTGCAATGCTTGCTTTTTACTTTATGTTTTATGGCAGTTCTTTAAATGCTATGAGGCAGTGGATTGCAATCGCAATCCTTTTTTGGGGAACTCATTTTTTGAATGCTAAGCGAGATCGATGCTTTATTATCTCAATTGCGGTTGCATTGTTATTTCATAATAGTGCAGTAATAGGATTTGTCATATGGCTGATTTATAAATATATGGATAATGAGGAAGAAAAACGACGATTAGCTTTTAACGGAATACAATTATCCGCTGATTTATATAAGGTTTTAGTTATATTAGTTGTAGGAATTTTGTGCCTTTTAGGATTGAATATTATTGGTGGCTTATTGGCTTCAATTAATAGCATATTCGCAAGATATGTCAGGATATATATAAGTGGTAGTGTTCAGCTTATGCCTATGCAGATATTAAGACGGATGCCTATCATATTTTTTACATTCGTTAACTGGAAAAGGATACAAAGACGGTTTCCTACATCAGGTTTTATAATTTCAATGTTAATCCTAGATACAGTAACATCACAATTAGGAAGTATTACGCCACAGTCTAGTAGAATGGGATATTTCTTTTCTGTTTATGAAACTATACTGATTGCAGAAGTGATTGCAGTTAAAAGGAACTATATTAGAATTCTGTATCATATAATCTTTGTTGTATTTTTGGTTGCAACATTCTATTATGATAATGTTATAATGGGACGTTCTGAGATTGTTCCATATTTATTTTTCTTTAATTAGAAGTGAGGTAGGATTGTGAATATAGGATTACTTACTTTAGATGCACAAATATATAACTATGGTGGACTCTTGCAAGAATATGCTTTATACAAGACTTTACAAAAATTGGGACATAAGGTTGAAATTATAAACTACGATGTTGGTTCTGAATTAAATACCTTTAGTTATAAGCGTGATATTAAGTATCTATCTATTGACAAGATAGTTAGAAAAATCGCAAAGAAAGTTTCACGTAAAAGCCATTATGTAACGAAAGATATAGATTTAAAATCAAAATACCTTTTTGATTCTTTTAGGTGTGAGCATTTACAAATTTCTCAAAGATATTTTAATTCCGATCTGAAAGAAATCCATAGTGCATATGATGGCTTTGTTTGTGGAAGTGATCAGATTTGGAATCCAACGTACAATATTCCGTCTTTTTTTCTTACATTTGTGAAAAAGAAAAACAAGGTGATATATGCTGCGAGTATCGGAGTTTCCTCATTATCCAGAATCGAGAAAAAAAGCTATGCAGTACTATTATCTGATTTAAAATACATTTCTGTTAGAGAAGAAAAGGCAAAAGAAATGTTAAGTCCATTAACATCAAGTCTGATACAGGTTGTCTTAGATCCGACAATGATTTTGGATAGAGAAGAATGGAAAAAATTTATAAGAAAAAACTCGTGTCAGAGGCCATATGTGTTCTGCTATTTCTTGGGGCAAAGTGAAGAAAAAAGTGAAGCTGCACAAAAATATGCAAAAGAAAATAATCTTGAATTGATAGCAGTGCCATTAGATGATTGTAATCAGTCCGAAAGAGAGAAGGGGATGGAAGGTATCGGTCCTATCGAATTTTTAAATTTAATTTATTATGCGAATTTTATCTTGACAGATTCTTTTCATGCATCTGTTTTTTCAATTTTATATGGAAAAAATTTTCGAGTGTTTAGTAGGAATGTTGGAAGTAAGAACATGGATGATCGTATCCATACTTTACTCAAATTAATTGGTAGGGAAAGTTTGCTTATAAGACCTAAAGAACTCGAAACAAGCTATTCGAATGATGATTTGGGATATAACTATTTTCAAATTGATGAGCAGAGAGTGCAATCTTTAAGATGGTTGGAAAATGCATTAAAGAAAGAAAAGGGGAAGGAGGATGCTTAATCAACGTAAGGCAGGGGTGCTTCTTTCTTATGCTGGAGAAGTAGTTAAAATTTTAGTCAATCTGGTTTATACTCCAATAATGCTACATCTTTTAGGACAAAGTGAATATGGTCTTTACCAATTGGTTTATTCAGTGGTTTCTTACCTCGGCCTGCTTAGTTTAGGATTTGGTAGTTCATATCTTAGGTTTTATTCAAAATACAAGGTACAGAGGGACGAAGATGGAGTAGCAAAATTAAACGGAATGTTTATGCTGATCTTTTGTTCAATCTCGGTTATTTGTGTTCTGTGCGGTGCTGTGATGATTGAAAATATCCGTGGAATCTTTGGTACAGGGCTTACTGATAATGAATATGAAACGGCACGAGTTTTAATGAGTTTGCTTATAATCAATCTTGCACTGACTTTTCCAAACAGCGTTTTTAACTGCTCCATCACAGCACATGAAAGATTTTTGTTTCAGAAACTGTTAATTCTTTTACAGAATATTTTCAGTTCATTCTTGACACTCCCACTGCTTATTATGGGTTATGGGTCTATAGGAATGGTGTCTATTACAACGTTCCTTACATTTGCAGTATTGATAACCAATGTTTTTTATTGCTTTAGAAAACTGCATATTAAGTTTAAGTTTAAAGGATTTCAGGCAAGATTACTTGAAGAGATGTGGATATTCACGTTCTTCATTTTCTTGAATCAGATTATTGACCAGATTAATTGGAGTGTGGATAAATTTTTGTTGGGAAGATTAGTTGGTACAACAGCAGTTGCAGTTTATGGCGTCGGCGGACAGATTAATACACTATATATTCAATTTTCATCTTCTGTATCAAATGTATTTATTCCGAAAGTCAATTGGATTGTAGCGGAATCAAATGATGCTGCTCAGTTGACGAGGTTATTTACAAAAGTTGGTCGCATTCAGCTCATGGTTTTGGGATTGATCTTGTCTGGATTTATATGTTTTGGTGTTCCATTTGTGAAAATCTGGGCAGGTTCGGAATATGATGGATCTTATATTGTGGCATTGTTACTGATTATTCCGGTCACAGTACCATTAATTCAAAATCTCGGTGTTGAGATACAGAGAGCGAAGAATATGCATAAAGCAAGAGCAGTTGTTTATCTGGTAATTGCAATTGTTAACGTTTTTATTAGCATTCCGCTGATTAAATTTATGGGGCCGGCAGGTGCTGCACTTGGAACTGCGATTTCGCTTATTGTAGGCAATATAATCTTCATGAATTGGTATTATCAGGCTCGTATTGGGCTGAATATGTTGTATTTCTGGAAAGAAATTGCTAAAGTTATCCCTTCACTGATTGTTCCGTTTGTTGTTGGTGTTATTATTATGAGATTTACGAATATTACTGGTCTTATTAGTTTAGGAGTGTTTGCAACCATATATACAGTAGTGTATGGTCTTTCAATGTACTTCTTAGGAATGAATGCAGAGGAAAAGCAACTTGTTGTGGGACCAATCAAAAAGATACTAGGAAAGTAAGGCTATGAAAGATAAAAGAGAACTTTAGCAAGCTATCCATGGTATATGCATTTTGGTGGCAGTGTTAAAACATTCATTAGATGGATTTGAATGTGTGGTTTTTTGCGGTACGGAGTTTGCCATCCTACGTCAGATTATCGACTTTGCAACGGCTATATTTGTTTTTCTGGCTGATTACTCTGTTAATAAAGATAAGATATTGGGTGTTAAGGTTTGTACTGATGGTTGCCTTTAGTTTTGGGTAGTATATACTAGTCAAAGGATGCTAAGTCACCACAAAAGACTATTAAGAAACATTAGCTTTGTTTAAAGGAGGATCAGAGGAGGATATGGGGATGAAACTGGAAAAAGCATATGCTTGTTATAACACGGATAAAGAGGTAAGATTAAGTAGTTCTTCTGGGGCAGTATTTTCTTCTCTGGCAGAGTACGTGCTTGATAAGCATGGCGTGATTTATGGTGTGGCTATGTCTGAAGATTGTTACGGAGCAGAGTTCATTGCTGTTACTGATAGAGAAAAACTAATTAGGCTTCGGGGATCAAAGTATCTGCAAGCGAAGGTGGGCCATACATTTAGACAGGTAAAAGAAGATCTGCTTTCCGGGAAGCTGGTACTATTTACTGGGACAGGATGTCAGGTTAATGGGTTGAAGAACTTTTTAGGAAAAGCTTATGGCAATCTGATTTGCGTGGATTTTATTTGTCACGGGGTACCATCACCAGCGTTGTGGAGAGAGTATGCGCAGTATCAGGAACAGAAACATGGTGGTAAATTGATAGGAATCAATTTCCGCTGTAAAGATGATAGTTGGACTGATTTTGGTATGAAGGAAGTTCTGGATAGAATTCCAGAAGAAATGGCTAAGAAACTATACATTTCTAAGGATAAAGATTCTTTTATGCAGATGTTTTTGAGAGACTATTGTTTGAGGCCATCCTGTTATGAATGTGCAGCCAAAAAGATGAGGATGTCTGATTTGACGATTGCTGATTTCTGGGGAATTAATGACGTTGCTCCAGAAATGAATGATGGAATGGGAACATCTCTTATATTGATTCGTACAGACAAAGGACAGGAAAGTTTTAATCATATTAGTGATGGGATGAAATTAAAAGAAGTGTCTTACGAAGCTGGTGTGAAAGGAAATCCAGCAGAATTCAGGTCGTGTGCAAGACCGCCTCAAAGAGATACATTTTTTAGTGATATGCATACTATGAGTTTTGAAGAATTAAAAGGAAAATATACTGCTCCAATACAATATTCGTTAAAAACGAAAGTAAAAAGAACAATGAAGAGTTCAATTAAAAGTATACTTCGTGTAGTCTTGTGTTGGGAGAGCGAGTTAGGCTGTTGGCGTGGGCACAGTGGGAATTGGTTGTGGAAACATTTGAATGGTTGGATTAGTAGGTTAGGGGTTTTTAGGGGGGGGGGGTAATGCAGATTACGGATTACTCTTTATGTTTCGCGTTTAACTGTAAGGAGGAGTCAAATTGAAAGAAATCCCAGTACTATATAAGCGAAAAGAAGAATGTTATGGCTGCACGGCCTGCTATGCGATTTGTCCAAGAGAAGCTATATCTATGCTTGAAGACGAAGAAGGCTTTGAATACCCACAGATTGATAAAAGTAAGTGTATTTGCTGCTATCAATGCTTGAGGGTCTGCCCATTTAAAGTAATGAGAATTTCATGATTCTAAAAGAAAAGAAACAAGGAAAATGAATCATTATCAGGATTTATCCTTTTTTATTGTACGCTTGGTTGAGTGTATGTTTTGTGGGGATGTAAGATGGGCGGGTGAGCAAATGGCTAATTGTGCTTCACCTTGTCGTTGTGTATGTGGCAAGCATAATTAGCCTATCTTTCGTGGTATTAACGGGTGCGATTGTTTATCACGGTGCGAAGAAAATCGAAAGACGAAGGATGGAAGGTAAAAAGTCTTTGTAGAAGCGCTGCTTGCTTGGCCATTCTTATGTTTCTTAAATATCTCTCAGGGTTGTCAATATAAAATTGAAGATTTTTATGTAAAAGTTTGATTTACAATAATCAACGGAATCATTGACGCCAGGATTAAAGCCGGCAAATGCGGTAATGGCGCCCTTATGGATAAAACGTGTTGCATCCTCGATCTCAGCTATAGTATACGGTAAACCATGAGTACTGGCTCATTTTTTGACCGCCGTTTCCAGCAGCCATATCTACGCATTGGTTGGTTTAGACTTACTCCGGCAGATCTCAGGTTACTTGACTCAATATCAAATGGCCAGGAAAGATTGATTTCCGCAGCCTTTTTGGTGACCGTAGCGACAGTATTTCGAGACACGCTGCAACTATGGGCGATGTTCTGGTTACTAAATCCCAGGCTTTTTAAGTGCAGGAATTCACAATACTGGGCCATAATGGTGACCTTCTTTTATCTGTATTCACACCAGTGTATGGATATACAGTATAAAGGATACTAAATAAAACAAGGGCCGAATATCCCGAAAGGTACTTTCAGCCCAGTTATTATCATAGAAGATCGGATTTACAGACTTTTCTTCACATACTCTAAATGTAACAGAGCCCGTAGTGGCTCTGAATTACCGGAATCAGTGGCTCCTATTTTTTGGAACGGCGGCTCTCGATGTCCGGACAGGGGGCTTGAGCCCCGGAATAAACAAGGAGTTTCCTATCATGCTATCCATCCTCTTTAACGACTTAAAAACTCCCATAATTTACCTCCCCATCGCCATGCTCTTCGCCGCTGCCCTAACCCTCATCTACCTTTTCTTTACCCCTCACCACTTTCATCCCCCAAAATCCCTCCATCGCCTATTCCACCTTTTCCTCCTCCTCACCTACGCCTACACCACCCTCCAATTCGCCTTCTTCTCCCGCCCACCAGGCTCCCGCAGCACCATCAGCCTGATCCCTGGTGCCACTTGGGGGACGACTCTACAGTCTCATGCGTATGTAATCGAAAACATCCTCATGACCATCCCGCTAGGCATACTTCTCCCCGCCCTGTGGCCGGGAAAGTCCTCCTTGCGGACGCTGGCAAAATGCCTGTCCATTACCCTGGCCTGCAGCGTTGCTTTGGAGACGGCGCAGTTTTTGACGCAGCGAGGCCACTGCCAGACAGATGACGTGCTGGCAAATGTGGCGGGGGCGTTTATCGGTTGGATGCTTTTTTATATTGGCTCAAAAATAAAAGCTGCTGTTGGTCGTCCACGATCTGATCGTAAGGAATCTTAACGCGGGCGGCACAGCATAGCAGGAAAATCAGGCTCAGTAAAAAAAATAATAAAAAAATAATCATAGCAGGTCCTTTCTGTAACGGTTGTAACGGTTCTGCCATATTTTCAGGAATACAATATATTATGTTGAAAAAGCGGCAAGTTATGTCACAAATATAATTATTTCCATGAAAGTGTGGATAAAACGTTATGAATTATACCATTACTCCCGAGCTTTTAAGTCAATATAACCATTATCTTGCAAAGTCTGGCTATTCTAAGGCGACATACCAGAAATACAGAGGGGATCTGGCCCAATTCTGTGAATACCAGAAGGGGAAAACGATTGACGAAGGATTGTGTGAAACGTACCGGCAGTATTTGTTGGATCATTATACCTTACGGGGAGCCTGCTCCAAGATCGTGGCGGTCAATACTTTTTTTAAGTTTGCCGGCTGGGATCTCCAAATGGCGACGCCCCGCGTGGACCGGAGCCGTGTTGTGGATGCTGGAAAGGAAATGACGGTTTTGGAATACAAGCGGTTGCTGAGGGCTGCCAAACGGCATGATAATTTGCGCCTGTATTATCTCATGCAGGTTTTGGCGCAGACTAAGATCAATGTCAGCGAACACCGGTATGTTACGGTGGAAGCGGTCAGAGATGGATACATTGCGGTTCCGCGGGGAAACCATCGGAAGATCGTGGTGATTCCTGACCAGCTGAGGCAGGAGCTGGGGGGATTCGCTGAAAGCGCCAAGATTTTGGAAGGCCCTATTTTTATAAGCCGTTCAGGAAAATGCTGGGATCGTGTGGCGATTCACAAGAGTTTAAAAAAGTTGTGCAGAGAAGCGAAAGTGGATGAGGAGAAGGTGAGTCCGAGAAGTCTGTCCCATGTGGTGGCCTTTGGGGCGGCTGTCTATACGTTGGAGGACAAATTTAATAAATAGTGGTAGCGAAGTAAATCAGGCGGCGCAAAGCATTTTCGGCCGTTTGCAGAAATGCTGATCTGTCGGTCGAAAGACACAGAAATTTTTATAGCCTCGTCGGTCATATGATCATCGATCTGTATTCAACCATACACCGCCTGCATTGGCAGCTTAACAGCAGCCGTGCAGGCGATTTTTCTTCCTTAAACGATGATTTCAGAAAATAATTATGGAGAATCGTCGTCAAATTCTTGACTTTCTCCAGCTCCCACAACAAATAAAGGCTCCCATATCGCAAAATATCAACACAACTCACAAACCAACACCTAAAACGCTTGAGCAACATCTCAAAGCCGTCTATAATATCTATAATTAAGCAAAACGCAACCGGACTGAAAACACTCACGTTTCAAAAATACTGTATTGCCACTCCGGCTGCAACATTTACCTTCTCCACATTTTGTGATCAAAGCCAAGGGAGGTCATTGGAGTGAACGGGAAACAACTGCGCTACATTACAGCCATCGCAGAGACTGGAAGCATCCGGGGCGGAGCAGAGCTTCTGGGAAAAGATGCGTCTACCATGGCCAGGACGCTGAAGAAAATGGAACAGGACTTCAATGTCCGCTTATTCCGGCGGACCCCGGAGGGGTTGAGGACAACTCCGGAGGGAGAGGCAGTGCTGGGAATTATGGAGGAAATTGTTAGAAGCTGCGGAGTGTTGTCCGGTGGTGAGGCGCTACCTGGCAACGAGGTATTGTCCAGCGGTGAGGCGCTATCTGACAACGAGGTATTACCCTGCGGTGAGGCGCTATCTGGCAAGGAGGTATTGCCCAGCGGTGAGGCGCTACCTGGTAGCGAGGTATTGCCCGGTAGCGAGGCTTTGCCCGGCAAGGAGGCATTGCCTGGCAACGAGGCATTACCCGGCAGCGAGGTATTGCCCGACAGCGAGGCATTGCCCGGTACCAAAGCATTACCCGCCTGCCCAGCAGGATCCAACCTAACCGAGCAGGAGATCTGCTACCTTCTGACCATCCGTGACTGTGGCTCCATTTCCCGAGCAGCGTCTGAGCTTTACATTGCCCAACCGTCCCTGAGCCAGGTCCTCCGGCAGGTAGAGGCGGAATTCGGCCTGACGATCTTTAAACGCACCAGCAGGGGTGTAGAGGCCACGGCGGAAGGACAGGCACTGTTAGACAGGCTGTACGCTATTCGCGGCCTGTACCGCCGTCTGGAGCTCACAGTGGAGGAATTCCAGGACATGAAGCGCGGAACCATCACCTTTGGCGTACCGCAGAATCTGGGCGCATATCTTTTGCCCATGGTGCTTCCGGCTTTTTCCGCGCAGTATCCCGGTATCCGGGTTCGTTTCCGGGAAAATAATTCGATGGAGCTGGACCGGCTGCTGTTGGCGGACAAGACCGATTTCAGCATCATGCATTTTCAGGAGGAAAATGCAGCGCTGGCCTACGAGGCGTTTTTTGACGATCCATTTTATCTGGTGATTCCGGGTGGAATGACTGGTCGGTTTGGTTTCCCGGAGGGGAGAAAACTGTTGGCGGAGGACTTGCAGCCGCTCAGGAACGCGCCCTTTATCATGGTGGCCAGAGGCCAGAAATTGCGGCAGGTGGCGGATCAGATTCTGGAAACATGTGGGATCGCACCGGATATCCGCTTTGAGACCAAGAGTATGGAGACGGCCAAGCGGCTGGCCGCAGCAGGGCTGGGGGTGACCTTTCTGCCCGGATCCTATCTGACCTTGTATTCCGGTATGGAGGGGTTGGCCTGTTTTCAGCTGGATGAGAGTTTGGGAGCCTCCTGGCAGTTGGTGGCCGCTTACCCGAAAAAGGGCGGGCTGTCCCGCAGCGCCCGGGAGTTTTTGCGGATACTTGGGGATTGCCTGGCAGATCACAGCGCGTGAGGAATACATCTGGCACGTCATCTGGCAATGAGCCGCCAAAGTGCCCCAATGCGCCGCCAATACGCCACCAAAGCGCCCCAATGAGCCGCCAATGCGCCACCAAAGTGCCTCAATGCGCCCCCCAATGCGTCCCAATACGCCCCCCAATATACTATCAACACGCCACAAAATACACGCCACCAATCATCTGCATTTTCCCTATATCCCAACAGGACAAAAATGTATTTTTCATATACCAATTCCTGCGCTATACTAAAGCCATCAAAAAAGTAAACACACAGGAGGGGTAAAAAAGTGGAAAGCATTGAACTTGCAAAGCAGAAATTTGGGGAACTGATTGCAGAAGAGTATCAGCGAATCGAGCGGATGAAGGCGGACAACGAAGTAAAGGATTTTTCCAAAATGGAAAAAATCGTGGTGGGCATCCTGCCCGGCGACGGCATCGGCCCGATCATCATGGAGCAGGCCATCCGGGTTCTGAAAACTCTGATGAAGGAGGAGGTTGCCTCCGGGAGAATTGTACTGCGCCCCATCGAAGGCATGACCATTGAGAACCGCGCAGCAAGGCTCCAAAGCCTGCCGGACGAGGTATTTGAAGAGATCAGGCAGTGCGACGTACTGCTCAAAGGCCCTATGGTGACGCCCAGAGCGGGCGATCCCTGGCCCAATCTGGTCAGCGCCAACAGCCTGCTGCGTCGCGGTCTGGAGCTGTTCGCCGCCGTCCGCCCCATCCGTATTCCGGAGAAGAACATCGACTGGACCTTTTTCCGTGAAAATATCGAGGGCGAGTACATTTGGGGTAATAAGGGCATCCAAGTGAACGAGGATCTGGCCGTGGACTTCAAGGTTCAAACCAAACAGGGCAGCGAGCGCATCGCCCGTGCAGCCTTTGAATTCGCCAGAAAGAACGGCAAGAAGAACGTGACCATCGTAACAAAAGCCAACATCGTAAAGCTGGCGGACGGCAACTTCATCAAGGCTGTGCGCAAAGTCGGTGAAGAGTACCCGGAGATCGAAATCCAGGAGCGCCTGGTGGACGCCATGTGCGCAAAAATGCTGGACCCGGAGTTCAACAAGGGCATCGAGGTGATCGTGCTGCCCAATCTCTACGGCGACATCGTGACCGACGTGGCGGCGGAGCACCAGGGGGGCCTTGGTACCGCGTCATCCTCCAACCTGGGCAACAAATACGCTATGTTTGAGGCGATCCACGGCACCGCTCCCTACCTGATCAGCCACGGCAGAGGGGAGTACGCGGATCCCTGCAGCTTGATCCGGGCGGTGGGAATGTTGTTGGCTCACATCGGTTACGGCGACCGCAAGAAAAAACTGGACGAAGCGCTGGATATCTGTACCATTACGGAGCGCAGGGTGGTGTTGACCACCATGCCCGAGGATGCCAGCACAATAGAATTTACGGACTATGTAATTGAAACCTTGGAGAAAATGTAAATACATCAGATGAAAAATGAGATCGAAATTCTGCGAAACGGTGTGGAAAATACGGCAGATTCGGTCAAACGTTTTTAAGCGCTGGCAAAGCCGGCCTGAAAATGTCCTGTGCCCTGCGTGATGAGCGCGCCGGGTATGGGACTTTTTTTCTTCCAATCAGGCCCAAGTTGTAAAATGCCCCTACCCACCCCAAAAAAACACTGATTTGCGAGATAGAGTAAATATTAAATATTGCTGCCGATAAAATAGGCGGCGAATGAACCAAGAATCGATCAAGATTGGCACGCCAAGCTTGACGGATAAGAAATTCAGTGATACAATTAATTAAACTAATAGTTTAATTAATTGTATGAATTAAATTTAGCAGAAAGGAGCCCCCATGGCCCGAAGAAAAAAAGAGCCCCCCAGCGCCCACCGCGCCCGCATTTCCGACGCCGCACAGCGCCTTTTCTCCCAGCGCGGCGTCACCTCCGTCACCGTGGACGACATTGCCAGGGAGGCGGGATACAGCAAAGCCACCCTGTATGTGTATTTCCAGGACAAAGAGGAGATCGTCCGGTTGCTGGTCCTGCGCAGCATGGAGCTGCTTCATGACTCGATCCGTCAGGCGCTGGCCGGAGAGGACGGCGTGCAGAGGCAGTACCGGGGCATTTGTTTGGCGCTGGAGAACTTTCAGGAGCAGTATCCCTATTATTTTGAGTCCGCGCTGGGCCGGATACCGTTGGATTTCGCCGGTGAACCCCAGAACATGCCGCCGGTGGAGCAGGAGATCTTCGAGGTGGGCGAGGCGATCAACCGCGATATCGCCGGCCTGCTGGAGGAGGGAATCCGAGCCGGCAGGTTCCGGCACGACCTTCAGGTGTTGCCCACGGTGTTCGCGTTCTGGGCCGGATTGTCCGGCCTGATTCGGATGGCGTCGGATAAGGCGGAATACATTGAGCTTGTGATGAAGCGGTCCAGGCGTGAATTTCTGGACTACAGCTACGAACTGCTATACCGGTCCATCGCGGCGGAGCCGGTCCGGGAAGCGGAGTCCGGCGATTAATTAGTCCCGGCTGTAATCAGCGCCCTGTCGCCAAAACTTTAATTCCCCCAAAACGTGAAATCGAAAGGAATCCGCCATGAACAATCATTACTCCGCCCTACCTACATCTCCCTCCCCGTCCAAAACCCTCCTGGCTATCCTCGGCAGCCCCCACGAAAGCGGTTCTACCGCCGCCATGCTCCGCTGCGCCACATCCGCTGCAAAACGCGCAGGCTGGCAGGTACAGACCATCAACCTGTATGAGAAAAACATCGCATTCTGCCGCGGCTGCCGCGTTTGCATTGAGACCGGCCGCTCCCCGCACCAGGACGACAGCCAGGAGATCGCAGCGCTTTTAAAGTCCTGCGACGCCGTAGTTCTGGCCGCTCCCGCCTACTGGGCCAATGTCCCGGCCGCGGTAAAAAACATGTTTGACCGCCTTTTGGGAACCGCCATGGGAGAGAGGAACGCAAGGCCCCAGCCGCGCTTGTCCCGGAGTCAGCGTTACCTTCTCCTGACCGCCTGCAACACCCCGGCGCCCTTCTCCTGGCTGTTCGGCCAGAGCCGCGGGCCGCTGCGCGCCATGGATGAATTCTTCCATTACGCTGGGATGAGCCGGATGGGGCGGGTGGCCTTCAGCGGCGCGGCGGGAAAAACGACGCTCCCCGACCGGATCAGCCGCAAAATCGAATCCTATTGGAAATAAGTCTTAATCAGGATCAATGAATCTCAATGGACACAAGCTGCTCAAAACAAATAAAACAGGCCGGCCCATGCGAATGATCCTCTCGCAGGGCCGGCCCGGTCTCACCTCAGCCGCACCCGCTCCCAATACCCCGCGTTCTGCCGCCTCGGTCCATATATCCAATCGTATATCCCGTTTCACAATACTAAAATTCTAAAATCCCATCCTCCCCCAATCACTCCACAAACTCATACTCCTTAATTTCCCTCACCACATCCAAAATCGTCCCGTCCCGGCTTTCAATAATCCCCACAACCCGGTCCTTAAACTGAATCTCATCCGGCGTTCCCACAATGGAATAAGCGATATCCCGCAGCTCCTCAATGGTACAAATCGGAAGCCCGCACCCCTTATACGCCTCGATCAGATCCGTCCGCCTGGGATTAATTGCGATGCCGTAATCCGTCACCACGATATCGACCGCCTCCCCGGGCGTCACCACCGTCACCACCTTGTCGCAGACAGTGGGAATGCGCCCGCGGACCAGCGGGGCCACAATAATGGAACAGTTCGACCCGGCCGCCGTGTCGGGATGCCCTCCCGGAGCCCCGCGCACGATTCCGTCGGAGCCGGTCACCACGTTGACGTTGTAGTCCACGTCCACCTCCAGCGCCCCCAGAATCACAAAGTCCAGCTTATTGACAAAGGCCCCCTTGTTCATGGGATTGGCGTACTCGGAAGTAGAAATCTCAAAATGCCTCGGATTGTTCTTAATGGACTCAATCGCCCCCAGATCAAAGGCCTGCGCATCCACAATATTGCGCACCAGCCCCGCGTCCAGAAGATCGCACATGGGCTTGGTGATACCGCCGATGGCAAAGCTCATATGGATATCTTTCTCCTCCATAATCGGCCGCAGCATGGTGTTGACCGCCAGCGAAGCCCCGCCCGCGCCGGTCTGGAAGGAGAAGCCGTCCTTAAAAAATGGGGACAGCTCAATGAGCCTGGTACAATACTCCGCCATCTTCAGCTCCCGCACATCCTTGGTCATGCGCACCGCATTGCTGACGATCTTGGCCGGGTTGCCGATCTCGTCCACCACGCACACGTAGTCCACGTCCACCATGGAGATGCTGGGCGGGAAGTTGGGGAAGGGCACCAGACAGTCGGTGATCACCACCACGCGATCCGCGTACCGGGCGTCCACCATAGAGTAGGAGAGCACGCCGCAGTCGCTCTTTCCGCCAACGCCCCTGGCATTTCCGAAGGCGTCGGAGGTGGGAGCGCCGATAAATGCGATGTCGATGTGCACGTCGCCCTCCTCGATGGCCCGTACCCGCCCGCCGTGGGAGCGGATGATGGCCGGGGTCTTCAGCTTGCCGTAGGAGATGGCCTCGCCGATCTTGCCCCGGACGCCGGAGGACTGGATGCCCGTGACCACGCCCTCTTCGATGAGCGCCGCCACCGGATCATGGGCCGCCCCAAGGGAGCTGGCGCAGATGGTGATATCCTTCACGCCCATGGCGTTTACCTGCTCCATTACCATATTGACAATATAATCCCCGTCCCGGAAATGGTGGTGGAAGGAGAGCACCATGCCGTCCTTCAGCCCGCATTTCTCCAATGCTTCCCGGATGGAGCCGACTTGTTTCTCCTGTTTTGGGTCCACCACGGCGCGCACGGTGGGAGCCGCTTTGCGGTACTCCTCGTCGTCCCTTGCATAGGACCCCTCAAATCCCTTTTTCCCGTACCGGACCAGCAGCTCGTCGGGAATCTCACGTCCAACCTGATTGATCATTTTACAAATCCCCCTCATATACACCGGATGCTTTTGCCAGCCGCAGCGTTCTCATGGCGCCGTCGTAGAAAGCGATGTCGATCATCTTGCCGTCCACGGTGAAAACGCCGATGCCCTGGGCCTTTTTCTCGTCGATCTCCCGAACCACCTTCTCAGCGAAGATGATCTCCTTGCGGGTGGGAGTAAAGATTTTGTGGACGATCTCGATCTGCCTGGGATTGACCAGGCTCTTACCGTCAAAGCCCATCATCTTGATCATCCGCACCTCCCGCTCAAATCCCTCCATGTCGTCCAGATTGGTGAACACGGTGTCAAAGCACTGGACTCCAGCCGCCCTGGCCGCGATGATCATGTTTTGTCTGGCTCCGGCCAGCTCCACGCCGGTGCCGGAGATCACGGTCTGTAAATCTTTGGTATAGTCCCCGCCGCTTAAGGCGATTCCGAAGAGCCGCTCCGAGGACTCGCAGATTTCCAGGGCGTTTAACACGCCGCGGGTGGACTCGATAGCCGCCATCAGCAGCGTTCTGCCAACCGGCGCGCCGAATTCCTCCTCGGCCGCGGTCACGGCTTCTTCCACCACGCGCACATCCTGGGCGCGCTCGGTTTTGGCGATGCGGATGGTGTCGGCCCCACCGGCCACGCAGACCCGGATGTCCTCACGCCAGTGGGGCGTGTCCAGGCCGTTGATGCGCACCACGCGCTCCACACCGCGGTAGTCGATCTCCCTCAGAGCGTGAAACAGGGAGTAGCGGGCCGCATCCTTCTGGTTCTCCGCCACGGCGTCCTCCAGATCCAGCATAATGGAGTCCGCGCCGTAGATATACGGGTCCTTGATCAGACCCGGTTTCTGGCAGTTTAAAAACATCATGGAGCGTCTCAGACGCTTTTTGTCAGGATGAATCATTGAATCGCACCTCCCCACGGAAGATGTTCCGTCTGTCCGGCGGAACGGTACACGGCGCATTCCACCCGCGCCTTCAGGGTGCAGTCTAAGGCGCCCTTGTCCACCACGGTGATCCTGGCGTCCGTCACGTCCAGACGGGTTAAGGTGTCCAGTACGGTCCGGCGGATCTGCCGCCCGAACTGGTGGATTACGTTGCTCTCAATGGAGAGCTCCAGGGCGCCCGTTCCCGGCTCCACCGTGACCTGCGCGTCGCTGGATTCCAGGGTGCCGGCCATTGCGGCTTTTTGAATCAGCATAGTTCCCCTCCTTATTTGCATGTTTTGATTGCTGTTAAGTTCAGGGTATCATATTTTTCATCCCTTTTCCAATACGATTGTGCGTATAGAAGTATAGGTAAATGCCTATAGCGTGCAGTAAAAGGCCGCACTACCGGATGCGACCAATATCTGAAACATTAAATGTTTACCCCCTTACCTGGTAGACATCCATCTGCTTTGATACAATGCATAGTGACGATTCCAATGAGGAGGTATACACTATGATCCATATATGCCTGATTACATATAAGAGGTTACATCAACTGGTGGATGAGACAATCGGTACATTTTCGGATGAGGATATAAAATTGTCGGTGGTGGAAGGGCTGAGAAATGAAATATTAGAAAAAGAAAAACGGCAGATGATTGAACGGGCGGATGTAATTATTGCAGGTGGAGCAAATGCCAGGATAGCTAAGGAGAATTTCAGCGTTCCAGTGCTGGAGTACAAGATTACGGATTTTGACTATATGAGCGCAGTGAAACGGGGGCTGCAATATGGGAAAAAAGTAGCCATTGTCTCTTACTGCGCGCCGGTGTCGGATCGGTTTATGCAATATTTTCTGGAGGATAACCGAACTTGCCTAGTAAATCTGATCTACGAGGATACGGAGGAGTTGTATCAGCTCATTGAGAAAAGTGCGGTGGACGTAGTAGTGGGTGCGGCTCATCCGGTTGAGATTGGGGAGGAGTTGGGAAAACGAACTGTTTTAATCTATCCGGGAAAAAACAGTATTTTAGAATCCATCGACAGTGCGAAACTCCTGGCTCTTGAACTGCAGAAAGCGAGAAAAAAGCAGCAGTTCATGTCTGCCATGATGAGCTACAGCACAAATGGGATACTGTTTATTGACCGGGATGGATCCGTGATTGACGGAAACCGCAGCGCGGCCCGGATGATTGGCGTGGATTATAGCCAGTTGAAAGGGGCCGACATATCGGAGGTATTTCCGGCGTGCAGGGTAAGTGAGTTTGTGGACAGCGGCTGCAAGGAGCAGGAGTCTGCCTTGCGGGTTCGGGAGCATGAAATTTATGGGAAAATGATTCGGTTGGAAGATCGCAGCATGAACTACTCGGGGGCTGTGATCATGCTCACACAGCTGTCACAGCTAAAGGAGCAGCTTATGCAGCAGGAACGGGCGGGAAAGTTGCGTCAGGAAAAGGGATTCTGCGCAAAAAAGCAATTTACCGATATCATCGGCAGTTCATCAGCTATGAAAAACTGTATTGAGGAGGCCAAGTTTTTCAGCAAGAGCGAAGCCAGTCTTTTACTCTATGGGGAGACTGGTGTGGGCAAGGAGATATTTGCTCAGAGTATCCATAACTATAGCGAGCGCAGAAATGGAAATTTCATTGCCATCAACTGCGCTGCACTACCAGAGAATCTTTTGGAGTCGGAGCTATTCGGCTACGATGAGGGGGCCTTCACCGGTGGCCGGCGCGGGGGAAAGAAGGGCCTTTTCGAGATGGCGGACCACGGCACGATATTCCTGGATGAGATCGGAGAGATATCTCCAATGATGCAATCCAGATTGTTGAGAGTTCTCCAGGAAAAGGAGGTCATGCACGTGGGTGGTGATAAGATTATTCCTGTGGATGTGCGCGTTATCTCCGCCACCAACAAGAACTTTGAGCAGATGACGGATGCACAGTTTAGGCGTGATCTGCTGTACCGCCTAAGCGTACTGGAGGTGACAGTGCCACCTCTGCGGGAGCGTGAAAGGGATGTGGTTGAGCTATTCTGCCATTTCTATCGTATGAAACGGGATATTAATTTGTATGATATTGAGCTGAATGAGGAAGCCAAGAGGATCCTTTACCTTTATTCGTGGCCGGGAAATATCCGCGAGCTTCAGAACGTGTGCGAGAGATTCTGCCTTTATCTGGAAATGCAGACACAGGCTGGTCAAGGCCATGTGAAGCACTGTATTATCAAGGCCATAGGAGAAAAGCGGCTTCTGAAGGATATGTTCCAACTATATGGTTACCGTCCGGGGGAAGCGGTGTCAAAGGAGCTTGTTGATGGTATGAAGAATGTGTTTTCATACAACAGGGAGCAGATCGCACAGCTTTTAGGCGTGAGCAGAACAACAATTTGGCGTATGACGAATCAGGAAAAAAAACATTGACCAGGAGCATACCTGGCTTGAGGCATGACGGTCCGGCAGTCATGCCTTTTTGTTGGAGATAAGAAGCAACCGGTTAATGTTTCAAAAAATGCCGGTTTTCTTAGTTTGAAACAAGAGGGCAAAAGCATCGGCCTGTTGATCGGCAGAATATCCGTAAAATCCGTATGCTGAGTGACAGAAAAAACTGGCATGGAAATTGCTTTATATATAAGTGTAATCAATGTAAAGGAGGAATTTCCATGAAACAGAAGGGATTATTAGATGGAGTGAAGGTACTGGACCTGACAAGAGTGCTGGCCGGCCCTTATTGCGGTATGATGCTGGGCGATATGGGGGCGGAGGTGATTAAGATTGAGATGCCGGGGCGCGGTGACGATGCCAGGAGAAACGCCCCCATTGTCAATGGGGAGAGTGCGTACTTTATGAATCTAAACCGAAATAAGCGGGGGATGACATTAAACTTAAAGACCGAAGCTGGCCGTGACATTTTTAAGGAGTTGGTGGCAAAGAGCGACATTGTGCTGGAGAATTACCGGCCTGGGGTGATGGAAAAACTGGGCCTTGGATATGAGGAACTAAAAAAGATAAATCCTGCTATCGTTTACGGTGCGGTTTCGGGATTCGGACATTATGGACCCTACTCCCAGAGAGCAGGGTATGACATTATTGGCCAGGCCATGAGCGGCTTAATGAGTACCACCGGCTGGCCGGGCGGCCAGCCTACCCGGACAGGGACAGCGATCTCGGACGTGATGGGAGGAATCAGCTGCTGCACTGGCGTATTGGCGGCCTATGTAAACCGGCTGAAAACTGGAGAAGGGGACAAGGTGGATGTATCTCTGGTGGATTCAATGGTGTCATCTCTGGAGATTATTAACATGATTTATCTGTGCACCGGCCGGGTGCCGGATCGAATCGGCAACCGCTATGAGGCGATCTATCCTTACGATAGCTTTCAGGCTTCGGACGGCATGGTGATTATCGCTTGCGGCAACGATAAACTCTATGGACTGCTAAAAGATGTGTTAAGGATCCCTGAGCTGGAATCTCCGGAGTTCGACGGTAATATCAAGCGGGTGGAGAACCACGCATTGCTTAAACCATTCATCGAGGAATGGACCAAGGCACACACCATCGATTGGGTGGTGGAGACGCTTCTGGACGCGGGGATTCCGGCAAGTCCGGTTAATACCATTGACCGCGTGGTGAAAGATCCTCATATTGCAGAGGCTCGGGAGATGTTTGTGGAGCTGGAACATCCAGTGGCAGGAAAGATGAAGGTGACGGGAAACCAGTTGAAATTTACCAACCACAAGGTGGCAATCGAAACGCCGGCTCCACTTTTAGGACAGCATACGGAGCAGATCTTATTGGAATTTCTGGGTAAGACCCATGAGGAATATCAGGCATTAGCTGAAAAAGGCGTATTTTAGGTCAGTTGGAAAGGAGGTAAAAAAGGTGAAGGCAAATGTAGTGGAGATAGGACCCCGCGATGGGTTTCAGAATGTCAAAGAATTCATACCAACCCAGGAAAAGCTTCAAATTATCGATGGCCTGGTGGAGGCGGGATTTAAAAAGATTCAGATTACATCGTTTGTAAGCCCTAAAGCGATTCCACAGATGAGGGATGCAGCTGAGTTGTCGGAAGTAGTGCTGAGCAAATATAAGTCCCTTCAGGTGTTTGCACTGGTGCCTAATTTTTACGGTGCAAGGCTTGCGGTGGAAACGGGAATTCAGGAGCTGACCCCAGTGATTTCACTCAGCGAATCACATAATATGGCAAACGTGAAACGCACAGTGAACGAGTCTGTGGAGGAAATCAAACAGATCCGGCAGACGTTTCCTGACATTCGTATTACCCAGGATATTGCATGTGTGTTCGGCTGTCCTTTTGAGGGAGAGATGCAGGTGGAGGCACTGCTGGAACTGGTGGGAAAGCTGCGGGAGATTGGTGTGGATGCGTTTACACTGTGTGACACGGTGGGGGTGGCTTACCCAACACTGATTGAGCGTGTTTTCAGGGCTGTAAAGACTCAGTTCCCAGGTGTGGAATTTAACGCGCACATCCATGATACCCGAAATATGGGGACACTAAACAGCTATGTGGCCCTTTTGAGCGGCGCATACAGCGTGCAGACAGCAGTGGGTGGATTGGGCGGGTGCCCCTTTGCACCAGGGGCAACAGGAAACACCTCCAGCGAAGATTTGATATATATGTTAAACCATTGTGGTTACGACACGGGGATTAATTTTGAGACGCTGCTGCGTACGGCCAGATTTGCCAGGGAGCATATAGATGGAAATTTCAGCGGCCATCACATTAATATTTCCGAACATCCGTGTTTTGTTGCACAGAAGTGAAAATCACATGAACTAAAGGGGGATTATAGCTATGACGTTACCGTTAATTGGAGCTATTATTTGTTCAATCGTATTTGTATATTGTCTGTCCAGCAAGAAGATACCCAACTTTACTGGATTTTTTATTATGGCCCCTATTGCCCTTTACACAGGGGCGCTGAAGGCCTCGGATATCTACGGCGTTCTCAACAAGAGCACCATCCATCTGCTTCTGCTCATCGGGATGTTTGCATCTTTAATCGGTATGTCCCATCTGGATGTACCGATCACCAAGGTGATTACCAAGGTTACTGGTTCCGCCACCGGAAAGCGGAGAGATACAATACTTTTAGGAACCTTTTTCGTGCTGGCCGGATTTTTTAGCTGGTTTTTGCAGAACAATTATCTGACCCTGTCACTGCTTCCGGTAATGTTTATTATGGCCAAGGACTATAAGATCAGCCACTCCAAGATTATTATGTTCGCTATGTATGCGACTACCCTGGGCGGCTCCTGTACGCTGATCGGAACCAACACCAACACTTATGCCTCCTCCATTCTGGAGGGAGCAGGATTCGCACCCCTTAAGTTCTTTGATTTTATCTATACGGGGCTTCCGTGCCTGATTATCGGTGGGTTATACATGATCGTTTGCAGTCATTACTTCCCCAATTACGCTGGTGAGGCGCTGCCGGAGGAGTATCAGGGGGAGATGAAGACAATTGAGCTGACCAAGGAGGAGCGCCGGCGTATGAAGATTGTGGGGGCCACGTTTATTGCCTTTGTGGGGTCACTGGTGTTAGAGTCTTCCGGTAAAATATCCCTGACTCCGGCAATCTTTGGCTATGCCATGATGGCGGTGCTAATCGTTACCAAGTGTTTTACTCCCAAGGAGATTGTGAAAACTGCACGGATGGATTTCCTGTTTCAGGTTGCGACCACTTTGTTAGAGGTGAAAATTGTCACAGAGGCGGGTATTAGTGATTTCCTTGGAAATGGGATTGCTCAGGTTCTGGCAAACACGACTAATATGTATGTGATTAGCGCTGTATTATTCTTTGGCACTCTGATCATTACCTGTTTTATTGCCAATAGCACCTGCGTTCAGCTGCTGGCGCCAGTCGCCATCGCTGTGGCCGGGGTTCTCGGAGCCAACCCCACCTCCTTTGTGATGACTGTTGCGGTAGCCTCCAGCTGTTCCTTCCTGACCCCTATGGCATCTGCTACCAACTATATGTTGATGCCCTATACGAACCTGAGATTTACAGATTTTATCAAGGCGGGTTGGCCGCTGGCCGTATTGAATGCGCTGGCATGTATTTTCGTGTTGCCTCAATTCTTCCCGTATTTCTAAAGGGGGAGCAAGAAAGGAGATTTTAGACAATAGGAATGGTGAACTTGTCGTTTCATTCTTACTATGTGGGAACGCAGGCCCATGTGACGGTCCTGCTGCCGGAACGGCTGAAGGGTGCTCCGGTTGATACTTCCAAAACGGAATACCCTGTGCTATATCTGCTGTACGGGCATTCCAATGACGGCATGATGCATCTTACCAACGGAAACACGGCGCTTTTGTGCCGAGATCTGGATTTGATCGTGGTGATGCCGAGCGCTTGCCGAAGCTTTTACACCAATGCAAAGCATGGATATTTATACTACGGTTACATGACGAAGGAATTGCCGGTGATGATAAATAACTATTTTCCGGTGCCATGGGCCTGTTACCGGCTTCGCAGCGGTGGCGGAGCCGTTTAGCACAAATGTGCGGACATAGATGAAAATATACGCAACATTTTTGGTTCGCCTGGGGAGTACGATGGCAGTGATATGGATTTGTTTCATCTGGTGAGAAAGTTAAATGCAAGCGAGGGGGGAAAGCCCAGGTTCTTCCAGTGTTGCGGTCATAAGGATGGGCTGCTGGAGCAAAACCGGAGGATGCGTGATGTGTTTGAACAGGAGATCTCTCTGCAATACCAGTATAAAGAGAGCCGGGGAACACACAACTGGTATTACTGGAACCGTTCACTGGCGGATGTATTGGAATTTTTTGGATTTTTAGTCAAGACGGATATTTATAATTAAGCGGGAAGAGAGGTGCAAGAATGGCATTACTGCATGTTAACTTTTTTTCAAACGTGCTGGGTATGGATACTGGATTGAGTATCATTATGCCTGAGGAGAAGCAGGAGATTGGGCAGATTGGGGTGGAATCCGTAAAACAGACGGACGATTTACCGGTTTTGTGGCTTCTGCACGGAAGGAGCAATGACGAGACTATGTGGGCGAGGAAAACATCGTTGGAGCGGTACGTGGGATCAATGAGATTGATTGTAATCATGCCTTCCGTCAGCTACAGCCGTTATATGAACATGGCCTATGGTCCCCGATATTATGACTATATGACCAGAGAATTGCCGGTGTTCTGCAAGAAACTGCTGCCAAAGCTGAGTATGAAGCGGGAGAAGAACTATATTGGCGGCCTTTCTATGGGTGGAGCGGGCGCTATGTGGATCGGATTAAAGAACACGGACCGTTACAGCAGAGTGTGTATGCTATCCACCGGCGGGGTACCGCCGCTGGAGGGGCTTTGGAGGAAAAAGACGCCGGGAGCGATGTATCTCAGTCTTAACAATGACGTGTATGGTGTGGAAGATGTGGATACGTTGGAAGGGACAGAGTATGATATTCTGAAACTGATCCGTGACACAGCGCGGACGGCCAGGGAGTATCCCAAAGTTTATCATGCCATGGGGCAGCAGGACATCCGTTACCCGGTGGCGATGGCGATTAAGGAAACCTTTGAGTCCATTCCTGGAAATCCGTTTGAGTACGAGTATCATGAGGGATCGGGAAAACACGAGTGGGGGTTCTGGGACACATGGATCGAAGAATATCTGAAAACGCTGCCGGAGGCTGAATAGGAGGAAAAGTATGGCACTGATTCAAATTAATATGTATTCGTCCGCATTGACCACAGCTACCGCTGCTAATGTGGTGATTCCGTTGGAGAACAACGAAAAGGAAAAATATCCTGTCCTGTGGCTGCTTCCACCGGCAGGGCTGGATCATACGGCCTGGCAGAGGCGGGTACGTGTGGAACGGCTGGCAGAGAAATACGGCATTATTGCGGCGATGCCCAATATGGCGCTCAGTTACGGCCTGGATATGGCCCATGGGCTTAAATATTTCACGATGCTGGAGAAGGAGCTGCCCGCCTTGTTGAAGGATTATTTCCCGGTAGATTTGTCCGAACAGTACATCGCGGGTGCCGGTGAGGGCGGCTATGCAGCGCTCAGGACCGCTCTTTTATCGAAAGCACACTATAAAGCGGCGATAAGCCTGTCCTGCGGAAATTTGACAGACGAAGTGTTTGTGGATGATTCGAAAACAAACCAGATTTTAAATGCGTTCGGCACAGAATCCATCGGTAAGTGCAAGGGAACAGACTTTGATTTGGCGCAACTGATGGGGAATGGAGAATCTGAGCTATTTTTGGCATATGGAGATGGGGATGAGCTAAAGAAATCGTGTGCTGATTTAGCTGCACGGTTAAATTCTGACCATGTCAAGAAGTCACGCGGCTCTATGTCCTGGGAAGAATGGGAGGAAGCTCTTGACTGGTTTCTGGAGCAGGTGGCGTTATGAGGCTAAAACGGTTGGATCACCTGGTGCTGACGACTGCGGACCTTGAAGCTTGTCTGCATTTTTATAGGGAACTTTTGGGAATGAAGCCGGTCTTTGATGGAAAACGCCATGCGCTCTTATTCGGAGAGCAGAAAATCAACATACACACTGAAAAAGCGCAGTATCTACCTGCTGCCCGATATCCTGGATATGGAAATCTGGATATTTGCCTTGTGACGGAAGGGCCGATTGAGGCAGTGCGGCGGGAACTGGAGGGAAAACAGATTGAGATTGAGGTGGGCATTGTGGAGCGGACAGGGGCTCTGGGAGCTGTGAAAAGTATTTATCTGCGTGACCCAGATGGAAATTTGGTGGAACTCTGTTCATATGAATGAAGTGCAATCGCATACTCGGTGGACTGTGCAACATAAAGCTTGAAATGAGGGATTGAAAATGAAAATTGTAGTTCTGGATGGGATCACCTTAAATCCGGGGGATCTGACATGGGATGGGCTTCATGAATTGGGGGAGTGCGTTGCCTATGACAGAACCTCCGCAAACAATATTGATGAGGTGATCCAGCGCATTGGGAATGCGGAGGCAGTGTATACCAACAAGACACCGTTGACGCGAGAAGTGTTTGAGGCATGTCCGTCTATCCGTTTTGTAGGTGTGTTGGCTACAGGGTATAATGTAATTGACATCGGTGCAGCACGGGAGAGAAATATAACAGTAGCGAATGTACCAACTTACGGGACTGACGCAGTAGGACAGTTCGCCATCGGGCTGCTGTTGGAAATCTGCCATCATATCGGACACCACGATCAGGCGGTGCACGCAGGCGCTTGGGAGAAAAATCCGGACTGGTGCTTTTGGGATTACCCGTTAATTGAACTGGCAGGGAAAACCATGGGCGTTGTGGGATTCGGGCGGATTGGCCAGGCAACAGGGCGGATAGCCGGGGCTTTGGGGATGCGGGTGATCGCATGCGATCAATTTGAGAGTGAGAGCGGACGTGCCATCGCAGAGTATGTAGATCGGGACACGCTATTCAGGGAGTCGGATGTAATTTCGCTGCATTGTCCGCTGTTTCCAGATACGGAAGGCATGATCAATAAGGACAATATTGAAAAGATGAAGAAAGGGGTCATTATCCTGAACAATTCCCGCGGACAGCTGGTGGTGGAGAAGGATTTAGCAGATGCGTTAAATTGCGGAAAGGTGTATGCGGCGGGATTGGATGTAGTGTCCACGGAACCGATTCGGGGAGATAATCCATTACTGAAAGCTAAAAATTGTATTATTACGCCTCATATATCCTGGGCGCCGAGGGAGTCCCGGGCAAGGTTGTTAGAAACTGCTATTGGAAATTTGCGGGCGTTTTTGAAGGGAAAGCCAGTGAATGTGGTGAATTGAGGTGTCTGGTTGGTATATGTAGGAACTTTATGGTAAATCGAGCGCGTGGCAGAAAATTATCTTCTGCCACGCGTTTGATTTATTTATATTTGGTTTTGATATTCACGGGATCATGTACAGACCCCGTCCTTGAGAAGAGAGAAAATATTTTTATTCCCAGCTCCCGCCCCGAAACGCCCGCTGCTCCGCCAGCAGCGTTTCCTTCAGAAGCTCTGCAAACCGCGCCACGGCGCCGGAGCGGTATTTGGCGGAGGGAAAGCCCAGGGCCAGGGGGCGGAAGCAGCCCTCCTCCCCGATGGAGTAGTAGTCCAGCCGGTAGGAGGGATCGGCAAATGTCTCCGGCAGGAAGGTGATCCCCAGTCCGGCGGAGGCCAGGCGGGCGATCAGCGTCAGGTTGCGGTAGGTCCGCTGGTTCGCAGGCTTGAAGCCATAGCGGGAGAACAGCTCTACGGCAAAGTCGTGGAGGCGGTTGTTGATATCGTACAGAAGAAACGGGCACTCCGCCAGCCCGGCCGGGTCCACCCAGGGGATACGCCCCGGCTCGCGGTGGACGTTTGCCGGCAGCTCCATGCCCTTCGGCACGGCGAGCAGAATCTCCTCATCCATAAATACCTCGCAGCAGATGCCGGAGTCCGACAGGGGAGGCACCAGGATGCCCAGGTCGATGGTCCCCTTTTGCAGTTTTTCCTCCAGATCCTTGGTCCGGCCCTCCACGATCTCCACTGTCACCTGGGGATATTTCCGGTAAAATTCCGGCAGAACCTGGGGCATGAGGAAGGGGGCTCTCTGGGCTGAGACGGCGAAGATCACGGCGCCGGAAACAGCCCCGGCCTGATCCGCCAGACGGTTTCTCATGTCCCGCTCCAGCCGCAGAATTTCCCGGGCCGTGTCCAAAAAGACGGCCCCTTCCCGGGTCAGCTTCAACCCCTGCTTGGTGCGGATAAAAATGGGATATCCCAGGTCGTCCTCGTATTTCTTTAGAAACTGGCTCAGGGTGGGCTGTGAGATGTACAGCCGTTTGGCAGCCGCCGAGATGCTCTTAAGCTCCTCGATGGCAAAGAGATAGCGGATATTTTTAATGTCCAATGTGCGAACCCTCCTTCAGCTTTGCGTCCAGAGCCCGGTGCTGCTCCTGGAGCATGTCGATCACCATATTGGAAAATGCACGGGTCGCCTTGGAGAGATATCCCACCGGCGGGTACCCCAGCACCAGGGTGCGGAACTGCCCGGTCTCCCCGATGGAGAAATAGGAGAGGCTGTGGCGGTTGTCAATGTAGGTTTCCGGGATAAAGGTCAGCCCCATGCCCACCTCGGTCAGGCGGATTAAGGTCTCAAAGCTGTCGTGGGTCTGGATGATCTTGGGCGCGATGTGGTACTCCGTGAAGATCCGGTCGGAAAAGGTGCTGAGACGGTGATTGATGCTGTACAGCAAAAAGTCCTGGCCGTTCATGGTGGGGTAATCGATCCACATGCGCCCGGTTGCAGGATTGCGGCGGGCCTGGGCCGTGATGGGATGACCGTCGGGCGCGGCCAGAAAGATTTCCTCCTCGATGACCTTCAGATAGGGAATCTCCTGGTTTTCCAGGGGAAGGCTTAAAAATGCCACGTCCGCCCGTCCCTCGGCCAGCAGGCGCTCCTGCCGGGCCATGTGGGCCTCGGTGATGGCGACCTCGACATTGGGGTATTTCCGGCGGAAGGCGGGCAGCACCAGCGGGAGCAGGTAGGGCGACCGGAAGGAGGAGAGGGAGAAGCACACCTTTCCCCGCTGCAGCCCGGACAGTTCCATCAACTGGTTGTTCAGATTGTTCTGCATGCGCATGATCTGGCGGGCGGTGTGGATATAGAGCGCGCCCTCGCAGGTGGGCTTTAACCCCTGAGGGGTACGGATAAACAGCGTGTACCCGGACTGGGCCTCATAGTTTTTTAAGAACTGGCTGAGGGATGACTGCGCCACGTAGAGGTGCTGGGCCGCTTTGGAGAGGCTGCCGCACTCCGCGATGGCCAGAATGTATTGTACTTCTTTTAATTCCATATTCACGGTTCACGTCCTTTTCAACTTGTGCATCTTATCCATCGGAAAATCCGAAAGGAGGGTATGGAGTATTGATATTATCCAAAAAATTGATTTTATATTATAATAAATCCACGATGAAGTCAACATTTAAAACGGCTTCAGGGGACGAGGCGGCCGCCGGTCCGGTTGAGAAATAAGAACGAGGAGATAGAAGATGGCGAGCAATTTAAAGATGACGAGAGAGCTGGACCCCAAGCGGCCGGCAGTGCTTTTTATACCCGGGGGGATGGCCACTCCGCCTGCGGTATTTGACGGAATTGAGGGGGAGATTCCCTGGCAGTCTGCGGTGATTGACTGGAGCAGATCGCCGGGCCCCTGGGATATTGTGGAGTTGGGAAACCGGGTGGAGGAGCTGGTGCGGGAACTGGGGCTGGAGCGGGTGATTCTGGCCGCTTACTCGGCCGGAGGCGTGATGGCGCTTCAGGCGGCCATAGCGGATGAGGAACACCGCATCGCCGGCCTGCTGCTTTCCAACACAGGCCCCTGCGCCATCGGCCACGGGGACCCGGATCTGCCAAAGCGGATTCAGGAGCAGTGGTTTTCCATGGAACTGTTCGAGCCGTTCATTTCCCGCTGTTTCGCCCGCCCGGTCGATCCGGTGTTAAAGGAGACAATGATCGGGTACGCAAAGCAGGTGGATAAGGAGACGGTGTACCAGTCCTCCAAAACCCTGCGGGAGCACGACCTCAGGCCGGACCTGGGAAAGATCGCCTGCCCGGTTGTCATCGCCCACGGCAGCCTGGACAAGGCGCGCACCCTGGAACACGTGAAAATGCTCACCGACGGCATCGCGGACACCGAGGTGTTCCTGTTAAACGGAGGCCACACCATCATGGTGGAGGACCGCGACAACTGGGTGGAAAAACTGAATTACCTGATCCAAAAAGTGACAAAACAGTGAGAGAAAAGGGGGAAATAAAATGCTTGCACTGGTAGGGTTTCTGATTATCATTGTAATGATGCTTCTGATCTTTAAGAGCAAGGCGCTTCCTGCGTTCTGCTTCGCGGTGCTGCCCATTATCGGGGCGCTCATCTGCGGCTTCAGCCTGGCGGATATTTCCGATTTCATCGGAAAGGGCGTGGGTTCCACCTGGCAGACGGCCATTCTGTTCATCTTTTCCGTGACCTATTTCGGAATCATGAACGACGCGGGGCTGTTTGACAAGCTGGTGGACGGCCTGGTGAAGAAGGCTGGAAAAAATATCACCCTGATCCTGATTTTCACCTCCGTCATCGCCATGATCGGCCATATCGACGGCGCGGCGGCAACCACCTACCTGATCACCATACCGACCATGCTGCCCATCTACAAGAAGATGCACATCCGGCCCACGGTTCTGCTACTGCTCTGCGGCGCGGCCACCGGTATTATGAACCTGGTGCCCTGGGGTGGGCCGACTATCCGCGCAGCCACCACGGCCAATGTGGATGCCACGGAGCTTTGGATTAAAATGATTCCCATGCAGATATTCGGCCTGGTCTCCCTGATCGGTATCGCCGTTTATCTGGGCGTTGTGGAGACCAGACGCCTGGCAAAGCTGGGGATCGTGGCGGCGGAGACCGATGAGACGGACGAGGAGAAGAGCGTGGATCTTTCCTTAAAGCGCCCCAAGCTGCTGTGGTTCAATCTGATTTTCACCATTGTGCTGATCATCGCCCTGGTGCAGAAATGGCTTCCCACCTACGCGGTGTTCATGGTGGGCACCATCATCGTGCTGGCGGTCAACTATCCGGATCCCCAGCTTCAGCAGAAGCGGATCCAGGCCCACGCGCCCTCCAGCATCATGCTGACCGTCACCCTGCTCTGCGCGGGTATTTTCCTGGGCGTGATGACCCAGACCGGAATGGTTCTGGAAATGTCCAAGGTGCTCATAAGCGCCCTTCCCGTTGGCCTGCAGCGCTATCTGCACTACATTGTGGGCGCTCTGGGCGCTCCTCTGGGAATGGTTTTGGGGCCGGATCCCTACTACTACGGCATCATGCCGATTATCGGCCAGATCGTGGAGCCCTTCGGCGTCACCCTGGACACCGTGGGGCGCGCTATGCTGATCGGCGAGAACGTGGGCCTGTCCGTGAGTCCGGTGGTGCCGCCCACCTTCCTGGCCATCGGTTTAGCCGGGGTGGATCTGAAGGAACACATCAAGTTTTCCTTCCTGCCGCTGTGGGCGCTGAGCGTGGTGATGATGCTTTTTGCAATTATTGTGGGAATTATTTAAAAAATTAGAAAAAAATGCTTGACTAATTTTTACAGTATGATATAATAAATTCCGCAGCCGGCACTGAGGGCTGCGGAATTAAAACTGAAAATTGGGCTATCGCCAAATGGTAAGGCAACGGACTCTGACTCCGTCATTTTCTTGGTTCGAATCCAAGTAGCCCAGCTCAGAAGCCTCATGGAGTTTCCATGAGGTTTTTTTGAATGCAATGGGTCGCCGGCGCGGCCTGTGGCCCGCGCTCAGTCGATATAATTTTGGCAGTCGAACACCAGGGAGAGGGCCGGCTGGCCGTCCTCCATGCCGATGTAGATGTGGTCCGCCAGGTTCAGCGCCATTTTCATGCATTTGCAGCTGCCCGTGATGTCCAACCCCTCGGAGTTGCGGATGACGGCGTTGACGATGGGGCGGTCCTGGTCTGCAATCACCAGGACGGAGGCGGTCATCTCGGCGAAATCCCGCAGCGCAGGCAGAATCGCGGCGTCGAACCAGGCCCGGCTGCTGTCCAGCCGCGCGTGGGCGCTGGTCTGACGGATGGCCCGGATGGCTTCAGCCGCGGCCTGCAGCTCTCTGGCGGACATAGCGTCTATCTGGGAGCTGATGTCGCAGCCGGCCCCGCCTTCTGTGTAATCATAGGTTTCCATAGTAAGTTAATACCTCCTGTTGCGATTTGCTACATAATGTTATATATGTACAGCCTGTATTATAATACATCTTATTTTGGTACATGTCTACCCATATAATTAGTGTACTGAAAAAGAGGGGGTGCAGCGTGGGACGGATTGAGATAAAGCTGGAGTCGTACCTGAAGGAGCATAACTGCAGCAAGAACAGTGTCTGCAAGGCATGCCTGATGCAGCGGACGCAGCTCAACAATTACTGTAAGAATAAGATCAGCAGGGTGGACCTCACCATCATGGCCAGGCTCTGTGAGTTTTTAAAATGTGATATTTCGGATCTTCTGGAGTTCAAGGAGGGCGAAGAAAAAGGAGAGGACTAAGCTTCCTCTCCTTTTTCTTCCGGCACGATTCTGACAACATTCTCCACGGAACAATTCAATATGGTACACAGCTTTTCCAGGGTCAGTACCGTAACATTTTTATTGTGCTGCAGATTTGAAAGCGTTTTTTTGTCAATTCCTTCCTTGATCAGCCGATAGGTTGTGATGCCCATTTCCCTCATCGTTTGCCACAGCGGACTATAATCATACATGGTATTTCACCTCATCACTAACTATAAGTGGCAAATTTCATCTTGAATATACTGAATATAGTCGGTATAATGAAGCAAAATTATGGAGGAAATGGAAATGGAACAGTACGATTATCGAAAAACGGAAAAACTGGAGGAAACAGTATACGCGGAGATTGAGGCACTATCTCCCGGGCAGCGCATGCAGGTCTGGGAGTCGATTCAGGACGTGAAGCGCGCGGCCGAAGCGGAGCGGCTGGCCAGGGGCCGGCAGTGGTTTGAGCAGGCGGTTCTGCCCGCGCTGCGCGGCTTTGCCAGGGCCAGCTCTTCGCTTCTGGAGGTGGAGTGGGACAGCGACGGGAGTATCACCGCCGCCTTACGCTGTGCGGACGATCTGCGGATTGCCGAGAGCTGCCGCAGCCTGCGCGTGGCCCTGTTTATGGCGGAGGATATCCTGATCAGCCGGGACGGGGACGAGCTGGTGCTGGCGCTGATCTACGACAGCGGATCCGTTCTGGCTTCCCTATAAGGCACGGCAGACCATGTGCCGCGCCCGGTAGCCGTCCAGGGAGATTCCACCCTGGCAGGGCGTGACATACATCACAAAGTCCGGGCCGAAACCGAAGATTCCCCGCTGGTCCGCAGTAAAGTACAGAGGTGTTGTCCCGTAGCGCGGGTGGGAGATCACAAGACCTTCGCCCTTCCAGCAGATCGTTAGCATGCAGAGGGTTTCGTCCTGATAATAATCCCCCGGACGCAGCGGGCAGTCCACCGGCGCGGACTGCTGCGCCCGGCGCAGGGCGGCGGTCCGGGTGGGAAGCAGGTGCTCCAAAGTATCGCCGTGGAACACCAGGTATTCGTCCAGGGATCCAACCCGGTAGGAGCCGTTTTCCTGTGGGATCAGCGGCGCGGGTCCGTACTCGCGCTTCATGTAAAACGCTCCGTCCTGCTCTGTGATCTCCATCACAACCGGATCGTCCGGAAGCGCGGTCACGAAGATGCCGGGGCAGGCCGCGCAGGCGTTCTGCACGTCTGCGGCGCTGGAATCGGGCTCCAGCCCCAGCGCCAGCGCGGCCAGCTTCTTGGCCGCCACGGAGGCCATGTAGGTGGTGGTGTTGCTGAGCAGAACCACCTCCAGCTCCTTCTCGGGAATCCACAGAAGCTGGGCGCGGTAAGCGGCGTCCGCGCCTCCGTGCTCGTAGACCTTGAGGCCGTTCCAGACATGGGTCATCATGCCGCCGCAGTATTCGATCTCACTGCCGTCCTTGAGCACAGCCGCGGTGAGAACGGTTTTTACCGTCTTGGGGCTGAACAGGGAGGGATTGCGGTACTCGTCCAGTATTTTGATCAGATCCCGGGCGCAGGTGTTGACGCTGGTGGGTCCGTAAAGGGAGTAGTTAAGCGGATTGTAGTAGTAGGTCCCGGTGCCGTCGTCCTGGTAGGAGTAGGCCAGTCCCGGGATGATCTGGCTGTAGCTGCCCCGCACCAGGGTGTTGTCCATGTGCAGGGGCTTAAAGATGCGCTCCCTCACAAACTGGGGAAAGCTCATGCCGCTTAAACGCTCCACGATCACGGACAAGAGGTGAAAGCCCGTGTTGCTGTAGAGATAGCCCTCCTGGGGCGGGAAGTTCAGCGATTTCTGCAGGCGGATGGTCTCGTTTACGTCCTCCATGTCGATGGAGTCGTTGATCTTGATCCCCCGCATGAACAGCAGCTCCCACTGGTCCCGGATGCCGCTGACGTTGTTGAACATCTGGCGCAGGGTCACCGGCTCCTCAAAGCGGATCAGGTCTCCCACATAGCGGCGGATGTCGTCGTCCACACTCAGCAGGCCGTCCTCCTGCAGCAGCAGAACGGAGAGCACGGTAAACTGCTTGGAGATGGACGCGATGTGAAAGATGCTCTCCGGCGTGATGGGAATCCGGTTTTCCAGGTTCCCGTAGCCAAAGCAGCCCTCGTAGAAGGTTTCCCCGCCTTTGCGGATCAACACCTGTCCGCCCGGGCAAAGCCCCTCTGTCCATCTCGATAATATCTGTCTCACATTTTCTTCAAGGTTCTGATTCATGATTTCCTCCTGATGGTTCCGGTAATGTGTATCATTTCGCCTCTAATCTTCTAAACAGCTCCAGCCAGTTTTCACCGGCGATCTTTTTCAGGCGCGTTTCCCCGTAGCCGTGGTCCGCCAGCCGGCCGATAAACTCCGGTAACGCCCCGTGGCCGCCCACCAGATCAAAGGACACATAGGGCATACGGGCCAGATCCTGGGCCGAGCTTCCGGTCAGGAACTGATCGCAGAAGTCGAAACCGAAGCCCACGTGGTCCTCGCCCATCACATCGATCATGTGATCCAGGTGTTCGATGAGCTTTTCCTGGCTGGCGCCTTCCTTTGTCTCCGAGGCGATGATGCTGCAGCCGTTTAAACCGGCCAGTCCGCCCCTTTTTGCCAGTTCCGCCATCTGGGCGTCGGTCAGATTGCGGTTGTTGGAGGCGATGGCGCGGGCGTTGCTGTGGGTGGCGACGATGGGGCAGGAAGTATGGTTCAGCACGTCCTCAACGCCCTCGTCGCTCAAGTGGCTGATGTCGATGAGCATGGAGAGCTTCTCCGCCTCCCGGACCAGGTCCAGGCCGAACTGGGTCAACCCGCCTTTTTTCAGTCCGCCCATGAAATCGCAGCCGTCCGCAGCCTGGTTTCTGCGGCTCCAGGCCAGTCCAAGGCCCCGCACCCCCGCGGCGTAAAAGCTGTGGAGCAGCGTCAGGGAGGAGACGGGCTCCGCCCCCTCAAAGGACATGAGCACGCCCAGTTTTTTGCTGCGGGCCGCCTCCTCGAAATCCGCCGCGCAGGTGCACAGCATGAGAATGTCCGGGGACTCTGCGATCTCGCAGTGCAGCGCGCCCACCTGCTCCATGGCGTCCTCCAAGGCGCCGTAGGGCAGGCGGCAGCTGTCCACAAAGATTGAGGCGACCACGCCCGTCACATGCCCGGCCGCGAAGGCGGGGTAGAAGCAGCGGCGTATCACCTCCCGCTCCCCGTTCCGTCTGCGCTGGCAGACATCCCCGAGCATGTCGAAATGCCCGTCAATGGTGTATTGAATAGTCATAAGTCCTCCTAATAGATCAGGTCTGAGAAGAATACGATGCACTGGGCATCCTTCAGGCCGGTGTTCAGATAGTTGTGAAGCGTATTCTGGGGAATGTAGAGACAGTCCCCGGTGCCGGCGTCGTACACATGGGTTCCGATGTGAACTTCCAGCTGTCCCTCTGTGATCAGCACGGTTTCGTCCATGTTCTGGTGCAGGATCATAGTCTCCGTGACCCAGCAGCCGGGCTTTAAGGTGACGAAAAGCCCGGTCATGCAGGGTTTGTGGTTATCCGGCAGCCGGTCCGGCGTGAAGATCGAGTAGGCCGTGTCGATCTCCGGTATTTTCATGGGAACCCGCTGGTCCCTGCGGAGTATGTAACCGGGACCGTAGGGCGTGTCCTGATCCGGTGAGTGGGACACGGCGGTCTCATTTTCCTGGCCCATAATCAGGTAGACCTCGGAACAGCCGAGGCAGGCCGCAATTTTCCGCAGAGCGGCCAGGGACGGTTCCTTTTGATTGCGTTCCAGCTGGGAAATATATCCGATGCTGTAACCGGTCTCCCGGGCCACCTGGGCCAGCGTGTATCCCTTTTTCTTCCGTTCTTCACGAATGCGGTTCCAATTCATAGTCATTTCCCCCGTTTGTCAGCGCGCCTTTACCGCCCGTTCAATCCGTGACAGTCCTTCGTCCAGGAGCGCTCTGGGACAGCCGATGTTGAGGCGCATAAAGGTGTCGGCCTGCTCGCCGAAGCGGTAGCCCATGTTCATGCGCACCTTGGCCTTTTCCAGGAAAAACTGGTTCAGCTCCTCGTTTTTCAGTCCAAGTCCCGCGCAGTCCAGCCACAGCAGATAGGTGCCCTCTGGCACGCAGACCTTGATTTCGGGGATGTTTTTGCGGATATAGTCCACCGCGTAGTCCCGGTTGGCCTCCAGGTAGACCAAAAGCTGGTCCAGCCAGCCCTCGGCCTCGTTGTAGGCCGCGGTCAGGGCGGTCATGCCGAACACGTTGCTTCCAAGGTCCATGCAGCCGTCGTAGATGGCCATGTAGGCGTCCCGCATCCGGGGATTGGGGATCACCACGTAGGACTGGCAGAGCCCCGCCAGGTTGAAGGTCTTGCTGGGCGCGTAGGCGGTCACGGTGCGGTTCGCCATGTCCTCGGACAGGGAGGCGATGGAAATGTGCTCGTGGCCGGAGTAAATGAAGTCCGCGTGGATCTCGTCGGAGACTACGATCAGGTCGTGGCGTTTGGCGATGTCCGCCAGAGCGGTCAACTCCTCACGGGTCCATACGCGGCCGGCGGGGTTGTGGGGATTGCACATCATGATCATCTTGGTGCGCTTATCGATCTGGGCTTCCAGGCGGTCAAAATCGATGGTGTAGTAGCCGTTCTCATCCTTGGACAGCTGGTGGTTTACGATCACCCGGCCGTTCTCCCGCACGGAGTTGTAGAAGGGGCGGTACACCGGCGTCATGATGATCACCCGGTCGCCGGGATTGGTGAAGGCCAGCACGCTCATGGACAGGGCGGGCACCACGCCGGGGCTGAATTCCACCCACTCTTTCTCAATGTTCCAGTGGTAGCGGCGTCCCACCCAGGAGGTGATGGCGGAGAGCAGGCCGTCGCCGTGGAAGGTATAGCCGTACACGGGGTGGCGCAGGCGGCGCTCCATGGCGGCCTGAATCTCGGGAGCCACCGCGAAGTCCATGTCTGCCACCCACATGGGATGGATGTCCGGGCTGCCGTTGTCGTCCCATTTCAGGCAGTCGGTGCCGGTGCGGTCAATGATTTCATCAAAATTATACTGGTTCATAATGGATTCTTCCTTTCATATTGTATACAGTATGCATATGTGCGGACCATAATTAGGAGGCGCCGGGCAGCGCAGTGCCGGGCGCCTGCCCTTATGCGATTCCGGCCAGGCCGGTGATGGCGGAGATGGCGCATTCCACCTCGGTCATATCCTGACAGATCACGTCGACCTCTGTGCCGTTCACCCGCTCCACCATGGGCAGCTGGGCCACCATCTCGGCCATGGCGGTGGTTTTAAAGTCGATGGCCAGGCGGATAGGCGCTTCCACGCGGTAGAGGGGCAGGGCCTTTAAGTCGGATTCCAGTACCCGCTTTACGGCCGCGACCGTGTCCTCCCGCAGCTTTTTCTGCGGCGGGAACTTGGCGGCGTAGCGGGACAGGCTCTCCTTGGTGGTCACAAACTCCACCCAGGGCATCTGCTTCTGGTCGATGAGCTGGCGGCGCAGCCCGGAATCCCCGGCCACCAGGGCCACCGGCACCCCGTAGTCCCCGGCCAGGGCCGCGTTGGTGGTGGATTCGTTCATATAATGGCCGTTGATCTTAAGGCAGCCCACGGCGCGGCCGGAAAAACTGTGATCCATGTTGGCCAGGGGCTCGCCGGGGCCTGCGTGGTAGCCGGCCAGAAAGACCACGTCGTAACTTTCGTCCAGACAGGACATCATGAAGTGCTTGCGCGGGGAACCGCTGACCAGGCTGATCCGCTCGTCCATGGCGCAGAGCTCATCATAGGAAAGGTTGGTGCCGCTGCCGTGGGAATCGGAGATGGTGATCTCCTCCACGGAGCCGTTTACGGCCGACTGGCGTATGCCGTCTATGATCCAACGGATCTGGTTGTGAAGCGCTCTTCGAAATGAAGGAACCTCCTCCTTCTCCTGGAAGGGGGCGGTGATTCCGGCCATGCCTTCCATGTCCACCGAAATATAAATTTTCATATGCTTCCTCCTGCAAAATTGGGGTCGAAATGACCTGAAATATAAAAATATTATAATCGTACAAGAAAATAAAGTCAATATATTGACAAAATAAACAAAAATAATTATACTATAGGTAAAAATGAGCACAGAGGAGGATATGCTATGAAAAAAAGAATGTTAGTTTCACTGCTGCTTGCCACTGCGGCCGCGGCGACGCTTAGCGCCTGCGGTTCCGGTTCCAAGCCGGCCGAGACCCAGGCCACCACGAATCAGGGGGGGGGGGCATAACTTCCGCCGCTGAGGAGGAGACCGAAGCTGAGGCAGAGGAGGAGGCTTCCGCCGGCTCCGACCGCTATCTGGTCTGGCGCCTGAACAAGGAGCCCAAGCTCTGGGACCCCACTAACAATTCGGAATCCATTTCGGATGCAATCGTGAAACAGCTGTTTGAGGGACTGACCGTCTCCACGTCCGACGGCTTTAAGCCGGGGATCGCAGAGTCCTGGGACGTTTCCGAGGACGGCAAGACCTACACCTTCCATTTGAGAGACGACGCCAAGTGGTCCGATGGAGATCCCGTTACCGCCAAGGATTTTGAGTATTCCTGGAGAAGAATCTGCGATCCGGATTACGCTTCCGAGGCGCTGCAGGCCATCACCGACTATGTGGTGGGCGGCCAGGAGTATTTCGACGGAACCGGCTCCTATGACGACATCAAGGCCACGGCCATTGACGACTACACCTTCGAGGTTGTGTTAAAGAACGTGACCCCCTACTTCCCGCAGCTGGTTGCCAACGACGTTTACCTTCCGATCAAGAAGGACGTTGTGGAGGCGGCCGGAGAGGGCTGGGAGAAGAAGCCGGAAACCTGCGTCAGCAACGGACCGTTCATGCTGGAAGAGTATCAGGTAGGTTCCCATTTCCTGTTCAAGAAAAACCCCAACTACTATGACGCGGATTCCGTGAAGCTGGCGGGAATCAAGGCCGTGATCATCACCGACGACAACACCGCTTACCAGGCATACCAGGCGGGCGAGATCGACGTGATGGACAACCTTCCCTCCGAGCAGATTCCCCAGATCGTGGCGGAAGATCCCAACGTAATCGTCAGCGCCGACACCGGAGCTCAGTTCATGAACTTCAACGTGGACAAAGCGCCCACCGACAATGTGCATGTGCGCAAGGCCATCGCGTACGCCATTGACCGCAAGCAGATCGTGGAGCAGGTGTTAAAGGACGGCAGCGTGCCGGCCAGCGGCTTTATCGCACCCACCTGCCAGAAGACCGACGGCGGCTCCTTCAGAACCATGGAGAGCGACGGTTATCCGGCGGAAGAGTACGGAATCAACCCCAGACAGGCCAATGTTGAGGCTGCGAAGCAGGAACTGGCCGAGGCCGGATATCCCGACGGCAAGGACTTCCCGGCTCTGGAAATTACATACGCCAACAACGACCGCAACAAAAAGACCTGTGAGGCCATTCAGCAGATGCTGGAGGACAACTTAGGAATCACCGTAACCCTGCGCGCGGAGGAGTCCAGCGTGTTCACTTCCACCAAGAACAAGGGCGACTACCAGATGGCCACCGGCGGCTGGACCAACAGCCCCTACGATGCCAGCGGACTGATCAAGCTGTTCTACTCCCAGAACGGCAACAACACTCCCCAGTGGAGATGGAAACCGTACACCGGAGCTCCCCATGACACCACCTTAAACCCGGGCAGCGAGGCGTTTGATATCGCGTTTGACAAGGCTCTTGCGTCCCAGGGCGCGGACCGTGACAACGCCTGGATCGAGGCGGAGCAGGCTCTGATGGCGGATATGCCGGTTACCCCGCTCTACTATCCGTCCTATACGGCGGTGGTCAACGAGGACCTGGTCGAGGATGTTGAGCTGACGGCGAGCAATACCTTTATGTTCAAGTCAGCCAGTGTGATTGAATAAGCGGACAGACTGACGGAGGCCGGTAGGGATACCCTTTGCCGGCCTCCCGTTTTTACACGCGCCGCATGCGTTTGTGCGGAACCGGGCCCCGCCCTGTTTCGTGCCCGATGTACATGAAAGGAGCCAGAAAATGCTTCGATACATATTAAAGCGGGTCGTATCCGCGATTATCACCATTTGGTTTATCATGACCCTCACCTTCTTCCTGATGAAAGCCATCCCGGGCGATCCCTTTTCCTCAGAAAAAATGGCGGACCCCGTGATTATTGAAAATATGAAGGCGAAATACGGGCTGGACCGCCCACTGTCCGAACAGTATGTCAAATATCTGTCCGATTACGCCCACGGCGATTTCGGAATTTCCTTTATGAAAAAGGGACTCACGACCAACGACATCATTTCCTCCGGATTTCCGTACTCCCTGACCATCGGAATCTGGGCCTCCGCCATTGTGCTTCTGGTGGGAGTGTTTTTCGGGATTATCGCCGCGCTGCGGCAAAATAAATTCGTGGACCGGCTGCTCATGTTCCTGTCCACCCTGGGCGCCACCATACCCAGCTTTGTGTTTGCCACAGGCTTTTTGTTCGTGTTTAGCAAGATTCTGGGCCTGGTGCCCTCCTACGGCGTGAACAACTGGAAGGGTTACATCGGTCCGGTGATCGTCAGCGCCCTGTTCTCACTGGCCTACGTGGTGAGGCTCATGCGCACCTCCACCCTGGACGTGCTGAATCAGGACTACATCCGTACCGCCAGAGCCAAGGGGCTGCCGGAGTGGAAGGTGCTGGGAAAGCACGCCATGCGAAACGCGATCCTTCCCGTGGTCACCTACATCGGACCCATGTTCGCGGCTCTGATCACCGGCTCCTTTGTGGTGGAGAAGGTGTTTGGCATACCGGGAATCGGAAACCTGTTCACCAACAGCATTTTAAACCGCGACTACACCCTGATCATGGGCATCACCGTGTTCTTCTCCGTGATTCTGGTGATCTGTATTCTGGTTGTGGATATCCTTTATGTGCTGATTGACCCGAGAATCAAGTATCAATAGGTGTTAGGAGACAGAGCATGACAAATGAAAACGAGCTGAACAATCTTCCTGCCGAGGTCTGGGAACCTCTACAGCAGCAGGAAAAAGATGCAGAGAAAATTGAAAGGCCCAGCCTCACCTTCTTCCAGGACGGTTGGAGACGGCTGAAGGCCAACAAGGTGGCCATGGTTTCCATGATCGCCATTGTCGTCATCACCCTGGGAGCCATCGTGATCCCCTGGTTCTGGCCCTACAGCTATAAACAGCAGGATTTAAACCTGGCCAATCTGCCGGCGGTTATGAAGGTGTACCCGGTTGACGAAGAGAACAGTATCTATGTGACGCCCCAGTACATGCTGATGGTGGTCAGTCCCAAGGGCGAGCTTAAGGGGCTGGCGGAGGCCACCCGCAAGGACATGGCCCAGAAAAAGAATTATTTCGACATCAACGGCAAGGCGGTTGTGGTCGACTACAGCTTTTACTCCGATGCGCTGAAGGAGTACAAGAAGCTGGAGAAATCGGCAAAAAAGAGCGGGAACAACATGGTTCAGGTGAAAAAAGCCGATTATCTTAAGCAGTATTTCGAGGGCACGGACACCAAGGAGATCAGCCTGAGCGAGGCCCAGGATATTCTGGAGAACAAGATGGCCCGCACCCAGGTGACCTGCGACGGGGAACCGCTGACCCACCAGGTGAGCGTCAAGAACCAGACCTATCTTCTGGGCACCGACGGCCTGGGCCGCGACCTGTTCATCCGGATCGTGTACGGCGCTCGGATCTCCCTGTTAGTAGGCTTTTTCGCCGCCTTCATCAACTTCGTGGTGGGCGTGTTCTACGGGGCCATCGCGGGGTACGCGGGCGGACAGACGGACAACATTATGATGCGTATCGTGGACGTGCTGGATTCCATTCCCATGACGCTGTACGTGATTCTGATCATGGTGGTGGTGGGGCCGGGCATCGTGTCCATTATCCTGGCCTTGGGCCTGACCTTCTGGGTGAAGATGGCCCGGATCGTCAGAGGGCAGGTGCTGACCTTAAAGCAGCAGGAGTTCGTCAAGGCGGCCATCGTCACCGGCGCGGACACCCGGCGGATCATCACCAAGCATCTGATCCCCAACATGATGGGTCCCATCATGGTAAACATCGCAATGCAGATTCCCAGCGCTATTTTTAACGAGGCGTTCTTGAGCTTCGTGGGTCTTGGAATCTCGGCGCCCATGGCTTCCTGGGGCACGCTGTGCAACGACGCTTTGGCCGGAATCTACGTGTATCCGTACCAGATGGTGTTCCCGGCCATCGCCATTTCCGTAACCATTTTGACATTCAACCTGTTCAGCGACGGACTCAGGGATGCCTTTGATCCGAAGCAGAGAAAGTAAAGATAGGAAGGAGCGGTACAATGAACGAAGAATTATTGGAAGTAAAAGGGCTGCACACTTCTTTCTTTACTCATCTGGGGGAAGTAAAGGCCATCCGCGACGTGAGCTTTTCCGTCCATAAAAACGAGATCGTGGGTATTGTGGGAGAGTCCGGCAGCGGCAAGAGCGTGACCAGTTTATCAATCATGGGACTTTTAGCCCACCCGGGCAGAGTGACCGGGGGTGAGATTCTCTTTAAGGGCGAGGATCTGACTAAGGTGAAAAAGGGCCGGATGAGAAAGATTCAGGGCAATCAGATTTCCATGATTTTCCAGGATCCCATGACGTCCTTAAACCCGCTGTTCACCATTGGAAACCAGATCACCGAGGCCATTCTGACCCATCAGAAGATGACCAAGGCGGAGGCGAAGAAACGGGCCGTGGAGATGCTGAAGCTGGTGGGAATCCCTTCCCCGGAGAAGCGCTACGAGTCCTTCCCCCACGAGTTTTCCGGCGGTATGCGCCAGCGAGCCATGATCGCCATGGCCTTATCCTGCGAACCGGACCTTTTGATCGCGGACGAGCCCACCACGGCCCTGGACGTGACCATCCAGGCTCAGGTGCTGTCCCTGATGAAGGAGCTCAACGAGCGCCTTGGGACCGCCACCATTCTGATCACCCATAACCTGGGCTGCGCCTCCAGCATCTGCGACAAGATCATCGTGATGTACGGCGGTAAGGTGATGGAGGAGGGGACCACGGAGGAAATCTTCTACGAGCCCAGACATCCTTACACCATGGGACTGTTGAATTCCATCCCCAAAGTGACGGGGGAGGAGTCCAAGCAGCGCCTGATTCCCATTCTCGGCACGCCGCCGGATATGCTCAATCCGCCCACCGGATGTCCGTTCTACCCCAGGTGTCAGTTTGCCATGAAGGCCTGCGCCTCCATGCAGGTGCCGGAGCAGTATTTAAGCGAAACCCACCGGGTGAGCTGTTTTATGTGCCATCCTCAGGCTCCGTCCAATCCAATGTATGAGGCACAGAAGGGAGGAATCCGCCGTGACCAATGAGATTTTGCTGGAAGTAAAGAATTTAAAAATGTATTTCGAGAACCGGAAAGGGCTTCTAGGAAAACAGATTGAGTACGTGAAGGCGGTGGACGACGTTTCCTTCCAGATCCACAAGGGGGAGACCATCGGCCTGGTGGGGGAATCCGGCTGCGGAAAATCCACCACCGGCTACTCCATCATGCGCCTGTACAAACCCACGGCCGGGCAGATTCTGTTCAAGGGAGTGGATTTGGCGCCCATGAGCGCCAAGGAGGTGTGGCCGTACCGGAAAAATCTGCAGATGATTTTCCAGGACCCCTACGCTTCTTTGAATCCCCGCATGACCGTTTCGGACATCATCGGGGAGCCTCTGGACATCTACCATCTGTACGAGGGGAAAGAGCGCCAGAACCGCATATATGAGCTGTTAAGCACCGTGGGCCTGGGCAAGGACCACGCCAGCCGGTATCCCCACGAGTTCTCCGGCGGCCAGCGCCAGAGGGTGGGCATCGCCAGGGCATTGGCCGTGAACCCGGAGTTTATCGTCTGCGACGAGCCCATTTCCGCCCTGGACGTGTCCATTCAGGCCCAGGTGGTGAACATGCTGGAGGATTTGCAGGCAGAGCTGGGGCTGACCTATCTCTTTATCGCCCACGACCTGTCCATGGTGCGCCACATTTCCCGCAAAGTGGGCGTGATGTACCTGGGATCCCTGGTGGAGTTCGCCGAGACCGAGGAGCTCTATACCCATACCCTGCACCCCTATACCCAGGCCCTGATGTCCGCCGTCCCGGAGCTGGACCCGGCCATCAGCAAGAACAAGAAGGTGCAGATGTTAAAGGGCGATATTCCCAGCCCCATCAACACGCCGCCGGGCTGCAAGTTCGCCTCCAGATGTCCCCACGCCACCGCGCGCTGCGCAGAGGAGCGGCCGGAATTCCGGGAGGTATCACCGGGGCATTTCGCGGCGTGCCATTTGATATGAATGTAATGGGCCGCCGGCGCAGCCTGCGGGCGATTGCTTAGGATTTGAAAAAACATTGAACAAAACACCGTCCGGGTGTAAGATGATAAAAGCCGCCGCGCTGAAAGCAGAGCGGCTTTTCAGCTAAGTAAAACAGGGAGGCAGAGAAGATTACCATGCATGAATTGACAGAACTGATCAAAAACGATATGAAACCGGCGCTGGGTGTCACGGAACCGGGGGCCATCGCCTTTGCGGTGTCCACAGCCCGTTCCTATTTAAAAGGGGACGTGAAAAAGATCCTGATCAAGCTGAACAGCGGGATGTACAAGAACGCGTATACCTGTGGGATTCCGGGCAGCAGCCATGTGGGCAATCTCTACGCCGCCGCCTTAGGAGCCGTGGCCGGGGTTCCACAAAAGGGGCTGGAGAGCCTGGCGGATGTGACCGAAGCCGACAACGAGGCGGCGGAGAAAATGGTGGCCGCCGGGATGGTGGAGGCGCAGATGACGGAGATCACCAGCCGCATTTTCATCGAGGCGTCGGTGGAGACGGAGAGCGGGGAAGCCGTGGTGACCATCCGGGATTCCCACACCAACATCGTCCGGATCGCGGTGAACGGGGAGGTGGTGTTCTCTGGGGAGGAGAAGCGCGGGACTGAGGCGGTGGAGAAGCCGCTGATTCACTCCTATACCCTGGAGCAGATTTATGAGTATAGTTCCACCGTGGATGTGGAGGAGATCCGGTTTATTATGGATGCGTTCAAAATGAACTACGAGCTGTTTGAGGAGGGACTTAAAAATCCCAGAACGACCTACGCCCGGTATCTGTTAAAGAAAAACGGGGGAGAGATTTTCTCGGCGGATGAGCAAAAGACGGCGTCGCTGCTGTGCAATGCGGCCATCGAGGCCCGGGTGATCGGGCTCGACAAGCCGGCCATGAGTATTACGGGGTCCGGGGCCCACGGGATTATCGCCACGCTGCCATTGTACGCAGTGGCGAAGGTGAAGGGGCTGCCGGATGAGAAGCTGCTGCGGGCTACGGCGCTCAGTTATCTGGTTTGTATGTACATTAAGGAGTATTCGGGGAAACTGTCGGCGTTCTGCGGGTGCGGAATCGCGGCGGGTACGGGAATGGCCTGCGGACTGGTGTATCTGAAGGACGGAACGGTGGATATGATGGCTAAGACGGTGAATAATATGGCCAGCAGCCTGACCGGGATGATCTGCGACGGGGGAAACAAGGGCTGTACCATGAAGGGCGTTGTGGCGGTGGACGCGGCGTTCCAGTCGGTGGACTTTGCCATGCAGGGGATTTTTATTGACAATGTGCACGGGATTAACGGGATGACGCCGGAGGAGACCATGCACAATATGGGACTGATCGCTTCGCCGGGGATGGTGGAGACAGAGGGAGTGATTGTGGGGATTATGAGGGAGAAGTAGAAGGGGGGTATGCAGCCGGGGGAAGGGGTCGGGGAAAAGAACCGGGGGCGGGCAGGGCCGTTTGGCTCATAGTCCGAACCGGGGGATGGCTCTAAGCCCGGAGAGGGCGCTCCGCAGGGGGATCGGGAAAACTACGGCGCAGGCCTTAAGCCTGCCCCTCCGTGTTCCCTTTCGCTCGGGCGTGGAGCGCCCTCCCTCACCCCCTGCTCCGCACCCCCTGCTCCGCACCCTCTCCGGGCTAAGAGCCATCGACCCTCTCGGAAAATCGCCAGACAGCTCTGCCCGCCCCCGGCTCTTTTCCGGCTAGGGATTGGGCCGGCTGCTGGCGGTTCCACGGTTGGGAGGGGGAGGAAAAAGTAAACTGCTGTACCGATGTCGGGAATGATGTTGGTGCGGCAGTTTTTTTGATGCCATGTGGGGGGGGGGCTATTGAAAGATCGAGTTGGTTTCCGGCTCGTGGGTGTCGGCGAACTGGAAGGCGGCGCGGATGTTCTCCTGGATGGTCTGCTCGTCCAGCTTGCAGAGAGCGCCGATCAGGTAGATGTGGTAGTAACAGTATTGGTCCAGGGTCATGGAGACGGGATTCTCCTGGTAGACGGAAAACAGGCGGGAGCGGGCGCCCATATCCATGTAGGCCTTCATCTGCAGGTCCGCCATTTCGTAGGATTTGTGGAAATCCTGCTCGATCTGTTCGTAGATGTGGGACACCATGTTGATCTTGTGGGTCTGCCACTGGGTCTGCTGATCCTTGTGGTAGAACAGCTCGATGTTCCGGGGCGTGCGCATGATCCGGCGGTAGGCGTAAATGTACATGATGCAGTAGCGCCAGTAGATGTTGCGGTATTCGTCCGGATAGGAGTCGATATAGGCCTTCAGCTGATTGAAAAAGTCGTCAATGAAGATCTCCATGATCAGGAATTTGTTTTTAAAGTGGTAGGTGATGCTGCCTTTGGTGATGTTGAGCTCATCGGCGATCTTCTGAAAGGTGGTGCCGCTGTAGCCGTACTCCAAAAACATGCGGCCCGCTACCTGCAGGATCTGCGCTTTCAGGTTTGTGTTCTCTGCTTCATTTGCCATTTCCGATTCCCCATTTCCTGTTTGCGCGCGGCTGCGTGGCCAGGTGCGCTTGGTTTTATTATACCGGGAAAATACCTCCGGCGCAAGATTCAGGGAGCTGTTAATATTTATGCTATACAAATTACGATATGTATTGTCGGCTGACTGACATAAAAGATCATAAAAATCCGATATAGTCGTAAAAAAATAGCGAAAATCACAAAAATATGTTGACGAATGGCGAAAAAAGCCGTAATATAGGGACTATACAGAATGCATTTTGTATAGCATTAAAAATGGGCTGCAGCCATTTTTTTTGACCAAAAGTGTTAAAAAAATAACGAAAAGTTAAAGGAGTAGGTTATGGGAGCAGAACAAAAGAAGCGAAATCCCTATCTGTCCCTCGCGGCAGTCACGCTTGCGTTTACATTTACATTTTTGAGCCGGTACATCTGGAGTCCCCTGATGGCGGACGTGTCCAATGAATTCGGGATCAACGCCACACAGGCGGGCCTTTATATGTCGGCGTTTTTCGCCGGTTATCTGGTGACGCAGATTCCGGGCGGAATTATGGCGGACCGGTATCAGCCGAAGTACATTCTGATCGCCTGTACGGTGCTGGGCGGCGTGATGACGGCGGCCATGTCGTTTATCACCAATTATGAGATGGGTCTGGTCATCCGCGTGATCACGGGTATCAGCAGCGGCTGCGTGATGGCCCAGTGCTCCAAAGTGGTGGTAACCACCTTTGAGCCGAAAAAGCGCGCCTCCGCAATGGGCGTGGTGCTGGCCTCGCCGCCCTTTGGCATCACCCTGGCCCAGTCCATCGGAGCGCCCTTAAACCAGGCCGTGGGCTGGAGAAATACGTTCCTGATCGTAGCCGCCATCGTGGTGATCATCGTGGCGCTGCTGGCCGTGTTCGTACAGCCCATCCCGCAAAAAACGTCTGCGGTCCCCGCCGGAAATCCGGCTGTGGCGCAGGCGGCTGCCACCAAAACGAAGGGCCAGGCCGGGCTGCTGGAAGGGTTGGTGGGATTTTTCACCAACAAGCAGCAGCTTTTGCTGGGCGTCAGCGGCTTTATGTTCATGTTCGTGACCGTGGGTTTCGCCACCTGGACCAACCGTTACGCCCAGAGCCTGGGCTTTACGCCGGTACAGGGAGGTATGATCATCACCTGCTACAGCATCGCGGGGATTATCGCCTCCTGCCTGTCCGGTTCCATTGCGGTGAAATGCCGCATGTCCCACCGGAATTTCCTGATCGTGAGCCTGGCGGCCATGGGCGTGATGACGGTGCTGTTCTCCATGCAGAGGGGGTATGCGGGGCTGATCATCGTGGGCTGCGTCTACGGGGCCATTTCCTATCTGCCCTCCACCCACTACACCACCTCGGCCATGATGCTGGCCGGAGAGCGGTACACGGCCACGGCGGCTTCCACCCAGAACCTGCTGTTTCAGCTGGCCAGCCTGATCATGCCGATCATCGTGGGACGGGCCATCGACCTTACCGGGAGCTACTCGTTTGTCTGGTACATTTTCCTGGGCTGCTCCGTGATCGCGGCGGTGTTCTGCCTCTTTGTAAAGAACGACCGGCAGCCGTAGCTGCATACTGAAAGGAGATAGATCAATATGAAAGAAATCACTCAGAAAATCATTGCGCTCACAGTAAACGGCAGAGCGTATGAGATACCGGTGGGGGACGGCAGGACCGACATGCCGGAGAGCGAGACCCTGGCCCACACCCTGCGGGACCGTCTGGAGCTGACCGGGCTTAAGATCGGCTGCGACCAGGGGGCCTGCGGCTGCTGCACCGTAATTATGGACGGCAGGGCCGTGACCTCCTGCATGACCCTGACCATGGACTGCGACGGCGCGGACATCACCACCATCGAGGGCCTGGCGGACCGGGCCACCGGGGAGCTGGACGGCCTGCAGCAGGCATTTTTAGACAACTGCGGTTACCAGTGCGGATTCTGTATCCCCGGCGTGATTATGACGGCTAAGGCGTTGCTCAATGAGAACCCGGAGCCCACGGAGGAGGAAGTGCGGGAGGCTCTGGCCGGCAATTACTGCCGCTGCGGCACCCATTACACGGCGGTGGAATCCATCATGGCCTATGTGGATCAGAACCGGAAGAAGAGGGAGGAGCAGGTATGAGCGAATTGAAATATGTTGGAAAAGAGACAAAACGCCTGTTGGGCCCGCAGATCGTGACGGGAAAGGCGATGTACACGGGGGATTTTAAGAAGCCCGGAATGCAGTACGGCAAGATTCTGAGAAGCCCTCATCCCTACGCCAGGCTGGCGGAGATCGACACGGAGAAGGCCAAAGCCTATCCCGGCGTCTCCGCGGTGGTGACCTGGAAGGATGTGGACCGGAATATTTTCATCACCAACGGTTTCACCCCGCCAAAGCACCATCACCTGATGGACGAGTACGTGCGCTTTGTGGGGGACGCGGTGGCCCTGGTGGTGGCGGAGACGGAAGACATCGCCCTGGAAGCCATGAAGCTCATCGAGGTGAAATACCAGGTGTTAAAGCCCGTGTTCACCATCGAGGAGGCCCTGGCGGAGGATGCGCCCCAGCTTTACCCCGAGCTCCCCGGAAATATCGCGCCCCACAAGAATAACCTGAATTTCGAGGTGGGAGATCTGGAAAAAGGCTTTGCGGAGTCCGATGTGATCGTGGAGGTGGATTCCTCCATCGAGAACGGCCAGAACCCGCTGCCCGTGGAGCCGCCGGTGACCATCTGCTGGTATGAGAACGACACCTACAACTTTATCGCCTCAGCCGCGGCTCCCGCTTACTGCCACCAGAACGTGGCGTCGGCCCTGAACGTGCCTTACGAGCAGGTGCGTCTGACCGCTCCGGCCGTGGGAGGCAGCTTCGGCTCCAAGCTCTACAGCGGCAACGTGCAGCCCCTGGTATTTGCGGCCGTCATGGCGAAAGCGGCCCGCTGTCCCGTGATGTTCTGCTACACCAAGGAGGAGCATTTTGCCATCCATCAGAACCGCATGGTGACCAACGCTCACATCCGGTTCGGAATGAAGAAAAACGGACTGGCCAGCGCCGTGGAGATGCGCCAGTACGCGGACGCAGGGGTGTGCGCGTCCACCCAGGAGTTCATGCTGGCGGTGGGAACCAACACCCTTCCGATCCTGTGCAAGACCGACAACAAGAAATTTGATGCCGAGGTGGTGGTCACCAACCACATGCCGTCGGGTTCCTTCCGGGGTTACGGATACATGGAGAGCACGGCCCTGGTCAGCCAGGCCATCATGGAAGCCTGCACCAAGCTGGACGTGGACCCGGTGGACTATCTGGTGAAAAACGCCATGAAAAAGGGCGACCGCTACCACAACGCCATGGCCGAGCCTCATCCCTGGCAGAACAACAAGACCGCCGACTGGAGCGATCTGGTGGTGAAAACGGCGGAGGCCTTTGGCTGGAGCGGCCGGTTTAAAGGCTGGGGAACGCCCACCTGGGTGTCCCCGGACGGAAAGAAGGCAAGAGGCGTGGGCGTGGGCGCAGCGGGCCACTCGGACACGGGCGGAAAGCCGAGCAACGCCAATGTGACCCTGACCGGTCTTGGCGCCGTGTACCTTTCCACCTGTATGGCGGAATTCGGCGCAGGAACCAGGGACGTGATGTTGAAGATCGTGGCTGAAGAGCTGGATATGCCGTTAGAGTGCATCCGGGTTTCCGACGCGGACACCGGCATGACGCCCCCGGACTTCGGCTCCACCGGCTCCCGCTCCACCTACTGCGGCGGCATCGTGGCCAAGCGGGCCTGCGAGGATGTAAAGCGCAAGCTCTATCAGCTGACTCACGAGAAATTCGGCGTTCCGGAGGACGATCTGGGCTTTAAGGGCGGCAAGGTTTACCGGCTGTCCAACCCCGGGGAGACCTACCTGCTGTTCCCACATCTGATGGGCAAGGTGGACAGCGTGACCGGCTGCGGACGCTTTGAGGGCGTGCACAACAGCACAATTTTCCACCTGCAGTTTGTGGAGGTAGAGGTGGATCTGGAAATGGGCACCTTCCGCATCGTGGACCACTTCGGCGGCTCCGACGCGGGCGTGGTTGTGAACCCGCTGCCCCTCAGAAACCAGCTCCAGTCCTTCTTCGCCGGCATCGACATCGCCTGCATGGAGGAAACGGTCTGGGATCCCAATGACTACCGCGTGTTAAATCCCAGCAACATCGACTACAAGACCAGAACCTTCAACGACGTGGTGAAGCACGATCATATTGTGCTGGAATCCATGAAGAACAGCGAAAACGACTACCCCTTCGGCGCGGTGGGCGTGGGCGAACCGCTTTTGGCCCCCGGCGGCCCGGCGATCCGCATGGCCATTTACAACGCCTGCGGCATCAAGCTGAACTCGTATCCGTTTTCGCCTGCCAAGGTGATTCAGGCGCTGAAGGAAAAGGAGGGAAAATAGATGAAAAATTTTACATATAAGAACCCGGCGTCTGTGGAGGAGGCGGTTAGTTTCCTGATGGAGCCGGGCACAGTAGCCATGGGAGGCGGAACGGATCTGCTGGGAGTTTTAAAGGACGGTCTGCTGCCGGAATATCCCGGGCAGGTGGTGAATTTAAAGAATATCCCGGGTTTAAACCGCATTGAGGAGCAGGAGGACGGCCTGCACATCGGGGCTGCGGCCACCCTGCGGGACGTGGCGGATTCACCGGTTGTGGGGAGCCGATGGCCCGCGCTGCAGACCGCGGCCAAAAGCGTGGCAACCCCCAATCTGCGCAACACAGCCACGGTAGCCGGAAATATCTGCCAGGATATCCGCTGCTGGTATTACCGTTATCCCGACATTCTGGGCGGTAAGATCAACTGCGCCAGAAAGAGCGGTCACCTGTGTTCTGCTATGATGGGCGAGAACCGGTACCACTCCATTTTCGGGGCGGCCAAAGTGTGCGAGACTCCCTGTACGGGGAAATGTCCGGCCCACACAGACATTTCCGCCTATATGGAAATGGTGCGGGCGGGAGAGTATGAGAGCGCGGCCCGGGTGCTTTTGGAGGTCAATCCCATGCCCGCAATCACCAGTCGCGTCTGCGCCCACTTCTGCATGGAGGGCTGTAACCGCAACACCTACGACGAGAGCCTGAACGTGGGAAGCATCGAGCGTTTCCTTGGGGACTATATTCTGGAGCACGCGGATCAATTTCTCACAAAGCCGGAGCGGGAGAACGGAAAACACATCTCCATCGTGGGTTCCGGCCCGGCGGGACTGACCGCGGCCTGTTACCTGCGCCAGAGCGGCTACCGCGTGACCGTGTACGAGAAACAGAAGGAGGCGGGCGGCTGTCTGTCCTACGCCATTCCGGCCTACCGCCTGCCCAAGGAGATCGTGCGCAGGTTCGTGGGAGCTCTGGAACATATGGGCGTCGCCTTCCGGTGCGGCTGCGCGGTGGGAACCGACATCCAGCTGGAAGAAATTTATCAGGACAGCGACGGCGTGATGCTGGATACCGGCACCTGGAAACGCCCCCTGATCGGCCTTGCGGGCGAGGAACTGACCCGGTTCGGCCTGGAATTTCTGGTGGACGTGAACAACTATATCCTGGAAAAACCCGGTTCCGACGTGGTGGTCGTGGGCGGCGGCAACGTGGCAATGGACGTGGCGATCACGGCCAAACGTCTGGGCGCGCCCAACGTGACCATGGTCTGCCTGGAGCAGCGGGACGGTATGCCGGCCAACGAGGAGGAGGTCACCCGCGCCCTGGAGGAGGGCGTGGTGATCCAAAACGGCTGGGGACCCAAGGAAGTGCTGCGCCGGGATGGAGCGGTCAGCGGCATCGTGTTCAAGAGCTGTCCCAGAGTGCTGGATGAAACCGGCCGCTTCAATCCGGTCTACGACGAGGACAAGCTGCTGACATTGGATGCGGACATCATTCTCATGGCCATCGGCCAGAAGGCGGACCTGGAGTTCTTAAACGGCGCTTACGAGGTGGAGACGGAGCGGGGCAGAATCAAGGCCCTGGAAGGCAACCGCACCAGCGTGGACGGAATCTTCGCCGGAGGCGATGTGACCACCGGCCCGGCTACGGTGATCAAGGCCATCGCGGCGGGCAAGGAGACCGCTGTGGCCATCAACCGCCACTGCGGCCTGGAACCGCTGGAGGTGGAGAAGGCGCAGGAAGCGCGCGAGGCCACCAAGCTGGCCTCCTTTGATCCGGGCTGTCGCCACAGCCGCAGCGCGGTGAAGTCCCCGCTGCTGCCGGTCGAAGAGCGCGGTATGGACAAGGAGGACATGGGAGACCTGCCTGAGGAGGCGGTCCGCGGTGAGGCCTGCCGTTGCTTTAACTGCGGCTGTCTGGCCGTGAACCCCAGCGACATGGCCAACATGCTCTACGCCTACGGCGCCAGGGTCAGGACCAGCCTGCGGGAGCTGGACGGAGCGGTATTTTTCGCCGGTTCCACCCGTGTGAAGGATATTTTAAAGCCAGGGGAGATCGTGCTGGAGATCGTGGTGCCAGGACCTGAGCCGGGTACGGTGGCGGTTTACGACAAATACCGCGTCCGCAAATCCATCGATTTTGCGGTGCTGGCCGTGGCAGGAACCTACCGCCTGGAGGACGGTCTGGTGAAGGAGATCAGCCTGGTGCTGGGCGCCGTGGCTCCCATCCCCATGAAGATGACTGAGGCAGAGAACTACCTGCGCGGCAAGGCGCTGAATGAGGAGGCTGCCCGTGAGGCGGCCGAGATCGCCCTGCGGCACGCCATCCCGCTGGAAATGAATGGCTATAAGATCGAGATGGCCAAGGTGATGGTACGGCGGTTTCTGGGATTTTGAAATCGGGCGGGACGGCATAACTGAGGGCCGGTGGGCTGGAGCGCGGCCTGCCCGCCCGGCCTGCCGGGACAAACAGGCCCTTACGGTCGAAGGAAAGGAAGAGGAAAATGGATCGGGAAAAAATCATTTTATACAGTGAAAAGACGGAAAACCTGGGGGAGCCGGAACTATTTCTGGGCAGAGGCGAGGCAAGGGAGCCGGGCTGCGGGGATGTGCTGGCCATGTTCGTGGATACCAGGCGTGAGATTATCACGGAGTGCCGTTTTACGATCACCGAGTCCGCCTGCCCGCCCTTAAAGGCCTGTGCGGCCCGGGCCGCAGAGCTGGCGCTTGGAAAGCCGGTGATGGAGGCGTATCTGATCAGCGCCGACGCCCTCTCGGAGTTTTTCGGGGGCCTGGAACAGGAGAGCATACACTGCGCGCAGATGGCGGAGATCGCCCTTAAACGGACGTTAAAGGACTATGCGGTCCGCAGAGCGGACCGGATGGCGCAGATGAGCGGCGGGGTGACGGAATAGGCGGCTGCCCGGAAGTGAAGCCCGGGGGCGTTTCGGCCGTCCGGCGGCAGAGGGCAGAGCGTTCCCGGAGGCCGTCCGGCGGCAAGGGGCAGGGCGTTCCCGGAGGCCGTCCGGCGGCAAAGACGGATGCGCTTGACGCCCCCGGCCCATGAAATGGAGGAGTGTGGAATGAAGCGGACAGGAGCAGTGATTGCAGCGGCGGGACTTTCCTCCCGCATGGGGGCCTTCAAGCCTCTGCTTCCCTTTGGGGAGTTCAGCGTTGCCGGACATCTGGTTGCCATGTTAAAAGCGGAACATGCGGACCCGATTGTTGTGGTGACCGGATTCCGGGGGGAGGAGCTGGAACGGGAGCTGGCGGATAGCGGGGTTTTACTGATCCGCAATGAACATTATGAGACCTCGGAGATGATGGATTCGCTGCGTCTGGGTTTTGGGGCCATCGCAGAGCTCTGCGACCAGATTCTGGTTATGCCGGTGGACGTGCCCGCGGTGACCGGGGCCACGGTGCGCCGTGTGATGGAGTGCGACAGCCCCATCGTCCGCACCAAAAGTATGGACCGCTATGGCCATCCGGTGAAGCTGGATCGGAAGATGGTGAAGCTGGCCATGGCGTACCAAGGGGACGACGGGCTCCGGGGCTTCTTAAAGGGCCAAAAGGAGCTGGTAAGAGACGTGGTGGTCTACGACGAGGGGAGCTTTACGGACGCGGACACGCGGGAGGAATACCGGCGTCTTCTGGCGTTAAACGGCAGCCGGGGGAAGGGATATCCGGACGGAGAGGCCTTAAAATGGCTGCTGCAAACCAGCGGGATGCCGGAGACGGTGCGGCGTCACAGCGAGGCGGTCAGCCGGAAGGCTCTGGATATGGCCGTCCGGCTCAGCCGTTTTGGAATCTGTCTGAACCTGGAGCTGGTCCGGTCTGCGGCTCTGCTCCACGACATCGGCAAGGGCCAGCCCGATCACGCCCGGCGGGGCGCTGAAATCCTCAGCAGAAGCGGTTATCCCCTGGCAGCCGAGATCGTGCGCCAGCACCACGATCTGGATTGTATACCACAACAGGCGGACGAAACGCTGGTGGTATACCTGGCCGACAAGCTGGTGCAGGGCGAGCGGGAGGTCTCCCTGGAGGAACGCTTTGAGCGAAGCCGCGTCAAGTGCGCGGGCAGCCGTGAGGCCATGGAGCATTTTGAACGCCGCCGCCTTCAGGCGCGCCGGGCGCTTCAGGTGTGGGAGAGCAGTATCGCCATTTGAGCGGTAGAATGACAAAATCGTGAGAGCACCCGCTGCGGGTAAAACGGAAGTCCGTTTGGGCTTGCCGTCCGCAGCAGGTGCTCTTATTCTGATTCAGCCGCCCGCGGCGTCTGCTCTCTTTTTGAAGCCGTACCTCACCCGGGGATGTCCGGTCCCGCCATATCCCGCCGTTCTGTGCGAATTTGCGCCAAAGACAAGGCGTTCGACTGAAAACGTGCTTGTATTCTCCCCGTCCTCTGTGCTACAATAGGTCCAGGAATCCGGGCGTTTTTGGACAGACTTCCGGACCTGTGAAGAGAGAGGTTGACTATGTATACGTTTGACAGCAGGGTGCGCTACAGCGAGACCGACGAAGAGGGCAGGCTGACGGTGACCGGAATCATCAATTATATGCAGGATTGCAGCACGTTCCACTCCGAGGATGTGGGCGTTGGCGTGGGATATCTGGGCGAACACCGTAGAATCTGGCTGCTGTCCTCCTGGCAGATTGTCATCGACCGCTATCCGCGGCTGGGGGAACGGCTGACCGTGGGGACCTGGCACAACGATTTTAAAGGCATCTACGGCTATCGGAATTTTGTGCTGCGGGATTTGGACGGAAACGACTGCGTCCGGGCGGCTTCGGTGTGGTTTTTATACGATCTGGAGAAGGAACAGCCCATCCGCGTGACCGGCGCGGACACGGATCCCTACGGGGAGCCGGAGCCCAGGCTGGAACTGGGCAAGGCGCCGCGCAAGATTCCGGTGCCGGAGCACCTGGAAGCGGTAGAGCCGGTGGTGGTGGCCCGCCATCATCTGGACACCAACCATCACGTGAACAACGCCCAGTATGTGGAAATCGCCAGGGAAGCTGTCCCGGCCGGGATTACAATCCGGGAAATCCGGGCAGACTATAAGAAAGCGGCGCTGCTCGGCGATGTGATCGTGCCCCGTGTGGCCTGTGGGCAGGACAAGTGTTACACGGTTGTGCTGGGGAGCGAAACGGGGGAGATCTACGCGGTTGTCTGGCTGAGAGCAGAGGCGTAGCGTTTACAAGTATTTTTATAGAAGGGACGGAACCGAAGCAGGCAGCCGTCCGGCCATACAGATGAGAAGCAGCAGGTTGGAGTAAGGCGCCGTCCGCGGGCGGCAGACCTGGGAAAGAGGAGCAACGGGAATGATTGAGTTAGGTAAGGTACAGGAACTGGAAATACTGCGCACAAAAGAATTTGGCGTCTATGTGGGCGAGAAGGCGGGGGATGAGGCCTCCGTGCTTTTGCCCAAAAAGCAGGTGCCCCAGGGAGCCAAGGTTGGGGATAAGGTGGAAGTGTTCATTTATAAGGATTCCTCCGACCGTTTGATCGCCACCACGGGAAAGCCAAAGCTGCAGGTGGGGGAGACCGCCCTGCTGGAGGTCAAGGACGTGGCTAAAATCGGCGCGTTTTTGGACATGGGGCTGGAAAAGGATCTTCTGCTGCCCTTTAAGGAACAGACGCACCCGGTCCGAAAGGGGGAGAAGTGTCTGGTGACCCTCTATGTGGACAAGAGCCACCGCCTGGCGGCCACCATGCGTGTGTACTCCCACATGAGCAATCAGTCTCCCTACAAGGCGGACGACTGGGTGACGGGTACGGTCTATGAAATTAGCGAGAAGCTGGGCGCCTTTGTGGCGGTGGACAACAAGTATTACGGGCTGATCCCCAAGCAGGAACTGTTTGGGAGCTTCCGCGAGGGCGAGGAGATTCAGGCCAGAGTGATGAAAGTGCGTGAGGACGGCAAGCTGGATCTGTGCGCCCGCGACAAGGCTTATATTCAGATGTCGTCGGACGCGGACAAGGTCTTAAAGGTCATTGACGAATTCGACGGAGTGCTTCCCTTTAACGACAAGGCGAAGCCGGAGGTGATCATGCGGGAGTTTAACATGAGCAAAAACGCCTTCAAGCGGGCGGTGGGACGTCTGCTGAAAGAGGGTAAGGTGAAAATCACCGAAAAGACCATCGAGCGGATTTAACAGTGCGGGACTGAGCAGCTTTCCGGGATTCCGGGGCTGCTTTTTTTGAACGTTATGGGCCGCCGGCGCTGCCTGCGGGCCGTTGCCGGGCGTTTGGTATGCCACAAGGGGCAGAGGTACGGATTTTGAAAGGAGAAGGTTATGAGAAATAAGAGTGCGGCGGTGGATTACGGTATGATTGTGATCGGAACGGTTCTGATGTCCATGGGGATCAAGAACATTTTCGATCCGGCCAACATGGTTACGGGCGGCGTGACCGGCGCGGCCATTATCTTTAAAGATATCTGGAACGTGCCCCTGTGGCTGAGCAATACGCTGCTCAACATCCCGCTGTTCATCGCCGCGTTTAAGATTATGGGGTGGACCTTTATCAAACGGACCTTGTTCGCCACCGTCATGCTCTCCGTGGCATTGTACGTGATTCCGGACGGCTCGTTTATGCAGGACGACCTGTTCCTCTCCGCCCTGTTCGGCGGAATCATCGGCGGCGTTGGAATCGGCCTGGTGTTTCTGGCACGGGCGACCACCGGCGGCACGGACATGCTGGCGGCCCTGATCCAGAAGCGCATGAAGCACTATACCATTGCCCAGATTATGCAGGTTCTGGACGGACTGATCGTGCTGGTGGGCGCCACCGTGTTCGGCATCCGGGCGGCCCTTTACGCGCTGATCGCCATTTTCACCGTGTCGAAAATTTCCGACGGCCTGATCGAGGGCCTGAAGTTTTCCAAACAGGCCTATATCATTTCCGACCATCACCAGGAGATTGCGGACGCAATTTTAAAAGAAATGAGCCGGGGCGTCACCGGCATGACAGCACGGGGCATGTACTCCAATTCGGAGAAAAATATGTTGTTTTGTGTGGTATCCAAGAAGGAAATTGTACAACTCCGGGAGCTGGTTTCCCGCTTTGATCCCCGGGCGTTCGTCATAGTCAGTGACGTTCGTGAAGTTTTCGGTGAAGGTTTTATTGAATATTGACAGGTTTTATCATATTTAACAAACTTCTAACAAGCCATTCCGCGGAAATTTGTGATTTCGAGCATTTTTTTTTCCTGGTATACAATTTAGCTAAATCCTAAATTTGGATTTTGTAAATTGTCAATATGGTAAATGAAAATGGTTTCATGTATGATAGGGATAGTTACAGAAGCGGTTTCACTTCGGGAATTTTGAGTGATCCGGCGGTTACTATTACATTAATTATGAAGTGCATTTTTTAGGAGGAAAGAACAGAATGGCTAGTTTATTACTGAAAAACGTAACCAAGAAATATCCCAACGGATTTGTAGCTGTCAAGGATTTTAACCTGAAAATTGATGATAAGGAATTTATCATTTTCGTAGGCCCGTCCGGCTGCGGCAAGTCTACCACCCTTCGTATGATCGCAGGTCTGGAGGACATTTCTTCCGGTGAACTCTACATTGACGATAAGCTGGTAAACGATGTGGAGCCCAAGGACCGCGACATCGCAATGGTATTCCAGAACTACGCTCTGTATCCTCATATGTCCGTGTACGACAACATGGCGTTCGGCCTGAAGCTGAGAAAGACACCCAAGGACGAGATCGACAAGAAAGTGCATGACGCCGCCAAGATCCTGGATCTGGATCATCTGCTGGACCGCAAACCCAAGGCTCTGTCCGGCGGCCAGAGACAGCGTGTGGCTATGGGACGTGCCATCGTGCGTAATCCCAAGGTGTTCCTGATGGATGAGCCGCTGTCCAACCTGGATGCCAAGCTGAGAGGCCAGATGCGTGTGGAGATTTCCAAGCTGCACCAGAGACTGGAAACCACCATCATCTACGTTACCCATGACCAGACCGAGGCTATGACCCTTGGTACCAGAATCGTTGTCATGAAGGACGGCGTGATCCAGCAGGTAGACAACCCCCGCAACCTGTATGACAAGCCCTGCAACAAGTTCGTTGCCGGATTTATCGGCGCTCCGCAGATGAACATGATCGACGCCACCGTCGCCAAGGACGGCGCGGAAGTGACCCTGACCTTTGCAGGACACACCATCGCACTTCCCGAGGCGAAGGCTAAGAAGTTAGAGGAAGCCGGCTACGTCGGCAAGACCGTTACCCTGGGAATCCGCCCCGAGGATCTGCATGACGAGGAGTCCTTCCTGTCCATGTCTCCCAAGAGCGTGATCGAGTCCACCGTTCGTGTGTACGAGATGCTGGGTTCCGAGGTTCTGCTGTACTTTGATATCGATGACACCAGCTTTACCGCCAAGGTGAATCCGCGTACCACCGCAAGACCCGGCGACGCTGTGAAACTGGCCCTGGATCTGGAAAAGATTCACATTTTCGATAAGGACACAGAGCTTGTGGTTCTGAACTAACAAAAAGAACGTCAAATCCATTGACTTGTAAAAAAAAGCAAGGTAGTGTATAACTCCCTTGCTTTTTTTGTAATTTTGCATTAAAATAGGAAAATAGGATATTAGATTACTCCGACTATATTTGGAAAAAGGAGAGTAGAAGATGATTTCAAATCAGATACTGCAGACTACATTAGATGGATTAAAGGGCATTACCAGAATTGATTTATGCATTTGCGATACAGAAGGTAAAGTGTTGGCATCCACATTCACGGACGCGGAAGATTCCGAGAGTTCCATTCTGGCCTTTGTGGATTCTCCGGCCGACAGCCAGGTGATCCAGGGATTTCAGTTCTTCAAGGTGTTTGACGAGCACCAGTTAGAGTACATCATGCTGGCCAAGGGCGCCAGCGACGATGTCTACATGGTGGGCAAGCTGGCCGCGTTCCAGGTACAGAACCTGTTGGTGGCCTACAAGGAGCGTTTTGACAAGGACAACTTCATCAAGAACCTGCTGTTGGACAACCTGCTGCTGGTGGACATCTACAACCGCGCCAAGAAGCTGCACATCGATACCGATGTGAAGCGGGTGGTATACATTATTGAGACCCACAACGAGAAGGACGTGAACGCACTGGAGACCGTGCGCAGCCTGTTCGCAACCAAGACCAAGGACTTCATCACCGCTGTGGATGAGAAGAACATCATCCTGGTGAAGGAAGTGAAGCAGGGCGAGAGCTACAGCGAGCTGGACAAGACCGCCAACACCATTCTCGACATGCTGAACACCGAGGCCATGACCAAGGTTCGCGTGGCTTACGGCACCATTATCAATGATATTAAGGAAGTTTCCCGTTCTTATAAGGAAGCGAAGATGGCTCTGGACGTGGGCAAGATCTTCTACAGCAACAAGAACGTGATCGCCTACAACAACTTGGGAATCGGCCGTCTGATCTACCAGCTGCCCATCCCGCTGTGCAAGATGTTCATCCGCGAGGTGTTTGACGGCAAGTCCCCCGACGAGTTCGACGAGGAGACTCTGACCACCATCAACAAGTTCTTTGAGAACAGCCTGAATGTGTCCGAGACCTCCAGACAGCTCTACATCCACAGAAATACCCTGGTATACCGCCTGGATAAGCTGGAGAAGAGCACCGGACTGGATCTGCGGGTGTTCGAGGATGCCATCACCTTCAAGATCGCACTGATGGTCGCCAAGTATATGCGCTACATGGAGAGCTTAGATTATTGAATGTAATGGGCCGTGCGCAAAGCGAACGGGCGATTGCGGAATGTAATGGGCCGCATTCTGCGGCCCACATGATATTAGATTTCGGAGCAGCGAATGATAGAGATCGATCGAGTAAGCAAGACCTATGAGACGGGCAACAAGGCGCTGAAAAATATCAGCCTCACCATCGAGGACGGTGAGTTTGTCTTTATCGTGGGGAGAAGCGGTTCCGGCAAGAGCACGCTGATGAAGCTGCTGCTCAAAGAGCTGGAGCCTACAAAGGGACGCATCAAGGTGAACGACATGGACTTAGGCCGCATGCCGCGCCGGTTCGTCCCCAAATATCGCAGAGGATTGGGCGTGGTCTTTCAGGATTTCAGACTCCTGAAAGACCGCACTGTATTTGAGAACGTTGCGTTTGCACAGCGGGTGATCGGCGTTCCGGGGCGGGTGATCAAGGAGTCCGTGCCGGAGATGCTGCGCATGGTGGGTCTGTCGGCCAAGTACAAGGCTTATCCAAGACAGCTCTCCGGCGGTGAGCAGCAGCGCGTGGCCATTGCCAGGGCGCTGATCAACGATCCGGACGTGCTGCTGGCCGATGAGCCCACGGGCAATCTGGACAGCTTCAATGCCCATGAGATCATGAGGCTTCTGGACGAGATCAACCAGCGTGGAACCACGGTGGTCGTGATCACCCACAGCCATGAGCTGGTGGAGGAGATGGGAAAGCGGGTCATCACCATGGACCGCGGGATCATCACCGACGACACGGGCAGCTACATCACACCGGAAAGGCAGCGCTTCTATTATGAGAATTAGCACATTTTGGTATTGCCTGAAACAGGGCATCATTAATATATGCAGAAATATCCTGTTCTCCCTGGCTTCCATGGCGACGATTTCTGCGTGTATTTTTTTATTCTGCCTTTTTTTCGCCATTGTGGCCAATGTGCAGAATGTGACCCAGGTGGCCCAGTCCACGGTGGGAATCACCGTCTTTTTCGCGGACGATTTGCCGGAGGACCGGATTCTTTCCATCGGGGATGAAATCCGCTCCTGGGGCGAGGTGCGAACGATGGAGTACGTCTCCGCGGAACAGGCATGGGAATCCTTTAAATCCGAGTATTTTAAGGGCATGGAGGATCTGGCAGAGGGGTTTGCCGACGACAATCCCCTGGCGGGTTCCGCTTCATTTACCATTTTCTTAAACGACATCGGGGACCAGGATCAGGTGGTGTCCCGGCTGCAGCTGATCGACGGCGTGCGCAAGGTGAATTACTCCAACAGCGCGGTGGCCGGTCTGTCCAGCACGGCCAAGATCGTGGGCCTGCTGTCCGCAGTGATCATCGGCGTGCTGCTGGCGGTGGCCGTATTCCTGATCAGCAATACCATTTCCGTGGCTGCGGCGTTCCGCAGGCAGGAAAATGAAATCATGCGCCTGATCGGCGCTACCAACTATATGATCCGGGCTCCCTTTGTGGTGGAAGGCGTGCTGCTGGGGCTGTTCGGAGCTATGATTCCCCTGGGCGGAATGTATTTTTTGTACCAGAAGGCCGTGCTCTTTATCAATGAGCGCTACCAGGTGATCACGGGGATTTTCGCACCCCTTCCGCTGCAGGAGATATTTCCCTATATGACCGGGGTCGCCATGTCTCTGGGCGTGGGGATCGGCTTTTTGGTGAGCTTCTTTACCATACACAAGCATCTGAAGGTTTGACGAAAAAGGGGCGAAAGAAGATGAACCGATGGAAACAAATGCGGCTTCTGGCTGCGGCGGGAGTGCTTGCGGCGGGCCTTCTGGCCGGTCCGACTGCTTACGCCACCAGCCAGGGCTTAAAGGATGCCAAGGACCAGGTGACGACCCTGGAACAGGAAAAAAAGAAAACAGAGGACGCGTTAAAGCAGCTGGAGGGCCTGAAGGCGGACACGGAAAAGTACGTGCGTCAGCTGGACGGCAATCTAAACGAGCTTGCGGGCGAGCTTACCAGGCTTGAGGATCAGATCGCTCAGAAGGAAGGGGAGATCGCCCAGGCCCAGACCGAGCTGGCGGCGGCCAGGGAGACGGAAGCGAATCAGTACGACTCCATGAAGCTCAGGATCAAATACATGTACGAGCGCGGGGATACCAGCTATCTGGACCTGATTTTGCAGTCCAAGAGCATTTCCCAGATGTTAAACCGGGCGGAGTATGTGAGTAAGATCACGGAGTACGACCGGGATATGCTGGAGAAATACCGGGAGACCAAGGAGGCCGTGGCGGAGCGGGAGGCCGCTCTGGAACAGGAACATGTGGAGCTGGTGGCGCTTCAGGACTCCACAAAAGCCAAGCAGGCTTCGGTCAAGCAGCTTTTGGCTGACAAGGAGGCGGAGCTCACCGCCTACAATTCTAAAATTTCCGCCACCCAGGACCAGATCGCCGGTTACGAGGCGGACATCAAGGCCCAGGAGGACAAGATGCGCCAGATCGAGGCTGAGATGAAGCGCAGGGAGGAAGAGGCGAAGAAGAAAGCTCAGCAGGCCGGTCAAACGTATACGGTTAAGGATTTGGGGAATATTAGTTTTAAGTGGCCCTGCCCTTCCAGCAGCCGGATCACCTCGAACTTCGGGGACCGGGAGTCGCCCACGGAAGGGGCGTCCAGCAATCACAAGGGAATGGATATCGGCGCCAGCACCGGAGCCGACATTATCGCGGCCGCGGATGGCGAGGTGGTGATCGCTACATACAGCTATTCGGCCGGGAATTATATCATGATCGATCACGGCGGCGGGGTCAGCACGGTGTACATGCACTGTTCCCAGCTGTTGGTGAGCAAAGGGGCAAAGGTGAAGCAAGGTCAGGTGATCGCAAAGGTGGGATCGACGGGGTATTCCACGGGCCCGCATCTGCATTTCGGAATCCGGTCCGGGGGGACTTATGTGAATCCGAGAAATTATGTGAGTCCCTGACGGATCAAAGCAGGCTGCGGGAAGATGAAGTGTAGCGGACAGATAGGAGACAGAAAGTGGATAATCAGAACAATTTCAACGAGAATATGAACCAGGAGAACCCGATGCCGCCCAGGCGTCCGGAGGGAAACAGCCGTTTCTGGCACGGCGTCTTAGCGGGCGCTCTTGTGACGGTATTCGCCGGTCTGATCGTGGTGGGTATGTCTTTGGGGATTTACCTGTTCAGCAGGAGTATGGGGCGGGGCGGAAGCCGCCCGGAGGCCTCCCAGACGGGGCCCGGGATCACCGACGGCAAGGAGAAGGCTGGGAACGAGCTGGATTATGAACAGATCAACACGAAAATGTCCCTGATTCAGAATATCATCGACCGGTATTTCCTCTACGACGAGGATATGGAGAATGTGGAGGATTACATCTACAAGGGGATGCTTGCCGGTCTGGACGACCCATATTCCGAGTATTACACGGCTGAGGATTACAAGGAGATGCAGGAGAGCACCGAGGGCGTTTACTCCGGCATCGGCGCCATGCTGAGCCAGAACCGGAACACCGGCCTGTGCACCATTGTGCGTGTGTTTGAGAACTCGCCTGCCTTTGAGGCGGGAATGAAGCCCGGCGATATCCTCTACAAGGTGGAGGATAAGGTGGTGGCCAACGAGAGCCTGACCATTCTGGTGAACAACTACATCAAGGGCCAGGAGGGCAGCCAGGTTCACATCACCGTGTACCGCCAGGAGAAGGACGAGTATGTGGAGATGACGCTGACCAGGCGGAGCATCGAGGTTCCCACGGTGGAGCATCAGATGCTGGCGGATCAGATCGGCTACATTATGATCACGCAGTTTGACCTGGTCACCACCCAGCAGTTCAAGGATGCGCTGGACGATCTGGAGTCTCAGGGGATGAAAGGCCTGGTGCTGGATCTGCGCAGCAATCCCGGCGGCGTGTTAAACGGCGCTGTGGACATCGCGGACTATCTTCTGCCCGACAATCTGACCCGCTACGACAAGGGCGAGGGGAAAACCATGATTGTTTACACGGCGGACAAGAACGGAAAGGGCGATCACTACACCGCTTCCGACGGCCATCAGGTGGACCTGCCCATCGCCGTGCTGATCAACGGCGAGTCGGCCAGCGCCTCCGAGGTGCTGACCGGGGCGCTCAAGGATTATAACTGGGTGACCGTGGTTGGAACCACCTCCTACGGCAAGGGAATTGTGCAGAGCCTGATGCCCCTGGGCGACGGTTCCGCCATCAAGATTACGGTGAGCCACTACTATACCCCCAGCGGCTTTGACCTCCACGGAAAGGGCATTGAGCCGGACGTGGTGGTGGAACTGGACGAGGAGTTAAAGACCCAGGCGGTGGTGAAGCCCGAGGAGGACAACCAGGTGCAGCGCGCGGTGGAAGTGGTGAAGGACGAGATCGGAGAGGCGAATCCGGGCTGAGTTTCGGGCCGGTATGCGGTTGAAATATGAATGATTTGGGAGGCGCAGATGACGGCGGAAGGCCGGGGCTGCGCCTCCTGTTTTGATGCGTTTTGTAACGCGTCCTTGTGTGGGAAATTGTAAATAGATTGTAGGATTTTGGAATTTATGATAAAATGAGAGACATATATGGAGAGAAGGAAACCGATTGGGACAGCGGCAGCGCCGGAGGGGCCGGAAGCTGGGCTGTGTTGGGGAAGGCGCCGGGGAGAGCGCCGCCCGGGTGGAGGAACGAGCAGATGGATATGCAGAGAACGGCCAGGGAAACGCTGAAAGCATTTTGCCGTGCCTGGTATGAACAGCGGAATGTGGAGCTGGCGGCGGCCCTGTCGGTGGGGGATGTGGAGATTGTGAATCCCGACGGTTTTGGTCCAGTCCACGGCGTGGAGGGGATGACCCGGAGTATTGGGGAGGCAGTTCGGAAGATTCAGGAGCCGTTTGTCTGCGCATTTTCTGAATTTTGTGAGCAGACTCTGGCGGAAGGCGTGTGCAGTCTGTCCGTGGAGTTGACGTTATATAACTCCCAGGCGGTTATCCACCGGAGTGTGTTTGCCGTGCTCGCTCTGGACGGCGGGGAATGGCGGGTTAAGAGCCTGTTCGTGGCCCGAAGCGGTGGAGACGGGGGACAGAAGGAACGTGAGGCCGGGCTGAGCTGGCTGGAACGGGAGCTGGCGGAGGCCAATGAGGAGCTGCAGGACATCATCAACGCGATTCCGGGCGGGGTTGCCATTTACAAGGTTTCCGACCGGTTTGAGACCGTGTACTTTTCGGACGGGGTGCCGGAACTGTCCGGCTATACGGCGGAGGAGTACCGGGAACTGGCAAAAGGCGATGCGGCAAATATGACCTACTGGGAGGACACGGCCGAGGTGGTCTCCAGGGCGCTGGAGGTGATCCGCACGAAGGGGCTGGCCACCATGGAATTTCGCAAACAGCACCGGGACGGCCACATCGTCTGGGTCCGCGCGCAGATCAAGTGGATCGGGGAGGAAGACGGTTTCCCGCTGCTCCACTGCGTTTTTCACAATATTACGGATCTGAAGGAGGCCAGGCAGGAGATGGATCACCTGGTCAATTCCATTCCGGGCGGCATCGCCAGCTATCAGATCGAGGACGGGCGTTTTGTGCTCCACTACTTCTCGGACGGAGTGATGAAGCTTTCCGGGCACACCAGGGAAGAGTACGGGCGTCTGGCCGGCCGCGATGCCATGAACCTGGTCTACGAGCACGATCGGGACCGGGTGAGCGCCGCGGCCAGGGCGGCGCTGGCCAGCGGGGAGGTTCTGGACGTATCCTACCGCATGCGCCACAAGGAAGGCGGCCTGATCTGGATTCACCTTAACGGCAGGCGGATCGGGCCGTTGGCGGACCGCCCGAAGTTTTACGCCGTGTTTACCGGTCTGTCCGCGGAAAACCGCCTGTTCCAGAACCTGGCCGGCGATCTGGCGGATGGAATCTACGTGATCGAGAAAGAAAATTATGACCTGCTCTACGTCAATGAGTCCAAGCGCTTCTTTGCGGACGGAAGGGAGAGGGTGGGGCAGAAATGCTATCAGGCCCTGTACGGAAAGGACAGGCCCTGCGAATACTGTTCGCTTAAGACGCGGGAACCGGACGGACTGGAGCACGAGATGATTGTGCCGGAAACCGGGAGCTTTTACAGCACTTCCTTCAGAGAGACGGACTGGAACGGGATCCCGGCCTATGTGAAGATCGTCCGGGATGTGACCGGGGCGGTTGAGCTGCGCAGGGAGAAGGAGCGGCTGGCGCAGTATTTTGAGACGGTTCTGAAAAATCTGCCCGGAGGCGTTGCGGTGGTCCGGCTCGATGCGCAGGGGAAAATGGAGCCGGAGTTTATGTCCGAGGGCTTTGCCGCCATGACGGAGATGACCATGGATCAGGCCTGGGAGCTGTACCGGCGGGATGCCATGGCGGGCGTGCATCCGGAGGACCGCGGGTATGTGAACCGGCAGATGGCGGAATACATCGCCGGGGATGAGAACCACTGCGAGATCGTCTACCGGCTGCGAAAAGGCGGCGGAGGTTACGTGTGGGTGAAAAACACCCTGTCCCTGATTGAGAGCGAGGCGGGCGAGGCCCGGGTTTATTCCGTGTACCGCGACATGACCAGGGAGCGTGAGGAGCAGAGCAGGCTGCGGCAGCAGTACAAGGATCTGATCATGCAGCATTACCAGACTCAGGGGCCGGATGCCTTGGTTTTGGGCCACTGCAATATCACGCAGAACCGGATTCTGGAGATTATCGATTACACGGATTCCAATCTGCTTGGAACCTTCGGATCGGTGCGGGAGGACTTTTTTAGCGGCCTGAGCAGTTTGGTGGTGGACGAGGAGGAGCGGCGGAAATTCCTGGACATTTATCTGAATAAACCGGCGCTGGAAGCGTTTCAGAGAGGGGACGTGGAACGGCGCCTGGAATGTTTTATGCGTCCGCCCAAGGAGGAGACGGGCCGGTATGTCCAGGTCAATATGAATCTGGTGGCTACCCCGGACAGCGGCGACGTCACCGGAATTCTGACGGTGACGGATATTACCCGGCGGACCATTGTGGACCGCATTATGAAGCAGATCTCCGCAAAGGGTTACGACTTTATCTCAGATGTGGATCTGAGGCAGGACCGGTATTACCTCCTTTCCGGCGATGAGCTGGACAGCGGAATTAGGACCAGCGAGGGCAGCTATTCCCGACGGGTGGAAGACGTGCTCCTGCACGAGGTGGTGCCCCGGGACCGGGCGCGCATGCGCGAGGCCCTGAATCCGGAGTATATTTTGAAGAGACTGGAGCGGGAGAGCTCCTACACCCTGGCATTTTCCATGGTGGACTTAAACGGCTGTATCCGCACCAAGAATATCACGATCTCGGCGGTGGACCTGCGCCTGTACAGGGTCTGTGTGGCCAGGGCGGATATCACGGAATCCGTCCGGGAACAGCAGGGGATGCTCCATGTGATCGCGTACACCTTTGAGCTGGCGGGCTTTATCAATATCAGCCAGAGCAGCCTGACGCTTTATACCCGGGAGACGGTGCTGGAAAATCTGCCCCCCTATTTTGTGGAGCAATACAGCGATGCCGTAAGCCGTTTTGTGGACCATCACGCCTCGAAGGCGGATCAGGAGGAAGCGCGCCGTCAGTTTCGGATTGAAGTTATGCGGGAAAAGCTGGAGGAAAAACCCGGCGGATACGATTTTCTGTTCTCCTGCAATGAGAACGGTCAGGAGCGTTACAAGCAGGTCAATGTTATGTGGGGCGATGTGAACCACGGCACCATCTGCCTGGTGCGGGCGGATGTGACGGATATGCTGGCGGCCGAGCGCAGGACCAAGCGGGAGCTGGAGAACGCGCTGTCGCGGGCCGAGGAGGCGAACCGGGCCAAGAGCGATTTCCTCTCTACCATGAGCCACGATATCCGGACCCCCATGAACGCCATCATGGGCATGACCGCCCTGGCTATGGCTCATCTGGGGGACCAGGAGCGGGTGACGGACTGCCTGCAGAAGATCTCGATTTCCTCGAGGCACCTGTTGAGTCTGATCAACGATATTCTGGATATGAGCAAGATTGAGAGCTCCCAGATCACCTTAAACCGCATGCGGATATCCATCCGTGAGATGTTGGGGCAGCTCTCCGCGATCATGTCCTCCCAGGCCAGGTCGGCGGGACTTACGTTTTCAATTCAGGCCGGAGAGATCGTCCATCCCTGCTTCTACGGGGATGCGCTGCGGATCAATCAGATCCTGATCAACATTCTGAGCAATGCGGTGAAATATACCCCGGAGGGGGGCTGCGTGGACTTTCAGGCGGAGGAGATCCCGCCGGTGGGAAGGGACTGCGCCCGGTACCGGTTTACGGTGAGCGATACCGGGGTAGGTATGACGGAAGAATTTTTAAATCATGTGTTCGAGCCATTTACCCGCAGCAGGCAGACCACGCGCGTGGAGGGAACCGGCCTGGGCCTCAGCATCACCAAGGGACTGGTGAACCTGATGGGCGGAGCGATCTCGGTGGAGAGCGTGGTGCACCAGGGCACGGTATTCCAAGTGGAGCTGGAAGGCGAGATCGCGGAGGACGGCGGGGAGAGCTGCGGGCAGAGCGCAGGCGAGCCGGACGGACGGCAGTATGCGGATGAAGTGAACCGCAGGACCTTTGGCGGGCGGCTGTTTTTAGTGGCGGAGGACAACGAGATCAATGCGGAGATTCTCTGCGAGCTGCTGTCCATGTATGGGGCCAAAACCGTGGTGCGCCAGAACGGAGCCCAGGCGGTGCGGGCTTTTGCGGAGGCGGCTCCCGGCACCTACGACGCCATCCTGATGGATGTCCAGATGCCGGAAATGAACGGGTACGAAGCCACCAGAGCCATCCGCAGCATGGAGCGGCCGGATGCGGCGGTTATTCCCATCATCGCCATGACGGCCAACGCCTTCGCGGAGGATGTGAAGGCGGCCATGGAGGCGGGGATGACCGCACATGTGGCCAAGCCCATCGACGTGGAGATACTGCGGGGCAGCCTGCGAAACGTGCTGGATGGCAGCGGGAAGGGGCGGGGTTAACCGGCCCTATTCCCATTTGAAGAAGCGGAGGGAAACCAGGGTGCACACCCCGGCGATGGCCGCCATGAGAAGGATCGGGAGGCGCACGCTGTCTGCGGGCAGCCCCAGAGAGGCGGCCTTTAACAACTTGATTCCCTGAGTCAGCGGCAGGAGACCGGCCGCCTGCCTCAGGGGGCCGGGCATGACCTCGTAGGGCAGTGTGGCTCCGGAGAAGATCAGCATGGGGAAATACAGAAGGCTGGCGATGACCCCGGCGGTCCTGGCGTCCGGGGCGATTCCGCCCACCATCATGCCGATGGAGAACATGGATACCAGCACCAGCAGATAGCCTCCCAGGAAGCCGGTCCACGAGCCGCCGAACCGGTATCCAAAGAATAGGGCCGCCGTGAGGTACAGGGAGACAAAGGACACGGCTGCGTACAGGGTGTAGATGGCGACCTGAACCAGAAGGATCACAGCCGGGCTGACGGGGGTTACCTGGTAGCGCTTCAGAATGTGCCGGCTCCGGTATTCCGACACCACCAGCGGCAGACCCATCACGCCGCCCGCGCAGATGGAGATGGTGGTGAGCGCCCCGAAGGACTGTTCCAGGAAGGTATATCCGGCTCCCTCAAAGGCGGGCTTGTCCCCATACAAAATTCCCAGCAGCACCAGTACCACCAGTGGGGCGCAGATGGCGAAGATAAACATGTCCATGCCCCGCAGTGACAGTTTCAATTCTGTTTTCATCATTGTCTTAAATGCTCTCATATTCCGATTCCTCCTCAGTATACCAGAGATAAGCGTCCTCCAGCTGATGGCAGGGACTGTTTTTTATGGCTTCCGATACGGTGCCGTGAAACACAGCCCTGCCTTTTTTTAAAATGCAAATCCGGTCGCACAGTTTTTCCACCTCGTCCATGAAATGGGAGGTGAGAAAAATCGTCATGCCATGGTTTTTCAGGTCCGAAAGGATGTTCCAGACCTCCCGCCTTGCCCTTGCGTCCAGTCCGGTGGTCAGCTCGTCCAGAAAGACGACTTCCGGGTTGGGGATGAGAGCAAGCACAATAAACAGGCGCTGCCGCTGGCCGCCGGACAGCTCCTTCACCGGGCAGCGTTTCCTGCCGGACAGCCCGAATTTGTCCAGCAGAGCGGCTGGGTCTGCGGGCTGCCGGTACAGGGACGTCGTGACCTGGCAGAGCTCCCACAGCGTGATCTTGTCCTGATAGTTGGCCTCCTGGAATTGGACGCCCACCCGCTCGAAGAGTTTCCGGCGATCTGCCCCCGGGTTGAGGCCAAGAATGGAGACGCTGCCGCTATCCGCTTTTTTAGTCCCCAGGATGCACTCGATTGCGGTGCTCTTTCCCGCGCCGTTGGCGCCCAAAAGCCCGAACACCGTGCCGCGGTCCACGGACAGGCTGAGGCGGTCCACCGCTGTCAGCGCGCCGTAGGATTTTGTGAGTTGTTCTACTTTGATTACTTCCTGCATTTCGTTACCTCCTTGTGATTTTGCAACAAAAGAATACCACCAACGGGAACATTGGTGGTAAAGTGGAGGGTTTTCTATGGATGGAAATTTTTTGAACGCCGGATTTTCAGCCGAAGTCTTTTTTCAGGGAGGCGATCCAGGTTTCCACGGCCTGAGCCAGCGTGTATTGCTGCCGTAAAACAGCCATGCCGGTTTCTGGGATATCCGGCTCCGCCTCCTTTTGGCGGATATTTTCTTCCAAATACGCCTTTAAGGTCTTGATGTTGTTCTCAATATTTGCCAGACAGCGCACCTGATGTTCCGGCGTCAGGCCGGCCAGATTGACGATCACGGCGTTAAAGTCCAGGAAAAAATGAATGGGTTTTTCAGAGATTTCCAGCATGAGGCTTTCCCACTGGGATTCCCCCGCCTCTGTCAGCGAGTATACCGCTTTCTCCGGCATTTTCCCCTCCCGGACCAGGGTGCTTTTGATCAGCCCTTTTTCCTCCAGCTGGAGCACTTTCTTGTAAATGGAAGGGGTGCTGATTTTAACCCACCTTGAAATGTTGCGGTATTCGACCAGCTTTTGAATGTCGTAGGCGCTTAACGGTTCCTGCTTTAAGATTCCCAGAACGATTAAATCGATGGTTGCCATAAGGTCCTCCTTTTGTGTCTGTAATGGGTGAGATTGGGGGGATACTGATTGTGCTATAAAATATAGTAGTATAGTCGGCGAGATATGTCAAGTGCGGGCGGGCGGGCAGCCGCAGAGCGTGGGTTTTAAGAGGTTTTCTGCGCTTGACATATACTATAATTTATAGTATTATTGAGTTCGCTACTATAAATTATAGTATATTGTTAAGATTGGAAAACGAAAGGAGAGTTTCAGAATGAAGGAGAATGAGAAAAAAATGGAATTGCTGGGAAATGCGCCGGTGCCCAGGGCACTGCTGGCGCTGGGACTTCCAACCATGATCGGAATGATGATCAACGCGCTGTACAATCTGGTGGATGCCTATTTTGTGGGAGGACTTGGCACAAGCCAGATGGGGGCGATCACAGTGGCATTTCCCCTGGGTCAGGTGGTAGTCGGTTTGGGCCTGCTGTTTGGCAACGGCGCGGCGTCCTGTCTGTCCAGACTGCTGGGACGGGGCGATCGGGAAAATGCCAACCGGGTGGCCAGCACCGCCCTGTACAGCAGTATTTTTGTGGGCGCGCTGGTCATTTCCTGCTGTGTGATCTGGCTGGAGCCGATTCTTGGACGGCTGGGAGCCAGCGACAGCGTGATGCCGTACGCGCTCAGCTACACGGGAATCTATATCACCTGTTCCATTTTTAACGTGTTCAATGTAACCATGAATAATATTGTATCGAGCGAGGGAGCGGCTAAGACCACCATGTGCGTGCTGCTTGCGGGCGCTGTGCTGAATCTTGTCCTGGACCCGATTTTCATCTATGGACTGGATTTAGGGGTGGCCGGAGCGGCAATCGCCACTGGGATTTCACAGTGTTTTTCCACCCTGGTCTATCTGGCCTACATACTGGGGAAACGGAGCGTGTTCCGGTTCAGCATCAGAGATTGCCGCCTGTCCGGGAAAATCATGTCGGAGATTCTGAAAATTGGGATTCCCACCATGGCCTTTCAGCTGCTGACCAGCCTGTCCATGTCAATGATCAACGACGGGGCCCGGGAGTATGGAGATTACGCCCTTGCGGCCATGGGGGCGGTGACGAAAATAATGTCCGTGGGAAGCCTGATGGTTTTTGGATTTTTGAAGGGGCTGCAACCCATCGCCGGGTACAGCTATGGCTCAAAAAAATATGACCGTTTGGGCGAGGCGGTGAAAATTTCCATCATCTGGTCCACGGTTTTCTGCGCTGTGTTTGGGCTGGCCGCCGCGGTATTTTCCGGTCCGATGATCTCGAAGTTTACCAAGGGGGACCTGGATATGATCCGGGTGGGCCGGGCCGCGCTGCGGATCAACGGTTTATCCTTCATACTCTTTGGATTTTATACGGTTTACTCGTTCCTGTTTATGGCAATGGGGAAAGCGAAAGAGGGCTGCTTTTTGGGCGCCTGCCGGCAGGGGATCTGCTTCGTGCCGGCGATCCTTATTCTGCCGGGAATCTGGGGATTAAACGGAATCCTCTATGCCCAGCCGGTGGCGGACGTGGCCGCGGCGTTGATTGCGGTGGGGATGGCGGCGTATTTGCGGTGGGAATTGGCTGAGGAGCAAGCTTGATAGAAAGTGCTGCTATTGACATATCTCAGCATCGCGGCAATATTTTCGGTGGAGGACAGTATCAACTGATTATTCATGAGTGTCATTTATTTCCGGTAATCAGCCCCATTTTAATCGGATTGATAATTTTTTAAGTATTGGCGTGCTGTGTTGATGAAAATTTCTACTGACGGATAAATAGCACGATCCTTTTTCCAGAGCAGCATAGTATAGAGGTCGCTGCGGTACCAAGGATAATCCAGAGCAACAAGCTGGGGGTTATTTCTTACCAGTTCTTCGGGAAGAAAGCCGGCTGAAGCACCGGATACAATGAAACGCTCCACGGTATACATCTGTTTCGTGTAATGAATGATATTGGGTTTTAAGCCTGCTTCAGAAAGGTTGCGTTTCAATTCCAGGGTGGGATAGGAATTATCTGTCAAAACTGCAATAGGTGCCGCTGCGATTTCCTGGCAGTTTACAGACTTCTTCTCCGCATAGGGGTGTCCCTTTGCTACGCAGTAAACAAGAGAAGGGGTATTGGTTTTGATATAGTGGTAATCCTTTTTTAATTCTTCTTCGGAAGTGATAGGAGTTGTGAGAATGATATCCACTTCGTCTGTATCTAAAAGCTGAAAAAGAGTGACGGTATTATGTTCCTGTGATATTACTTCCGTTTCAGGGTGCTGGAGATGAAAATAGCGCCGGAGATAGGGGAAGATGACATTACCGCTGATGGTGGACATACCAATACGGACAAAATTACGCTGCAGATGCAGATCTTTGATTAAGTGAGTTAAACGATCCATATGCTCCAGCATACTGGAGGCTTCCGCACGCAACAGTTCACCCTCCGGCGTAATATAAATATTATTGCCCTTGCGTTTTAGCAGAGGCACACCACATTCTGATTCTAACTCTTTCATGGCCTGTGATATAGCTGGTTGTGAGACAAAAAGTTCTTCGGCAGCGCGGGTGTAATTCTGATATTTGCAAACAGTAACAAAATACTGCATTTGATTTAGCCGCATATTGGAAAATCCCCCTAAAAAGTATAAGACGATTATAGAGACAGATTCTTGAAAAATCAATATTTTTTTAAAAAGAGTTGAAAAAGTATGTTTGCGGCATAAATTTTAATCATAATGTGGACATATAAAATAAAGCTGAAGGATATAAGTAAATCTTATGGACCAAAACATCTAATTATTTCACAAATCAGGTGCAATAAATTACAATAAATTCAGCAAAACAAGTAAAATGCAGGGAGGAAACAAGATGAAAATTACAGAAGTTAAACCGATACTGGCAAACCGATTTCTGTTTGTCCAAATTACCACCGATGAGGGGATTGTTGGTGTAGGTGAAAGTGGGGCATGGGCGTTTCAGGATTCTGCCAAGGAAGCGATAAACACATTCGCACTGTATTTAGAAGGAAAGGATCCGTTAACTATTGAGCACCATTGGCAGTATATGTACAGGAGTTTTCATTTCCGCGGTGCAGCTATCATGGGAGCAATCTCTGCAATTGATATTGCATTGTGGGATATTGCCGGTAAATATTATGGATGTCCTGTATACCAGCTGCTCGGAGGGAAAGTAAGAGACAAAGCAAGAGTTTACTATCATGTCGGCGGCAATGATATTGATTCCATGGTAAAGAATTTGAAAGAAGCGAAGGCAAAGGGATTTACAGCCGTAGGACATCTTTCTCCATTCCTGGATGAACCGAGAACTCAGGTGTATAATGAAGTATCTTTTGCCAAAAAAATCGAAAATGCGATAGCGCGTGTTGCTGTTTATCGTGAAGCAGTAGGAAACGACGTTGATCTGTGCGTTGAAATACATCGTCAGTTAAACATTCCTGAGGCGATTGCTTTTGCTCACGGAATTGAGGAATTCCATCCGTTCTTCCTGGAAGACCCAACAACACCGGATAATTTTGATTCTATGATCGGAATTGCCTCACGAGTCAATATCCCTGTTGCAACAGGCGAAAGATATCATACACCACAGGAATTTGCCATGCTGATGAAACATGATGGGGCACAATATGTTCGTCCTGACATTTGTCTGTGTGGTGGTATAACCGGAGGTAAGAAAATTGCTGCTATGGCAGAAGCAAATGGTGTTATGGTGGTTCCTCACAATCCGCTCAGCCCCGTTTCCACAGCTGCCTGCATTCAGATTGCTGCAATTGCTCCTAATTTTGCATTACAGGAATTCCCGGGTGATGACAGACCGTCCACAACGGATCACTTCTCTGCGATCATGAATAAGAACAAAGATAACTTCCATCAAGGCGATGTTGTGAAAGAGACAATTAAATATGCAGATGGTTATCTGGAGATACCGACAAAGCCTGGTATCGGTGTGGAATTGGTTCATAATGTTGATACTTTGTATCCATATAAACGTCGCGGTGTGCTGACTCGTGTCGGTGTCGATGGTGCTGTAGTTGATCAATAATAACTCAATCGTAAATCAGTGAAAGGATTTTTTACATGACTACACAAATGATATTTTGCCTTGTTATATTCATTGTTACACTGTTGAGTTATGCACTCAACAAAATTCCTATGTGGTTGACATCTCTCCTTTCAGTATGTGCCCTGTTTGTGACTAACTGTATCGATGCCGATATAGCACTTGCCGGTTTCTCCAATGTGAACACAATCTTAATGGCAACCATGTTTGTGGTTGCGGCAGGCTTTCGCCGCACCTCTATGGTAGATGCTATGGTTAATGGAATTGTTAAGGTTACAAATGGTTCTTTTAAGACTGCTCATTTCGGATATATATTTCTGGCTTTATTGCTCACTAATTTTATAGCTAGTCCAATGGTTGTCTATGCGATCATTAGCCCATTATTCTGTGCTTTTCTTGATCAGACAGGGAAAAGCCGGACAAAATATGTATTCCCGATGATGGTTGTTTGCGTTTCCTGTTGCGGTATTCTTCCAATGGCAACTGCGATTCAGCTAGCAGGTCAGTACACTGGTTTTCTTGAGACTTACGGTTTTACCGGAATGTCAATCGTTCCTACTGATTTCATAAAAGCGGCATGGCCACTTCTGATTTTAGTACCGGTTTGGGCGGTGTTTATTGCCCCAAAGTTTACCCCTGAGTTGCCGTCTGTTAAAATTGAAGGGGTTGAGAAGAAAGAACAGTCGATTAAGACAACGCTCCATCCACTTGTTGACAAAATCGGTATTGTTATCTTTTTCGCCACAATCATATGTCTGATATTTTCAGCAAATATTGGTCTTCCAACATGGTTTATTGCACTTTCGGGCAGTTTATTGATGTGCTTATTCGGTGTTGCCGATACGAAGACGGCTTTGCGAGATATACCCTGGGATATGCTGATGCTGTATGTTGGTGCACTTGCTTTAGGTGGTGCATTGACTGCAACCGGAACCGGTGAACTGATTGGTAATGCACTTGCCTCTTCTGTCGGAGGAACCCACAACAGCTATATTTTGGGAGCGTTGTTCTTTATGATAACATTTATACTTACCCAGTTTATGCTTAACCGCTCGGTATTAACTGTATTTGTTCCTATCTGTTTGCTTACCTGCTCCGCGCTGGGGGCAAATCCGATTGGATTAATTATTCTTGTTAATGCTGGATCAATGACAGCATTTCTGACCCCAATGGCAACCCCTGCTGTACCAATGTGTATGGCAGACGGTGGATATTCTCTGAAAGATTTGGCGAAGTCGGGCTGGCTGATCACATTGGTACTTTGTGTGATTTATATCTTCTATGTGATGACGGTCATGCCATGTTTCTAACACATAGTCATCAGAATATTTTAACTATCTGAGTAATGCGTTTTAAGGCACCAATGTTTATTTCGGCAAAGGTGCCTTTTTCGTATCTATCGAAAGAAAATAGCGCTTTCGACGGCGTTTACTCATTAAAGCAAAGGCGATAGGAATGGAGCAAATGATGATTCTGCTGGAGACCAGCAAGAAAGCACTCATTTATATACAGGTACTGTTCAAGACCCTGATATCTGGATTTTGTTTTTGGCTCCACTTCCTGTTTCGTGAATGCTTTCGGAGCGAAGTCCTCTTTCTTTGTTCGGATTTTCTTTCCCAGCTGAGCGCTCAAGCCATTCATTGACGAAGGGGTACCGAAAGATGAGGAAATCCGAAATACAGAGGATATGGATATCGCGGCTTTGGCAGAGGAATCTATTGCATAAGAGATGACGGAAAACAGGCACAGTGAAACATTGGCTGTGCCTATACTTTTACCTCCCGCTATGATATAATTTTTAGTAACCTGTATTTGTAAATAGGACTGATTGATAAAAAATAGAATACGTCAGGTGTATGTTTTGAATGGAAAGTGGGATATTGTATGAATAAAAAACTTATGTATAGAAGAGCATGATATAGATAGCCTATATGGGTAGGTAAGCGAGATAGTAGATAGTGCACGTTTGAATACCTTTAAACAGATAAATTTGATGCAAATAATTACTAATCTTTTAATAGGAAAACAAATTATAGAAAATGAACAGCAAGGAGATGTTCGGGCAAAATATGGAAAAGCTGAATTGCAGGCTTTTTTCATGGAAATGGAGAAAGGTTTTCTTTTTGAAAAGAGTCAGAAAAGGTTTACATTTTATGAAGATAATTATTTTGTGAAGCTTGTTCTCTATAATAGATTACTTCGGTGCTGTGTATTAATTGATTTAAAAGTAGATACTCTTACACATCAAGATTTAGGACAGATGAATTAACTTTACCGTCCAATGCTAATATTTATGTGTCCGAATATCTGATTTTCAGATTTTTACGAAGTTCGGGGACATAGTAATCAGATTTTTTTCGGTCACTAAGGAGGTAAAAATATAAAATGGAGTTCAAATTACACTCAGAATATCAGCCAACCGGCGACCAGCCGCAGGCAATCGAAGCCCTGGTAAAGGGCTTCAGGGAAGGCAACCAATTCGAGACGTTACTGGGAGTTACCGGCTCCGGTAAGACGTTCACCATGGCCAACGTAATCCAGCAATTACAAAAGCCAACCCTCATCATCGCCCACAACAAAACCCTGGCCGCCCAGCTCTATTCCGAGTTCAAAGAGTTTTTTCCTGAGAACGCAGTGGAATATTTTGTGAGTTACTACGACTACTACCAACCCGAAGCCTACGTCCCTTCCACCGACACCTACATCGAGAAGGACTCCGCCATCAACGACGAGATCGACAAGCTGCGCCATTCGGCAACGGCGGCGTTGTCGGAGCGCAGCGACGTGATTATTGTAGCGTCGGTGTCCTGTATCTATGGGCTGGGAAGTCCCATCGATTACAAGAGCATGGTGATTTCGCTGCGGCCCGGCATGGAAAAGGACCGGGACGAGGTGATCCACAAGCTCATCGACATCCAGTACGAGCGCAATGAGATGGATTTCAAGCGGGGAACCTTCCGGGTGCGGGGGGACGTGCTGGAGATTTATCCGGCCTACTCCGATGGGGAGGCGTACCGGGTGGAATTCTTCGGCGACGAGGTGGAGCGCATTGCGTCCATCGACACGCTCACCATGGAGGTGAAGGCGCAGCTGGGCCATGTGGCGATCTTCCCGGCCTCCCATTACGTGGTGCCGAAGGAGAAGATGATGGAGGCCACGGAGAATATTCTGGCGGAGATGAAGGAGCGGGTGGCGTTCTTCAAGAGCGAGGATAAGCTGCTGGAGGCCCAGCGCATCGCGGAGCGGACCAATTTTGACGTGGAAATGATGCGGGAGACCGGATTCTGCTCCGGCATCGAAAACTACTCCCGCCATTTGACCGGCAGCGCGCCGGGAGAGCCGCCGTGTACGCTGATCGACTATTTCCCGGAGGATTTTCTGATCATCGTGGACGAGTCCCACATCACCCTGCCCCAGGTCCGCGGCATGTACGCGGGCGACCGCTCGCGCAAGAGCACGCTGGTGGAATTCGGATTCCGCCTGCCTTCGGCTTTGGACAACCGCCCGCTCAATTTCTCGGAATTTGAGAGCAAGATCGATCAGATGATGTTCGTGTCCGCCACGCCGAATGTCTATGAGCGTGACCACGAACTGCTGCGGGTGGAACAGATTATCCGGCCCACCGGTCTGCTGGACCCGGAGATTTCCGTGCGCCCGGTGGAGGGACAGATCGACGACCTGGTGAGCGAGGTGAACCGGGAGGTGGCAGGCCGCCACAAGGTGTTAATTACCACCCTGACCAAGCGTATGGCCGAGGACTTGACGGACTATATGCGGGATGTGGGCATCCGGGTGAAATACCTGCACTCGGACATCGACACCCTGGAGCGGGCCGAGATCATCCGGGACATGCGAATGGACGTGTTCGACGTGCTGGTGGGAATCAACCTGCTGCGTGAGGGCCTTGACATTCCGGAGATCACGCTGGTGGCGATTTTGGATGCGGATAAGGAAGGATTTTTGCGGTCTGAGACCTCCCTGATTCAGACGGTAGGCCGGGCGGCCCGAAATTCCGAGGGCCATGTGATCATGTACGCGGACAAGATTACCGATTCCATGCGGGTAGCCATCGAGGAGACCAACAGGCGGCGCAAGATCCAGCAGGAGTACAACGAAGTCCACGGAATCACTCCCACCACCATCAAGAAAGCGGTCAGGGACCTGATCGCCATCTCCAAGGCGGTGACGGACAGCGACGACCGGTTTAAGAAAGATCCGGAGTCCATGGATGAGAAGGAGCTTAAGAAGCTGGCCAAGGAGCTGGAGAAGAAGATGCGCCAGGCTGCGGTGGAGCTGAACTTCGAGCAGGCGGCCAAATTGCGTGACCGGATGCTGGAAGTTAAAAAAATGCTTCAGGATTTCGAATAAATTGACAAAATGTACCTCCTTTGTCATGAAATATTAATATTGTTGTAAGATGGATGAAATTGTATATTTGTAATTCATTTTATATAATGAATATAGAAAAAGAGTGCAAATTTTTCGCCTTAATTAACAACAAATGGAGGAGGGAACAAAAATGAGGCAAAAGAGAAGAAATTGTCTGATATTCGCATTGGCGGCTGTAATGGCGGTGGGAACTGCATTTACGGCGTTGGCAGAGGACACGAAGATCGACAAGGTGAAACTGTCTGTCAGCTATGACAGAGAGCCGAAGAGCGGCGATGATATTGGAAATGTCTATGTAAAGACAGACAGCAGTCAGTTCCGGGTAGATTACGCGGAGTACACCAACGATACGGATACCTGGAGCGTAGGGGATGAACCCACGATCAAAGTAGAGCTGTCGGCCAGGGACGGATACCGTTTCGCCTACAAAAGCAAGAGCCATTTTGATGTGTCCGGCAGCGGAGCTGAATTTGACAATGCCAGAATATATGACGACAGTTATATGGAAGTGACGATCACCCTGAAACGGATCACCGGAAAGCTGAGCGGGGCGGAGAACCTGGAGTGGAGCGGAACCACTGCATACTGGGATTCCCTGGATGGGGCGAAGAGCTATGAGGTGCGGCTGGTACGCGACGACAAGACGGTGACCACGGTGGAGACAACCGCCACCTCCTACAATTTTGGCGGCTATTTCAACAAGGAAGGTACCTACGTGTTCCGTGTGCGTGCGATTTCCGATTACAACAACCGGGTCGGCGAGTGGTCGGAGGATTCCCCGGATTACGATGTGGATGAGGAAGACACCTGGAGAACCGGCAGCGGCAGATGGGTGAGCGACCAGAACGGCTGGTGGTATGCCTATGACGGAGGCGGTTATCCGGCGGAGTGCTGGAAGCAGATCGGCGGAGCCTGGTATTATTTTGAGCGCTCCGGCTATATGGCCTCCGGGTGGAAGCAGTTGGACGACGAGTGGTATTACCTGGCTCCCAGCGGCGCGATGACGACCGGATGGCAGATGGTTAACGGATCCTGGTACTATATGAACGGCAGCGGAGAGATGCAGACCGGCTGGCAGTACATTGGCGGCAGATGGTATTATCTGGGATCAAGCGGCGCGATGTATGCGAATGCCCAAACCCCGGACGGTCACTATGTGGACGGCAGCGGCGCCAGAATCTATTGATTGGATTTGAGAAATGGACCGCGCGGCGTGACGGCAGCAGAATAAAATAACAGTTGAAGTTCCAGGCTTCCCGGCCGGTCCGGGGAGCCTGGCTTTTTTACTGAATGCAACGGGCCGCCGGTGCAGCCGGCGGGCGATTGCGGGCTGTCCGGCCCACAACTTAAACGAAGGTTTCCCGGGCGATCCTTATAAACATTTCCATCGCCTTTGTCATCTGCTTTTTTCGGGGATGGGCGATGAAAATATCCCGCCCGGCGGAGGGATCGCGCACCGGGTAATAGACTAAGGGGGAGCCGCCGGTCAGTAGCAGGCGGATGACGGAGTCGGTGAGAAAACAGCAGCCAAGCCCCTGGCAGGCCATGTTTGCGACAGTGGAAAGCTGGTTTAAGTACAGGGAGGTGCGGGGGATGAAACCGGCGCGGCGGCAGATGTCCAGGCTGCGGCGGTGCATGTCGTGCCCGCGTTTCAGCAGGAGAAAGGCTTCGCCGGAAAAGGCGGAAAGATCCGCGCTTCCGGTATCTCTGCAAAGGTGCCGGCCGGCCAAAACCTCTTCCCGGGTCAGAGAATTTTCGGCAAACCGGCGGTTTAGCGGGTTGTCCGAGGGGACGGCTAAGAGAATGTGTTCCTCGCACAGCGTTTCCGAGGCGAACAGGGAGGCATCGTACGCTCCCGCATCAAAGATCAGGTCGATATTGTCCTTTAAAGCTTCCTCATACAATGCCATGGAGTCCGATTCTACTAACTCCAGATCAACGCCGGGATAGCGGGACACGAATGTGTGGATCACCGGCGGAAGCATGCAGGCGGAGAAAAAATTGGCGCCCGCCACCACCACGCGCCCGGAGTTCAGGCTGGCCATCTCGCTCAGGCGGTATTCCAGCTCCCGTTCCACAGCCATGATTTTTTCGATCGCATCGATGTACAGTTTTCCGGCCTCCGTCAGGCGGATGGGAAGCGTGTTCCGGTCAAATATTTCAAAGCCGATTCCCCGCTCCGCTTTGCGGATGGAGCTGCTTAAAGCAGGTTGGGAGATGAACAGGTTTTTGGCGGCCTGGGAGAAGCTTTTCTCCTGATAAACCTCGTATATGTACCTCATTTCTTGTTTCATGGGCGTCTCCTATAAATTAAATAAATATCTCTTATGTTCATATATGTATTTTATTATAAGATGAAAGACTGGTATAATCAAGGAGATACGCCGCTTGCCGTCAGCCTGGGGGCAGCCGGCAGGAATCAGAACTTCACAAAACAGGAGAGGATGGTACAGGGAATGGATTTGCTGACTGAGAAATTTGCGAAGCTTGGGGTGGACAGCGCCCCGGGCCAGGAGAAGCTGCAAGGGGAGACAATACTGGATTTGAGGGGGTGCAGGCTGCCGGGGACGCCGGTGGATTTCTCCCACGGGGATGTGGATGCCTTTGAGCCGCTTCCGGGGAGCAAGGAAGCCTTTGACGCAGGGTACCTGGAAGGCGGGAGACAGGCTTACACGGAGTACCGCGGCAGCGCCTCCATCCGCGTGGATGTGGCGGAGAAGCTCTCCGCGTTTACCGGAGCGAAAATCGATCCGGCAAAGAACGTGATCCTGACGCCGGGAACTCAGGGAGCGCTGTTTCTGGCCATGGGAGCCATGGCGGCCCGGGGGGCCCGGGTGGCGATCGTGGAACCGGATTATTTTGCAAACCGCAAGCTGGCGGAATTCTTTGAGTGTACCATCGTTCCCGTGCAGATGCGCTATTTTGAGGCGGAACATGAGTCGGGCCTGGATTTGAGGGAGCTGGAGGAGGTCTTTCGCAGCGGCGTGAAACTGTTTTTGTTCTCCAACCCCAATAATCCCACCGGCGCGGTCTACTCGGACCGGGAGATCCGGCAGATCGCAGCGTTGGCCAGGACCTACGGCGTGTCCCTGATCGTGGATGAACTGTATTCCCGGCAGCTCTTCGACGGGAGGGGCTACACCCATCTGTGCGCTTTGGAGGAGGGGCCGGAGGAGATGGTCACGATCATCGGACCTTCAAAGACCGAGTCCTTAAGCGGATACCGGCTGGGCGCAGCCTTCGGGTCCGAGGCTGTGATCGCGCGGATGGAAAAGCTGCAGGCCATCGTTTCCCTGCGGGCCGCCGGATACTGTCAGGCAGTGCTTAAGGTATGGTTTGCGGAGCCGGAGGGCTTTATGGAACGGCGGATTCTGGAACATCAGGCGATCCGGGATGCGCTGGTGGAAACGTTCCGGGCGGTGCCGGGCGTACGGGTGCGGCCTGCGGATGCGGGCAGTTACCTGTTCGTGCAGCTGCCGCCGCTGGATGTTTCCATCGGGGAGTTCGTAAAAATTGTGCGCCGCCTGGCGGATGTGACGGTGACGCCGGGAACAGAGTTCGGCCCCGGATTTACGGACAGCTTCCGCATCAATTTTTCGCAGGATAAGACGGCGGCTCTTGCCGCAGCAGACCGTCTTTTGACGGTGATGGAGCGCTATCGCAGGTCGTGAGGAGGAGAAATATGAGACGAATCGGATTTTTGGGCTGCGGAAAAATCGGTAAAGCCCTTGTGCGCCACATCGCAGAGCGGGAGGAAACGGCGGTGGAATTTATTCAGGATCCAGGATTTACAAACGATATCGGGGTGCAATGCCCCGTGCTCGCGAAGGCGGACGAGGCGGCTTTTGCGGGGGCGGATCTGATCGTAGAGTGCGCAACCGCCCGGGTGTTGTCGGAAAATCTTGAGCTGATTCTGGCTCACTGCGATCTGATGATGTTCTCCGTGACCGCATTTGGGGATCCGGACTTTGAGCGGCGGGCGAAAGCGCTGTGCAGGACCTATGGAAGAACAATTTTTATCCCCCATGGGGCGATCCTGGGGCTGGACGGCATTTTCGACGGAGGGCCGGTCTGGCGCCGGGTGACGGTTGAGACGGTTAAAAGCCCTGCGAGCCTGGGGCGTCAGGATAACTGCAGGTCTGTGGTCTATGAGGGGCCCACCCGGGAGGCATGCACACATTTTCCAAGAAATGTAAATGTTCACGCAGCCGTGGCCCTGGCTGGAATCGGCTTTGACCGGACCATTTCCCGGATCATTTCCGATCCGGAGGTCACCACCAACGCGCACCGCATTTCCTTAAGCGGCGATGGAATCTCCGTTACGCTGGATATCAGCAGCTATGCAGCGGGAGCCGTGACCGGGGCCTACACCCCGTACTCGGCCTGCGGAAGCCTGGACCGGGTGCTGGGGAACGGCGCGGGCCTTCGGTTTGTGTAGCCCGTTCCTGCCATTCCGGCGCGGCGCGGGAAATAAAAGAGCAAACGCCGCCGAAACCACCGGAATCCTGTTGACAATTAATCTCAACTAATCTAAAATAGGAAACGTCTAAGGAGTTTGTCGAGACAAACTCCGGCCGCGCAGGCGGTAAATCGGACGGAATGGATGGGATTGTGATGAAATTATGTGAGTGTGAAATCGGCAGGAGCTACCTCGTGGAGGACGTACTGGTGGATGAAGCCATCACCAGACGCCTGGAAGCGCTGGGCGTCAACGAGGGAACTCCGGTGCTGATTTTGAATAAAAAGGGCAGCGGAAGCGTGATCGTCAAGGTGCGGGGAACCCGCCTGGCAATGGGGAGAAAGCTTTCGGAGGGAATCTGTGTGGAGGAGGTGGCGCAGTTATGAGCCAGCAGGAGAGAGCGGAGGGCAGGACACAGTACGGCAGCGTTCCCTATGCGGCGCCACGGCAGCCTCAGCCCCGTCAGATTCGCCACGGCATCGACAAACGGCCGATCCGGGTGGGATTTGTGGGCAATCCCAACTGCGGAAAGACCACGCTGTTTAACGCCTTTACCGGCGCCAAGCTGAAGGTGGCCAACTGGCCGGGCGTCACGGTGGAACGGGTGGAAGGGGAGACCAACTACAAGGGCCGTCCCATCAAGGTGATCGACCTGCCCGGCATCTACAGTCTGACCTCCTACACCATCGAGGAGAAGGTGACCCGCAAGTGCATCGAGGACGGCGAGGTGGACGTGATTATCAATGTGGTGGACGCCTCCTCGCTGGAGCGCAATCTCTACCTCACCATGCAGCTGATCGAGCTGAAAAAGCCGGTGATTCTGGCCCTCAACATGATGGACATCGTGGAGGAGCGGGGCATGGAGATCGACATGCACCGCCTTCCGGAGATGCTGGGCGGAATCCCGGTGGTCCCGGTATCCGCCAGAAAGCGCACTGGCCTGGACGTGCTGATGCACGCGGTGGTCCACCACTATGAGGAAGAGCCTCAGGGCGTGGTCATACACTACAGTCCCCAGGTGGAGGAGAAGATCACCCGCATCGAGGGGGAGCTGCGCAGGCACTACGGCGAGATGGACAACATGCGCTGGCACGCCATCAAGTTTCTGGAATTCGACGAGGTGGTCACAAGCGATCATCCCCTGGATGTGAGCGGAATTCTGGACCACAACTATGAAAAGCAAATCATTAATGAGAAGTACGACTACATAGAAGAGGTGATTCAGGAGTGCCTGATGAACAAGGAGGAGAAGGCGGCCACCACGGACAAGGCGGACCGGATTCTGACCCACCGCATCTGGGGTATCCCCGTATTCCTGGGAATCATGGCCCTGGTATTCTTTCTCACCTTCACGGTGGGCGATTTCCTGAAAGGGTACTTCCAGGTGGGACTGGACTGGTTTTCCCAGGCGGTGGCCGCCGGGCTTGCAAGCGTCCACGCTTCCACCTGGCTGACTTCTCTGATCGTGGACGGCATCATCGCCGGGGTGGGCGGCATCCTGACCTTCCTGCCCAATATTTTCATTCTCTTCCTGGCCCTGGCCTTTTTGGAGGACAGCGGGTACATGGCCAGGGTGGCCTATGTGATGAATGAGACCATGGGAATGGTGGGTCTTTCCGGCAAAGCCTTCCTGCCGATGCTTCTGGGCTTCGGCTGCACGGTGCCCGCGGTGATGGCGACCCGGGCGCTGGAGAGCGTGCGCGACCGGCGGCGGACCATCCTCATCACGCCCTTTATGTCCTGTTCCGCCAGACTGCCCATCTACGTGCTGTTCGCGGAGATGTTTTTCCCAAGGCACGCGCTGTTTGTGGCGTACTCCCTGTATCTGATCGGCCTGGTGATGGCCATTCTGGTGGCCTTTATCCTGCACAAGAATTCCAGGGGGACCCGGTCGGAGAACGCGCTGCTCATCGAGCTGCCGGAGTATAAGACGCCCAACGGCCGCACCGTGGCCATCTATGTGTGGGATAAGGTGAAGGACTATCTGAGTAAGGCCGGAACCACGATCTTTATCGCTTCCATCGTGCTGTGGTTTGTGCTGAACACCGGCACCACGGGCTTTGTGTCGGATGTGCAGGACAGCTTTGCGGCCATGATCGGCCATGTGCTGGTACCGGTACTGCGGCCGGCGGGCCTGGGTCTGTGGCAGGTGGCGGTGGCGCTGATTTCAGGTCTGTCCGCCAAGGAGGTGGTGGTCTCCAGCTTCAGCGTGCTCTATGGCATCAGCAACGTGAACTCGGCCGCGGGAATGGGAGAGCTGTCCGCGCAGCTGACGTCCATGGGATTTGGCGGAGTCAACGCTTACGCGCTCATGATCTTTTGCCTGATGTACAGTCCCTGCATCGCCGCGGTGGCCACCATCAAGCGGGAGACCGGCTCCTGGCGGTGGACGCTGGGTATGGTGCTGTTCCAGCTTTTGGTAGCCTGGGCCGCCGCGGTGCTGGTGTTCCAGGTGGGAAGCCTGCTGTTTGGTTAATCAGAAAATGCCTGCAGCGGGCCGGTGACCACCGGCGCGATCCGCAGCCGTCCGGTGGAACGCGAGAAGAGATAGACGTTGTTGGACAGCCGCTCTTCCGGATCCACCTCGGAGCGGTTGATGGACGCCACGGTGCGGCACAGCTCCTCATAATTTTGATCTCCCCGGTCGGGGAGCAGCAGGACTTCGTGTATGCTGGAGGGAAGGACCACAAGATTGGCCTTCATCCGGTCCGCGAAGTCCTTTAATATATCCGTGTAGAGCATGCAGGCCGCTCCGGAGAGCCCGTTCTGGTTGGAGAGAATGTACAGGGGGTGCCCCGTCTCCCGCCCGCCGGAAGGCAGCAGCTCTCCCAGCGCCTCACCGATGGAGAGGATACGGGCGGGGAACAGGCGGGGCGTATTTTCATCCGCAAGATGGGACAGGGTTTCCAGGTCCATACCCCAGTGGGCCAGATGGGCGCCAGTGATGCGCACGGTCATGGCGCCCCGTTCGTCCGCGCCCAGGTCCAGGTAAAATACCTTGGCCAGGTCCAGCACAGGGATATGGGGCAGGGTTTTAAGCAGTTCCCGGTTGGACTGGGCGTTGATCAGGCGGTACGCCACCCGGGGACGCACCGATTCCGCCTGTTCCAGAAGATTCAAGTCAAAGGGATTGTTTGCCAGGCTCTGGCGGTAAAGGCTCAGAAGTTCGTCGAGAAGCTGCTCCAGGGGCGTTCCATTCTGGAAGCGCTGGTAACAGGAGTTTAAGTAGAGGGTGGGCGCCACACGGGAACCCTTTTCACAGATGCTCAGCCCGTCCAGGCTCAGCCCGTTGTTGCGGGGAATCCGGTGGATGGTCAGGACATATCCGTCCCCCAGCCGTTTCTCCATCTGCTGTCTGACGGCGGATAAAAAGGTGTGATAGAGCATAGATTTGACCTCCTTACAGGTATAAAAGATTTACAGAAACAAAAGATACATAACAGAAGAACGGCGCGGACGCGCCGGAAAGAAGTGTATCCAGCTTAATCCACAGATCGCGGATTGTCAAGTCCTGTAGGAAAATATCGTAATTTTTAAGAGAAAAGTTATTGTAGTTGACAGCTGGAATATGGTATATATAGAGGGCAGCATAATTTAATCTGTGAATATATGGAAGAAAAGGTCAGTTAACATGATGAAAATGAGACAAGCAGTTCGAAGCCTGCTGGCCGCTGCGGCGTTGTCCGCGGCATTTTGCGTGACTGCGTTGGCGGACGATACCACCCAATTCGTCCCCGGGACCACGGTGAACGGCCTGGGAATCGGCGGAATGACGGTGGAGCAGGCTAAGGCCAGCGTGGAAGGATTTTACGACAGCAACTACCAGCTCGAGATAAAAAAGAAAAATGGCACCAAGGATTATATTAAGGGAGCCGAGATCGGCTACAAGGTGACGCTTCCAGCTGGGCTGGAGGAGATTCTGGCCGGACAGAACGCCACCGGGCGCGTTTCCGGCCCAGCGGCGGACAACTCCCACACCATGGATATGAGCACGGCTTACGATGCGCAGGCCCTGGAGGACCGGATCGCAGCGCTTCCCTGCCTTTCCGGTTCGGGGATCGTGACCACTGCGGATGCGCGGATTTCCGACTACGAGGCCGGGAAGGAGTTTACCATCATCCCGGAGGTGGAGGGCAACAACCTGGATGTAGAGCGGACTGCGGCTGCCATCCGGGAGGCGGTAGCTGCCGGAGAACGGCAGCTGGATCTGACGGCAGCGGGTCTGTATTACCAGGTCCAGGTGCGCGCGGATGACCCTGGGCTCAGGGCGCTCTGCGATACCATGAACCGTTACCGCGCCATGACCGTTACCTATCAGGTTGGGGAAGAGTCGGAGGTGTTGGACGGCGGCACCATCTGCTCCTGGCTGTCCGTGGGGACCGACGGACAGGTAAATGCCGACCCCGCCGGAGTGACCGGGTTTGTGCAGGCTCTGGCGGCCAAGTACGATACCGCGGGCAGAGAGCGGACCTTCCACACCGCGGATGGCCGTGACATCCCACTCACCGGGCCTTACGGATGGAAGCTGGATCAGGCCGCGGAGGTGCAGGCGCTGACCGAATATCTGAAGTCCACGGACAGCCAGACCCGCGAGCCGGTGTTCGCCCAGACGGCGGCCAGCCGGACGGAGCCGGAGTGGGGCGCCACCTATGTGGAGATCGATCTGACCAACCAGCACGTGTACATGACAAAGGACGGGGCGGTGGTCTGGGACGCGCCCTGCGTGACGGGAAATGTGTCCAAGAACTACACCACGCCTCCGGGAATCTATTCCCTGACCTACAAGGAGGAGGACCGCATCCTGCGCGGGCCCAAGAAGGCGGACGGGAGCTATGAGTACGAGAGCCACGTGGATTTCTGGATGCCCTTTAACGGCGGGATCGGACTGCACGATGCCAACTGGAGAGGCAGCTTCGGCGGAACGATCTATCAGACCTCGGGCAGCCACGGCTGCGTGAACCTGCCGCCGGACCGGGCTAAGATTCTCTACGGCCTGGTGGAAAAGGGGATGCCGGTGATCTGCTACAACTGATGTTTTTACAGGTGATAACATGGAAAATCGGGACAGGGAGCTGGCGAAGGCCGCCATGCTGGCCGGGGAGATTATGCTGGTCAGTGGGGCGGAAATCGCCAGAATCGAGGAGACCATCCACTATATTTTGAGCGTTGCGGACCGGGAGGCCCAGACCATGGTGTTCAGCACCGGGATTTTCGTCACCCTGCGGGAAGCGGGTGAGGAGCCGGTCACCCTGGTGCGCCGGGTCACGGACCGCGCCACCAATTTAAACAGGATCTGCCAGGTGAATGAGGTTTCGCGCCGGATCTGCGCGGGCACGCTCGCCGTGCCGGAAGCGCTCACGCGTCTGGAGGAGATCAGGCGCGTCAACCAGTACGGTTTGGCGGCGAAGGGGGTCAGCTATATCTGGGTGGCCTTCTTTTTTGGCATCGTGCTGGGAGGAACGCCCTGGGACTGCCTGGGAGCGGCTCTGGTGGGGGCGGCCTTGGGCGCGGTGGTGTACGTTTCGTCGCGCCTGGGGCTCAACGGTTTCTGCGTCAACGCTCTGGGGGCCTTTGCCTGCGGGATCACGGCGCTGCTGCTGAATCGCTTTGCCCTGCCCCAGACAAGCCGCGACATCATGATTGTAAGCTCCATCATGCCCCTGGTGCCCGGTGTGATCTTTACCACCGCGGTCCGCGACACGCTGAACGGGGATTATTCCTCCGGCGCGGCGCGGATGCTGGAGGCGGCGGTGGTGGCCCTGGCCGTGGCGGCGGGCGTTGGCGCCAGCATGGCCCTGTTCCGCTATCTGACGGGAGGTGGGGCGGCATGGTAATGGTAATTCAGACAATGGGCGCGTTCTTTGCGGTGGCCAGCTTTACACGGATTCTGGAGCTGCCCAGGCGCTTCCTGATGTGGTACGGAACCGCGGGAGCCCTGTGCTGGCTGGTCTATCTGAACGTCAGGGACGGAGCCGGTTCCAAGATTCTGGCCGCCTTTGCGGCCGGACTGGCGGTGGCGGTGTTCAGTCACCTGGCGGCCCGGCTTTTGAAGGCTCCGGTGACGGTTTTCCTGATACCGGGCATTCTGCCCCTGGTGCCGGGGGCCTCCATCTACAACAGCGTTTATTACATGATTCAGGACAACCAGCCCCAGTCCTCCCACTACCTGGCGGAGACGCTGCAGATCGCGGGAGCCATCGCCATGGCGGTATTTCTGGTGGATTCCCTGTTTCATATGCTGAGGGCGGGGAAGAACCGCCGCGCGGCGCGGGAGGAGGCAGGGGAGCGGGCTGCCGCGGACGTTAACTGCGGAGCGAACCGAGCCCCCGAGCCCCGTGGCTGCGGGAAAAAACAGGGCTGTGATACGAAATTGTGTGAGCAGATGGAAAAATTTGAAAAAAAGACTTGAATTTTTGGGCCAAGTGTAGTATTATACAGGAGATGCGTCTGTAGCTCAGTGGATAGAGCAGTGGCCTCCGGAGCCGCGTGCGTAGGTTCGATTCCTATCAGACGCATTTTTTGATGCAACGGCGATGCCGCAGAACTGGGAGTTATACTCCTGGTTCTGCGGCATTTTGCGCATCCGGGGGTTGGCGGGGGGAGGGAAGTGGGACGGCTTCGGCGGCGAGGTTTCCGTACGTCTGGGTCTGTCCTGCGAACAACCCGCACGCCACTCCGATAAATTCCGCAGCAGCAGCGGTCAGCTCCCGCGCGGGATCACGGGCGATCACAAAGGTCTGCCGGGCCTGCAGGTCCTTCAGGCGGTAGCAGACGATTTTTTTGCCCAGGTCTTCGGATCGGACCAGAGTGGCGGGGATGAAGCCCACGCCGGTGTTCTTGGCGATCAGCGCGTACAGCGTGTCCAGGGAATTGATCTCGATTAAGTTTACCGGGGGAAAGAGACTGCCGCAGATGTCCAGGCAGACCCCGGCGAACTTGCCGTTTTTCCGGGTGATGATAAAGGTCTCGTTCTCCAGCAGCGCCAGCTCACGGAAGGTGAGCGCTCCTGGGGGAAACTGGCTGACAAAGGGGTGGGACGCGGGGAGCGCCAGCAGGATTTCCTCGGAGAACAGTTTGCGGGCCGCTAGCTTGGGGGAGCGGACGGGCAGCGGCATGATACAGAAATCCAGAGCGCCTGCCAGAACCTTTTCTTCCAGCTCGTCCGAGTGGGCGCTGACAAAGGTGATGCTGGTCTGGGGATAGCTGGCGGAATAGTGCTTGACCAGCATGGGGATCACATACTTCTCGTGGAGTGTGGTGATCCCTATTTTCAGATTGCGGCGGTCCGCCTGGGCGTAACCGGCCAGGGTTTCCTTCATCGTCCGGCAGTGAAAGAGAATGGTCTGGGCTTCCGCCACCATGGCCTGTCCGGCGGGCGTCAGAGTCACCCCGCCGGTTTGGCGGGCCAGCAGCGGGACGGAAAATTCCCGCTCCAGACGGCTGACCGCATGGCTTAGGGCCGATTGGGTGATTCCCAGCTGCCTGGCCGCCCGGGAGAGGCTTCCGCAGCCGGCAATCTGCGTCATGTAATACAGGTCTTTTAACAGCATCGGAATCCCTCCTGTGCGCTTCAATGGGTATGAATAGTATTCATGTACATATTGTATATGTATATTTTATAATTGTCAATTAACATGGTAATATTGAATAAACCAAACGGAAATTCAGTCTATTTTTGGAGAAGAAGGAGGATTTATTATGTGGAAACGGTTGGGAAGTCTGACGCTTGCCATGACGGTGGCGGGGATGTGTTTAGCGGGATGTTCCGGGGGGACGTCCGCCCAGTCCGGGAAAACGTACCCGGAGCGCAAGGTTGAGATTATCGTGGGCTTTGGAGCCGGGTCCGGCACGGACATCACGGCCAGAGCCCTGAGCGAGCCGCTGTCCAAGGTGCTGGGGGTGCCGGTGGTGGTGACCAATATCGAGGGCTCCCAGGGGCTCAACGGCCTGGAATATGTGTACAAGCAGCCCGCGGACGGCTATACGCTGTTTCTGACCACCCAGACCCAGCTCATCACCCAGATCAACGGCTTATCCGAGATCAAGTTCACAGAAGAGTTCATGCCGGTCAGCCGCCTGGTGCACGACGTGACCCTGATCACGGGAAACGGACAGGGCCGGTTTAAGGATTTTGACGAGATGAAAGCGCTGGCGGAGGCCAACCCAAAGGATGTAAAAATCGCCGGTTTGGCGGCCACCGGCCTGGACGGTATGATCATTAAGCAGTTCGTGGAATCTTCCGGACTGGAGCTGGATCTGATCAGCTTCGGGGGGACGGGAGAGTGCAAGTCCGCGCTCCTGGGCGGACATGTGGACCTGAGCATCGACGACGTGGCCACAGCCAAGCCTCTGATTGAGGACGGGGAGCTGACCGGCATCGTGGTGCTGTCCGAGGAACGGCTGCCCGGCCTTCCCGACGTGCCCTGTTCCGTAGAAAAGGGTATCGACGCCACCATAGGCGCATGGCGCGGGCTTTCGGTCAGGAAGGGGACGGACCCCGAGGTCATAAAGACCCTGGAAGAAGCTATCGTAAAGGCCATGGAGGATCCGGCCTGGAAGGAGTTTGTGGAGACGGGGATGCTGGACCAGAGACCGGGTTATGCCAATTCTGAAGAATTTGGAAAGATTTGGGAAGAGGAGTACGCATTCTTTGAGACCATGGTGGAATAGGAGAAGGGAAAATTTTGGATTGAGAGAGGGGATGGTGTGATGGCGGGAGATATTGCGGTGTGCGCGCTGCTGATACTGTTTTGCCTGTTTTGTCTGTTTAACCTGATGTTCGGCATGGGAAATGTGATGGATTACGATCCGATGGGCCCCAGGGCCTGGCCGGTGTTTCTGCTGGTGCTGCTGATCGCGCTGCTTGCGCTCAACATATTCCTGTCGCTTCGGGCAGCGCGGCGGCAGACTGCGGCGGGGGAAGCCGCGCGGACGGAACACGCGGGGGATGGGAGGAAACTCCAAAAGCTGGCCTGGTCGGCGCTTGGGATGTTCGTCTACATTACGTTGATGGACAAGATCGGATTCGTGTTTTCCACGCCGCTGTTCGTTGCCTACTATATGACGCTGCTGGGAAACCGCAGCTGGAAGATGCGGCTTTTGACCGCGGCGCTGTCCACAGCCGCGCTGTACATCCTGTTTTCGCGGTTTTTGCAGGTGCCGCTTCCCAGGGGATACGGAATTTTCCGGGATCTGTCGCTGTTCTTTGAGACGCTGTAGAGAGGGGGCGGGTAAATGTTTGATATGGTTGCAACCGGATTCTCCATTGTGCTGGAACCGGCCACATTTTTAATTATTTTTCTGGGAATCATCGCGGGTACGATATTCGGCTCTATGCCCGGGGTCAGCGCCTCCATGGCCATCGCCCTGTGCGTGCCCTTCACCTATGTGATGAGGCCCGTGGTGTCCATCGCGTTTCTGGTGGCGGTCTACTGTTCGTCCATCACCGGCGGCGGGATCACGGCGATTCTGTTTAAGATACCGGGGACGCCCTCCAGCGCTCCCACCACTTTTGACGGTTACCCGCTGGCCGTCCAGGGCCGGGCCGGGGAGGCGCTGGGAACCTCCATCATCTGTTCGGCCATCGGCGGCGTGGTCTCGGCCTGCGCCATGTTCTTACTGTCCCCGCAGCTCTCCTCCCTTGGGTTGAAATTCGGCCCGTCGGAGCTGTTTGCGGTCAGCTTTCTGGGACTGAGCGTTCTGACCTGCCTGGAGCCGGACAATATGCTCAAAACCCTGATCTCCGGTCTGCTGGGCCTGTTCATCGCCACCATCGGCACGGACCCCATTGTGGGCTGCGCCAGGCTGACCTTTGGCCGGACGGAGCTTCTGGGGGGCTTTGACATGATCCCGATCATGATTGGTATGTTCGCGGTCTCCGAGGTATTTAAACAGACCATTAAGCCCATCAGCCTGGGGGAGATGGTGGGCGGAGGAAACAAGGTCAGGACGAAGATGATCAGCTTCCGCCAGATGATGGAGATCAAGTGGACCGTGGTCCGATCCTCCATTCTGGGAACCGTTGTGGGAATCCTGCCGGGGGCAGGCTCCACCATCGCAGCGTTTTTGAGTTATGTGGCTGAGGTCAAGACCTCCAAAACGCCGGAACGCTATGGAAAAGGCGAGCTGCGGGGGGTAGCGGCCTCAGAAACGGCCAACAACGCGGCCACCGGCGGCTCCATGGTTCCCCTGCTGAGCCTGGGAATTCCAGGGGGAAACGCGGCGGCTATCATGATGTCGGCGCTGATGCTCCAGGGCGTCCAGCTTGGTCCCATTTTACAGAAGACCCAGCCGGAATTTCTTTCCAGCGTTTACGCCTCCATGATCGTGACCAACATCCTGATGATCGTGGTGGCCGTGGCTGTGGCCAGGATTTTCAGCAAGATCATGAACGTGCCCTACGCCATTTTGGGAACCCTGATCGCGGTGTTTGCGGTGATCGGCAGCTTTGCGGTGCAGAACAGCGTGTTCGACGTCTACATCATGCTGGGAGCTGGCCTTGTGGGGTATGTGTTCAGCAAATGTAAGTTCAATCCGGCGGCCCTGATTCTGGGGCTGGTGCTGGGAAATATCTGTGAGTCCAATTTGCGGCGCGCGGTGAAGCTGACCCAGGGGGATGTGATCCTGGCGCTCTCCAAGCCCATCACGGCGTCCTTGCTGGCGATCTGTGTGGCGGTGCTGCTGTATCCGGCGGTGAAGAAAATGCTGTCCTCCCGCAGCGCGGGAAACGGCCGGGCCGGAAAATCTGAGAATCAGTCAAAATAAAAATGTAAGGGATAGAGGAGATAGGATTATATGAAAGAGAAGATTATTTTAAGCCCCATTCAGATCGGGCCGGTGACCGTCAAAAACCGGGTGATGTTCCCATCCATGTGCACGTTCTTCTGTGACGGACGTGGTTATGTCACGGAGGACCAGATGGACTTTGTGGAAGATCTGGCAAAGGGCGGGGCAGGACTTATCGTGGTTCCGGGAAGCCCCCACGGAAAACCGGGGCCGGGCCGTCCGGCTCTGTCCGACGACCGGTATATGCCGGGCTGGAAGGCCATGGCGGATACGGCCCACCGCTACGGCGCGAAGCTGTTCTGCCAGCTCCACCCGGCGGCGGTCCAGGCCGGCCGCGACAAGGTGGTGAAGGCGGTGGAGGATTACAGCAGGGAGCTTCTGGCCGAGCTGGTGGACAGCTATGCCAGGGAAGCGCGCCGCTGTCAGCTCTCCGGCGTGGACGGGGTGGAGATCCACGGCGCCCATGCCCACGAGATCGCCCAGTTCATGTCTCCGCGGTATAACCGGAGGGCGGACGAGTACGGCGGGGAGGGTACAGGGCGCCTCGGCA